>WLWI01001020.1_pt1 | contig 24547 bp, 14 predicted proteins | sample 6701501 | NCBI WGS metagenome assembly WLWI01 (sample SAMN12718690, study PRJNA515312) | sponge metagenome | isolation source: marine sponge | host: Mycale hentscheli | place: New Zealand: South Island, Marlborough, Capsize Point | collected 2014-11-01 | reverse complement strand
ACGGGGCCTTGGGATACCTTCCTCCTAATTTGGAAGCTGTAGCACAAGCCGTCTTCGCCCTACGCACTACAACACTTCAGTATTTTTGCTAAACTTATTATTGCTGATTTCGAAAAAACGCCGGGTAGAGGCGTTGATAAGGTCAGGGGGCGTGCCTTGTGTCCGTATACTATTACTGCGTGTCTCCGGGACACTATGGAATAAACCGGTTACAGGCGGATTGAAAGAATTCTAAAAGGCTTAATGCAGGGCTCCTTAAGAAACTATGATGACGAGAATTGCGTGAGTACGTGAGTTATGTGGAATAGTAAGTGAATTAGTTAGCTACAGTTTTTTCCAGGCTGTTAGTGAAAAGCCCACCAATAATTTCTTAGCAACTCTCCGTACACGAGCCCAACCGGCTAGTGTTTCTAGCCTCCTAGTGTGAGTTCTAGAGCACGCCAGAGCTTACAACTGCGTCATAAACTAGAGCTAACTGGTGTCTATCCATTTCTGCCATAAAAATTTTTCGAAAAAAATTGACCCATAAAGCTTTACTCGGTGATACTGAAAAAAATTGTTTGCCGCGTTTAGGCGGATTTTCCCAATTCCGGTCACAATTGATCTATTTTTTTCTTTTTTCAATCTTCTGAGCTTAATCATTTGAATTATTATTGAATTGAATAAAATATGCACACAATGTCAACCAATCTGTAATAAATAAATAGTTAAAAATATTTATTGTTAATAAATACTATTATTAGTCCTGAGGGATCACAGAAGGACAGTGATTAACTAGAGCACAGCACACAGTTCAAAATATGGACAGCAAAATGTTTGAGCATACCTGTTACAAAGTGGTCTGAACACATCCTGCCATTTTCAGAGGGATACCAGTTCTTCCGATTAATTTTCGATAACCACTGACTGTATCTAAATGCATACATACAGTACATGACTTCTCTGGCTAACGATTTTAGACCAGGGTATAGTTATACAACACTATTACAATAAAATAAGCTAGCTAGTTAGCTAAAGAGCTATTTAGTCATCATATTATCTCTTACCTCTTTTGAACCCTGATTCTTGATAATCTTGGGAATTCTGAAAAAAACTCTTACTGCAACCTATAGAAGCCCGATTGGAGCAGTCGACTACACAACAAGAAATCACCATGGTGAACCGCTACGCTCTTTTGCCAACCAATATGGCCGACCGGAAGCTCCGCCCATCGCCGTGCAACAGCCCTATTGAAAATCGGGGATGTTTGTTTATTTATTATTGGCGAGCGAGCGAAGCGAGCTAGACACTCTCAGCGTTAACGCAATCGAGATTTGGCTATATTTATTTATTGGCGAGCGAGCGAAGCGAGCGAGTCACAATCAGGGGTAACTCAATCGAGATTTCGCTATATTTATTTATTTATCTGTTTATGGGGTACGTGAGACTTCTGTTTTCGCCCGCGCTTCTAATTATGTAAGTTAGGTAAACAGTTTACAGTTCCAGTATTTTTCAATTAACGAGCGCGGAGAATCCTGTTCTGCCTTACGCAACTTTGCTTAGAACTGTGCTAGCTATAGCTAGAGTTTTTGGTGTTCTTCATACTTTAATGTAAGTATGGAGATGTTGAAAAATCAAACTGAAAAGAAAAACTTCATAAATGAGGATGAACGAAGAGCTAGACTTGATAAAAATAATGAGAGAGCCAGAGCCAAGAGAAGGACAGAAACTGAGGAAGAGAAAAAGAAGCGGCTTGAAAAAAGGAATGAAAAAGATAAAGCTAGAAGAAGAGAGGAAAACACACAAGATAAGAAGATTCGGTTGGGGAAAAGAAAATTAATATCTTCTGAAGAAAGCCCCCAAAAAGAGTCACCAGGTTAGAAGATAAGTCTGCACTTCAAAGGAAGCATATTCAAAATGAAACAGCAGTGCAAAGAGTCTCAAGGCTTGCTTATGTCAGTACACTTCAAAAGAAGCGGCGGGCAGTTGAGTCATCAGAAGAAAGGGCAGTTAGGCTTGAACACGACAACACATTTAAAAAGAAGTAACTTGAAAGTGAATCCACTGAGCAAAGAACTGCTAGGCCGTGCCAACAGTATTTACTTGAAAATACATTGTCCACTAGACTACCACAAAGTTAAGTCTGTGTAGGTGCATGTCCAGTTGTGTCAAAGCATTGTGAGTTACAACCACTACTTAGCTAAAGAATATCACAAAGAAAACTTTTAAATAACGTGTATTATTTTGTTGTTGTTTTTTTCCTTCAATTCAAGCAGTTGCAGAGAGTTGTTACTATGGCACTGAAATCCCTTTACCCTGTATGCTAAATTAAAAAACTGGACCTTATTTTCAGTAGCTTCAGTGTTAGAAGTCAAAATCATTCATATAAAAATAGTATAGTCTTTAGGCCCACCATTTGGGCTCAAGCACATCACTAGTTATTTAGTATATAAATTTACAATAACTCACAAAACCGATTATAGAAATAATATCAAAAATTAAGTAAAAATGCACAATAATTATATCAAAAACAGATAATGTTTTATAATGTACTAAAACTTCAGTTGTTCAATGTTATTTAAAATGTAAAATTCAAACTATTATGTATCTATTTTTATAGGGATGAAATCACATAATAATTATTGTATCTTATAAGAAACATGTAAAAAAGGAACTAGAACAAGTAATTATACCTATCATAAACGTTGACACTGGATAAAAGTAATACTAATGGGAACTTGTGGAAGTATTGGTACAGATACTCTCATAGAAGCAGTTGATTCTGACAGTTGATAGTGAATACCAACATCATATCCCATATTGGGATATATATATTACTCTACTTCCATTTGGTGAAATTGAGCTGTTTTCATTTCTTATTAAAATTCCCAATATCTTTTTAATGTTGCTGGACAGCTATTGCAGCAAATTTTTTGGACTTCCACTTCAAAAGATTGTAATTATAATGCGAAATGTCTGTGGAGTTTATGCATGTGTGTGTGAGTATGGTTGCTGTGTGATGTAGTGGTTGTGTCCTTAGCTGGTTCCAGAGTTCAAGCCCTACCCACTCTGGCAATTTTGACCTAGTTTTCAATCTGCCTATACAAAAATTAGAAGGTGAATAAGCCAAGCAGTCTACTTGAACAGCTCTGAGACCATCATCAGGTATAAAATGCAGAATCCCCTCTAGCTTCTATTCAAATTAAAAAAAAAAGGCAGCAAAAAGAACACTCCATAATTAGTCACTATTCTTTCAATTCAATCCATTCCATGTTTAACATGAGTGCCTCAACTCACAAACAGCTATATGTAATAATTTTTTATGAATGATACCATAGAATAATCAAGTTTAGCTACTGTCAAAGCCATACTGTGTATTGAAGTATAAATCGATTGAAGATAAGCTGTCCGGATAAAATCTAGCAATACTCCGAATGCACACTATACATCCTGCCTCATACAAAGTGAACAATGCAAACCTTGCTTGATTCTCTGCAACCCATCTTGCTTCCTGTCACTATCACAAGGAAATTGGAGGTGATTGACAAAACTATAGGGCAGAGTCTTTGTAGAACCTACTGGTACACCCAATTCCACAACAACTCTTAACCATTTTACTTGAAGGTTGTCATGTTGCTATGATTAAGTAATATTTTTGCTTGTATTGGATTTTGTGGCTGTTTTGTTTTTTTGCAATTTGTTATTCAATGGATGTGCAATTGTTAAGAAAACTTTCACCAGTAATGAATATGATTGTTTACAAAACCTCTACAAATATAATTAAAAACAACACTTTCCCAAAAGTATTGGTCACGAGCCATTTTATAATTGTGCCTTAATTGTTACTTAAATAGAAACCAGTATCTAGCTAGTACTGAATTTCAACTTCTGAAATTCTTCAAATAAACTCTAAAAGTAATGTATGATATATTTATACTGCTTTTGCTGTTTTCCATTGTTGCTTTAGGTAAGTATTGTAAGATATTGGATAAGTTATAAAGAAGCATCACTATGTTATTTAGATGAAGTACATTTCCTGACAGAGCCTCACAATATGTTCCAATGTCTTGGGGAACATGTAATAATACCTTGTTCTTACGAAGGTACAAGCACACCCCCAACGTGGCACATCAATGGATTAAGTTATAATTTTAATCGTGTTCCAGGGCGTTATCAAATAATTTTTTCAGATAATGGAATCTCTTTAAAAACAGTAATTACTTCAGTATCTCTAAATTCAACAACATATCAATGTGAAGTATCCGGTGTATTTAGCAATGTAGGCACACTCCATATCCGTAAGCTAACCTGTTGTGCAATTACCTAATGTGTATTGAGTATTGTAGTGGAAAATGAGTATTGCAGCAATAAATGGTAATAATGATAATATTGTCAGACCATTACTTTAATAATCACTTTAGCTATTTCCTGCACTTGCACTATCAAATATTACGCAATTATTGGGCCCCCTTGTAATTTTATGTCCCCTAAGAGACCTAAACTTACAGTAAAATTAGGGCCCTTGACATCATTGAAAAGCAAAAATAAAACCTCCACTTACAACAATAAGGACTCCTAGGAGGCTAAGTCAGTGCTGTATTGGTATTATTTTGGTCTCACTTTAATTCTAGCTTGTTTTCGTCTTTGATCAATTATTCAAATCACTATGTGAATCTTATGCACATTTGTTTGCCTTATGGGAGGCCGCTCATAGCATCACGCACCGCCTGTAGATCTGGACATTAATTTATTCCCCGCCAATACCCCACCATTCGCTATTACCCCACCATTCGCTATTACCCGCGATCACGAACAATCACACGGTAGTAGCGGAAGTATAATTTGCAATTTGTGGTGTTTTAGTTTAGTTTCTTGTTGTCTCGTAGCCGTTTACAGCAACTCTCCATAGGTCGTCTGAACTCAAGTGGCAAGGTGCACCAGGGAGCCTCTCCTCCTGTAGCCGTTGTGTTATAGTGGTGAAGCCCCTGTAAGTATAGAATAGTATTAATCGTGCATAGCAATCATCAACAAAAAATTGCGCAGGCGGATTTCGGCCACCCTTAATTTCTTCTTTGGAGGTAATAATTCGTTATCATCTTCTTGGTCAACAGTGCGTTTTCTATAGATTTTTAACCGGTTGACATTAACTTTATTTCGAATTTCCTTCCTGAATTGATTATGAAGTTGGTATAAACCTTTGCCATATGCTTTACTAATACTGAATAGACCAAGCCAAGTTGGGTTTAATTTCCCCCTTTTCGGGTTGTTTATCAGCTGTGTTTTCCAACAAAACTTCAGTTCCAATTGTTAATTCTTCTTGGATATGCTTGCAATCTTGCAACTCCTTTTGTTTCCTTTGTGCTACCTCAATATTTCTTTTTGTTGTAGAAAACGCTTTTTCTCGTGATCTAAGAAAATCATCCACAATGGAATCTAAATCCTCACCTTCTTCACATCCATTGAAAGCAGCAAATGGCAAAAGCTCAGCATCAATTGGAAGTCTCATATATTTTGCTGGTAAGGCATGGAAACATGGGCAATGCTTTGTTGATGTTAGTCTAGAAGCTCGATACCCCATTAATACAGTATTATTTTTTCGTCCCAATCACATTGATCACCATTTCATATCTTTGCCAAATATCTTGAGAGGGTTTGATTAAATCTCTCAGTTAAACTATTTTTCTGGACCTAAGAACATCAACAAAAAGGTACCAATAAGCAGACAATGATTAATGGACACTATTACCTGAGGATGGTTAAGACTAGTGTTCCTATGTTCCCTGTTTGTGACAGCATACAACTGGGCCATAATTCATTTACAAATTTTCACCCTTAATCTGTAATAAGAACTGAAGGACAGCCATCATATATTATAATATCACGTTATAAGCTTATAATGAGACATTATAAGCTGATAACGTCACGTTATAAGCCCAGCTAATAATGTCAAGTTACATGTATAAGAATTTATTGTAGCCCATATTGATAAGGGGTCCCCTCCTACCTCTGCACGTAGCCCAACCCTTTACCTAGGCTTGGTCTGACACATAAAGCTTCCAGATGGAAGTCTTATTTTGATGAAATTTGTAGATTATTGGAGACTTCAGAAAGGCAATATGGTGTAGCTAATGTCAATTCTACTGATGTCACTATTGAGAGGTTAGAATTAGCTATTCAATCACTACTGACTATATGGAATGGAATCCTTTTCTTCTGATGACAGTGTAGTAAGGTCAACAATTACAGACTGTAAAAGTGCCTTGGATGACTTGGTAGGTAATCTAAGGGCTCTATTAACAAAATGGATTGAATACAGAGAAATTCTAGACTCCAACTCTTCTAGATCCAGATATCAATCTTCTGTAATACATGATGGAAGACGTGGCCGTCTAAGATTTGAGATAGCTAAAGAGCAGCTGGAATACCTTGCCTCAATTTCATTTACTTGGAAGGAAATAGCTGCGCTTCTAGGTGTTTCTAGAATGACATTATACAGGTAAGTAGCTAGCTATCAATAAAACGTCCACACATTTTATACCATCATTGATAGAAGAGGAGATAATAAAATATTCAGTTTGAATATTTTTGAGTTTCTCCGACATTCAGGACTTACAGCATTTGATTTTTTTGAAGATGTTGACCTGAACTATGGTGTTGATAATGATGGGCCAGTACCAGTCATTGAAGGCACCGTGACTGTCCCAGAAATGTCTTTTGAACTCAGCGAAGTTTCTTTTGCTCAGCTGCAGCGAACTATAGATCCATTAGCACCATCAGATGAGTATAGTATTGATCTTTATGAGCAGACTTTGTTTTTTTTTAACCATTTGTGATCAACTGATCATGCATATTAAATGCTTAACATCAATTTCATTTTATGCATCACTTAGATGTTTCATTTCCAAAGTTGTAATTATGCAAAACTTGTTTGATGCCAGCTATTCAAGTTTTACAGTGCTTCCAGCTTAGAGAGTGGAAAACTCGTAATATAGCTAATGCCCTTTTTTCTTCTTAATCAATTCTAAATTCACTGTTAAAAATCACTTGGTTCAGGTATCCATTACCAGGGTAGCTTAGTATGACATACACACGGAAAATGTCAAATTTGAGACATGCACCATAAATAGCTACTTCTGAAAATATGGTGTACTTAGTAACTTCTAAATTATGAGTTTTTCACTCTTAAGCTGGATGCACTGTATATGGTTCGCTAAATTGGTAAACCAGCTTATAAGCAAATCCTAGTTGCCCATGGTTACTTGTAGTGAATGGTTAAGTCTGGAGGAACTCTGATCACAGTTAAAAATGAGAGCATAAATAGCTAGCTAAAAATATGGTCACAGATGTGGTGTTAGCTAGATTATTGTAGTTTGCAAGACCACATTTATGTACAGAATCTCACTGTATGAAGGCACATGTGGCCATGAAACCTACTAAGCATGATCTAACCATGCACTAGAGTAGGTGGGTGCAAGTTCAGGGCATCATCTGATAGTGTCACTTGGACACATTTCCACTCTGTTTCAGCTACGGAGGCCTCCCAGGTTTCCATCTGCAATAGAGTGGGGATGTCTATCCTGCAACTCAATAGCTACTGGTTACTGGCTAACCAGAAAGGCTCGCACAGGTATTGGTAAAAAGTCCATATAGTCTCGAGTTTACGTCATCCTGTGTGGAGCTCAATATGGTATGCTTGGTGCCAGTGATGTGCTGTGGAAAGACAGGACATGACAGGTAGCTATATGTATGTGGTCAGCAGTGTTGAACCTCCCCATCAAACCTATTCACCCCACCAGGAATACTAGATTCCAGGTGACATAGCTCAGAGGTTCATTGGTGCTAGTGTTGTTTTGGTTTAACATTTACATTTTAGTTTTATAGTTTTTCAACTAAAATGGCTTCAATTTTAGTTTTAGTTTTGGTTAATCAAAAGTGCAGACATCAATTCTAGTTTTAGTTTTGGTTTTTTGAAATTTTAATTTTAGTTTGGGTTATTTAAATATACCGAGAGCAACTTTAATTTTAGTTCGGTTATATGTAATTATACAGATTTTAGTCTATATTTTCTGACCTTTTATGTGTGGTTTATAGTTATATGTAGGTCCACCTGCTGGAATCTACAAAAGTTGTGCTAAGCTTCTTCATTCATAGTGTTCAATAATTTTGGTTATTGTTTACTTTGTTATAGTTTTTCGCCAACTGTAACTTTAGTTTTAGTATTAGTTATTACAAACTGCATGACTTTTAGTTTTAGTTTTAGCTAATTATTTTTATACCATGTGAAATTTAGTTTTAGTTGTATAACCAAAATGTTTTTCGTCTAACTAAAATTGATTTTAGTTTTAGTTAACCAAAACAACACTAATTGGTGCGCTCAAGCCCCACCACGACAAGGTGATGGCCCAAGGAGGGACACTCGCTACCATCTTGAGTATTAGCTATCTTAAATAACTTTAAAAATCCTAGGTTAGCAAATCAAATATTGAATATTTTGCAGGCAAACAATTACATATGAGTAAGATAATTAGTTATGGATCATGATCACGTTTGTAGGTTGTGTTTTTGAAAATTCTAAATTCAGAAATCGTCCATGCTCCAATTCCAATTGTTGTTGACATCTGTAAGTATACACGACCACTCAGAAAAAAAATTCATGATAATTCCGATAAAAAACTGGTAATATAAGACTTTTCACGCATGTACTAGCAAAAGGATGGCTTCTAATATCATCAAATGACACCAGTATTGATTTAGCGACACAAACAGAACTCCCAGTAGTGAACCTCAGAAAGTTACGCAATTCATTAATGCTCATATTTCCAATCATGGTTGTGAGATACGAAAATATTTGCTCTTCTGCCACATTTTCTTGTCCTAAGCATTCAAGAGTTTTCAAAACCTTCTCACTATTCACAGTGAGAGATTCATAAACACCACTGATACCATTGATTCCCATTTTTTTCCAAAAAGATTTGTTAGAATCTGGAATCCCAGAGTGTATCATAGAAATGGCACCAGCTGGCTTACTACAAAATTCAAACTGGGCAACTTGTGTTATTAACTTGGGCAAATTCATTGGAGTGGGCATTTCCCTGCAGCCTAATCGACACAGCACAGATATCACATCAGACTTAATCTCTGGTTTAAACATGGAACCTTTGACATTAAGAGCAGAGTTTAGTTTATAACGTTCATTTACACTGACATAATCCAAAAGAGAGTTCACAAGGAAATATTTAGGTACATCTATCCCAGGTCCAAGTAAGATCAGGAGAAGTGACAGGAGGGAAATACGTACAGGTAAAATTCCAGTGGCTAGGTAACCATGTGAAATTATCCGCCCAAAATAGGAAAGATGCCCATATCGGTACTAGCATGAAGGAGTGGAACGAGTAGAGTGGCACCTTCAAATAATCGAGAAAAAGCCTCATTCCAAAAAGCTGAAAACATATCTCTGCTGACACCGCCTTCATCAATGGCATTTTCTCCTATAAATGATACAAAAAGTGGATATTCCTTGGTCAGGTCTTCTAACCGATAAAGGTTGATCACATCTTCATAATTATATCAATTCACATTTAACAATGTGCTTAACTCCAGGCAAATGCATCAAAAAATATCTTTCACATTATCCCAGAATAAGCCAAAAAGCTGAAAATAAGTCACAGTAGTAAAGTTAATTAGTATAGATGATTATTCTAAATTCAGATATGTAAAAGCTAGATAAGAGGTTCTACAAACTGGTCTAACTGTCTGTTTGGCTGTCATGTTTGTTTTTCTGTCTGTCTATTCTCTGACATGTCTATCTGTTCATCCACTGACCTACATACGATTTAGAAATTGAAAAATAATTTAGCATGCTGAACTTACCATTGTTTCTGATGCACTTTGTGGATGAGCCTAACCACAATATCGTATTAATTCAATTGGGACACTGTAAACAATTACGGCATTTACTTCTAATGAAGCTATCACATTATCAGCTTTTGATAGTAGTGCTTGAATATTCTACATTATGACAAAATTTATAATATACTAGCAATATAGCATACACAATCAATAGTGTACAGTCTATAATTTGAAACTACAGTTGCCGACAATCTAGAATACCAGTGGTGCAAATACTCAGCGCTTAAAAGAAAAAAAAATGAGGAAGAAAAGAAGAGAATAACAAGAAGACTAAAAGAGGAAGAAAAACAGAGGAAAAGAGGAAGAAAAAAAGAGGGAAAAAAGGGAAAAAAGAGGGGGAAAAAGGAGGGGCAAAGAGTAAAAAAGAGGGAAAAGAGGGGGAAAAAAAGAAAAAAGAGGAAAAGAAAAAAAGATGATGAAAGGAAGGAATGGAAGGAAATGAAAAAAAGGAAAAAAAGAAAAAAAAAAAAGGAATAAATGAAAAAGAAAAATGCAAGGTATTGATAAGTAAAATGGTTGGGAGGTTCACAAACCAGTACAGGAGCGAATGAGAAAACAAAAGAATACAGGAGGGAAAAAAAGGAAAAAAGAAAGGAAGAAAGAAAGAGATCGTCTCAACTCGGGATTGAACCCATGTCTTTGAACCTTATGCCAGACACTCTCACCACTGTGCCATACTGTACTTATTACTTTCAGTTGACATGAAGTCCAAAATCAAAATTCTGCTATATTAAACGAACTTACTTCGTGAAATACTGCTGTTTGATGCCACTTTCAGTGCCTTGATGGCGCTGTTGACAGACAGAGTGACAGATTGAATGAATGAATGACAGGATGACTACTGCAACCCTCATCAGTGCTGCCAACCTAAAAATTTCTCCTTCAGTACAAGTGGCAAAACTTCAGTATTTTGAGGTGCATTTCAGTATTATTTTCCTAGCAAATAAATATGAATTAGAAATTACTGACTGCCAATAAATTGATGCTGATGAATGTTTATGCATGAATCAAATGAATACTTTTCATGAATAATATGACTATTTCATTGCTTGTAACTCTCATTTAGCAGCAGAATCGCTGGAACTGGGGCAGCATGACCCTTTACCAGTCTAGTTCTAGAGCATAGGTCAATTCCATAAAATACTTATAATTTCCGTACTTCGTATTTTCGATGCAATTTCCGTAAAAATACGGACAAATCCGTGAGGTTGGCAGCACTGCCTCATGTTCATGCACGCAGAGGGTTAATCAACCGGTAGATATTTTTGGCGCAAAAGTTAATTGATCCGCGTAGAAATTCGGAGCTGGCCACGCGTGAATAGATTGCTTGCGGGGTGCGGGTTGCGGGCGGTTCTGCTAGGTTCTGCGGTATTATACTGAATTATTAAACGGCCACAGTTTCCTGTGGCAGAGCTCCCTGAACAGTGTATATCTTTGCTCATTCCTGGCCGATAGTACTAATACAGAATTTGTTACTAGCTATTAATAGTATTCTATATAACTTTAAGTGAAACATTTCTTGTTAATTTTCTAATTTTAATTAAAGAACTTGACTATAAACTAAACCCACTGAAAAAGCTGTTATGGTCCCTTTACATTCTCTAAGCTGAGGGTGTCAGAAAATACTATTATTTACAAGTTCACATATAATAAGTTTAAGTTATAGTCACTTTATATTGAAGACTAGCTAGACAAACTTAAACATAATATCCCATAATGAATCAATTTTGCAGTACCTACTTCAGATCCCAGCTGTGCTATTTCACCTACTGTATCGGCAACACTACCAAATTTCAGAGGAAATACATCCATTTTCTCCATTTTTGGTAAGTAATATTAATGTGGGGGTATATGTGACATTACTGGGAAAGGGGACCAATGTAAAAATTGAATAATGAGTTATTCATACCAATGTGTAAAGCACTCCCTCTGGAGTATTTTGATACCGAAATTATAGGCAGATATAAGTGTAGCAATCTAACCATCTAGAGCACAGTTAATTCAGAAAATTGCAATTAATCTTCTTATTCAATTTTCTGGCGGAGTTAACGTTGATTTCTTGAATTCCGTAATCTATCGTGCAGTTCGTGTTAAGGATTACATAAGACGTTTACTTACGCTGTAAAAATGGAGATGCTCTGCTGAAGCACCATAAGTAATAGATGGGGCGCTTACTCAGTTGGTGGGGGAAGCCTTGCTCAGTTCAATCCCTACGTTGTGTGAGGTTACCAAACAGCTTTTTTTTTTTTTTAAGTAGCACTAGATGAGTTTTTGACATAGTTTTGCAGGCCATTTTTGTGCTGCTTCCAACAGTTTGATAGTTATTTGTAAGCGATGGCAACAACAATACAGTCATCTGGCTTACTGTATTTTATTTAGAAATTTAGTAAAGTGATCAATTGGCTTCGTTTGTAACTAAGCTTAGGATTAAATTTGTCTTAAAGTGAGTAAACCAGCCTAACAAGTGCACAATGAATAATAATAGGAATCTCTTTAGCTACATCAATGAAACAAACAATATTATAATATCATGATGGACTTTCATAATGTGTTGCCTTCTCTTGTTGCAGTAGTACAAGCCCTCATCATCACCTAGTATATGTGTCCAGTAAGAAACTTGTTGATTTTTCCCAAAGTGATCACAACAATAGTCCCAGTTGAGCTTCCTGGTCGCAGACTCCAGCCTCAAGACCTCACAATTAAAACAAATTAAACTCACCCTCGGTTTTCAATTGCTGGGGATCCTAGTGAGGGGTGGGGGCTTACTGGGGATCCTAGTGAGGGGTTGGGGCCCCAAGCAGCTTACTGGGGATCCTAGTGAGGGGTTGGGGCCCCAAGCAGCTCATTGGCGGCGTGTAGGGGACACCGTTTACGGCAATGTGGCGGTAGATCCTACCCAATTGCCACGTGGTGAACGCACACAAGGTTAAAGAAAAAAAAAAAAAAAGAAAAAAAAAAAAAAAAAGGGAGAAAAGGTGGCTGTGTTTAAAGGGAGGATTCGACATTAATCAAAGGTTTGAGCTACTCAAAATTAGTGTCAGTGTAGCTAAAGGTTAGGAGGCACTAGTGGGCCAAAAAATAGTGAAAAAGTTGAAAAAATAATTTTGTTCGTGTTCAGACCATACTATACATTTTTAATTTTATGCAATTGGACCCCTTTTCCTAAGTACTGTCACATATTTCTGTGAGAATAATTCTATATTTTTCTACATTTTGAAGCTAACAAGCACACAGTCAAATATACATACAAATGATGGATAAAACAAAATTTTGTTAAAACTTATTAATTGTGAGAATTTGTCCTGTTTACTACCTATAAATTGTCTTCTATTTTATAGGTGGGTCAAAGATGTTTGGTTGAGTAGAAAAATTTGTTTTTTTCAACAGACCATTATATGTATATATACAGGGGCATAGCAAGGATTTCTGATAGGGGGATTCCTTTAAGAAGACGGACTTAGCCCAAATCAAATTACTGTAGAAGATGAGGGTTTAAGCGAACCCATTCCTTTAAGAGCTTCTGTTAAGCTCCTGTTTCTTTCTGGCAATGTTGCTCACGCTTCGTAGTTCTGTTAACCAGCCCATCTGTTGTGTCCAGTTAGTGCTGGGTAGCCTCGACATTCGGGTTAATAAGCAGGGGCACTTTTACAAATAGTGCCTACCGTGATAGGAATACTACACCCTACACCTGGTTTTTAAGATTGGTCTACTTTTATTTAATTGAAAAAATCATGACCCAGAATTATCTGTGTATTTTAAAAATTATCTAAAGCATTTTAGAGATATGAAACTTTTTGTGTAGCCATCTGAAATCAATGATGAGGTGACAGCTGGATTTATGTGAAACAACAACAATATCATTTCCTTATGAAGACAAACACTAATACTGAAGTATATTGATTGGTCAAAATTGGCACAGGGGATCAAATACTACAGGCCTTTTAAAAAAATTGTCTGTAAAATCTATAAAACATTATTTGAGCAAATTTACATAAAGGATGTTGAGCCTACTAATTGATTGCATACAAACTGGCCTGTCCTGCTACTATCTCACAAGCTTTAAATAAACCCTTAACATAGGTACTAAAACTAACTTCATTTCCGCCCTTGTAAACTGTTTTAGACCAAGCATCTCACAGCCGAAGTCCTAGTATTTCTTCAAGAAATAAAAGTCCTAGTATTTCTGCAAGAAATAGTCAACGATACTTTACTGCATACCTGGTGAAAATTGGGCATCTTTAAATTTATTTTCTTTATTAATTTTCTGGGGTTGGTTCGACTGAATCCTCCCTGGCTACATTTCTGATAATAATATATAAATTTTTATTTAATATTCTTTACTCAAACACTATTTAGATGTGTTGCTACCTTCACACTTATGTAACACATGTTATCTAACAAAGATTGGTAGATTTTTTCTAATATAGTATTATTCTCAAGCCATCATGTCCAAGAAACTATATGTTTGCCAAAATATTATTATAATTCTGATTATAGTAATCTTTCACTTATTTATTCTCACTCAGAATTATTATTATGCTAGTAATAAAGAAAAAATAGTTATGGATTTGGAAAAAAGTCATTATTAGCCTTATTTACTCAACTTATAATTAATTGCATTTGAAAACTTGAACACATGCCCTCTACCCACATATGTCTTCACCAATGTGTTGTCAACAAAATCAATAATCACTTTTCACTTTTTTAAATGTTATTTTATCCCAGTGAACTGTTTTTTCTGTAAACTTATCATTTTACATTTTTTGTTCCAAATTTGATATACTTAAGATTTACTCTTTATAGTGCCTTCTAAGTTATTGCTTAATTCTGTGAATTCTGTATGCTAAACAAAAAGACATCGAATAAAACTTGGACTCCAGGATACATCATTAAAACACATGTTGAAAAGTCAAGATAAAATTCACACTGTTGGGCTAATAGATCTTTTGATGAAGTATTTTCTCCTAAAAAAATATTTACATTGCTTAAGGTTTTAATTTAGTATCCATCATTATAATGTTGCTAGATTACAGTACTTCAACAACTAAAGTAATGCTATTTACAACATTAAACAGAGTAGGTAAGTAATTTTAATTGTCACTGATGAAGATTAAGAATTGTACACACCTTAATTAGATTGGAGTACGAGCAGAGAAACTATTGAAAATCAAATTCTTACAATGAACAATGATAAAGACAAAAATGGTAAGTCAATATTTTGCATACACAATGTAGCTGAAGAATTGCAGCCTTTGGGAATAATACATACTTTATTGCCACAAATATTATGGAAGCAAGTAAAGCAGCAAAGTAACTCAATAAATGCTGCTATTAAAAGTATGTATGCATTGTTTGGGTCTACACCAGACAACGCCATGATATCACCTTCTGATACTTAGTGACATTATTCCTGCATGAACCTAATCATATTCATACATTACATCCTGCTTGGTGAGCATGCTCACTAAGACTGTCATTCCATATGAAAAGGCCTGAGGCCTCTTTCCTCAGTCTATCTCTTTTTTATTATTATTGGTAAAGTGATTAATAGTGCACTTTTAAGTTGTGTGTGTATGGGTGTCTGGTTCTTCTAAGAATAGGGCATCAGTGTATGCTGCATCCTACGGCTTTGCCTAGATGGTCCTTCGAATTGAAAGGGACTTACAACCCCTACATGTATAATTATATGAAATGTGGAACCTATTAATAACTCCACTGAGGTATGGAAATAAAAAGTGTACTTCATAATCTGTGTTTGTGCTACCTAAATGTACGACCATGTTGGCAGAGGGTTGCTTAAAATCTAATATATTACACAATTAATGAGATATTTGTGAACACTAAGAATTTCATCTCAGAAACTTCATGAAATCGTAAAATATTATATTTTTGGTTTCACTTAGTGCTTGATTTAGATGTAGGTATAGATGAACATTTTGTTGAAGGTGATGGTTGTAGTATCACACTAGCAAAACAGAATAACTAGCAAGTACTCTGCTACAATGTATTGCTTGATGTGATACCTTTTGCAAAATAGGAATGGAGTGTTTTTATCCATGGTTTCCCTCTTCTGCTGTTTTCCTGAAACTTCTCATTTTTTTCTTATTTCCCTCTTTAATTATGAATTTCCTCCTTCACATTTGTCAATCTCTCCATCTCCTTCTTCTTCATATTATTATATATATTTTCATTTAAGTACTTACATAAGTCAGCATTTCTCACCTGCTTCAATTTTTCTTAACCTTTGCATTTTCCTGCTTTTCTGCCTTTCTTCTTAGCATGATTTATGGTGGTTCATTAAAATTAACTACTGTCAAGGAATATTCTCTCCCATTTCAGTTCAATGAACGAATTATTCATAAATAAAGACCTATGTGTGTAACTTTTATAGAGTATGTCATGGATAGGGAAAACATATGGAAAAAAATCATAAAAAGCATTCCAACATGCCTGTTTTAATGGTATGAATGTGCCAGACTGGAAAGTTGGTACGAATCTGAAATGGACCACTTATATTTCTTTTATTTCTGTTATAGATAACATGAACAACAGCATTTTTATAACTATGGGGTTTTTTACTTAAAGATACTTCAGTTTCTTGTCATTCAGGATAACTAAAGTGTATTTTTTGCAAGCAAGTATGGAATAAGTTATTTTGACAACAAGCAGTTTTGAAACTCACTAAGACTTGCTTACTGTAACTGGGGTCAAGCCCACAACACCATAATTGTAGGAAGGAAAGGTACCATACCGTACATTAAATGACATACATATCATTGTTTAAGCACATAATGTTGAGTGAGCCCACCTAGAAATTACATGAACTACAATATTAATATATAACATGCTTTACTTAAAAATAATTCTCTACTTTCTATTTAGTAATTCAGTAAAATGTCAGAAGATGTATAAAAGTAGTATACAGTGGATGATCATTAATCCTTGCAAACAATTCATACCTCAAGTTTTCAGGTTCTGGTATTACTATACTAAATGAATTTATAGCGCCTTTAAAAAAGGTTAGTGATGTGGTACCAAGCAATTTAAACAACAAGGTAGAAAAGAAATAAAAACTTTAAATCTGATAAAAGTTGATTATGGCCTTTAATTATCTGTATGCAAAAACAAACATCTAAATTTATTTCATCTTGTTTCAGAAGACATTATTTTAGTCCATTCATTTCTAAATAATGTAGCCATTAAACATTAATTTTTGCTAACAAATTAAAAAAAAACATTACTTTCTTCATTTTGATGACCAATAGCTCAGCAAAATGAACTGAGCAACTAAAACACAAGTGAGTTTTCTTATTGTAGAGGATATAGTAGTCACACTGTCTGCAACTTTGACTTGAAAGACAAAAAGATTTCTTAGTAACACACAAAACTTTTTAAACACACATATACACTTATTTACTGGATATATCAACACAATACTTGACTTACAATAGATGTTAAGTAAGAAAAAATAATACTGTTGTGTAGTAAATAATTTACACACAGCTAATTATCCAAGATATCCATGGCCTCTAGCTAATTCAAATTTGCTGTGCAAAGAATCCATCAACTTAAATAAAATCAAATAATTCTTGTATATCATGAAAGCGAGGTTAGTAGTTAAAAAAGCTTTTTGGAGTCTGAAGCAAACTTTGGGGTCTATCATCAACCTCCATTTCAGAAGATATTAAATATTCCCAGTTAGCTTATATTACATTTTTTAATACTTGAATTTTATTTAGTGCTTTCTGTGTATTCACAAGTTTGTCTTGTGATTAAACTATAATAAAGTATAATAGAATAATATTGAATGGTTGCATTGAGAATGCATGTATTCATTTAACTACAAATTAAAGTTCAAAAGGTACATGCTGGCAGTTACAGAGTAGTAAATATAATAATTTTATCGGCAACATTATAGACTGTAGTTGATAACTCATAATTTTTAATAATAATATTGTGTAGGTCATCATGGTACTCCAATTTGGTGGACAGCTATCATTGTAGTTGCATTTCTAATTTTCATATTTATCATAATTTCTTCGGCTCTTATTGCCATAACAATTTACAAAAGTAAGTTATTTAACTCATAATTATAATACTATTATTCTGCAAATTATACAGTAAGATACATGACCATTCTTAGAAAAATAATATTTATAATCATTCTTAAAAGAGAGCCACATCATCAGGTCAGTTGCCCGATTTTCATATATGGACTGACAGAATGACTGGAAATAAATCATCTGTCATCCATTCTTCCTGTTTAACAACTACTATAGAGGAAAAACTTTAATAATAGGGTTTAGGGAGATGATTATTGAATGAGGAATGGGGTACTGGTCTAATAAACAGTTACATGTTCTTGTTTAATACAGTGAATGTTCACTAGCAGCATAAAACAAAGAATGAAATATTTTCAACATAATTCACTCCAGTTTTAAGTGTATCTGGTCCTTGTTTTACTCTCATTATTTGCTGTATTAAATGGAGAATAATACAGTAATTAAGCCTACAATTAAATAATTATTACAGAAGCAGTATTTCTTTGTATTAACAGTCCATGTAATTATAATTAACTTTATCTTATAACTTTTTGTCAAACTTAAGAGTCAATAAGAATAAAATTTCGTGGTTAACATATGAACAGGGACATAACCAGATGACATGCTTACTGTCATAATATATCCTGAAGGTTGACTAATAAGCAACATAGTGATCTTAATTCTTAAGTAGCTCTTTCTATAACTCTGGGCTATTGAGGTGATGTTTATATGAAGCATGTTCAGTAAATGTCAGAAACATTCTCATGATGTCTCTAAATGGTATTCTTCATCTTTGCTCGATCCTTCCAGTTATCTTGCTGTTTATATTGTGCTGACCCCTGAAAACAAGTTTAGCAAGTAGTCGAAACTTATGCTAGTTATGTAACATTCAAAAATATAAAAAAAATTGGCAACTTAGGGGAGAGTAGCGAAGTTCCAAATAGTATGGTAACGATCCTTCTCTAAAAATGTAAAAGACTATTGCTCCACTTTTCTACATGATACATTGAACAAGACAGTGATTTAGGAATGTGCTATAATCACATGGGGTAAGAGAGGTTTCTTGTTACTATTCTTTTTAGAGATATTCTTGTATCCATTCTTTGTTGGGCAATCCTAAACCCTCAACTGTACATTCATGTCTTTTTGCTACTTGTTTCTATACTTTTTGGCTAGACTTCCTGTAGATTTTAATCTCAGTGATACAAAACCAGATATACAGTAATTATCTATGTCAGTGTAAAAAATAGAGTTATTGCTGATCTAAACCTATGAATTGAACTTTAATAGTTAAACCAGCTTCCAGTTGCAAACACCCACAATATAATCATTTTTATGATTACAAGATGATATTTTAGTTTCAATTGGTGTAGATAAACCTAAAACATGGCGGCAATAGAAACATGGGAAATACCGGCACCTTTAGAAAAGAAAAAAATTCTTGTGGCTCACTCTGTTTGGAGTGCACTTTGGCAAGTTCATCATATTATTAGCCCAGTATGAGTTACCAACTTTGCTCTAGCCTGACTCGTTGAAAATATGAAGACACAATTAAAAATGTTATTTTTCAAAAGTGATTTTTTAAGATTTTTTTACTTTCTTAATTTCAACCAAGATTGGGGTTTCGAGATTTGAAAGCTGAAATCTTTAGGCTTATATTATTTTACCATAATATGTAACTCTTCTTCTTATAGATTGGGTATCTTGAACACTATCGTGAGAAACTGACAGACAATCCACTCCTAGTAATTTTAATAGGATCTACTCATGTTACAATAATTCACTATTACGATCTATACTTTCAATTTTACATGCACTAATCATACATATGCGAGTGAGATGTTAATATACGAGTGAGATGTTAATATACGATTGCTAATTATATTTGAATTCAATAAATCTATATAAATAAATAAGTGCCTGAGCAACACGCCATAAATTTATAGTTCTCAATGTATATACAATGCAACATTTAGTACATTGTAATTGTAATTTTGTTCATTGTCCAAACAATAAAATTCAATGGCATGGTTTTTTAATGTAAACAAATCATAGTAAAAAGGTATATAATTATAGAAATACAAGTTCTTTCTTTATCTTCATGAATATGTTATAAAAATATACACATATATTTGTTTAAAATCTTGTTCAAAAATAGATTATGTATATCCCAAGAAAAATCCTTATGAGCATAGGTATAGTATTATTTATTACTGATGTAATTATTAAAAAAAACACAACATTAATAGCATCATATACTCCTTAATTTCTTATAAAGTTTAAAATATAGTTAGATTTAAAAATACTTGCAAAAAATGAATAAGTTGAACCCTCAATTACACCCTAAACTATTGTAGCTTTACTAAAATATTGTATATAACAATAATGTACTTTAACTCTACACTACTACTCCTTATTTGATTTCATTATTTTGTATTAATTATATCATGTGCTTGTCATTTTTATTTTCAGTATATTATACTAAAAAGAATTTAAAGTCTCCAGAACATGTTTATGAAACTGTTAACCAAAACAGAGTTGTACAAAATAATAATCCAGTGCAAGAATATCAACATAATACCTGCTACAGTACTAATGTAATCATGACAAAATGTATTGCTTATGAAGCAGTCAAACTTTAAAAATGTTTTCCTGTGTTTTGTAGATTGTTCATTATATATTACAGAACCAAATGATTGTGTTTTTTATCAGTGTGAAATTGTTTTATTATTGTGAACACAATTATTTATAATAAATCATACACGCAGTAATCAATTGCATCATCTTGCAATTTCTACAACACAAATAATTATTAAATATTTTGCTATAATGAGCTAATATAACTAAACAACATTAACAGTATTTTTGTATCAAACTGGTTTTTATTATAGTCAATCTCATGGCTAGAATAAAAAAATTCCTTGAACTACGTTGTCCTTCATTAACCTTTAGCTTGCATAAACAAGAATATTACAGTAGTGGGGTACAACTAAAGTTATGGGTTAGTACATGTGGTGCGTGGTCTTGCTGCTGCCAATAAAGAAGAGAGATGAATGCGTCGGGTAACAGTAAGGGGGTTTATCCTCACGCACTCAGTAGATAGATAGTCGCCGCCACCAGAGTCTACTCGGTAGGCAACCGCGATGCGCCCCAAGGTAACAGAATCTCCGGAATAAAGTCTTAAGTCAATAACGAAGAAACTGAGAGTAAGGGGACACACACACAACACTCACGAGGTACAGACTGATGATACACGTGAGGTAACAAGTATATATAGTTCAGGCTGAGCATGCTCAGACAGTTCATGACCACACCTACAACATAAATACAAATAATATTCATGACATGACAACTTGTGCGTTGACGATCTTTACTTTCAGGAGGAGGGCGGTTCCACAATTATGTATGTATGATTGTTTCGTACCCGGAAGTTCCGTGACCACACCCTCATGTCTTTGCGCATGCAGGCCCTGAGTTATATAACCTCAGACCCGCATGCGTACCATTTCGTTCCACACAATTATTCCTAAACCCAACAACTGATTTAACACTCAGTAGGGTAGGGACCTAGCTAGTGGAGCTCTGGTGGCAACCGTCACCGGAGCCAGTCAAGTAATAGTTGTTGCTAGCTCAGTGGCGTACCTTCAGTGATCGTTGATCCTGTGGCCGTCTGTCCCACTATTGGCGATTGGCGGCAGAGAACTTTCCCCCAAGCACGACCTGAACTAAACAGAAGTGTTGCTGCCAACCCACAATTGGAGGCAGCGGTGGTGATACGAGTATTTTCCTGTGTATATCGAATTCAGCTACCCTATCTGGATGTCTACAGTCAATTTAAAACTCTAGTGGACTGTTCCCGTGCGTTTCTCTGGCCTACAGCGAGCACACTCTTTGGTGTCCCTTGTGATAGTGATACGACAGTCCGTTATTCCAGTATGTCTGATGATGATAATGGTCCCGTTGGTGGGATGGTGCAATCATCTGGTCTCGGTAGTGATAGAGGTAGAGATGGTCCCTCAGAGTCTGACATGCAAAGGCAGATAAATGCTTTAGCCCCTCATAAGGAAGATATAGACATCTCGAAATACATCCGCAAATTAGAGGTAGACCTAATTAATCTTGGCTGCCCGAGAGCGCGCTGGAAATCTATTTTGCTCCAGAATTTGCAATCGAAATCTGCTTCTGCGATTGTTGCTAGTCTTGACCGTGCTGACACTGATCATGCTCAATTGAAAGATATTCTCATTGAAGCGCTTAGCTCTAGTCTAACTTCTCTGGGCGTCAAGGTAATACAGATTTCGCTAGTTCGACGAGATCAATGTCTCCCCTTGAGATGTATATCCATTTGAAGAGTTTGATGGACTCAGTTGATATGCTATGTAGCAGCAAAGAAGAGCTATTACTCTTATTTGCCTGTGCCACGTACAGGGCATCTAGACCCGTTGCGCACAGGGCCTTAACCCTCTCGTTCCTGAATTGTTTGGACGCGCGCGGAAAAATCTAATCGTCGACCGCGGAACAGAGCATTACAGTTTTATTTTTTTAACTCGATGCGGGCTGGGAAAATCCCATAGCAACCATAAGAGTTTGGGATTCCCCTCATTTTTTGATTGAGAAAATTGAATAATTTATGGAATATCAATGGGTGTGTTGTCCTCTTTTTCCACTCACCCCCTACCTCATCCACCCGACTCTTCTTCTTCGGTGCCCGCCTTCTCCGACCGTGAGGACGTCCACAACTCGGAGCAGGAGAAGCCACTTCCTCTTCTTCATCACTGGAACCTGCTGCCTCTGTTTCATCATTGGAAGACTCAGGTCCGGCATGATGTATATTATGCGGTTTCATACAGGATTTTTGTTTGGGGTGGGTGGGGGTAGGGCTCCGAGTGTACTTTGCCAGATCCGGCATCTTCTCCTTCATCATTGGAAGACTCTGCTCCTGTCGCCTCATCTGCGTCCTCTTCACAATCGGGTCGGTGACTGCATACACATCTGGTCCTAGTAGTACATGTGGTAAAAAAATTAAATTTTTTTGAAAATTTGAAATTGTTCAAAAAACCACAACCCACTTTCAAATCTCAAAACTCAATGAAATATATATATATTATAGCTAAACAGCTTTCTCTATCTCAATATAGATATAAATGAGTCCTTTCCACAACAGAAGCTTGCTAGTTTTCAAGAGAAAGGCAAGCTTACATCGATCATCTTCTTGACTCCCATTGTCAGTATCAGAGTTGATGGGGTCTGGTCCACCAACCCTGATACAGGGCCTCCTATAGCCTAGATGTCCTCTCCGCTTGATCTTGAGTCGCTAGAGTCAGTATCAAGCAAGTCTAACACTTCCACAGCACTGTAACTGGTAGACACAATCTTTCCAACATGCTCACTTTTTTCCTATGATGTAATAAGCATACCTTGTAGAAGAACACAGAGCTCTTCCTGACGTTCTGGCACTGGAAAGAGTCTTCACCCATACTTCTCTGGCTGGAAGTTTGGCTAACCTCTCTGTAAGAACTCCTCAAGTTCAGCTGTCTCTGTGGATCAACCAGAGAAATACGTTTAGAAGGGCAGCAGCTTTAATAAAGTCACTGGGAAGACCAAAGGCTGAAAGCTCTCTGTGGCCATCGGCTGCGCAAAATATATTTCGTGGCGTGCTAAGCTGGGTAAAGAAGTGACCATCAACAGGGTTATACCAACCATTTGTTAGAGTCTTGTTCGTGGTCCTTCGAGCCGGATACAAACCAGTCGCTCTCGGACTCAGCAGTCTTCCTCGGACTCAGCAGTCTTCCTTGAACTCTGCACTCTCCCTCGGACTCAGCAGTCGCCCTCGGACTCAGCAGTCTCCCTCGGACTCAGCAGATTTTCTCGGACTCAGCAGATTTTCTCGGACTCAGCAGTCTTCCTCGGACTCAGCAGTCTACCTCGGGCTCAGCAGTCTCACTCGACTCAGCCAGTCTCACTCGGCTCAGCAGTTTCACTCGACTCAGCAGTCTCACCCGACTCAGCAGTCTCACCCGACTCAGCAGTCTCACTCGACCAACAGACTCATTCCGTTCCTCAGAGAAGACGAGACACCATACACTCCAGCTGCATCATCCCAAGATGAAGCACCTCGCCCCCCGGAGCATGTCCAGGACTCTCCGGAACAACTGGCACAGGCTGGCCCTGGCCAAAGAACAATAAACTGTTAGCTCAGTCATTCACCATGTATTGTTCATTAACCGTTTCGTTCTGGATCCCGCTTAGAAGCGGGTGAAGACTGGTTGACTTCTCCGAATTTTTTAAAATAGTTACTTTATATATAGCTAGAACCTTCAGATTGCATACACAGGTGCCCAATGCATTGGAGAAGCATCTAAAATAGCTTTCAGCCAGGATTGCTTCGACAGTACCTCATAGCAGTTGCGTTTATTTCTTCCTCGGCAAAAAACAAAACATCGGTTCTCCGTCAAATTTAAAAAAAGGTTGCCTTCTTCACAGCAGCTTGATTTATGGATCCAGTCATATCCAGAGCTTTGTAGAAGCAGCAAAAAATTGCTTGAGCCCAGTAGCCTTCCATAACACATTGAAACAACCGCTTCTTTGCCGACCAAAACTTTGCGTTTGACTTTCTG
>WLWI01001019.1_pt1 | contig 24610 bp, 15 predicted proteins | sample 6701501 | NCBI WGS metagenome assembly WLWI01 (sample SAMN12718690, study PRJNA515312) | sponge metagenome | isolation source: marine sponge | host: Mycale hentscheli | place: New Zealand: South Island, Marlborough, Capsize Point | collected 2014-11-01 | reverse complement strand
GGCATCTCCAGCAATAAGACCCCTTCTTGATGACAAAGTTGCATACACTGCCACACTTATTACAGTTAGCACTATTCTTTAATGCTCCAATTCCCTTTAACCAGACAATTGTTGCCTGCTCACTGTTGGTATAGTTTAAAACTAAATCTTTGAATTTAAGCATAGTTTGTTAGACTTTGTTATAAATAAAAAATTATTGAACAACCACAACAGTAGTCAAGGTGATCGGCGCATATAGGCGCATGTTAGCACGTTCTGAGGGGCTGAGCGCGCGAGCGTCGTGATGAGACGTAAGGTGACGCGACGCGATGCGCTCAATGTAGGACCTAGGACCTAAAGTAAAACGTGACCTCAGTTATTGACAGGGTCTGAGAGCATATACAATTAGTATTGTAACAGCAGCTATTTGATTTGTTCACCTGAGGATTTATTTCAATAGTCACTAGTATTATATTCAGTAGTGGCTGATTTAGGATTTTGTTTAGGGTGAGTTCTACACCTCAATATGCCGACTAGTGGCTAATAACAATTTGTCTAGTGGACACAAAATTATTGTGGCAGCTACTAACTTGTTAGCTATTCCCCATCCAAGTTAAGTGGGACGAACGCTAGAGTTTCTGACCCCATGAACACTTCTAAGCAAGCAATAGAACCTACCGCGTGACTATGTTAACGACGGCATAGAATGGGGAAACGCAGTAATATAGCTTAATGTGGGGTTCTATGGAACCAGAAAGCTGGGCGTGCTCCACCATTTTTTATGACTAAAGTAACAATAAGACAATGCCTTAACCGAAGTGTCTAATTATTATAAGTATACTTGCCTGTATTTTACATGAATTTGTTTTCTTTTTTTTTAAATAAAGCATTTACGACTATTTTATTAAAGGTTTATTTCTAATATCAAAGCATATTAAAAATTGGACATTTACTAAATCCTATAGTCAACATTTAGATCAAGTATTTTCTGCTGTAATAATTACAAAGTATTTGTTTATACACAACTAACATCATGAATTGTCACTTACTACAATATTATTAAACTTTATTAAGCTAATAATTAATAAAATTAAAAAAACAATCAAGTTAACTAACGAAATCACAACACAAGAACAATCGTATTACTTTGTCCTTTCAACCATAACAAAATCGTGATGTCACTTACCCTCTGCCATATTGTATGAATATACAAGTAACAAAAGGATCATCTTCCCTTAGACACTTTCACTTGTAAAATAAACGTTACATTCAACCACGCCTAATCTCACCACCAATAAGTAGGTATGGCCACCAAGCCTGGATCGGGTGTTCTGACTTTCAGCGAAGCCACGAGCACTACACCGGACACTTTCCACTTCAAGACAAAATGTTACCAACGCCAACGCCACTAAGTGGGTGTGGCACGCTACTCTGTATTGTAGCGCGCAGGTCTGACTTTCAGCGCTCAGATCTAACTTTCAGCGCGCAGACCTACTGCTGAATTGTCACTAGGGTCGATTTATAATATAGGTGCAATTATTTGATTTGTTCATGTGAGGGTTCATATGTATTTCTTCAACAGCTACTAATAATAGTGGTATGCTAGAGCACAATCGGTGAGCGAGACTCCCTTGTTAGGCTACACAAAGCGACAGTGTTATGGTTAACTTTAACTCCTAACATTTCAACTACTAAATTTTTATTTATTTTTTAACGACGTATACCGTATATGGTAATAGCAGGCTTTTCTAAAGAAGTATGGCATAATTTCGAACCTCACCCTATATTAAGACATGCTTATTGCTGTAATACTGAACTCCAGAGTAAAGGCAACTAATATATTTATTTGTTTATAAAACGTTTATTGGTGTTATTGTTTAGTTAAGCTGTAGCTGTAACGCACAAAAAAAATAAAAACATTGAAATTGTACAATGAGACTCTAATCTTGCATAAGATATCTCATAGAGCATCATAAGCTTAGCACAATAATAACAGCTGGAGGAGAGTGAAAATAAAGTCATATCACTCAGACTAGTATAATAGTACTCATACATACATTTGGTATACACCAAATAATTTTTTCTATATAGAAATGATCTTTGTAACAGCTATATAGATAGGTATTGCTGAGTGTTTATACCTATAACACTTCATATAATAATGTTGTTTTTTTTATTCACAATAATTATATTTTGTCATATCTGTGATAGAATGCAATCTCACTCTTTCCATACTTATATTTGATCAACAATCACTTGTATGTGTGGTGGGGGTGGGGGTGGGGATGTGGTGGGAGATGTTTTCAGACTCATTATCATTTTAATAAATAACCCACTTAAGCTGCAAGTCCATGTTCCTTTCTTGATGTTTTCGTAATAAGGTAAAATTGTTATATGAATTATAATGCAACGATCAATTACAAACTATTTCTTCTCACGTTTGTTTATAACAATATTAAGTTAGTTAAGCGATTGTGACTATATCATAGTCATTTGTTTTTATCTGTGTGGAAGTAGAATAAGCTGCACAGTCTGACAGAACAAATTCAGAAGATAGACCAGCCGCGTAGCAGGAGTTCTTCTGAGTTTTTATATCACCAGACGTCTTTTTGCTCTTTTGGATTTCATCATAAATTGTATCTGCAGGAGTGCTCTTTGGATTTCGATTATTCAGCACTGAAAGGAAATGCTCATTATGTCAATGTTAATTTTAAAAAATTCTAAACAGATAAGCTGACAATAGACAGTCAGACAGGCAGTCAGATAGACAGAGAGACAGCAAACAGGCAGAGAGACAGCAAACAGGCAGACAGACAGACAGACAGACAGACAGACAGACAGACAGACAGACAGACAGACAGACAGACGGCAGACAGACAGAGACAGACAGACAGCAAAGAGGTAGACAGACAGATAAACTGACCGACAGACTCACAACCACCCACACCCATTAGCCAGATAAGCACAGAGGCAGGCATACAAGTATTATCTTTCATACATGACCTTGAAGCATACTTGAATAGCTGAACATTCAATTTCAGTTTACATATTTGTTAGAGTAACATTATGTAACAGTTAGATCTAGGTCAGCTATCCTCCCCTCCCCCCTACTATCATTGGCAGTGAGCACAACAAAGCACATCTAGTCCACTATCTTAATAAATAAGTAGAATTGGAGCATGCATCAGAGGATACCATCATTATTAAAACAAAATATTTACCTTTTCTGTATAATACCATAAAAATAAATACACTCATAATTATTAAAAGACTGAGAGATATAGCTCCCACTAGAAGTCCAGCTATCAGAGCAGTATTTGATTCTACAAAAAAGAAGGTTGTATAATTATTATAATTGGAATACAATATGCTAATGATAAGTGAAATATTTTCATGAAAACAAGTTAATCAATACTAGTCAGTTTGTGTTGTAATCTGGTTGGCTTTTCTATTTATAATCCTTCAACAAAATTATAAAATTTTACTCTATTGTGTCTGAAGTCTCAAAGTGCAACATCTAGTACAAACTACACGAGTCCAAAGTACATTGAACTAATGAGAACTTAATAATATATTAAACCAACTCACTTGATGTCCTATCCTGCGAAGTATCTATGAAATATTTCTTATCTGTAGACATGTTTGGAGTATTACTGAATAGAGCATCCACTGTACTCATTAATAAAGTTGATTGTTCCATCAAATCTGTATAAGGTGATGGCATTGAACCATAGCTGGAATATGCAATATATCCATAGGTGTTAGCTATGAATAGTGATCTAATTGTTTTTTTATATTACCTTTAAATTTTTCACTTGAAGTTATTTCACTTGAAGTTATTCCACTTTCCTCTATGCCAGTGTCCAAATAAGGTTGAGTCGTTAATGAAAGGGTTTCTGAAGTTCTTACTGAATTAATTATGACATGTACCGTATCAAATAATTTTTTTAATTAAGTAATTACAGTAGACACAACACTTACTTGTTATTGCGATTGACAAATATATGCTAAGCAAATAAAATAAACATTATTAGATAGGAAAACTTAAACTTTAAAAGTAACTGTAATACTCTTAGTTGCTATGAAAATATTACTTGCATTCATCATAATACGTCTTTGTGTAAAATACCTTGAAAATTTTGACCAGGAGGTGGACATATTTGCCCAATATCTGAGCAACAATCACCGAGAATATAACATGCTTGATCACATTGACACAATTGACCAGCACTAAATTGGATAGTGCAGTTTGATGTACTTATAGAGCAGCAATATGTCCATCCATGATCCTGACAACCTGTTGAACAGATAATAGTAGCCATTCCTATTCTTATAGACAAATATATGTAGTTACATACTAGTTGAACTATTCCATATTATAGCATGTAATAGAGTTAACTTATTTCCAAAATATTTAGCTGCAAATTCAAATTTCTATTGGATGCACTGCTGTGCTGAGTGTTACTCAGTAGCTATTTTATTATGCAGCAATTGCTAGTGAAAACTATTCTATGTTTCTGCAATTCAAATATATGGCCATTGAATAGTCTTAAATTGTGACATTATATGAAAATTATAATATTAAAGAACATTATTAACTTACTGAAGTGTCTTACCTGAATCAGCCTTTTGCATATATATGTATAAAATTAGAAATGACCAATATTTATTCATTGTGCTGAACATGAGACTGAATAAATGTGAGGCAAAGTAGTTATTTATAGGGCAAAAGATGAGCATAAAATAACATTGAAAATGTACAATGAGGTTCTAATCTTGCATAAGATATCTCATAGAGCATCATAAGCTTAACATTATACATAATAATGACAGATTTCAAATTTAAACTATTATTTTAAATTTGCACCAGACCATTTCAAATTAAAAAACACTACTAAATGACAGGCTAAAATATTAACACTCAGCTAGACTAATTAAATGGTTAGACTTTCCTAAAACTGGCCATATCATTTAAAACAGACTAGTAAAAAGAGACATTTAGTATACTACAAAAAGATATCATACCTGAATTCTCCTTTTATGACATGTAACTTCATTATTATTGTAAGCACTATTAAAGTGTAATTATTGGAATGGTTGCAGAATTATTACAGCTTGTGAGAATATTCTTATTAGCTTCCTAGCCCAAACAGTCATATGGTGAAGTCGTTTCCATTTCAAAGTTTGGGGCCTAAAGCAATAAAATTACTATCTTATAATTGCTGAACACATTCTATATAATATGGAAACGCTTGGTTGGGAGCCATGATCCCATCCCCCTTACCCTATCCCTTCCTTCTCCCACTAGGAACAAACCCTTGTATAAAAATATTAGAAACACTATGGTCTTATATCAGCAGATGTACATGTAGCCATTTCAGCATTCCTCATATACTACTGCCACACACACACACATACGTGCAACACACACACACACACGCAACACACACACACACACAATATCACAATATCGAGAGCTTGCTTGCCAACTGAAGTATTAAAATTGTGGCAGGCAAATATATTCATACACGCAAACCGACAGTAAGAAAACTGAGTAGCTATAACATAAATAAGGAAAAATAATTGTATAGACCAATATAGGAAACATTATGGACCTAATGAAACTTTATGGACCTAGTATAGGAACAATATTCGCTGGTAATTGAATTTCCCCTTTAATTGGTGTTCATTCTATTCACTATTACAATATTCATTTATTTCTTTGCTTGAACAGATTTTCACATACCGATCTGTATAAATTGCAGTCGGAATTAAAAGTTAACACTAATGAAGTGATATAAATGCTAAATTGTATGAGCATGATCAATTATAGGTTTTTATGCCTGTGGTTTTGGTTCCACTTGTCTTGGGCTAGGCAGACATTTTATGCAATTAATTTTTGATGAAAAATAAAATAAAATAAAATAATCATAAAACATTTAAGCTTACATTAAATCTCCAATTATTATATGCCATTATTATTACAGTTAATTCCAATTTAGAATTTGATAGCTATTAATGAATTTGCCTCATTTTTTCTTTGTATCTTCTCAATTTACGTCATAGCTTGGCTATTAATTTGATTTATTGTTAGAATTAGCTTGGTCTTTAGTGAGAAACAAGTTTTGCAAAAAAAGTATTGAATTTCAAAATACAGACATTGATAGCTAGTATATCAGTTAGACTGGACAGTTTTAAACTAATTAATTTACCTTACGGTTCGGGAAATTCTCACCTGATAAATAAAAATTGACAAACTAATTTATAATTTGCTTACGTAACAATGTCTAATTTATGGTCCTAAATTTATTTCCATCATTGTGAAGTAGCTTTATTTTCATTATTGAAATGTAATATCATTTAATATCACTTCTTTTTCAGTAAGGATTTGAGCTGAACACAATAATATACTTGATATTGCAGGTAGATGTATGGATTCACAAAAAAAGCTCAAAAGGATGACCCTCTTTCTGTCAATGCAATTTAACCACTTAATTGTAATTAATATCATTATATACAAAATAGTTATGATTACTTTTGAGGTAAGTATTAAAAAAAATATTTTTTGGAAATTTTAGCTATATAGTGATTTTCTTTCATAATAATGAAAAGCTAACCATATTTATGCAATGTTATATAGGAAAACTGGAACTGTAGTTTTTTAGTTTCAGGTGTTACGTGTGAAATGTGGTTTGAGTTGGTATTAAAAATTCAAGACTTCTATCCACAACTCTGTCAGTAAGTCATGCATTCAGTATGATGTTGTCCATCTGGATTTTCACTGAACTACCATGCAATGAACCACAAAACCAATGAAGTAGAATAGCCTATTTTAGTAGTAATAAACAAAAACTTTTTAAAGAAGAAGTTCATATAAATATATTTGCTACTAAGCATAACTTACCACTTGCTCCAATTTCATTAACCAAATTCATCCGGAATGAGTTCTTAACCAATATAAAATCAAGGTTTACTGACCAATATACAAACGAAAAATGCTCTGAGCTGTGCTCTTCTTTCTATCAATATCTCAACAGATATTTTCACTGTTGCAATTGTTACAATAAAAAGTTAGCTATAGCTCACAAATAAGTATATTAATGAAAAGGAAGGCTTCATTCAGAGTGCCACCTGTATGTTCCTGCTTGCATGCTATTCCACTCTATTAATTTTGGTGTTTAGAAACCTTCAGAACCTGGAAGTTGGCGGTTAGATAAAGGGTCTGGCTAAGACAGACTACTCGTAGGGAAGGGCTAGAACCTTGCCCCCGAGACAAATGGTGATTCTGAAAAAATGATGCGTGAGTCTGAGTGACAACCATTGGAAAAGAAAAAAAAGCATATGAATTTAATTGAACCACATTCCTTAATGCTATGAATAACAAGTCAATAATTATAAAATAAAATTAAACTGCAATTGGAGTTTGTCGTGTTAAAGGTGTATTAAACTACTAAGTGCAGAAATATATATATATATTTAGTTTGGACCTTCATTTACATCAATATCACCAGTTTGGTTTTATGGAACTGTTACTTGTTCTAGTTTTTTGCTAGCTACAAACTTTATCTCAACAAACAATGAATGAAATTATAAAATGTTTATAAAAATTTCACTACAAAAACACTCACATGAACAGTCACATGACCCTCGTCGTATTTTGGATCGTTGCTCATACAACGTCTGTTACTACAGGTTCATAATTTCTGATACAATATAAAATTTACCTGATTGTACTGGTTAGCTATTTAAAACTTTTTTTATATTGCTTATTATGTACAGCCCAGTAGTAGTGTATAAAATCAACTAAATATTTCTTCTAATATATCACAATTTGCTTCACCCTATTTGGAAGGAGAAGTATATGGACAACTAGATCATCAGGCACTACAAAAGAATGGAGTAAGGATAATTTCTTTGTCGTTACTCAGTTAAATATGAATTTTATTGAAAAGGCTATCGAAGAGTGTGAATACACATCCATTAGATGTCCCAAGGCCACAGAGAAGAAAAATGTCTACATATTTCACTATATTAATCCTATAGGTTGAATATGCTGTTTTGAGCAGTAATACAGCAGGCTCATATGATACCAAAACAGAGAGTAATGTTGTCCCTGACCAATGCCTAAAGAAGAGTTTGGACTACAAATTGAAAGAAACTGGTACTAATCTTGCAGGTATGCATGTTGTTGTTGTGTTTATTTTAAGGTTTAAGTTATTATTACCGTATCACACAACTATATAAAAAAAATACACAGAACTTGATACTATGGGGAAAGTGAAGGCCAGTTACGAGTAGCACTGTAACCCGCAGGAATAAGTAGACTGCTACCAGTTTTAGTCCTGCTATAAATCTGATTAAGTATATCTCCTAAGCTCCACTTGGAGTATCATTGTTATTAGCTATAGTTGTAGTGTAACAAACACAGGCCAAAATTTTGAATTCCTGTAGTCACGTATTTAGGAAATATCCACATTATTTGGTAGAGAATAAGGCTAAATACTGATGCAGGGAATATAGCCCTATTTTCTACAGGAGATGTGGTAATAATATGAAATTTCCTGAATATCTGACTGTATTAAATGCAAGTTTTTGCCCTGTGAAAGGTGTAATCACTAGTAGTTATAACAACCATGAAGAGATTATCAATTATCATGATAAAGCACTTGGCACACAGTGTATGTCAGAATTATATGACCAGCCATACACAAGGGAAAAAAAAACAACCAGTCCACACATGAAAGTCGCATGTCAAAAAAAGGTCCAGATTAGAATGTTTCAATGTGTGTATGTAACTTAGGAGGTAATCATTTTGTGTAACATTATTTCTGAATTTCTCTACCACAACTAAATGTACAAGTATATCAGAGGGCTGGGTCTCACAGATGCATACAATTTATCAAGATGTAATAATAATTAAATTTTGCTGCACTTAGTTAAACATGGTTAAAATTGTCAATGCTTAAGATTACTAAATGGGCTAAAATTATTACAAAGAGAGGACTATCTGCAGAAGAGTATGTATCCACCAATTATGTACAGTAATTTACATTTATTGTAAATTGTACACAGGGCAAAAACTTGAATTTCCTAGTCACATATTTATGGAAATTTCATGTTTCTCCACTTTTTTGGTAGAGGATAGGGCTAAATGTCCTATAATGCATGAAATTTAACCATGTTTTCTACAGGAGTGGTGGTGAAAAATATGAACTTTCCTAAATATGTGACTGCAGAAAATTAAAGTTTTTGTCCTGTGGTAGCAATAGCAATTTTAGCTAAAGACTTGCCAAAAGACTACATCTACCTGCAGACACACATACACCACACACACACACGCCACACACACACACACACACAGATATACACACACATATTAATCAGTTATAATGCCAAGAAACTAGATTTCAGTAGTGTTCTCTCCTTTTGATTAATACAAATAAATAATTATCTGTTGTTAGTTTTTCACATTATTATAATTATTTTGCAATCATCCATTTTTTAGGTCAGTCCTTGAATTTAGAAAATATGTATTAATCAATTTACGACATCTGGCTCCTAAATGGCAAGAGATAGGAATACACTTGAAATTTTCAGCAGTTGACTTGAAAAACATTCAAGAACATTGCAAAGAAGTTGACTCTGATTGCCTAGTGGAATTATTTGACAAATGGTTATCAACTGACACACCTACTTGGAAGAATATTATAACTGATGCACTGGACGCTATGGGAGAACATGAATCATTTCAGAATATTATGGATATTTTATCTGAAGATGATTGTGAGCTACAATTTAAATTTAATGTAACAGCTACCTACGATTTAAATGCCCCCATGCAAATTATTTTTTAATTAAAGTGATAGACCTGGTGGAGGTCTCTGAGGCCACCGCGGAGCTCCTTACCGAGCGGTGCACCCTGGGCCTGAGGAATGACGCTCACTTGAAGGCGAGGAGGCGTTACCCGCTTCCGAAGGTGCCGGCCACAAGGACCCCGCAACTGGATGGCTTCATCAAGGGTGAAGTATCTACGGCCACCAGGAACGCCGACAAGGAGCTCGCCAGACTCCAGTCCTTGGTGCTTGACTCCCTGGTGCCCCTTACCCAACTGCTGAAAGCAGAACAAAGGGTAGGACCCCCAACGTGGGAGGAGGCCAAGAAAGCTGTCGTTGCCACCACGGAGTTAATGGGCAATGCCAGTACCAAGATGACCCACCTCAGGAGGGAGAAGGTCACAACAGACCTGAACAAGGCGCTGCTTCCAGTGGCCAAGGAGGCAACCAACTTCCACACTGCCCCACCCTCATTGTATGGCACGGAGTTAGCCAAGAAGGCCAAGGACCATAGTGACCAGGTCAAGGCAATGAGGGTGTCTCTCCCCACCAAGCCAGACACCAGGTCGCTTTTTCGTGGGTACCCCCCCAGGCGGGGGGAGGGGGGGGGGGGGGGGGGGGGGGGGGAGGAGGCAAGTTCAGAGGCAGCAACAACCGGCAATGTGGAGGATATCAGTAGTTCCAGAGGGGAGGAGCTCGGAGCAGCTACAGGCCCTTCCACAAAGGGAACCGGAAGCCAGAACTTCCCAAGAACTAATGCACCCATCTCATGCCATTTCACCACCATTAGTTTTGACAAACATTATAAGCCAACTGAAGGGCTGGGGCGTGGTCCCCTTAAAAGGTCCAAAGGCGGTTGCTGGAAGGCTCCAATACCACCTAGCAAATGGGATAGGGTGACCAAGGACAGGTGGGTCCTAGATACGGTAAAGGGTTACCTAATAGAATTCACAAACGACCCTTATCAGAGGACGAGACCGCACCCACCACAGTACGGGGCGGAGCTCATAGCGCAAATGAGGGCGGAGCTGACAGAGCTACTGCAAGAGGGGGGGGGGGGTCACGCAGGTAGAAGAGGCCCGGGGTGGTTTTTACTCAACCCTGTTCCTAGTGCCGAAAAAGACGGCAGAAAACGCCCAGTAATAAACCTCAAAGTGCTAAATCAGTATGTTCAGACGTACCACTTCAAGATGGAAGGCTTACAGGCGCTAAAGGACCTGATAAAGCCCGGAGATTGGCTGGCAAAAGTAGATCTAAAAGATGCCTATTTCGCGATCCCTATAGATCCAAGCTACAGGAAGTATCTACGGTTTGTATTGGACAACCGACCTACTAGTATAACTGTCTCCCCTTTGGCCTCGCATGGGTCTTCACCAAGACCGTCAAGCCAGTAGCAGCTACGCTGCGACAGATGGGGGTTCGTCTGATCTGCTGCATAGACGACATACTCCTGCTGGAAGAGACCCAGACAGTGGCAGGTAAAGGGGCTGCAATACTTGTTGGAATGTCTCGGCTTTATTGTGCACCCAGACAAATCAATCATGACCCCGGGGCAAGTGATGGAGTTCCTGGGATTGACAGTAGACTCCACAAAGATGGAACTGAGGTTGCCTGCCAAAAAATTAAAGGACATCCGGGCGGAGGCCCGAAAACTGGCCCAGCAGAGGGAAATACCAGTGAGAGTGCTGTCCCGATTAGTAGGGAAGATGAATGCAGCCAGCCATACCATACCACCTGCCCCACTATTCTTCAGCGACCTACAGATGGCCATGACAGAGGCCCTGAATGCCAGCAATCAGAATTACGAAGTAGAAGTTACGCTGTCTCAGGACTGCCTGGACGAGCTAAGGTGGTGGGACTATTACCTGAGCCAGTGGAATGGGAAGAGCATGCTGCGGAAGGCAGTGGACTTAGTGATAGAATCAGACGCGTCACTGGCAGGGTGGGGGGAAGTTTGCAGCCACCAACAGACTGGCGGGCCATGATTACAGGTGGAGCAGAACCTGCACATAAATTGCCTGGAGTTGCTGGCAGCAACATTGGCATTAAAGACATTCACAAAGGGACAGATGGGCTTGTCGGTACTCTTGAAGATGGACAATACCACGGCGGTTGCTTATGTCAACAATCAGGGAGGTACAGTCTCCAGAGAGCTGGTGAGACTGTCCAAGGAGCTGTGGACATGGTGTCTGCAGAGGAATATCAGTATCAAGGCACAACACCTCCCAGGACATTTGAACGAGGTGGCCGACTCGGAGTCTCGCACTATGCTAGACCGGTCGGACTGGAAACTCGACTCACGAGTCTTTCAACAAATCCATCAACTCTGGGGCCCAATGGAGGTGGATTTGTTTGCCTCCAGACTGACAACACAGTGCCCAGTCTTTTTCAGTTGGCGGCCAGATCCATACGCAGCAGCAACAGATGCCTTCCTCCAAGTCTGGACGGGGCTCAAGGCATATGCAAATCCACCATGGAATATGGTGGGACGAGTGTCAGCACAGGCTCAGGCTCAGCAAGCATCGCTGGTGCTAGTAGCACCAGTGTGGAGGACCCAGCCTTGGTACCCAATTCTACTGGAGATGCTGGTAGATGCCCCACACCTGATTCCCCCACAGAGACAAGCAACAAAGTCGCTCACAGATGAGAACCCCACAGCTAGCCGCTTGGCCCATATCTGGGGAAAATGCTGAGATCACAAGCTTTCGGAGGAAGCTAGCTCGCTCATCTTTGGCTCGTGGAGGGAAAAAACAAATAAATCCTACAACTCTCTCTTTGGGAGATGGCATAGCTGGTGTAGTAGACGGGGTGCCAATCCATTTTCAGGCCCTATAACAGACGTTGCCAATTTCCTGGCAGAGTTATTTACTGAAGGATAAGTATAACTCACTCAATGCCTATCGGTCTGCCATCTCATCGGTGCATGAGAAGGTGGCAGGGTACGAGGTAGGATAACACCCACTAATCACTAGGCTAATTAAGGGGGTATTTAATACTAGAGCACCCTGACCTAAATACACTAGTACATGGAATGTGCAAACAGTGCTGGATCATATTACAAGCATGGGCTCTAATAATGGCTTAAGTTTGAAAGAGCTCACACTTAAAACAGTTATGCTCCTATCCCTTACCAGACCATCACGATAGGCTGATCTAGCCCAGCTTGAAGTAGGGGCCATGCACCCTCACCCAGATGGAGTAAGCTTTACACCTACACACTTTCGAAACAATCCCGACAGGGTAGACCCCTTAAACTAGACTTCTTTTTCCCATCCTTCAAACAAAATCTACTGCTATGCCCTGTGACAACACTGCAGGCTTACCTAGAAAGAACAAAGAATTGCAGGGGACAGATCACAAAGGTGCTGATTGGCACAATCAAGCCACATAAAGCTGTGGCACCTAGTACCATTGCAAGGTGGCTAAAAACCATGCTAGAGTGTGCAGGCATTGACACAAATTCTTTTAGCGGCCACTCCACAACACGTTGATATGTGAGACTGAGCTTTCTGAAATATAATTCGAGAATGGCTATTCTGGATTATATGAAGATGGTGAAGTTGAACATATCAACGTCCAGCCCACCCTCCCTGGATGGGGAATAGGAGCATGCAATAATCAAGGGTCAAGGCAAAAAAAAGAAGTAATAAATAATAATAATAATATATAATAATGATACGGATGTTTATGCCCTAGGGTAGCTGGGACGAGCTAATCAAAGGCCGACGAGAGCATGTGCACGATTGGTCTTATACCGTTGATGGCCAAGGCAGGGCGGATGGTATGTAAAGTTAAATTATTCCAATTCAGCAACAAATAATTAGCTGTTCGAGTAGGAAAACTGGCCAAACATGTTGATATGTTCAACTTCACCTTCTTCATATAATCCAGAATGGCTGGCAGCCACTTCGTGGCCTGAGCCATTCTCAAATTCTCATGGTTGTTTTCAATAGAGGTTTAAAATAATATTATCTGTTTTTGTCTTCAATGATCATTTTTGCTTTGATAAACATCTATTCAAACTTTCTCCCAATTCAACTGAAGGCTGATGTTATTATAAACAGCAGATGTAGGCAATTAAATTTTTAAATAAAATCTTTATGATATTTTGCCCATACTTTCATTCAATGTTATGATCATAACATTAGTTTCAATTCTACTACACAAAAAACGAGGCATACTATACCGTATGTTGCTGTATAGCTTTGAATTTGTCTTACTTTTGTTATAAAGAATTATTTACAAGTATCTTTCTTCTGTGTACTTATCTTAATGAATTTGTATAAACCAGGTAGAGGCTCTTCTAGTATAGTAATAATGCTTGACTACCACTATGTAGAAATAGCTATCGATTCAAAAATGCGGTTTATATTAAACGATACACCGTTGCTTTTTCTAATATACCTTCATTATCCTATCCTTATTATTCCTCTGATCAGATAAGTCAGAAATATTATGAAGGACAGAGTTTGTGTTTTATGTTCATAGCCACTATGAGCTATAGTAGCCCACAATTCTTCACTGCATAATACTGTTTATACATTTATACCATGTTTGCAATGCAACATCTCAAATTAAAAGTATAATTTAGTTGTATTATGAACTAATGTTTTTTAATCACTAATTAAGCTATTGAGTTTTTGTATTTGCTATACAACCTTATATGCCACAGAAATTATTGCACTAGTTTAATCTATTTACTTGTAATTTTATGCTCCGTAATAAAATAAAGAATGCATAAACAACCAAAAATGAAAGGTGATAGCTAATATGTTGAGGCCACACCAATACCACCACAGAATTTAATTTTTTTTTAATGTTTATAGCACTGTGTAAGTCTGAATTTCCTTTTCATATAATTTTATGATGAAATATTCAGAATAGAATGAGAATCACATTGTACTGGTGATCTTGATGCAGTATTGCTGGACTTATTTTTGTTTTATTTTTTAATTGTTTAAGCTATTAAATTGTAGCTATTATTTTTTAGTATGATGAAATGAAGAAATGCACTGCAAGGTGTGATATATCAGCCTTAGAAAGTGCAGTGGGTTTAGTACTATTATGCATAACTTGATCATAATGGTCCAGAGCAGTTATATATGCTTTTATTGTTATTCTAACATGTAACTAGAGTGTTACTATGTAATTCCATAAGACAAGTTCATGGAAGAATAATACATGTAAATCTATATAATAGTGCAGGCGTGGTCAGACCTGTTAGGTTTTTATTCATGTCCATTAGTTCTTCTATAACATGAAGCTAGAGTATTACTATGTAATTCAATTAGACAAGTCCATAGAAGAACAATATGTGTACATCTATTTGGGCAAGCGAAGTCAGACCCTCACCAACAAGTCTCAATTGAGATTTTGGTATAATATATTATATATATATATAAGTTCAAAGAGATCAATGCGTGTTGTTGGAAGGCTACTCTGAGTGCTGTAATATTTATTGAGAGTGAAATAACATTCAGCAGCTAGCTCCAGCAACATACATAGTATACAAATAGAATAAAACTGGTACAGCTATTGGATTTTTTTTTAAATCTTATGTGTAATAGTGTTTAGAAAAAATTGTGTGACCATTAGCTAACATGAATTCAATAATTCCTTTTGAAAATATTGACGAAAAAAAATTACCCTGGTGTCTCTTAATTGCCTCTGTCTTAAGATTGTAATTGCTTCTATCTGCTGTTTACAACAACATGTACTGTTTATCATTGGGAAAGGATGTTTGTCAAAAAAAAATATAATAATTTGAACATCCTTGACAAATAACCACAGGTAGCTAAGTTTATGATCTCCAACCATTATTTGCCATGTTGGTCCCATTGGGCTCTTCCCTATGCTTCTAAGCTTCAGCAACAGACAAATATGATGAGATAGTTTATGATTCCAGCTAAATTATCCTGGCTTGCCAATATCTTGTACTATACAATGGTACTAATTATTATGTTAATTTCAAGAACTGAGATAGCATTCATACATGCATACATACATCAAGCATGTGATGATATAGCCTTACAAGTGATTTAGATCCAGTTATTTGTGTAAGATTTTAAGGTAAATTGACAAAACAATAATAATATTTAGAAATGACCAATCATGCGTAAGTGGCATGAGCAATGCATAAAGTAAAACCTCTCTACAAAGATCATTCATGGAGGAATGTAGAGAGTTTTGAGGCTCAGGTTATTTTCTTTATGAAAAATAATTTGTTTAATTCATGTTGGCTGTTATTGAGAATAACGTTGATTTTCAAAGTCCCTTTGTAGAAAGTATACATTACATGTATTGGTAGATTTTGTAGAATGTTTATTAAAAAATAGTTTACTGAATGCCATATTTTTTGGTTTTCTCAAAATTGAGAGTGTGCCTGCCAGTGGCTATACCTTTGAGAACAACAATATAAAATGTAATGAATTAGGATGTCTTTAATGCATTTGCACAATATTTTCCAGCTACTGATCAAATGTGAAATAAAGCAGAATCATGTGTAATTTCTTTGAAATACTTGTGATACATAGCTATTTGTTCTATAATATCACTGTAGCTAATTCAAAATGAAATATATAAGGTGAAAAGCTTTGCAACAATAAATATTTCACTGATTTAGTGTTTCTGGTATGCTTTATCTTCTACTATTTCTCCTTCACACAATTCTAAACCAAATAAATAATATAGCCATTCTATACTAAGCCACATCTTCATAACTTACTACTACTTGTGGCACAGTTAAGCCAGTATCATCAGCAGCTTCTTCCAACACATATGCTGACATGCCTATGCTTCACTGAAACACCAGTCACCCCAGCTCTGAATAGAGTATTGAAATGGGAAGTCTGAGCAACAATACCTTTCCAGCGACGTCGGAAGCTCGGTCGCAGCTATAACAGCTCAAGACTCACGCTCTGTAAGGCTAGCTTCTTAGAAAGCAATTGCAAAATGGAGCTCACTGCGTGGGTGGAAAGGACTAGGTTGGGTCTACGCGCATGGGCCAGAAAAGATTCCAGTTTCACCCAATACTTCTCATCCAAGGCTACCAGGAATCTTCGATACAGTCAATCGCAAAGGGTGGACATTAGCAGTTTGTTCTTGCTTAGTCAGCAAGTGGTTAACTGTGGTTCAATTAGTGTGGGTGTACATCATTAAATATTTTCAGGCGCATGAATTGTTGAGATCAATAGGCAGAGTTCGTTCTGTATAGCCGTGAAGAAATATTGCTTATGCAAAACTATGCTGAGAAATGCTGCCGGTTAAAATTTAATGGCACTGATATTGATTCTTGGCTAGCATTATTACCTTTAAGCAACCTAAGGTAACCATGGCATATACAATGGCCCGTACACAGAGCAACAACTGTATCTTGCTGCTAAGCGAAACTTCCAACTGCAGATATCTCAAAAAGTCTTCCAAGTCACTGCTTAGCATTACTTATGGCATCATCTAAAGGAAGAGTTTTGACAGGGCTGTTGGAGAGTTTTGACACGGCTGTTGGAGAGAGTTTTGACACGGCTGTTGGAGAGAGTTTTGACACGGCTGTTGGAGAGAGTTGTGCACAGAAACTACACGCGCAAAAGTTTGAGCAGTCTTACGTCACAGGATATTACGTTACCTATTGTTTGCGGTCTCCCCAATTAGTGAGGGGAACCATAGAATCTATGGGGGAACTGAACAAACTGCTCAATGTCAGTCTACCCATAGATGGTCTACCAGACCCTTTCCCGCGTAGCAAATTGGTAAAAGGTCTGGCTGCGCGAGATAGCTAAATCATCAGGTTTCATGCACCGCACCGCCATCAACGAGAGGCAGTACGTGTGTGTGCGCGCATGTCGTGTGGAAGTGGTGGATATCCATGAATGTGTGTAAACTAGACAGGACATGGCAATGGCTAATGCTGCTCGTCGGTTGTCAAGTGCCACTGGTAGCCAGAGCGGCTAAAAATTAAAACCAAGGGAGCCACCATTACTTGGGAGGAGCTGAGGTAAGTACGTAGTTCCATATTTGTTAGCTAAATTTACAAAAATAACTCTTATGTTTTTTTTTGGGTAGAGCTGCGAGCTTGTTCACCAGTTACTGGTAATTGAGGTAGTCAGAATGGCTTAAATTGGATACTACAGGAGTTATCACTATTCCTGAAATTGAGGTGAGAGAGTAATTCTGCATATATTAATGGTCAACTACTGTTTACTTTTTTGCATGAACTAAGCTAAAGTATATTATGTAACAATAGATGGGCGTAGAAAGCAATTTATAGTGGCCAATCAAGCAGTCACATTTGCCACACCTACAATATTGGGTGGGGTTTAGTTTGTTTAACTGTACTTAATGAAAAAATTGACATATTAGTTAATAAATGATGTAAAATTGATGAAAGCATAATAAATACTAATCAATCATACCCATTAGCTAATTATACCTTGTCAAGGAATAATTTTTAAGTTTGACAGAATCTTACAGAGCATTCTCCATAACATGTTGTTTTGGAACTAAAACTTAAAATTAACTTTAGTTACACCTAAAACATTTTAGTAAATGAACCAAAACTAAATTTCACATAGGATGATAATAACTAAAACTAAAACCAAAAGTCATAAGCTCTTGAATAAAAACTAAAACTAAAATTTTTTTTAATCAAAACTAAAAATATAGCTAACTATTTGTAGTGACATCTCTGAAAGAAGACGAATGACCAGTGGTATCCCAGGAAGCAAATCCCTTTACCCAATCATTCATTCGTAGTACCTGAGTAATTGCTTGGCTAAGACAAACTGTTGAACAGCGGTCAGCGGTTGCGCGACTATCTAGTCCTGCCCCCTCCCTTACGCACACGCATGTCAAATCATTCAGTCTCCGTGCTGTATTTGCTGTCCGTTCAGTAGAGACTGGCCACAGGTAATAATGATTACATTATTTGTACAATAATCATATGTAAAAAATCTCCAACGCAGCACCCAGTTTCTGTTCTAACTAAATTGTGTTTATATTTCTAATGATACCTTACCTAAAGGTAGTATACCTACTGTTGCCAACAAAAATATGTTTATGCACCATTACCAAAAACATAGTCATTGCAATGATTTATAATCACAATAACATCCTGATTAAAATAATATTGATGGTGAAAGTACTGTTACTTCTGAGGAAAAGAACTTGAAAAGGATCTAAAGTTTGAAACTCAGTCGAGTTGGTAAGAAATCTATATTTAGTTGTTGTTGATTTAAATATAAAATAAAATATTTAGAAAAATTTGATAGTACACTTTGTAAACAATAGATATTAAAGAATGTGTGTGTGAATTTTGAAGTTTTAATGTTGTTTGCAGGGGTGGATAAGGGTTTTGTTGATGTTGTGCCTTAGAATTGTGGTGGGTGTGGTTTCATGCTCATATTTTTTACTTCATTTCGAAGAGTTTCAGATGGGCAATATTTTGAGCCTCAAAGTGTAGCCCTACCTCACAATTCCTACCACACCCACCTGAATTTATTAAATGAAAAATTCACTCCTCTCAATTCAATCACACTATCATCACTTCTCACTCCTCCTCCTTCTATTCAATAAATACTTCTTCCTGATGAGTCCATTACCAGCTCTTCCCAGCAAAACTCCTCTGCCTATATCTTTAATGTAGTGCTACTGGAGATTATTATAATACACAGTATCTCTCTCGCATACATTTAAACACACATCTGATTATGATCGGGATTTAGAGGGTACTAGCATTTAATTACACACACACACACACACACACACATTTGACCTAATCTTGCGGACCAGACCCTTTACCTTATTTTTTAAGGGCGGGGGAAGGGAAAGGGTCTGGAGTCACTAGCATCAACGACTTGTTCCTGAGGAATTTAATTAAAAAGTGCCAAAATTGCATCACATATTCCCCCGCGCATTTTAATATTTCCCGGGAAAGCAGCTGTAACTTGCAGCTCGACCAGCATACCGGGTTGCAATCCGGCTTAGCTATGGAGTTCTGCTTAGGTTGTGGCTCTGATCTTCCATCAGAGTCTAGATATGTCCGTAGGCTAGTTGCAGAGAGATCAGATCTCTCAAGACTCCGTTCTGGAGTGGTGTTAGCCTGGCTGCAGTGATGGCAGCGTCAGAAAAGCTAATGCGCCGCAAGTAGCTGTAATCTTACATTACAAACCTCATCAGGTAAGAGTCTCCCATGCTTGAAGAAAAAAAAAGAACTGTATAATGACGCATTATATTGACGTCCCATGACGAATGTACCAAGGAATGTGCTAAAACCGCCACCCCAAAATCGGGGTGGCTCGAACAAGTCGTTGATGCTAGTGACTCCAGACCCTTTCCCTTCCCCCGCCCATAAAAAGAAGGTAAAGGGTCTGGCCCGCCAGACTACATTTGGCCAGCATAGAATCTAATTAACTCTAGGATTTTACATTTCTATTTACTTTATATAATTACATGTATTATAAGTAACATCCACTGAAGTACATACGAAAAGAAAAAAACAATAAATGTAGGAAATTAATTGTAGTGAGAAGAGAGGAATTTGTGCTTCACAGTTATGTCAAATTGGAAGAATTTAACAAATCAAATTGGAAATTCAAGTCATTAAAACCTCAATTATGACTCTAGCTGAAGCTCTAGAGGATGTTAAGTGAGAGTTTGAGTATGATGTGTGTATTGGCTCTACTGTATGTGACTGTATTTCATACATGTATGGTAAAGTATCAATGCAACAACCAGCTTGCATTTTATACTTAACAGTGCTTGTATTATCTATGACCACTTACCGCATAAGAAATTGGGACCATTTTTAACAAACATACATGTATATTGGTACAATGTAATGCCTACACACCCAACCACCTCACACACACACACACACACACACACACACACACACTGCTAATATTCTTTTAAAGTGGTTACAATGATAAAGGCCAGAGGCAATCATCAATCTTTGCTCACATTATAAATAATGTACCTGTAAATAAATGTGAATTGTGTAATGATAGTCCCATATTTAGATAACTTCATTTTACCATTCTAATTAGCTAATAAGTATAAAATGGTCCAGCTGGGTTATCAGCTGCGGCATCTATTGATTGGCTCGTGGTTGTCAATAACCACAAGGTCAGAGACCACTGCAGTTACAAATGAAGCACCAAAGGTCCAAACCCTCAGCGCTACTAATAAGCACACCTAGCTATTTCAATATAATCTCAGACCAAACTAACAAGCAATATCTATTAATTATTTTTAATCAGGCATCACTATAGCTCGAGCAATGAAAATGGTACATGTAAACACTGTCTTCATAAGAGAAAGAATCTAAACAAACTAGAATCACTCACCAATATACATTTTCAACACGAAACTTCACTACTTCCAACTCCATTAACTTCCCTGAGCATAAAGCAAACTACACCACGGGCTGCAAGAAATTACTTGCTCACATGATTATGACGTGACGCTAGAGGGCATTACCCACAAATGCTGGTACTTATGCGAGCTGAAAGCTTTGCATTTTCTCAACAATTAGCCTGAAATTTAAAAAAGTAGCACAACAGTTAATTGTAAGTAATCTCCAAAATCAGAGTGAGACAGACAGACAGACAGAAAGACAGACAGAATGACAGACAGAAAGACAGACAGAATGACAGACAGAATGACAGACAGACAGGACGACTACTACAGCCCTCTCGCACATGCGCACTGAGGGTTATTAAAACTAGGGCAGTTCCTCACAAGCGACAACTGTGACGTGAATACTGAGTTAATTTTCCACTCTTGACCAGTTTTTATCTAACTTTGTAATATATACATAATAATACGCTTGTGTGACCAACGATGACTGATGACAGTGACTTAATGACCCAACCACAGTGTGTATTATCATGAATATTTCATGAGCTGACCAGAGTTGATAATGCATTGTCATTACCTGAATAAGAACGACATAATATCTTATGAAGAGCCTTATTAACATATTGCAGACTATAACAACTGAACACAGGGTCACTGTACTGAGTTAGGAAAGAGTCTTCATCTGCAGTAGCTAACCATAGTGGGTATAAGATAAGAGGCAGAGAAGCTGGAGAATGTAAGGGTCAATAAACTAGAAGCAGAGAGAAAGCTGACTGTTGTAACTGTACAAGTGAAAGAAAATACACAGAATGGACAGAGACTCTGGGGAGCAGGAGAGGTAGACAGAGGAGAAGGTAATCCATGAGTTGAAAAAAGGATGGCTTTAAAAAAAAAAATACAATAGTATTAAATTGTTAGAATATTTTTGTGTACTAGAGTTTAGAAATATAAATATTTAATTAAGTTACTGTTTTGAGAATAATATCAAAATGTCATTCAACATATTTATTAAGGCCTCCTCTGTTTACAAGAACAGATTGAATTCGGAGAACTTTGAATAGATGCTTGTCAATACAAAATGATTATTGAAATTACAAATAGAAACTTAATAAAAAAACAAAAACAATTATGTGGCTTTGACGACCTTTACCATATACTGTTTGACCCAATAAACTGCCAGTGACTCTAGTGGCAGGCTTGTACGATTTTGCACAATGATTTCCAGCAAATGAGTAACCAAGCAACACTAGGGTGGACTCCTAACTATTGCTGTTCACATGAGCTTCCTTAATATTTCACATTCTCAGACATTAGTGTTGTATTACACACTTGGGCTTTCAGATATCTGAGATGCACTCAGTCTATGCTATTTTATGTGTTTGTATAAAGGCCATGTAAGTTAGAAATATCAAATCACTGATAAGACTGAACCTAAAATACATAACAAGGAAAGTCACAGTAAATAGATGTTTTTAAAGCAACTATATACCACGGTGAGTTGTACGTGTGACCAGTAGGCAGTTTGTTCCCACAGGATTACGTCATACGTACACGCATACATTGTTCCAGTAAACAACTAGTTCACTTAATACAGCACAGCATCCTGCTATACTGGTTATGACCTTTACTTTCAGTGATTCCTTACTTACGTACTCCATCACAGTTATCATTCACAACATGACTTTAAAATAATATTTTTTGTTAAAGTTTTAAGTTTAATGTAAATGTACACAAGGAAAGACATAATGGTTTTAAAAAAATAGAAGAAACAAAAGATACATATGAAAACAGCATTCATACTTCACAATGCAAACAAAAAGTAAACCCTTAGTGTTTACAAGTATTGAAATTTAACCATTACTGGTGTATGCAAGCGGGTATCATTTAAATGGGGGACAGATATTTATCTACATGTAGATTGTTAGTGAGTAACTGAAGTGAACTATGAGCACAATTTTGAAAGCTAGCTTTGCTTATGGCCCAAAAACTACTCCAGGAAGTTAGACGCCATCATTGAATCAATTAAGGACTGCCATTTAAAGTAATTACATGTACATAATTAGACTATTGCAGTGCTGGTTTCATGATGGCCTCATATCTTTGCCAAAAAATCTTCTGCTGATACAAAAAATGTACAAATTGAGCACGCAAAAATGTCAAAAATGTCACCAAACCAGGCATGGAATAGTTCATGCAGACTAATAATAAAACTAAGTTCGCTGTCCATCCGTCCATCCGTCTGTCCATCCGTCTGTCTGTCCGTCTGTCTGTCACACTCTGTGGGGTAGGTCCCCACACCAGCCACATTCAGTGTAAACCTAATACGCTTACTATGGTGAAGATAGCATTACTTCCGGTGTGTGTTTGTGTGTGCATGTGCACTGTCTATTCATATAAAGCAACATACTGTATACTAGTTTACTAAAATATATCAGAGGTACAATACAATGAGTGACAGGAAAAATGATTTAGCCACATCCCATAAAAACTACTCCAGGAAATTAGACGCCATCATTGAATCAATTAAGGACCGCCATTTTTTCCATGTCAACTGTTACATACATACATAGCTATAGTGTTTATTCTAACAGAATAGTGCTATTTACTAAAATAACTTCAAGTATGAAGAGTGGTGTTCTGCTAGGTACAGTTCACCATAGTGGTAGGTAACCTCGTTACATAATAATGACACACCGCTGTGACAGTGTGTGTTCAATGAACCTGTAAATTAATTGCTGGAATTCACTAAGAAAACAAAGTGTGTGTGGTAATTTAGTTTATGTTGATGTGTGTTCTGACACTGGAAGTATCCAATGTGAACCCTGAGTTAGAGAGAGTCCTGAGTGTATGTATTAGAAACTAGAATGTAATCTCTAATGGGTTGTAAATCCACTGTCAAGTTACACTGTCTCCACACACACACACACACACACACACACACACACACACACACACACACACACATAGAATTAGAGAATAAAACAGCTAACATGGTAACAGCGTCATGGAAAGTATGCCTAACAACTGACCAATCAGCAGCCAGCAAGAGGGGAGCGAGGGGGACGCTAACAACTGACCAATCACACACAGAGAACGTAAATTTATACTGTATATCTAATTTTAATGCTACTAAGCTAAAAATATATAATTAAAGTAGCAATGAAAATCTACGACATTGTATTTTCAAAATCTGTACTCCACCGCCATGCAAACTTCCAGCCTACAACCTGTCATACAGTTTTATACTGGACCAATGAACTACTCATGTTCACTAAACCATACATGCCCCACCCTCTCCCGTTCCCACCCCCACCCAACCCCCCTCACAACCATACCCACTGCTTATGCCACATTAGGGCAAACATTTTCATCTTACACTTTTACTCTACTTGTTCACCAACCATTTCATAATCCTACTTTTAGAGCTCTGAGCTCTGATGACTAAG
>WLWI01001014.1_pt1 | contig 24641 bp, 21 predicted proteins | sample 6701501 | NCBI WGS metagenome assembly WLWI01 (sample SAMN12718690, study PRJNA515312) | sponge metagenome | isolation source: marine sponge | host: Mycale hentscheli | place: New Zealand: South Island, Marlborough, Capsize Point | collected 2014-11-01 | reverse complement strand
GGTACTAGCCAATATTCACCTGGGAATGTTGTTGTTGTAACATGGACTGCGAATAATAGCTCATCAGGGTCTAATACTTTAAAAACTAACAACTTTAATTTACAAGCGGCAACTAGCGTTGGTGATATTATTTATTTTCCAGCAAGTGTAGGTACAAGCGTGACTGCTTATGCTAAAATAACAGGTTATAACTCTACATCCGAAGCTACAACAACAACAACTAATTGGCCAACTACTGCAGGGTCTAGTAGAACTTTTCAAATATTTGATTCAAACGCCGCTAAAGGTAGATTTGCTTTATTAGAAGCTGGTTGGAACATAACAGATGGAGGCGCTAAAATACCTTTTGATTCTACAGAAATAGAAATAGATGTTCAAAACGTAGGTGACGTAATGAGATTGTCTTTTCAGTATAACGCTGGCTCTACAAGTACTCATATAGACTGGGGTGATGGCAATGGCTTTAGTTCCACACCTTACACTGGGGCTTTAGCAGATTCACCAGCATATAGCACTACAGGAACTAAAACTATAAAATTAAATAAAGATCTTTCAGATAGTTTTTCAGGATTCAACTTCAATTATGCGACTAGCACTGGCCAAAAACAAATGTTAACAAAGATTAAGAAATGGGGCACAAATCCATACCTTTCTTTTGATCGAGCTTTTCTTCAAGCTTCAAATTTAATAGAGGTGGAAGATACTGACGCGCCTAATTTTAATAGCACGTTAACACTATCCAGTATGTTTAACGGGTGTTCTTCTTTAGCTACTTTTGATTTTTCTAATTGGACGTTCCCTGCTAGTTTAACTAATGTTGGTGGTCTATTTTTAAATTGCCAATTAGCTACAGTTTCATCTTTTGACACTATAGTTAACTGGGATGTAAGTAATATTCAAAATTTTGGCAGTATGTTTACGAACTGTAGATTAATGAACTCTGATATTTCAAATTGGAATACTAGTTCTGCTACTAGCTTAGGGTATATGTTTGACGGTGCGTATGCTTTTAATCAAAGCATAAGCGAATGGAAAACTAGCAATGTAACTTCATTAGCAGGTATGTTTAATAATGCGTATGCTTTTAATCAAGATATAAACACTAAAGTAGTTGGTTCTGGTGCTAGTGCATATATCGCGTGGGATACTTCAAATAACGAACAGTGGAATGGAATGTTTAAAGATGCTAGAGCTTTTAATCAACCTATTGATAAATGGGAAATTGCTCAACCAAGTGCTAGCCAAGGCATGTGCTATATGTTTGGAAGAACAAGTGTATTTAACCAAGATTTATTAACTAAAGATGTTACAATAGGAGCTGGAACTCCAGTTGCTAAAACGTACGTAGCTTGGGATGTTAGCTATATAAAAAGTTTTGGTATAAGGTATAATTCTCCAGGTGCGACAACAAATCACGGTATGTTTGAAGGTAATACTGTTTTTAATGGTGATATATCAAACTGGGATATTGGTACTAATTTAGATTCGCTTGGTAGAGTGTTTAACAGAATGTTTGTTACCGCTACAGCTTTTAACCAAGATATAAGCCAAAAAACTATAACCAATGTTACTGGTAAAGGAAACTATAATGCTTGGGATATTTCATCAGTAAAACAACTAGATTCTACTTTTTCAAGTGCAACTTCTTTTAATCAAAATTTAAGTAATTGGAAACTTAACTCAACTGCTCAAATTTTTTCAAGCGTATTTAGAAATAGTGGGATGAATGCAAACAACTATACTGACACTGTTTCAGGATGGGCAAACTACGTTAAAAGCGTAACTCCAGATGCACCATTAAACGTGGTGATGGGGAGTCAAAGTGGAAGAACTTTTGATGAAAATAGATCTGGTGGTAGTAACTTTGCTAATGCTTTTGAGGCTAGAAAGTTTTTAACTGATACAGTTGTCAGTGGTGGTGCTGGCTGGACAATATCCAGTGATACTATAATACCTCTAGTTATAGAACCAACTAAGCTAAAGATAAGAGTCGCCGCTAACAGTACTTTAGATTTTAAATTCGGTGATGTTAAAACAGGATCTAGTTTTCAAGTAATATGGGGTGATGGCTCCACTGATTCAACAGGGTTAGGAACAGGTATACATAGCCATACTTACAGCAACACAACGGGCTCAAGTATTGATTACGAGTTAGAATACAATGGCGGAACCACCACTGATCCTTGTACTTGGGTTAGATTTGATGACAATGGAGATGCAGCATCTAGAAATGCCATTGTTGAAGTTTCACAGTGGGGAAGCACTCAGTTTACTAATTTAACTAACATGTTTAGAAATTTGGTAAATAATGATGTGACAGCTACTGACACGCCGAATTTATCTAACGCAACAAGTTTAAGCGGAATGTTTCAATTAAATCAGTCTTTAGTTAACTCAAATGGTTCTATTGGTAATTGGGACATAAGCAATATTAATAATATAACGTTTTTATTTAACGGAGCTAATAGTTTTAATGTTGATATAAGTAAGTGGAACACTTCATCTTGTAATAATTTTTACTATTTATTTAATAACGCAACATCTTTCAATCAAGATATAAGTACAAAATATGTAACAGCTAATGACTCTCCAACTGGAAGCGCTTATTGGGCATGGAACACTTCAGCGGTTGGAAACATACAGAATGCGTTTAACAACACTAGTAGCTTTGCGCCTGCTAGCGGATCAAATCCTGGAATATATAATTGGAACACTAGTTCTATTACAAATATGAAATTTGCTTTTAATTCGTCATCATATGGTAAACCTTTAAATACAACGTTAATACAAGCAGGATCTTCACCAACTGGTAATTCCTACGTAGCTTGGGATGTTAGTAGCGTTACTAATTTTGAAAGCATGTTTAATAGTTCTACTTTTAACTCTGATATAAGTAAATGGAAATTAAAATCTGCATCAGGTAAAATTGTACAGCTTAAAGAAATGTTTAGAAATAACACTACTTTCAATCAAGATATTTCTACAAAAACAATAGCAGCTGTTGACTCACCGTACGGCACACAATATGAAGCTTGGAATATTGAAAGCTCAAATAGAATAAGTGAGGTAATTAGAAATAGTGGTGTTAACCAATCATTAAACTGGGGAGTTAATACTAGCTGGGCTACTTACGATGTTCATAGATGGGCTGCTCAACAAGGCGGTGTATTATCTACAAATAATTATACAGATCAAATAGTAAAATGGGCTAATGAAGTAAATAATAACAGTAAGTCACCTGCTAACATGTACGCGGTTTTAGGTGACCAAGGTGGAGCGGTTCCAGATTTTGATACGACTAGAACTTATAGCAGTGGTTTTGCCAACGCTGGTAGAGCTAGAAGCTACTTGTCACTAGATGTCAGAGTGAGTGGAGCTACTGGTTATAATGGCACTTACTATTATAACTACGAAACTGAAAGATACGTAAACGAAAATGATTCAACATACGAATTTAGGTTTGATTCAGAAGAAGGTTGGCAACTGTTCAATGAAGAAGGTGCTCAGTATACTGGTGGTGGAACTGAATCTAGTGGACCAACTAGTGGAACTTGGACAGGAGTAACAGTTATTGATTACAGTGCTGGATGGACTTTCGATGGGGCTTTAATAATTTAACTATGATAAATATAACAAAAACAACTCAACACACATGGTTTATAACATATAATGATGATAAATCTGTAATACACTACGGCGACGCGCCTGAAGGAACCTCTATTAATAGTGGTCAACCAGATAATGATCCATTATACTATGACAAAGCTGACTGGTTAATTAGATTAGCTGAGCTAGGTATAGATCCAGATATTTTAGCAGAATTTAACGATTTATGATTAAGAGTATAGCTTTTCCAAACCCTCCTTTGTATTGGATCACATGGGAAGACAACACTGAAACAACTGTTCAAGGATATGGGCTTGTGACAACTGAAGAAAGATTAGACACAATAAATCATTTAACAACCTACATAGACGAAGTTGTATGGAAAAGTGTTTTATTAGAACATGGTATTGATCCAGATCCAGAAGAGGAAGAAGATTAAATGTAAAAAAAGATTATGAGTGGTAATATTCCTATAGACAACCCTGCTGTTCGAACTTATTGGATAGCGTATGAAAACTCAATGAAAGAAGTAGTTGAATGTTATGGCTTTGTAGATCCTCATCAAAAGCTTTTATCTAAATGGTTTATTGATGAAACCATAGATGAAGACGAATGGTTAGAGGAGTTAAAAAAACATGGTATAACTCCAGAGCCGGGGCCAGAAGAATAAAATAAATACAATTAAATTAAATCAAATGAAAATTAAAGAAGAAGAATTATTATTAATTCAAGAGCAACAAAAACAGCTTAACGAACTTGTTCACAATATAGGTATGTTAGAAAGCCAAAAACATGGATTACTTCATGATTTAGCTGGAGCTAATAAAGATATAGAAGACTACAAAGAAGTTTTAGAAGGTGAATATGGCGCTATAGAAATAAATCTAGAAACCGGTGATTATACTAATATAGATGTCAAAGATAAGAAAGATTAGTATAGGATCTGATTACAAGAACGATGCAATGCATTATTCAACTGGTCAAGAAGTGTACGGTGGGCATACCATTAGTGATATTCTTTTTGAAGACAAAGACCAATCATATAATATTTTTATAACTAAAAATAATGAAGTCTTGCCTTGGAAAAAGTTTAACGCTAACATGGCTATATCTTTAGAGTACGATTTAAAGTACTGATGAAGAGCTTATATAGCTTCATTGTAAAACCTTTAAATGAAAGGTATGACAACATCAAAAAAGTTAATGATAAAACTCTTATCATTAATACAAGTATTGAAAACCATAGGTTTGTTAGTAAAAAAGCTGCTGTTGTATCTACTCCAGCGGCTTACACCTCAAAGATAAAAGTAGGTGATGAGCTTTATGTACATCACAATATATTTAGAAGATGGTATAATATGAAAGGTGAAGAAAAAAACTCTTCAACTTTTTTTAAAGATGATTTATATTTTGTTTCACCAGAACAAATATATATGTATAATCTTAAACCACATTTAGATTATTGTTTTGTAAAACCACTTAAAAACCAAAACTTATTAGAGAACAGGAAAGAACAACCTAACGTTGGTATAATGAAATATAATAATAGTTCATTAGAAGCGCTAGGAATCACTCCTGGAACACTTATTACGTTTACCCCAAATTCTGAGTTTGAATTTATAATAGATGGTGAACGACTTTATTGTATGAAATCAAATGATATAGCTTTAACTCATGAATACCAAGGAAACGAAAAAGAAAATAATCCAAGCTGGGCAAAAAGCAGTTGAGGAACTTATAAAGGTAGCAAAAGAAAAGATTGTAGACTCAGACGACGATGTAAGCGCTGATAGATTAAAGAATGCTGCCGCTACTAAAAAGCTAGCTATATTTGATGCTTTTGAAATACTAACTCGTATTCAACAAGAAGAAGATATACTAAACGAAAAGCCAAAAGAAGTTAAAGAACAAAAGTCTTTTAGAGGTTTTGCAGAAGGGAGAAGTAAGTGATTTACGAACAAACGCTTTGGAAAGAAATTAAAGACATTGTAAATCCTAAGATATTAGCTAAAAACAATAGATTTAAAAAATGGGAGTATGGTTACAACTCTGATTATGATTTTATAGTAATAAGTAAAACTGGAAAAATTGGACAAGTCATTGAAATACAAAATCTCAGGATTGCTTTACCGGCAACAGATGAACCGTTTAAACGAAGCGATAAAAAAGCGGAACAACGTTGGGAAAAACAAAACTACCCAAAAGAGTTAAGTAGAATTAAAAGTAGATTTGACTGGGAAGAATACCCATCAGAGTTTAAAGAAAAGTGGTATGATTATATCGACGAAGAATTCAAAAGGCGAGAAAATGGTTATTGGTTTTACAATAACGGTTTGGCTACTTACATTACTGGTACTCATTACATGTACCTCCAATGGTCAAAGATCGACGTTGGGGCACCAGATTATAGAGAAGCAAATAGACTCTTCTTTATATTTTGGGAAGCATGTAAAGCAGATACAAGGTGCTACGGAATGTGCTATCTTAAAAACAGACGATCTGGATTCTCTTTTATGTCGTCAGCGGAACTTGTTAACCAAGCTACAATATCTTCCGATGCTAGATTCGGTATATTGTCCAAGTCTGGTTCAGATGCCAAGAAAATGTTTACAGATAAAGTTGTACCCATATCAGTTAACTATCCATTCTTCTTTAAACCCATTCAAGATGGTATGGACAGGCCAAAAACGGAGTTGGCATATCGTGTTCCGGCGTCAAAGCTTACTAGAAGAAAGCTTGAGTCGAATGAACAGCTTAGAGAACTAGAAGGATTAGACACAACTATTGACTGGAAAAATACAGGTGATAACTCTTATGATGGTGAAAAGCTAAAACTATTAGCTCATGATGAAAGTGGTAAATGGGAAAGACCTGATAACATATTAAATAACTGGAGAGTTACAAAAACTACATTAAGACTAGGATCTAAAATCGTAGGTAAATGTATGATGGGCTCAACTTCAAATGCTTTAGATAAAGGTGGAAACAACTTCAAAAAACTATACAACAATTCAGAAGTTACAAGAAGAAATAGAAACGGGCAAACATCTTCTGGCCTCTACTCTCTTTTCATCCCTATGGAATGGAACTACGAAGGATTCATGGATTCTTATGGATTTCCTGTCTTCCTTAGACAAAAAAATACAGTCAAAGGAGTTGATGGTGTTGAAATTACAACAGGAGTTATTGAACACTGGGAAAATGAAGTCGATGGATTAAAAGATGATTCTGACAGTTTAAACGAATACTACAGACAATTTCCAAGAACTGAACAACATGCTTTTAGAGATGAAGCTAAAAATAGTTTATTTAATTTAACTAAAATTTACCAACAGGTAGATTATAATGAAGAAATGTTAAATAACAAAGTTGTAACTAAAGGAAGTTTTATATGGGAAAATGGTATTAAAGATACAAGAGTTTCTTTTATGCCTAATAAAGATGGTAGGTTTTTAATATCCTGGGTACCGCAAGTAGAATTACAAAACAGGATTGTGTTTAAAAACGGATTTAAATGGCCTGCTAATGACCATATCGGTGCTTTTGGTTGTGATAGCTATGATATTAGTGGAACTGTTGATGGTAAAGGTTCTAATGGTTCTTTACATGGATTAACTAAGTTTAGCATGGAAGATGTACCACCTAATCATTTCTTTTTAGAGTATATATCAAGACCACAGACTGCTGAGATATTTTTCGAAGATGTTTTAATGGCTTGTGTATTTTATGGCATGCCCATACTAGCTGAAAATAATAAACCAAGATTATTATATTACTTTAAAAGAAGAGGTTATAGAGGTTATTCTATGAATCGTCCTGATAAAATATGGAATAAGCTTTCAACAGCTGAAAAAGAAATAGGTGGTATACCTAATTCAAGTGAAGATATTAAGCAAGCACACGCTGCTGCTATAGAAAGTTACATAGAAGAAAATGTCGGATATTCGGAAGAAAAAACTGGTGATATGTATTTTCAAAAAACATTAGAAGATTGGGCTAGATTTGACATAAATAACAGAACAAAACACGATGCGTCAATAAGTTCTGGTTTAGCTATTATGGCTTGTAATAAAAACAAGTACAGACCTAATCCAAACATAATTAAAGGTAAAGTAGATCTAGGTATAAAAAAATACAATAACGATGATATTATTTCTAAAATCAACAAATAAATGCAAATAAAGACTTATAACGGCAGTTCTTTCCCTGATCAGGTGGTACCTGAGGAGGTAAAAGCTTCTATTGAATACGGTAGACAAGTCGGTAGAGCAATCGAGGGTGATTGGTTTAGTGGCACTAGATCTGGATCATCAGGAAGGTACAACACTAATTACAATAATTTTAGAAACTTAAGACTGTACGCTAGAGGTGAACAATCTGTTCAAAAATACAAAGACGAATTAGCTATTAATGGAGATTTATCATACCTTAATTTAGACTGGAAGCCAGTTCCTATTATACCTAAATTTGTAGATATCGTTGTTAATGGGATGGATAGTAAACTTTACGAAGTCAAAGCTTTTGCACAAGATCCCGCATCATTAAAGCAAAGAACTAGATATGCTGAGATAATAATGAGAGACATGCAGGCTCAAGAATTAATAAATCAGATAAAAGATGTCACTGGTATGGACATGTATTCTACTTCTAATCCTGAAGATCTTCCACAAAGCAAGGAAGAGTTAGATGTACATATGCAGTTATCTTACAAGCAGTCTATAGAGATAGCAGAAGAAGAAGCAATTAATAACACGCTTGAATTTAACAAGTATGATCTAACAAAAAGAAGAATGTCTGAAGATTTAGTAGTACTAGGTATTGGTGCTGTTAAAACTAATTTTAATTTATCAGAAGGCGTTACTATTGAATATGTAGATCCTGCTAACTTAGTTTACTCATATACTCAAGATCCTAACTTTCAAGATATATGGTACGTAGGAGAGGTTAAATATATTAGTTTAAGTGAGATTAAAAAAGAGTTTCCACACTTAACAGAAGAAGAACTAGAAACAATACAAAAATATCCAGGTAGTAAAAGTTACAATTACCAATTCAATGGTAGAAATGATGGTAATAGTATAGCTGTATTATACTTTGAATACAAAACCTATCACGATCAAGTTTTTAAAATAAAAGAAACAGCTACTGGATTAGAAAAAGCTTTACAAAAGAACGATACTTTTAATCCACCTGAAAACGAAAACTTTGACAGAGTTTCAAGATCTATTGAAGTGCTTTATTCAGGTGCTAAAATACTAGGTCATGAGATGATGCTTAAGTGGGAATTATCTAGAAACATGACTAGACCTGATTCTAACTTAGTAAAAGTAAACATGAGTTACAATATCTGTGCTCCTAAAATGTACAAAGGTCGTATAGAGTCTTTAGTAGGTAGAATGACTGGTTTTGCTGATATGATACAGTTAACGCATTTAAAACTACAACAGGTCTTAGCTAGAACAGTTCCTGATGGCGTTTACTTGGATGTAGATGGATTAGCAGAAGTAGACTTAGGTAATGGGACAAATTATAATCCAGCAGAAGCATTAAATATGTATTTTCAAACTGGTAGTATATTAGGTAGGTCAATGAACCAAGATGGTGGTATGAACTCTGGTAAAGTGCCAATACAGGAATTACAAACTGGATCTGGTGGAGCTAAAATGCAAAGCTTAATACAAACTTATCAATATTACTTACAGATGATAAGAGACGTTACTGGCTTAAATGAAGCTAGAGACGGTAGTGTTCCTAACTCTGATTCTTTAGTTGGTTTACAAAAGTTAGCAGCAGCTAATTCAAATACAGCTACTAAGCATATTATTCAAGCAGCTCTTTACTTATCAGCTAGAACCTGTGAGAATGTATGTTTAAGAATATCTGACGCGTTAGAATACCCTTTAACTAAAGAAGCTTTAAGATCTAGCATAAGCGCTTACAATGTAGGAACTTTAGAAGACATGTATAGATTAAATATGTTTGAGTTTGGTATATACTTAGAGATGGTACCAGACGAAGAAGAGAAACAAATGCTTGAAAAGAATATACAAATAGCTTTACAGTCTCAATCTATAAACTTAGAAGATGCTATAGAAATAAGAGATATAAGAAATCTTAAGTTAGCTAATCAAGTTCTTAAAATTAAAAGACGTAAAAAAGCAGAACAAGATCAAGCCGCATCTCAAGCAAATATTAAAGCACAAGCAGATGCAAATGCAGAAGCTTCAGAAAGATCTGCTTTAGCTGAAATGCAAAAACAACAAGCTTTAGCTGAGACAACTTTACAGATAGAAAAAGGTAAGTCTGAGTTTGATATAAATAAAGCTAGACAAGAAGGTCAAATAAAAAGAGAGCTAATGCAAGCTCAGTTTGAATTTGATAAGCAGTTAAAGCAGATGGAAATCGATAGATTAGCTACTAAAGAAGAGTTAATTGAAGATAGAAAAGACAAAAGAACTAAAATTGAGGGAACTCAACAAAGTGAAATGATAAATCAAAGAAATTTGAATTTACCACCTATAGATTTTTCTACAGGTGACCAATCAGATGATTCTATACCACAGGGTGTATTATCATAATTATTAATTATTATATTATATTATGTCAGAAGAAATAAAAGAAACAGCTGGTGGCGAGTTAACTCAAGGTGAGTTTAAAATAAAAAAAGCACCTAAAAAGTTAATCAACAAAGAGCCTTCAGTTAAAATAGATTTAAGTAAACCTAAAGAAGTTGTAGAAGAAGCTATAACAAAAATAGATCTATCCGAAGAAAAAGTAGAAAAACCTATCGTTGAGGAAGAAGAAATAAAAGTTATTGAAGAAGTCAAAGATACTGAAGAAGTAAAAGAAGAGGTTGAAGAAATAACTAAAGAATACAAAGAAGCTGTTAGAGACGAACAGGTTACAGGGAAAACATTACCTGAAAACATCGAAAAACTAGTTTCATTTATGGAAGAAACAGGTGGTAACATAGATGATTACGTGAGGTTAAACACAGATTACTCTAAAGTTGACGATGACTCTTTGTTAAGAGAATACTATAAAAATACTAAACCACATCTTGATCATGAGGAAATATCTTTTATAATGGAAGATAATTTTAAAATTGATGAAGATTTGGATGAAGAGCGAGATATAAAGAAAAAGAAACTTGCCTTCAAAGAAGAAATTGCTAAAGCCAAAAGCTTTTTGGAAGAAACCAAGAGTAAATACTACGACGAGATCAAGTTGAGACCGGGCGTAACTCAGGAACAACAAAAAGCCACTGACTTTTTCAATAGATACAACGAAAACCAAAAACTAAAAGCAGACAAGCATAAACAGTTCGTTGATAGAACTAAAGATTATTTTACTAAGGATTTCAAAGGTTTTGAGTTTAACTTAGGAGATAATAAATTTAAATATAATATCAATAATACTGAAGAGGTGATTGATCAACAATCTGATCTAGCAAAATTCGTAGGGAAGTTCCTAGACGAACAAGGCAGAATAGAAGATCATGAAGGTTACCACAAAGCTATGTATGCTGCTAGAAATGCCGACACGATTGCTAAACATTTTTATGAACAAGGTAAATCCGATGGAATTAAAAATATAGTTAATAAATCTAAGAATATAGAAACAGCTTCACGTCCACAAAACAGTGAGGATTTATTTATAAACGGATTTAAAGTGAAAGCTATTTCTGGAGTTGACAGTGCTAAGTTGAAAATAAAAACAAAACAAAAATAAAAACTAAAAACTATATAAATGAGTTTATCTGGAGGGAGTTTCCCAGCGTCAATAGTGCCAGCGCAAAAGAAAATGGCATTAGAAACTAATTTCCTAGAGTTCAATACTGGATCTGGAAAGGATTTCGCACAACAATATCTACCTGAGCTTTATGAAGCTGAAGTAGAAAGATACGGAAACAGGACTTTGTCTGGTTTCTTGAGAATGGTGGGAGCTGAAATGCCTATGACTTCTGATCAAGTTATTTGGTCTGAACAAAATAGACTTCACGTTGCTTACAAAGGTTTAGCTGCTGACATTGGAGTAGCTGTAGCTCCAAATGTAGGAGAATTCACTATAACACCTTCATTAGTAGGAACAGGTCTTAATGGTGCAAACCAAGCTAAGCATGCTATTAGAGCTAATCAAACAGTATTGATTTCTGATCAAGCTACTGGTTTAGTAACTGCTAAATTACTAGTTACTTCTATAACTGATACTGATATTGTATGTTCTTTATATGGTGGTGATGTTTTACCAGGTGGTTTAACAGGTACTCAAAACGTAAACATATTTGTTTATGGTGCTGAGTTTAAAAAAGGTACTAACGGAATGGAAGGTTCTATAGAGCCAAACTTCACTCAATATGCTAACAGACCTGTAATCATAAAAGATACTTACGAAATCAATGGTTCTGATACTGCTCAAATTGGTTGGGTTGAAGTTGCTACTGAAGACGGAACATCTGGATACTTATGGTATTTAAAAGCTGAGTCTGAAACTAGATTACGTTTTGAAGATTATCTTGAAATGATGATGGTTGAAGGTGAAGATGCTAAAACTTCTGCCGGTGCTGCTACTCACTTGAGTACTGCTGGATATGAAGGTTCACAAGGTATGTTTGCCGCTATCGAAGATAGAGGTAATATCTATTCTGGTTTTGCTGGAGCTGCTGCTCCTGGTGCTGGTGCTTTAGGTGATTTCGATGAAATCCTTAAAAATCTAGACAAGCAAGGTGCTATTGAAGAAAACATGTTATTTTTATCAAGATCTACTGCTCTTGACTTTGATGATATGATTGCTGCTATGGCAGGTGGAGGTTTTGCTTCTACTGCTGCTGCTTCTTATGGTTTATTCGATAACGAAGCTGAAATGGCACTTAACTTTGGATTTTCAGGATTTAGAAGAGGTTCTTATGATTTCTACAAAACTGACTGGAAATATCTAAACGATGCATCTACAAGAGGATTAGACAAAGAGATTGATGGTGTTTTAGTTCCTGCTGGAACTTCTACAGTATACGATCAAATGTTAGGTTCTAATATCAGACGACCATTCTTACATGTAAGATATAGAGCTTCTGAAACTGAAGATAGAAGATTTAAAAACTGGATTACTGGTTCAGTAGGTGGAGCTTACACTTCTGATTTAGATGCTATGACTGTAAACTTCTTATCTGAAAGATGTTTAGTAACTCAAGCTGCTAATAACTTCGTATTATTCAAAGGAGCTTAATTAATTATTAACATTTAAAAAATAAGAAAATGAGTTATTTAAAACTAATAAAATCAGCTACGTCTTTTGACTTAATACCTGCTGATAATATTGTACATGTAAAAGGTACAGAAGGTGTTGCTGAAAGCGGTGCTGGTCAACTAAATGGAGCATCTCCATTTGTTGAAGTAGTTTATGGAACTGTAGATTCTACAGGGAAATTACTAGCTAGCAAAGTTATAGTTGGAAACAACACGCAAGACGCTGCTACTACTACTGCTGCTCCAATAATGGAACAAGCAGTTAGCGATGCTATACTTAAAGCTGCTCAAGCTGAAGGTAAAGTCGTTACAGTAGATTTTGGCGGATTACTTAGCGTTGCTAATTATATACCAAAAACAGCTGGTGAAACGTTTATAAAAAGCGCTGCACCTACTATTGAAACATATAGTTAAAACACAATAATTAGATCCCGCTTCGGCGGGGTCTTTTTTAATTATTATATTATATTATATTATGGAAAAAACAAAGAAAAAACCTGCAGCTAAAGCTGTAGAAACAGTTGAAAAAACTGTTGAAGCTCCTAAAGTTGTAAAACCAACTTGGGAATATAAAGATAGAAATTATTATCTTTTAGGAAACAAAAATCCTCTAACTTATACTCTACCTAGTAGACATAACTCTAGATACCCTTTGGTTACATTTGATGAAAAAGTAGGTTACGAAAGAGAATTAAGATATGCTACTAATCAAAAAAGTATATTCGTAGACGAACAGAAAGGTCAAATAACTTTAAAACATATTGTTTTTGAAAATGGCCACTTAATGGTTCCTAAAGAAAAAAGAAATTTACAAGAGTTCTTACACAAGCATCCTCATGCTAATTTGATTTTTGCAGAATACGATAGAGTCGAAGAAGCAAAAGATGATGTGCAAGATTTAGAACTAGAATTAATAGCTATGAATGCAGCTATGGATATGGACGTTGATTTCGCCGAAGCTATATTAAGAGTAGAACTTGGAACTAGAGTTAGTAAGATGAGTTCTAAAGAGTTAAAAAGAGATTTACTACTTTTCGCTAGAAAAAATCCATCTTTATTTATAGATTTAGCCAATGACGAAAATGTACAACTTAGAAACTTTGCTATTATAGCTACTGAATCTAATATAATCAAACTTTCAAGTGACAATAGAACATTCACATGGGCTAGCAATGGCAGAAAGTTAATGAATGTGCCTTTTGATGAAAATCCATATTCAGCAATAGCTGCTTGGTTTAAAACTGACGAAGGACTTGAAGTTTATAGATCTATTGAGAAAAAAATAAAATAACAAGTGATAATATAATAGGGTGGTTTACGCCACCCTTTTTTTTTAAAAATATTAAAATGGCATTAAACGTAAATACGGTATATACAACAGTATTAAGTATTCTTAATAAAGAACAACGTGGATATTTAACTCCTTATGAGTTTAACCAAATAGCTACTCAGGTTCAGTTAGAGATATTTGAAAAGTTCTTTGAGGACTATAACCAATATATACGCATGCCTAAAACAGATGTGGAGTTCGCTTCTAGAATGGACCACATAAGAGAAGAGTTTCAAGTGTTTGAAATGACAGAGTTTGCAGACAATACTAATCCACCAACTTCTAACGTTTACGATCAACCTACTAACTTACATAGGTTTGGTTCTGCATCTTGGAATAAAGGCACTAATTCTCCACCTATAGAGATAGTAAGTAACAGAGATTACAATCAATTAAAACTATCTCCTTTAACACATCCTACAAACAATTTTCCTGTTGCTAAATACCAACAAGACAAACTTACAGTATTCCCAAGTCCAACAGTCTTTTCTTATACAGACGTAACTTTCAATTACATAAGAAAACCAGCAGACGTTATTTGGGCTTATGGTGTAAATCCAACTTTGGGTAACTACATATGGGATGGTACACCTGGTTTTAGTTTGACTCCAGTAATACCAAGTGGTGGATCTGTTAATTTTGAAATAAGTGATAGTCAACAGACTGAGGTAATAATAAGTATATTAAAATATGCTGGTGTTATAATAAGAGATCCTCAAATAATACAAGCAGCCTCAAGTGAGCTAGCACAAAGTGAAGCTAATACTAAAAGATAAAATATGTCACTAATAAACGAAACAAACGCGCAATATTATTCTGGACAACAAGCTTTTATTGGTGATGGCTCAGAGCAGGATTTTACATGTACATTCAACACTGACTTAACTGATACTAACTTTACAGTTAAAATAGATAATGCACCTACAACTGCTTTTAGTAGAACAGGTAACGTTATTACTTTTAACGCTCCACCTGCTAATTTAAAAACTATAGTAGTTCAACTAGATCAAGCTTCTATAAATGCTAATTATGGCAATTATGAATATATAAGCTTAAAAGATATTGTAAACAATTTCATGGTAGCATATGTAGGCATGGATAAGCTAATACCTAGAGCTAGCAGGAGTGATGTTATATTTCATGCGAAAAGAGGATTACAAGAGTTTAGCTATGATACATTAAAAAGCATTAAATCTCAAGAGTTAACTATACCTCCTAGTTTGAGCGTTGCTATTCCTCAGGACTACGTAAACTATGTAAGGTGCTCTTGGATAGATCAAGGTGGTGTTAAGCATATTATATATCCTGTAAATAACTTAACTACGTCACCAACAGAGTTGCCAATTCAAGACGCAGATGGTGTTCCCACTCAAAACGCTGATGGTAAAAACAATTTAGCTAATCAGTCTATAACTAACGATAGATGGGATTCTCAAGATATAGAAAACATATCAGGCCAGATAACAAACGATAGTACTAATGTCTACAGTTATGATTGGTGGAAGTTAAACTTTGGCCAAAGATATGGTTTAGAGCCTCAATATGCTCAAAAAAACGGCTGGTTTCAAATAAATGAAAGATTAGGCACTTTTAGTTTCTCTAACGAATTAGTTAATAAAGTGGTAGTTATAGAATACATATCAGATGGACTAGCTTATGACATGGATTCTAAGGTGCCTAAGATGGCTGAGGACGCACTATATGCTCATATCAACCATTCTATATTGTCTTCAAGATCAAATGTCCAAGAATACATTGTTCAGAGATACAAAAAAGAAAGATCTGCTAAACTTAGAAATGCAAAAATAAGATTGTCTAACTTAAAGATAAGCGAAATAGCTCAAGTTTTTAAAGGTAAATCTAAATGGATTAAAAATTAAATATGGCTGATATAAAAAATAATTTTGTTAAGTCTAAAATGAACAAAGATTTAGATGACAGACTGTTGTCTAATGGCGAATATAGAGATGCTCAAAACGTAAACGTAAGTAGATCAGAAGGAGAAGACGTTGGTGCTTTAGAAAATGTATTAGGTAATAAAATACTGTCAGACTTTGGGCTATCAAATATAGATAACTTAGAAATAATAGGTTATTTAAATGATAACATTAACAATAGAGTTTTTTTCATAGCTACTAATTACACAGACACTTCTATTGATAGATTAAGCAACCCTGCGCCTTATGGTTCTTCTTGCTATATATTAATGAGTGATTTAACTAATAACACTAACGAAATAATTGTTCAAGGTAGATTTTTAAATTTTTCAAAAACACATTTAGTATTTGGAATAGACTTAATAGAAGATTTATTGTTTTGGACTGATAATAGAAATCAACCAAGAAAAATAAATGTATCTAAAGCCATAATAAGTACTAATTACTACACTAATGAAGATCAAATATCTGTAGCTAAATACTATCCTTACAAATCACCAAGCATGTATGACACTCTCGTAGTGTCTAGTGTTACTACTAACAACAGTGTAATATGTACGTCTTCAGTTGCTAATCCTACTACTCTTAGAGCTGGAATGCAAATATTATCACCTACAGCTTACTCAGAAGTAGCGGCTAAACCTGTTTTCATAATATCTGTTAACTATGCCACTACTGGTAGTGGAGTTGGTCAATTTACAGTTTCTCAACAACTTACTGCTGGTACAAACGAGTTTACATTTATATATCCTACTTCTCAAAATAGAACTGATGAGTTTATAACTTTCAGCGAAAGCGCTAAATTTGCTAGTAATGTTGGTAATACTATTACTTTTTCAGATCAAACTTCTAGCCAGTCTTTAGTGGCTAATATGTTGGTTGCTTGTCCTGGTAAGATAAATGAAAAAGTATTAACAGTTGGTCAGCAACCAGGATCTAATACCGTTAACGTAGATACTGATATAACAGCTGGGAATAATAGCGTTGTTAGCGGTGACATATTACAATTTTCATATCCAAATCCCAATTATACTGACACATGGCCCGGTGACAAAGAATTATTAAGTGATAAATTTGTAAGGTTTGCTTATAGGTTTAAGTTTGATGATGGGGAATATTCTTTAATATCACCTTTTACTCAACCAGCTTTTATTCCTAAACAAGATGGATATATAGTATCAGAGCCAACTAATAACACGCCTGACGCTTACTCGAACCAAGAAGAAGGTATTGGTGCTTCTACTATAATAAGCTTTTTTGAAAACAAAGTAGATGATGTTAGTTTAAATATAGAAACACCATATGTTGTTAATCAACTACAAGATAAACTAAAAATATCTGAAATAGATATATTATATAAAGAATCTGATGGTTTATCAATACAAGTGTTAGAAACTATACCTGTTACCGATACGTCTATAACAGGTAATAATACTACAACCTACACTTACACTTATCAATCAAGAAAGCCTTTTAGAACTTTACCACCAGCAGAAACAATAAGAGTGTTTGACAAAGTGCCTATTAGAGCTATGTCTCAGTCTTCTGTAGGTAATAGACTTGTTTATGGTAATTTTTTAGATAAGCACTCACCACCTCAAAACATAAACTATAGTGTTAGTTCAAGTCCTAAGTATAACGTAAATCACGCAGATACAATATACTCAACAGTATCAACGCCTAATCATACATTAAAACAAAACAGAACTTATCAAGTAGGTATAGTTTTAGCAGATAGATATGGTAGACAGTCGGACGTTGTATTATCTTCTATCAGTAACTTCCAATATTCACAATCTGGAAATACAGAAACTTTTGATGGGTCAACAGTTTATCATCCATATTATTCAAGAACTAATAGTGAAAGTAAAGGTGTTCCAATAGGATCTTCAGGTAAAGGTTGGTTTGGCGATTCTTTAAAAGTTTTGTTCAATGAAAAAATACCAGAAACTGTAACAGGCGAAAACAGTATTGGTTATCCTGGATTATACAAAAGTGGCTTATACACAGCCAATGTTAGTCCTGCTATTATTGATAGCACTACAGCTGTTGTAACAGATTTAGATCCAAATATAGCTATAGGTGACATAGTTGATACAACACCAATTGTTAGTATTGTAGGTATAAATTCAAGCACTAAAACTCTTACGTTTTCTAGTGGTATAACAGTAGGTAATAATAAATCTATAACAATAAGTGGACCTGAAAATAAATTAGGATGGTACTCTTATAAAGTAGTAGTAAAACAACAAGCTCAAGAGTATTATAATGCTTATCTAGCTAATATATCTTCTCGTCCAAATTTAACACCTTTGTCAGTGACATCTAATAATGGTGCAGGTATATCTACTTCTACAATAACAGTTACAAACGCAGCGGATCTAATAGGAGCTCAAGTTGGAGATCTGGTAACTGGAAATAATATAACGGTTCCTCAAGGAGGAGACCTACCAGTAGCTATAACAAGACTAATAAGCTCAACTGAATTTGAAGTAGCGTTTATGATAACTATACCTGCTAATGCTGTTTTAAGCATAACACCTCCTTATTCTTCAACTACTTCTAATTATATAAATAACCAGTCTTTTTATACTACATTGATAAGTGATAACGTAAATAAAATACCTGCAGATCTTGAAGAAGTTCAACCAGAACAAACTCAATTTAGAACTAGTGACGTTGTATTATACCCTAGAGTAACAGGTGGCGAATATGTGTTTCAAGGTAAAAGTTACAATTCTCAAAGACATTTAGGTACTAAATTTGCAACAGTAAACGCGATAGGTAAAGTGACTGACTTAGGTTTACAAGGTTTTAAAACTAATTCAACAGGTGATGATGTTTCTATAAATCCTATAGTTTCAGCAGGTCTTTTCCAAGCTGACACAAATCCACCTACGGCTATTCTTTTAGCTGATGGTATTAAAATAGGTGGTTCAGCTTCTGATCCTTTTAATTTTAGTGTGCTAGAGGTCAAACCAAAGAACTCACTTTTAAGTATATTTTATGAAACTTCTACTAGTGGTTTAATATCTGAATTAAATTTAGATATAGAAAATGGAGCCAGCTCTAGTGAAATAACGCCACAACCTCCTTTATCACCAGATTCTTAAATAAAATAACATGTCAAAAATTATAGAAATAGATTTTTTTAATTCTTATTGGTTAAAGTCTTTAAAAACCGAAAACGCTGACTCTATAGATGGATTTCCAAAAGGACATCCTGGTATAGCTTACCCTGGTGGATTAGCACTAGGTTATAGTCTTAGAAATTACTATATAGAAGAAGGTCGTATAAGAGGTGGTTATAATAATACTTTTACCGATATTGGCGTTAGGGCTTACTTAGATGAAGAATATCCTCTTCAACAAAAAAGAATAAACACTTTGATATATTCTGGTGTATATAATTCAAGAACTGGTATAAATAAAACTAATGTTTTCTCTGTTGGTGAAGAATTAACAAGATCTTTAGATCCTACACATGGGTCTATACAAAAAACCTATGCTGAAGATACAAACTTAATTGTTTTTCAAGAAAACAAAATTCATAGAGCATTAATAGATAAAGATACTATATATACAACTGAGAGTGGTACGCAAACTCAAGCAGGCGCAGCAGTTATAGGTCAACTTGTACCGTATAAAGGTGAGTATGGAATAAGTAAAAACCCAGAATCATTTGCAATATATAACTATAGGAAGTATTTTTCAGATAAAAATAGAAATTCTATAATGAGATTATCTAATGACGGTCTAACAGAGATAAGCATGTATGGTATGCAAGATTATTTTAGAGATAATCTATCTGAAGTATCAGATGAGTTTCAATCACATTATATTTCTAGCACCGTTGTAAGTGGTGGTGGTACTAGTACTAGCTCTATAGTTATAAATTTAAATGCTAATCAAGTTAAACCTTCAGTAGGTATGACTATATCCGGTCAAACTGGTGGTTATATAACTAATGTTTCTGAAAATGCAGGTAACTATACAATTCTTTATTCTAAATTATTTGATCCTGCTATAGTAACAACATGCTCTTTTTCTTATGAAACTAGAGGTAGAATCATAGGAGGTTGGGACGTACATAACAAAAACTACGTTGTGTCTTTACAAAAAACAACTAATCAAGTTTCTACTACATCTGACTACAAAACGCTTACTTTTGATGAACAAATAAACGGTTGGGTAAGCTTTTTAACGTTTAAACCAAATATCCTTTTTAGCGTGGTAAATAAAACTTACACTACTCAAAATGCAGACTTGTACCAACAATATGATACTAGCGTTGTTAATAATAGAGGTTTATTTTATGGAGTTAGATCTGCGTCTAATATAACTTTTGTGTTTAATCCTGAACCTTCTACTATTAAGAATTTTAAAACAATAAATTACGAAGGTAGCAATGGTTGGGAAGTTAAATCTTTTGTATCTGGTTTTGAAGGTCAAGATCCAAATCCATCTGCTCCACCAGCTTACATAGAAAATAGAGACACTACAAATAATATACTTAGTTATCAAGAAGGGTTATACTCTGACCCTAACACTGGTCAACAATTAAGAACTGGGTTTGATAGAAAAGAAAACAAATATGTAGCTAATTTAGTTTCTAGTTCTAACGCTAGAGCTGGAGAAGTTATCTACGGGTCTGATATGACTGGTATAAAAGGTTATTTTGCAACTGTAAAGGTAGAAACAGATGCTACTACTCAATTAGGAGGAGCTAAAGAGCTTTGGTCTTCTGGATCTAGCTACTCTATCTCTTCATATTAAATTAAATAAAATGAAATCAAATATAAGAAACATAGTAGAATCAGATTATGAAATGCTGGTTGAATGGTGGAAAGACTGGGGTTGGGATCCAGTTTCTAAAGACATGTTGCCTGATAATGGTACTGGAGGTATAATTGTTGAACAAGATAATAAACCTATAATAGCAGGTTTTATATACTGGAGCAATTCTAACGTAATATGGTTTGATTGGATTATATCTGACAAAAAAGCTAGTAGAATAAAAAGAGCTAAATCTTTAATCATTATGATAGATGCTGTTGAAGAAATGGCTAGAGCTAAAGGTAAAAAATATATAATAACCGTAAGTGATAATGAAAGTTTCATATCAACTTTAAGTAAGAAAAAGTGGCATGTAGACAAAGATCCACTTAAAAAAATAATTAAAACAATATAATATGGGGTGTAATGACAATCAAGATCAAGCTTTAGAAGATCAGAGACTAGAAGAAAAACAAGCGCTTGATGATAGAATAAATAAATCTAATAAAGCTAAAAGAATAAAACAAAAACAATTAGACAACTTGCTAAAAAATAGACAAGCTATTGTAAATCCTTACGCTGGTATGACCAATGAAATGGCAAATCTAGGAGTCGCTAACAAAGCTGCTGAGTTTCAAGCTGAGCAATCAGACATGGCTTTAGCTAGCACTTTAGATGCTATGAGAAGTTCTGGAGCTAGCGCTGGTGGAGCTACCGCTTTAGCTCAAGCCGCTTTACAAAGTAAAAAAGGTATAGCTGCCTCTCTACAGCAACAAGAAGCTTCTAATCAAAAGGCTGCAGCTGCAGGTGCTCAAGATTTAGCTAAAATGAAAGCGAGTGGAGAAACTATTGCTTTCAATGCACAAGAAGCTAGAGAAAACGCAGATATAAACAGAGCGTCTAATCAAATAGATCAGTATAATCAGCAAATAGAAAATGCTTATGATGCTTATACAACAGCAGATTTAGCAAATTGATAAAAAGTAAAGTATGAGTTACGAGAACCCCCAAGCACCAAATAGCAGCAATGCGTTATCAGGTATTATATCTAAAGCAGGTGAAGCCAGTAGAGCTGAGATGCTTAGAGAAGAAAAAGTAAAAAGAGCTAATATAACTTCTTTAGCCCAAGGCCTTGTTAGTTCAATAACACCAAAAAAGACTGCTTTAAAAGATTTTACTAAAGGTCAAAAAAATCAACAGCAAGATTTATACGATGCTATTAGTAATACTGATTTAGGTTATAAAGAATTTGACTCTAGTTCTGATGAAATGATGCATGGGTTAATAGATGATTTTAGCACAATACAAGGTCACTTAAATAATGGTACTATGGTTGATGAACAACTAGGTAGAAGAGATCTTGCTAAAATAAAAAACAAAGTAAACACTTATGCTGACGCTATCCCACGGTTTAAAGCTATTACAAATGCTATAACTAAATCTTCTGAAGACCCTAACAGTCCTCAATTAAGCATTACTGGACCACCTGTAGAGCAAATGAAAATAATAACTAAAATCACTAACGGTGAAAAAGTAAATATCATACAAAACGGTGATAGTATAATACTAGAAGACCCTGATACAGGTGCTATATTGAATGTTGCTGAGTTCAATAAAGCTTTTGATAATCCTAAAAGTCCTTATTTAGTATATGAAGCCGATGTAACAGAACCTTTAAAAGATGCATTTACTAGCTACATGAAAGATGACGAAGGTAGTTTTACATCTAATTTTACTACTCCTGAAACTAGAAAAGATAGAAATAATAATGATGTAGAAGTAACAACAATGACTATCGAACAGCAACAGCAACTTAAAAACGCTATGATAGGTGTTGAAAATAAATCAACTGGAGTTCCTGATGGTCAATTCACAGCTCTAATAGCTGAAGAAGGAGAGAGCATATGGGAAGATATAATGGACGGAGGAAGAGGATATGATGAGTTTACTGGAAGTAAAGGAGAAGCGCTAGAGTGGTTTGCAGGAAAAAATTCTGTACCTGCTCCAGACGATCCAGAGTTTAAACTATATAAACAGCAGTATGATGTAATGTTAGACTACTTATCAACAAGAGCTTTGCAAGATAATGCAGCATCAGAAGGTATAGAATTACTAACAGAAACTGTAAAACCTAAAGTTGTTAATGGTGAAGAAATGATTACTCAAAAAGAATTTAATAAGCAGTGGAACAGTTTAAAATCTGGAGAAAAGTTAACAGGACCTAACGGAGTTGAATATATCAAAAAATAAAATATTATTATGAGTGAATTTATACCACCAGAAGATGCTATAGTTGAAGAAACAACTAAAAAACAAACAGACTTTATCCCGCCTGTAGACGCGGAGGCAGAAGAAACTGTAAAGGTGGAAAAGGAATCGGATCCGAAGAAACAGTCCCCAACTACGGATCCAAAAGATGGGGAATCCAGCTCGGAAGATTCTTTGTCGGAGTTGTCTCCGGTTAATTTAAAAAATAAAAATAAAAAACCTAATAAAAAAATAATAGTTCAAGAAAACGTTGAGATAGAGCCTGGTGAATATGAAATATTAGAAAATATTAACGTCTCTAACATAGATCAAAAAAATCTTGAAAAAATATTTAATAGAGATCAAATAGATGTTTCTAACTTAGACAGAAAACAGAAAGATATAAACGAGGTTAAAGGTGAGATTATAGGCTTAAAGAAAATAAACTTACCACATAGAGTTGATATTGAGTCAACAGTCATTAAGAGGAATGAAGGAGATGTTAAAGGTGTAAAGTCCGTAGTTGATGGTAGCTACTATATACCTATATATGAGAATGATGGCACTTACTTAAGTGATGACTTTTTTGATTTAGAAAACCCTGGTATTAATACTGTAAGAGATAATAGTATAATACAAGATACTCCTGTGTACATAAAAGATGTAGACTTTGAAGAGTTTTTTGCAGAAAAAGAAAAGCCTCTTACAGAAGAGGAATTAGATCAAACAAAAGATATTGGTATATTAGATACTTTTGAAATACAAGAAGAATCACCAGCCATAAGAGAGGACTATGAAACTTTTCAAAGAAAGATAGATGAACTAACACCAGATATTAAAGCGAAGAAAGATCAAATAGAAAAAGAGCAAGATCCAGTAGTTAAAGATGAACTGCAGAAAGAATTAGAAAAATTAAATGATGATCTTTTTAAAGCTAGGCAAAACCATACTAAAGCTACCGCCAATGCTGCTAAATCTAAAGAGTTTAAATCAAGAGTTGAATCACCAAAATTCAACTTATGGCTTCCGTCTACTAATAAGAGTGATTTTGTAAGAAGTGAAGATGGAAATATTGAAGTAGAACCATCAAGAAAAAGTGATATTTCTTATTACTTTAAGTTAGAGCCTGTAGAAATTAGAAATAAAATAAATAAACACTACATAAATCATGGCTTAGGCGCGGTAAATGAAGGAAACACGGTATATGTTTATAAAAATCCAATATTTAAAGACGGTGAAATAGACATAGAAGCTACAGCTAAGGCTAATGGTATAGAAGATGGTGTGATTACTAGAGGAAGACTAGTGGAGGAGGGTGTAGCGAATGAACTCTATACAGGTCAATTAAGTGCTAACTCTAAAAACTTAGAAAGTTTTTCTAATTTTATAGAAAAAAAACACTGCTGATTACGAAAGATCTAACCAACTTGCTCCAGGTGTTGAGGTGGATTCTAATATAAACAAAGAAAAGAAAAAAATATTAAATAACTTAAAATCTAA
>WLWI01001013.1_pt1 | contig 24656 bp, 21 predicted proteins | sample 6701501 | NCBI WGS metagenome assembly WLWI01 (sample SAMN12718690, study PRJNA515312) | sponge metagenome | isolation source: marine sponge | host: Mycale hentscheli | place: New Zealand: South Island, Marlborough, Capsize Point | collected 2014-11-01 | reverse complement strand
GGGGGGGGGGGGGGGGGGGGGGGGGGGGGGGGGGGGGGGGGGGGGGGGCGGGGGGGGGGGGGGGGGGGGGGGGGAGGAGGCTGCAATATTTTTCAGGTTGCCAGCCCAATTGATTTAGGCCCACTGCTTTCATTACAGACTAGGACTGAGGTCCAGCAACTTTACTCATAGGAGCTAAATGATGTTTAGATGCAGTTGTTTCATGGCCATCAACATACCAAACATATGCATTCTGAGAACTGGCATGGGTTGCAAGAGCTGTATTTCAAAATCTAACGGGCAACTTTTACTGCTACAAACAAGACACTTGAGGAGAACAGGGCCAGGAGACATAATATGTGTATAGCATAAAAAGTTGAAACATGCCTTACTGCAATTGGCTAGTCAGTCAATCTTGCAAGTCGTGTGCTGAAATCAAACCACAATTTCATTCATTCCTGTACGATTATGTCTCTAGTGTCAGACAGCTTCGATGATAGCTTTAGCCTCCTATTCAACAGAAACATAATTCACCTCAGGGCCCTGTAAAGTGCATGAGAATTCTTAGAAATGACTAAAGTTAGCTGCAATGGCAAAAGCAGAGGCATCCTTTTCAACTCTAAAGAGACATTCATCAAAAACATGAACAGCAGCTTTAGATAGGGTATTGAGGGCCTGAAGGAATTCATCATTCATCCAGACTTTCCTGTTCCATTCCAACAGAGCAAATACCTCATTGGTGGGCTCTCTATAGAGAGCCTTAAGAGAGTCGATCATGTTTTTGTAGGTTTCACATTGTTCCAGATACCTTGTTGTATCTGGAACAAGCCAATGTAGCCACTACTGTGCACTGGAGCTCGGGTTTGTGTCCAGCTTTTGGGGTCGGAACCAACATTCTTTTTTAAGTTGATAAAAGTTGCTGTAGCCAAATAACTATCACTAAAATGTTTTTATTACAAAACTTGGCTTTTATCAACTTAGAAATTCACTCACACATACATACATGAAGGAAGATATTAGGTAATTATTGCTATGATGATGAAGTGTTAAAGTCAATATAAACATACCAGCAAGTACCCTGCCACACTGTGGTGCATGATGTACTAGCTTTTGCAAATTAAAAATGCAGTAACATCAATTTTGTTTTCTACGGTTTTCATCTCCTGCTCTCTTTTTTCTGAGCCATCTCAGTTTTTCTTCCTCTCTTCAGCTCATGCTCTCTTTTTCCCAGCTCAATTCAATGAATGAATTTTTCATGAATACAGACATCCAGTGTTCAGTTTTTATTTTTAGACTGGGCAAGACATGGAAAAAAATATAATGAAAAGAAGAGGATACAATGGCACTTCAAATAGTAAATCTTAATAAGCTGTTTGTTCTGGACAGTAGTGAGAATTAGTGCAAAGTCGAGGGTCACTGGTTCAACTTCAATGGAAATGTTTCTTTCTTGGTGAGAATTTTACACTTTACTCATCAAGGTAATGATGACACTTTACCAACAATATAGTTCATGAATCATTCATAAATACCAACACTGTCGTCAGTCGTCGTCATTACTGACACACAAGAATATTATTATAATAGACTACCAAGTACCCCGCCACACAGTGGCACTTGATGAAATAGCTTTAGTTATTATTATTTTCTAACTACTGATTTAGTTATATCAGTTACTCTACTGCTCTCTTTCCTGTTCAACACTATATATCAAGCAACTATGTAAGTTCCCTCTATAGTTTCCTGCTGAACTATTGAGTATCATCTACAAAAAATGCCCATAAATTTTCAGCTGCCACACCAGACCCAATTCTAATTCTACTATAAGTCGTGTGCAACATGCCAATGTGCAATTACTCTCAGTCTCAACAGCTAGCTTTCTGAATATTCACCTCCACACAGTACATGCTGGAAGACATTTTTTTGGGTACCTAGAGTAGAGTCCTTCACAATTTTGCAGTCCTCTCAAAAAAGACACATTGCTGCTGTAAATAAAATTGAAACTGTTCTGATCATCATGCAATTTAGGCTTGGTACATTTGGAACTTATTAGTCTCACCTCATCCTTTTTTCTTTTTTCTTTTTTTTTTGCTAAACTTTCTGAATTGCTTTCTTGTAAACATAACTGCTTGACACACTCTCTATGAATCAGTATATTATCTATGATTCTTGCTCTAACCTGCAGAGGGCGTGGGAACAGGCTCTGACTGATGGGACTATAAAGAACCTATGACTGAGGCCTTGTTTTACATAGCCCGATGTAAAGCATTCTTTACCCTTCCAAATTCTTAGCATCTGAATAATAACAGTAATCTCTCCCTTCCTTCTATCCAAATATTTGAGACTGAGGGACACAAAAATTATTTTTTTAAGTACTGATAAGTTACTGTAGAATTCTATAATGTTAGTAAGACCTCCACATTCTGGTGTATATTATTTTCATAATAATGTTTTCCTCCACTCCCCTTGGCATCTCTCCAGTCAAATAAATTCATTAGCTATCTCCACCCTCCTAAATCCATTCACCACCGTAAGTGCCATATGGCAGTAGAAACTTGGGTAAATTGTTGTTTAATTCTTGTTGTAATGCCTCACTCGAATGCTACAGCCCTTGTAAGTTAGTTCAAATTTAGCAAGTGAAGTTCTAACTTCTTGCAGCAATATCTCAAAGTGCCAGGTGGGAGTTTAGGTTTATTTCAAAATGACCAGTGATCAATTGTTGAGGTAGTAGAGACCTAGTATAACAGAAACTTCGGAATCTTAGATGGTGATTCTTAGTAGACCAGAAGGTGCAGCAGATATCTCTGCTGTCTACAGAAGCCATTCAAGAACAAAGAAGAAGTTTCTATGAGTAGGAAACCAGGCATTTGACTACAGCTTTAGAAGACAGAGCATTTGTGAAAACTTGCACGAGGATTAAGAAGTTGCACTGGACTCAGAATTAGCTACAGACAGTCCAGTATCAGATATTGAAAATTGTTTATCTATTTGCAGTTCTTTTTTTCTTTTCTCATGACAAAGATTGTAATTTCCTGAAAATTAAGTAGTGAAAGGGTTTAAAGAGTTTATCTGCTCTACTGCTTTGTCTTTCTTCACATTACTAGCTGGACTGTGTTTACTCCACCTCATCTGTTGTTAATTGATTCAAAAAGGTGAAATCAATGCTTCATGTTTATGGATTTGATGTATTTTACTGGATACATGGCTGCTCTCACCATCATTATCTATCCACCCCGGACTCTCTTTAACTATATAATCCCAAAGATAGGATTAAACTTACTCTCACTAGGCACTGCGAAATTATTTTATGCATTTCTGTTTCTACTGATTCATATTTACTATATTATATTTATTAACTGATTGGTTTAATTCAAATTGAAGTCTGACCTTTCTGAACTATGCAATGATATTTTCCTCCACTGATGAAATGAAAACCAATCTTGACTTTTAGCTTTGAAACATTTTAGTTTTTGGTAGGACATTTGAGGACTCTCTAAGCGGAAGAAACCAGAAAAAAAACATTTAAGATTGTGACATACAATTGAAAGCTGCATAAGCTAAAATTAGTACAATCCAAAGTGAGACCCTGGAAATTCACACTTAACAAAAACACAAAATAGCTACCAAAGGATTGTGGAATGGTGAGACACACCATTCCACAATCCTTTGGTATTTTTCAATGGCTTGCACTTGTTTAGCACTCCTCTTCTCTGCTGCTCAGGATTGCTGATGTAATGAAAGTGAAGATGATGCTGTGTTTATCACTAGGGTACATTGTGGTGTTTTTTTTCCACCTCCCAACCATTACCTAAAAAGTAATGCCTTGAATTTTAGGATAAAAATATCTACCTCACTTAATCATTCATTGCTTATATAATATAAAGGACGTGAACCTAGCAGTAGTTACAGAATCGTAATTTTCATCCTGATTTTATTAAACTTTCCCCTGAAGTCAATGAGGGTTTTGACATTGGTCAATGAATGTCAAAATATTGATACTTACCTTAAAGGTTTGACTTACATCATTGCAATGGATAGCATAAATTACAATTATCTCCAGCAAAGGTATGATAGTTACCTAGGCTTCTTCTTAATGTATCTGTTGATTCAGCACCTGGGGACATTTTTAGTGTGATTGATCTCTTTGGCTAGTAAGGGTCATCTTTAATGGTTTATACAACATGCAGTTTTACTGAGAACAACTCATAATTTGGTTTATTTAACAATAAAATACTGTTGCTGCTGTTGGCTTCATTAAATGGAGTTAGCATGCTGGGAACTGAGTTTTGACCATTAAATGTATAGGCAAGTATTTTGCTCTGCGTTGATATACATCAACAAAAATGTTCATAGCAAGCCACAGTTCATTAGGAAGCTTTGCTAATGGTGGTAAAAGCGAATATAATGGTGCAGAATGACTTGCTGAAGAGTTATAAAGCTAGGAAAACACGAAGGCCGCAGGTAAAACCGCACGCCAATTCTTTACTTCCGGTCAAAAATTAAAAAGTGACGGTGGCGATAGCACTGCCTAACTACAACAATGCATTTCATTCATGAATAATTAGCCCTCAGCGCTCTTGCGCGAGTGTGTTACAATACGCTGTTCCAGTCTATCAATCAGTCTGTCACGCAACAAAAATAAGATCTCGAAGATAATTGCCAAATGGTTGAGTTGTCCAGTGCGACCTTTTAGGAAGGCAATTATCTTCGAGATCTTTCGTTTCGACTTATTTTTATATTTTTTGGCCGTGCGATCACGTACCGCCCCCTATGTCACGCCGTATCCAAGTGAACAAATAATTTCTTGCTGCTGGCTGTAGTTTCGGTGATAACGGCTTGGGGCCCCAAATATTACAATAAAAATAGAGGTCTGGGGCCCCATTTGAGAGGAGCCCCAATTTGCATGACACCAAATTTTGTTCTTGCAACAACCTACTTGTTTACTTTTGTTGTTTGGAAAAATCCGGTTACCTTCAGTTTATACATTCATTATACTTTCGAGATATTCCCTTAGGAATTGCATCAGTTATAAGAGAACTAAGTGGTAACGTTTGCTTAGAATTGTATGCTTGTGACTGAGTTATTAAAATAACAACCCAGTTTGATCTATTTGGCTCACACTTATTGTCATCTGGAATTGAATCCTAAATAAAGTGGTTTGATTAGACTCTGGGTAGTAGTCTTTGATATCTACAGTTAAAACTTAAGCAGTATGCCAAAATATGATTGCTTTAAACTCGCAATATTATGGATTATTGTAATTTTATGTTTCAGTACCACTATGGGTATGAATTTTGGTTCTCTAGAATTGAAGAACTCATCGCAGATGTGTGATAACAATGAAATTTATCTTTATTGCAAAGATTTGACACCTGAAATTCGTGAGGTGTGCTACTTTTGTGCCAATGAAACGGCAGTATGTCATCAAATACACTATGATGGCATGATCTGTAGGTATGGCCAAGTTTACATTCATGAATGTTACTGTGCTACTTTTAATAATCAGACCAATTCAATAGAATTTGGAAAATGCATTTATGGCTGTGGGAAAAGTCAGCTTCATCATCTAGATGCATATTTCAAACTTCCACAGAATATTTCTGAACTAAATGTTTACATGTGCGGTGATCTACACAGAGATAAGACTCTGTGTGGGAGGTGTGAAGACACGTATTATCCAATGGCGTTCTCTTATAATACATCGTGTGTTAAATGTGAGCAGACTCACTGGAATTGGTTAAAACTAGTTTTGTTTGTGTTTGTTCCACTAACAGTGTTTTGTTACCTAATTATTATATTTAATATCAATGTCACATCTACTTATCTTCATGGATTCATTTTATTCAGTCAAGCAGTATCTATGCCTGCAATGTCACGAGCTATTTTACTGACTCTTAAAGGAAACTCAAATTTTTTAGTATTTGTAAAAATTTTAGGCTCATTTTTCACTATATGGAATTTAGATATTTTAAGGATGTTTAGTCCAACTATCTGTTTTCACATGACATACATGAATATTTTGTTACTGGATCTTATCATTGGTTTGTATCCTTTAGTACTGGTAATAATTACATACTTTATGATTTCATTGTATGATAAACGATACAGAATAATAAGACTTTTTTGGAAACCATTTCATCACTTGCTGTCTCGATTCCACAGTTATTTTAAAGTTAAAACTTCAATAATTGATTCATTTGCTACAGTTTTGGTTTTATCCAATGTAAAATTTATGAGTGTTTGTTTTGACATGCTTGCTTCTGTCAATGTCTATGAGCTTTCTCCATCCAACAAAGTACATCAAGAATATAAATTATTTTATGATGCATCTTCACATGTGTACAGCCATAAATTTCGAGCAATTATTAGTCTTACTGTGCTGTTTTTGTTTGTTCTATTCCCAATATTTCTGTTGTTGTTGTACCCTTTCCAATGGTTTCACAAGTTATTAAATGTCATACCACTACCATGGCACATACTTCACACTTTTGTGGATGTGTTTCAAGGGGGATTTAGAAATGGAAGTGATGGTAAAACTAGAGATTTTCGATGGTTTTCTGCATTGTTCTTAATTATTCGCTTACTTGTCTTCATAATTTATGTTACAACTTTGTCTGCTATTTTCTTCTGCTATGCAGCAATGATATCAATTTTAATTACGATACTATTAATAAATAATCAACCATTTAGAATTGAACAAGAAAATTTATAGATGTTAATATGATTTTAGTTTTTCAGGGCCTTTGTTCAACTGCAGCTATATTACCAGTAATTTTTATCCTAATTCTGCTAATGTACTGGATCAGAAAACAAATGACTCTAAAATAGACTGCAAACCTTATTATGAAAAATAATTTATCACATTATGTTCATTTTTTAAATATTTTGTTCATTATGCTATATTTCAACAATACAAGATATTGTGTTGTGCATTAAATATTTTCTAATATTGTTGTTGTAGCAACAGAAACCAACTGTAACAACTCACAGTAACTGTTATAGGAATACTAGTGCGGTTTAAGTCCAGAGCCAAAAATCTGGGGGAGCCTAAAAGCCATGTAAAGGCAACTAATATTTATTCATTAGTTAAATATTTTACTGCAATGGAACATTACACAAACACAACATTAATTAAAACAAAACATTGAATTGCAAGGTATTGACCAGGTACATTGATGACAGTTTGATGCAGGCCATTGAAGCTAAGCAATAACTCCTCGTTTTGGTCAATGCTACAAAATAAAATAGTTTTTAGTAAAAAAAAAACTCTAGAAAACATTCATTATATTGAAACAAGTTTGTTTTAATAACTTTCAATTGGTTCATGTGTCGCAAAGTAGCTACCACAGCAAAACATTTTGAAATACCTATAGCATAACAAATATAAAAGAATCAGTTGTGACATAATAAAGTTCACAGATCATTGTAGCATCATTTCTTTCCTGATAAAACTAGTAGAAACATCAAGGCAATGCTTACAACTGAACAAAGGAAATAAGATCACATTGAACTTTTTAGAATGAGCAATATTAGTACCTGTGACACTTGACGTACTCTGCTCACAACAGTAGAGGAAAATGTAATTTTCTCGTCCACTTCTAAATGCATGTAATAAGAATTAACAACAACATTCTGAATAGTAAGAGAATAATGGAAGACAATGTAATCATATCACAAAGTATAAAACAAGTAATCAATATAACCTAGATGAAGCTTCATGGAAAAATTTGAAACAAAAATTATGACTTTTGTCATCAATATTTTTAATGCATATTATGATGATCCTTCTTTCTTCTTCCCAATTTTTTTTTTTTTATGCAAGTAGTTTCTTCCGAGAATTGTTGATGTTGAAAGTTTGCACTGATTTGTTCAATTTTCCCATTAAATTGTTCATGTAGGGAAAAAACCAAGGTCTTTCACTTTCATGGTTGATATTTTTATTTTATTTTAGATTTCCCTTGTTGATGCTTCTCTCATCTGATAATAGGTTTCCAATAACAAGATCCTTGAGCTCAAACACATGACTACTCGGAAAGAGATGGTAGTTTAGATAACAATAAAGTATACAATTCGGTTTTCATGCCCTACATCAAAAGCCTTAGTGAGAAAATAGATCCTAGTAGACTTATACTTATTGACAACTCTGAGGCAGCATGTGAAAAGAGAACAATACTAACACATAAAACGACAAGGGAGGCATATAATATACTTTGCAATTTTATATACAGAGAAACTGGATTAAATGTAGATAGGGAATTACAAATTTAGTGAAAAATGTGAATGACAAAAATGGAAATTCTGTACATTGTTGAATAAATTCTCATTGAGTAATTTATAGTAAAAGTTGTTTCAAAAGGATAAGAAATAATTATAAATAGGTTAACAAAAAATATCCACTGAAATGTTAATGAAGCTACAGAGTACTTCCCACATCAAATCTAAACAAATGCCTGGAGCTTACTTCACCTGGATTCCATTCCTGTCAAAACTTCAGCATCAGTGTTGCTACTGAATGGCTAAGGGCATATTATTTTTAATTTCAAATGGTCACTTTTTATTGACAAGTATCATGGGAAGAAATGCAATGTGGCATTTTTGACATTAAAATTTTTTATACTACTTAATTTAATTATTGCGTAAGTTTCTCAACATAAAAGTTACAGGTACTAATTCATATAGCAATGCCATCAATGGATATTAGTTTGTGTAATTAATTTAAGCAAAAGCTAATTTAATTACATAAGCATCTTCCCTCTATTAAATTTAATTCATGGAAACTAACAGCACCCAGCAAAATCTGTCATTTCTGCATCAAATTCCACTGACTATGGTCAAAGTATCAAAATTAACATGGAATATCAAAAAAAAATCATAGCATTTGGTTTACCCTACATCAGAGGCGAGTAAATCGAGCAAATCAAAGTATACTTGCCCTTAACCTAACCCAAGCACCGCAGTGTTGTCACTATGCTTGGAATAGTCACCGAAGGGAAACTAATGCAATATATCTCTATATATTTTCTTATACAGCTATGCTTGCTATTTAGTCTTGGGTGTACTGTGATCTGAGAAATTTTATGAAATAGGGAATACTATGTCAAAGACATCAGGATAGGTATAGAGCTAATTATTATTAAAGAATTTGGAAAGGAGACTTTTGTATGAAATGAATATAATTAATTCTAAGTGTATATTAGATAAGAACATCATTAAATAAACTTATTGATGTATTTAGGTATCCAAAGACTGAGGTGAGGGCAATGTTAAAGACACTACGTTACAAACTGTCTAGACCAGACTTCACATTATTACTATGGTCAGAAGAAGATACATGTGAATTCAGAGGAAAGCTCAAACTGAGGTTGCTGAAGATCTTTATGGTGACCTGCAGAAGATATATCAGATATTCTAATGTAGAAAAGAACTGATGCTGTATGAAGAAACAACAACTCCTTTAGATATTGTTTTCTTATACTAAAACTTGCACAGAAATTGTTGCAGTTGTTTATAGAAATAGACTATGAATAAATTCATGTTAGCTACCACGCAGTAAAGTTTATTTGACTGCAATACTTAAACAACAACACCAAGTTTAATGTCGGCTACAATAATACATCGCAAATTTTGCTTCCTCAGAATTACTGCTATGAAGCGACGGCCCTGCAGTAGTATTCCAGCGGAAATCAAGTTGAAACGTCCACGTGTAACTGACCACTTAGCCGCAGGTTAGGTGGGGTTAATCATAGGTGGGAACTCCTATACAGTGGTAAAGGGTTGCTCGGCCGTGTGGGCCCAGCATCACGTGAGAGGTAGAGCGGGGAACTAGTTGCTTAGACAGTACATGTGGGAAAGATCTAAGCAAAGTGCATTTTTATGGCTTTGACCAACACACCGGAAGCTACGGGTCAGGCAGTGGGAAGGGAACCAGCACCAGAACACTACCCAGGAGGTAGTGGAGTGCATCAAAGCTGTGGTGTCTAAGTTGCTGGACCAGCAAACAGCTGCTTTCCCCTCCTCTGACCCCCCCACCCAACCCCAACAGGCAGCGGTTTTTTCTTATGTACTGTCTTTTATAGATTTGTATATTTGTCTTCCTCAATGAGTTCGGGTTGGTAGCTCCAGGGCAAGCTAGAATTTAGCCTGCACAGTGGTTAGACCCTGCTGCCTATTAATTAGGGGTGCCCAGTTTATTAATATATTGAGGGCTGTGGTAAACCACTTAAGTTCATTTGTATGTGTGTACTATACTGTACTGCTCCCCATGAGGGAGAGTGGGTGAATTATTTGGTAGCAACATTGGGGCATCTTTTACTGGTCAGCATGAGGTGGCTCCAGATGCAAATGTGTGCTTTTTTTTTTTTTTTTTTTTTTTTTTTTGTTGTTGTTTTTTTTTTTTTTTTGTATCATGCCTGACTTTCTAGGCATAGTTTTATCTCTATGACTTAGACAATGCCATCTAGAGAGGCTGGATTTTTTACTGTGAACGAGTGTGTGGCGGTGGGAAGTGGTGTAACCCTTTCTCTGCCATGCTGCAGTTGTCTTTTCTGGTGCGGGTAGTGTGACTCCCACCCGGTTCCACTGCTAATGTGTAGGTGATGACCCTGTCTGGGTAAGTGGAGTGACCCTTACCTAACAAAAGTTGGTCAGCTGCTTCCTGGAGGCTGTTATCAACGGCCAATATGTAGGTTGTTGGGGCCTGTGTTGATGGATGGTTTATACCACATCCTCTAGGGCCACGACTTGGACACTTCGACATAAGCATGGCGAAGGACCTTGGCCTCCTGGCAATGGATGTGGCCACCGCCGTTACCTCTGAGTCAGCAGTACTGGGGGTGCCAAAGCAAGGGGAGCCTTCCAAAGCACCTGTTGAAAAGGCTCCTTCGAAATTCCAGTTGGGAGAGACTCTCCCAGTAGTACCAGCCAGAATCGTCTGCCACATTTTGAAGGGCGATTTTGTAGACATGGTGGAGCTCGTGGGGGATAATCTTGAGTTGGAGGTGCAGTGTTCCGTGGAGGGAGAAGACACTAAGCCACTACCTGTCCACAAGTTGCGCCCAGTAGCAGACCTTCTGGGCTGGACTAAGGCCTTCTGCCAGTTTGAAAGCATTGTAGTAGTACAGGCCCACCCTAGCAAGGCAGTTGACATGTGGGCGTACTTGGCCGTCATTCGCTTTCGGCAGCAAATACCATCACTGGAGAAGGCGGTGTTTGAGAGACTCGACCAGGCACTCTTCACAAGGTGCCTGTTGTCGTCTAAAGCTGGTGCTATTCAGAAGCCCACACAAGGCCTTTCTACGGATAGCGGGTTGGTTCCAAAGGCGAAGAGACTAAGGGTCACAGCATGCTTTACCTGGAATGACAGTCGTCCCTGTGCTGCAATCCCGTGCTGTTTCCAGCACGTCTTCTCACGTTGTGGCGGGGAGCACAAGAAATCTGCCTGCCCTTTAGAGGAAGGAAGGGGGAAGAACAACTAGCTTTGCTTGGGATGTCATGTGCTAGCTTCCTGAGTCATTATCATTGCTCCTCTGTTCTCTTGTGTTCCAGTGTTGTGCTATTGTTGTTGTGCTTTTGTGTCCGTATATCCAATCCGTAATCTGTACCAGGTTATGTTGTCACCATTACGAATTTGCTTGATTGTACATGCGCTGATTACTGATCACAATGGTCTGTGAAGTTGGGGGGTAGGGGAGGGGGGGGGGGGGGGGGGGGGGGGGGGGGGGGGGGGGGGGGGGGGGGAAAAAAAGAAGGGAATGGGGGGGGGGGGGATTTTTTCCAGAAAAAAAGGGGGGGGGGGGGGGGGGGGGGGGGGATGTGGGGGGGGAGGGGATAGGGATAGGGAAGGGATGAGGTAACAATACAAGGTAATTAGATTGGGTGGGATATTTTACCGAACACAAAGGGGGATGTATGGGTCGGGATAGCATAGTTAGGACATGGGCTGGAGCTTCTGAGGGGGTGATAGTGGTGGTTAGTCCTGATGGTTTTTCCAGGATATTGGTGTCAAAATGGACATAGTTAGTCCTGATGGTGTTCCAGGATATTGGTGTCAATGGACACAGTTGGTCCTGATGGTGTTCCAGGATATTGGTGTCAATGGACACAGTTAGTCCTGATGGTGTTCCGGGATATTGGTATCAATGGATACAGCTTGCACTGGTGGTGTTCCGGGATAACTGTGTCTATGGATGCAACTTGCCCTGGTGGTGTTCCAGGATAGCTCTGTGTATGTGATACAGTCAGTCCTAAGAGGATCGGCTAATACGGTTGGTCCCAATGGTGTTAGGAGTTAATGGTGTGAATGAGTCCTGAGGGTGTCCCAGGACAATGGTGTCAGCGGATAAGTTGGTCCTGATGGTCTCCCAGGACGATTGTGACAGGCGATAGATCAGTCCCTATGTTCTGATGGTGTTCTGTTCCTGCAGTGTACATCAGTGAGGTACACAATGTTGTGTGACTGTGTGGTGTAGGAATGCAACTTGCACTCGTATCCATATACCGATGATCTGTTGACCCTGGCTAGCAGAAGATCGACTAGACTTATTTCTTCAGTAAAAGGATGGACCCACATACAGTGCCTGATGGTGCCAGAGTTATGGGAGGAGTGTCTGGCCAGTCACCCGGACAGGACCTATGTCAAGATTTCGACAGAAGGCCTTCATGACTGATTCTGAATTGGGTTTCGGCATGGGTCAGTGTCGTGCCGCAGTGCCACGTCTAACATGCAGTCAGCTGACGTGAGGCCTGAGGTGATACGTAACTTCCTGGCGTCGGAGTTGGCGGCTGGAAGAGTACTGGGCCCACTGGGGCCTGATGTAGTAGAACAAGTGCAGGTGAACAGATTCGGGCTTGTTCTAAAGGGCCACCAGTCTGGCAAGTGGCGCCTGATCGTGGACCTGTCATTCCCGAGAGGTCTCAGTGTGAACGATGGCATTGAGCCTGAGGTCTGTTCACTTTGCTATACCTCAGTTGATGGGGCTTGCAGGAGGGTGGTTGCCAAAGGCCGTGGCACTGTTCTAGCCTAATTTGATGTAGAAGGGGCATTCAGAACAGTTCCGGTACACCCAGGGGATAGATGGTTGCTGGGTATGAGCTGGGAGTGACATGTCTATGTGGACAAGGTCCTCCCCTTCGGGCTTAGGTCAGCCCATAAGTTATACAATGCAGTGGCTGATGCATTGCTGTGGATCCTGGAGAACTCAGATGGAGTGGAAGGAATCCACTGCTAGGACAAATTTCTTTTGTTTGGCGACTCCAACTCTGATCAGTGTGAACGTACCTTACAGTTGGCGCTGGCTCGCTGTGATGCCCTGGGTGTGTTGGTGGCTTCCAGGAAGACCGAAGGCCCAAGCACAACCCTGACTTTCCTGGGTCTCGAGCTGGACACTCTGTCAATGACTGTGTGTCTGCCGTAAATGAAGCTGGAGTAATTCCGTAGGGAGATTCTACGATGGGAAAGTAAAAAATCGTGCACCAAGAGGGAGTTGCTGTCGATTATCAGCCAATTGCAGCATGCATGTTGTGCAGTCAGACTGGGGAGGTCTTTTCTGCAGCGCATGATCGAGCTCTCCAAGTGTATCAAGGAGCTGCACCACTGAGTGCGCTTAAATGCTGCCTTTCGATCTGACCTCAAGTGGTGGGGCTGCTTCTTGCCCATCTGGAATGGTGCATGCCCGATGAGGAGTGTGTGTCGAAGGACACCCCAGATTGTGCTGACATCTGATGCCTCTGGCTCATGGGGCTGTGGGGCGTTCACATCAGGCGGCAGTTGGTTCCAGTTGCGGCTTCCGGATAGCTGGGATGGTTTCCATATCACTGTCAAGGAGTTGCTGCCTATTGTGCTAAGTGTCGCTGTCTGGGGCAACAAGTGAGAAGGTCTCTCTGTTTCCTGCCTCTGTAATAACGCCGCAGTGGTCTCCATTGTGAACACTGGACGATGCAAGATGGGCAGAGCCATGCATCTGATGAGGTGTCTATCCTTCTTCTTAGCCAGGTGGGGGGTGTCGCTGGTGTGTAAGCACATTCCTGGTGTTCACAATAGCGCAGCAGACGCATTGTCGCGTGGAAACATTCCTTCCTTTAAGAGACTGGTTCCCGATGCAGACGACAGCCCAACAACCTTACCAGACAACCTACTCCAGTGCCTGGTGTTCGGAACCCCAGATTGGACCAAGGTGGATTGGATAGCCTTGTTCAAGCATTCTTCATGAAGGGCCTTGCCCAGTCCACACAGGTGTACACCAGTGGCCAGAAGCGTTTCCTGGATTTCTGCGCCTCAGCTGGTCTGCGAGCAGTGCCAGCAGAAGAGGAAGTTCTGTGCAAGTTTGCTGCCAAGTTGGCCAATGAGGGACTGCGACATCGCACCATCAAGTACATGGCAGGCATACGCCACCTCCATATCGAGGAGGGTCTTGCGGACCCATTCCTGCCAGCTCTCCCTCACCTTGAAGGGAGTGAAGAGGGCAGAAGTAGGAGGAGGAGATCCCAGGAGGGAGCACCTTCCTATCGCTCCACCGCTGCTTTGCCAGATGAAGGCGGTATGGGATCTCCAGGCTTCCAACCCCGATCATGTCATGCTGTGGGCTGCATGCTGCCTGGCCTTCTTTGGGTTTCTCCGAGCAGAGGAATTTACGGTGCCGTGTGACTCTGTCTTTGACCCCTCAACCCACCTCTCTTGGGGTGACCTGGCATTGAATGACCCAGCTTAGCCAAGCATCCTCAGCGTCCACCTCAAGGCGTCCAAAACTGACCCTTTCAGGAAGGGTATTACTCTGTTTATCCGTAGAGTTCCTTCCGATCTATGCCTGGTGTTAGCATACCTACTGGTGCGGGGCAAGCATGCTGGTCCACTGTTCCTGTTCAAAGATCAGACCTTTGACTAGACAGAGGTTCATCCAAGAGGTGCAAGAGGTCTTGGTCAAAGCTGGTATCCAGGCTGATCGGTATGCTGGTCATAGTTTTCGTATCGGGGCCGCCACAGTTGCTGCTGCCAGGGGTATGGAGGACTCAATAAAGACGTTGGGCCAATGGAAGAGCCTGGCATATTTGGAGTACGTGAAAATTCTGAGACAGCAACTGGCAAACTATTCAGTCATGCTCTGTTAGACTGCTGTATGCATGTGTGTGGTGTGAGTGCTTGTGTGTGTGTGTGTGTGTGTGTGTGTGCAGCTGACTCTTGTCAACTACACTGCTTTCTTCCTCTAGCATTTCATGGTGTTATGTTTTCATCACTAATAGCATCAATTTTTGGTAAAGGGGCTTCCCCTGCCCCTTTAATTTCCCCAATTAGCACATGTTAATTAGGGGTGGGGTCCCTATCAGCTACCTGTGCCAAACTACTCAGAAAATGGTGCTACATGTGCTACGACATGGGGGGCCACAAAGAGGACATGAGAGGTAAGTTGTAATTATAGCACAGGGCCACAAAGCGAAGTTTACAAATGTTTTGTTAAAACTCTGGGATGAATCACTAGATGTTGTCAAAGATTCTGATATGAAGGCTAGAATTCAAGGTATAGCTGCTCAAATGAGAAAATTTGAAATTTTTTTTTGAGTTTCTTTAGGATTTCTCATTTTAAGGCATACTGACAACCTTAGCAAAATTTTGCAAAGAGCAGATGTCAGCAGCTGAAGGTCAAGAAGTGGTGAGCTTAACTCTCGCAACTTCGAAGTCATTACGAAATGATTCTAGTTTTGATCTGTTTTGGAAGCGAACATGCATTGCTGGAGAAAAATTGGATATAAATGACCGTACCTTGCTTCAATGTCGTAAAATTCCACGGCATTTTGATGACGGATCAGAACAATCATTTCCAGAGACTGTGGAACAGCACTATCGCATTGTGTATTATGAAGCACTGGACCTTTTTATTACATGTGTTTCTGATCGTTTTGACCAGCCTGGTTACAAAACTTATTCAAATGTACAGAATCTACTTCTTAAAGCTGCTAAATCTGAAGATTATAGTGAAGAGCTACAGTTTGTGCAATCATTTTGTGGCTCAGATTTTAATTCAGTACTACTTTCAACTCATCTTGAAATATTTTCTCATGTTTTGTAATGAGTCCGAGAAAGTTTCTTTCTCAGATATTTTAGCATTTTTTGTGGTGGTTCTAGCCAAATCCCGCTTGATACCTCAAGTTGGTAAATTATTGATGCTATTATTAGTGATGCCAGCGACAAATGCTCAAAGTGAGAGATTGTTTAGTGCTTTACGATGAATAGAATCGTATCCTTGTACCACTATGTCTCAGCAGCGACTCAATCATTTGATGATTCTACATGTTCATCACAGTGAAACTGACAATTTAGATCTTGTTAAGGTAGCAAATGATTTTATTGATGGCAATGATCATAGAAAAAAATTGTTTGGAATTGAATTTAAACAGACTGATATTTAAATTAAACCCATTTAAATTTCATTAGGTTAAATTCCTTGATTTGTTGAATTTCTTATTGTTTTTTTTTTTTCTGTAATTTATTCTATAAATTATTATTTGTGCAATTTTTTTGTCATTCATATTTTGTGTAATTCTTACTTCTCTCAAATATTTAATTGCAAATAATGGTGATACTTAAATGTGGGCCTCTTCATAGCGATAATTATATGATAATCAATATTCAAAACCAACTATATATAACTGTAGATAAAGTTTACAGACTGTAACATGGGCCTCCCCACTTTTGAAGTCCTTCCTACGGGCCTGAGTTCCGTCTCACTTAACCACACCAACTTAACCACACCCTCTCGTTCATTTTATTAGTAAACTTGATTTATAAAGAAATTTTGGAATTTATTCACAATCAAATGAACCAATAATTTATTAAAAGAATCACTCCAAACAATTCAGTACAAGCACATTAATTACAATGCAAGTGATTTTTTTTTATAAACAATCTGTAGGTTCACGTCAAATTAATAACTTTTTAAAAATAATTATATGATGTAGAAGTATACTGCATAGATAACATGGCTACTTGGACATATAAAGTAAACAACACAATGACAAAAACCAAAAACTAAAAAAAAATTAAAATTAGAACTTATAAATCTGCTCCCGTGGCAGTCTTTGCTTTATTTTGTTTAAAGAATATTAAGCACGTGTGGCAAAAACTACATCAGATGAATCCTAATAGTGTAAAATAACCACTTCTGAAGCTAACAATACTGGAAGAGCTCTGAGCTACGTTTGTTTTTTCCAAAGATCGTTTTGGAAAACTAAAGGAAGGCCAAGATTCCCCATCCACACAGCCTTAATTCAAGATTCCCCATCCACCTAGCCTTTCAAGATTCCCCATCCACACAGCCTTTCAAGATTCCCCATCCACATAGTCTTTCAAGATTCCCCATCCACACAGCCTTAATTCAAGATTCCCCATCCACCTAGCCTTTCAAGATTCCCCATCCACATAGCCTTTCAAGATTCCCCATCCACACAGCCTTTCAAGATTCCCCATCCACACAGCCTTTCAAGATTCCCCATCCACATAGTCTTTCAAGATTCCCCATCCACACAGCCTTAATTCAAGATTCCCCATCCACATAGCCTTTCAAGATTCCCCATCCACACAGCCTTTCAAGATTCCCCATCCACACAGCCTTTCAAGATTCCCCATCCACATAGTCTTTCAAGATTCCCCATCCACATAGTCTTTCAAGATTCCCCATCCACACAGCCTTTAAAGATTCCCCATCCACATAGCCTTTCAAGATTCCCCATCCACATAGTCTTTCAAGATTCCCCATCCACACAGCCTTTAAAGATTCCCCATCCACATAGCCTTTTAAGATTCCCCATCCACATAGCCTTTCAAGATCCACACAGCCTACTTAAAATTGTAATGGTTTAGATAGGCAGACTGGTAAAACTATCAAGACATATGTAGCATTAGTCAATACAAAGAAAGACAATGAAGTGGAAGGGGGTGGGGGCAACGGTTTACTGTCAGTTGTGTACAGCATAGGCAAACTTTTATAAATGTGGGGAAGTGATGCACTCGAATTCAACTAGTCAGTCGGACTCACAGAGTCTATTTATTATCCACTTGCACAAATAGTTATTAAATCTCATGCAGACTTCAAGAATAATGCAAAAAAAAAGACTGACTGAAATGATGGCCTGCACCTGCCCGACAATTACATGTTTGACACAAACACGCGAATATGTACAGGTTACAGCATGACATGGAGATCGGTATGGGATTCACACAACTGAGGGCCAAAGGCCTGAGGATAGTGTAAATCACATACCGACCGAACGCGAGTGGTGCGACCAACTTGTATCATGGCTCTACGAAACACACAAAAACAATTTTGATTGGACGGTTTACTTAATCACCTCCTAGGAGGTTGGTATAAAACATATTCACCACAAATTGAGCAATCTGATGGGACAGTTTGAACGTACCATGGTACAAACATTTATTGTGTGCTGAATCGGCCTATGGAGTGCCTTTACGTAGAAAATGTATTGAATTGGAAAGTATCGTATGCCCACAATATTCCGCAGTAAAGGAGAAGTCTGGAGTTATTGCGTTGGGTTATTGGGCCCCCTAAGCTATATTTTTACGCTTATTACGTCCCCTGAGGATCTGTTAATTATTCTGTGCCAACTACATTAATTTTGTCAAATAAAACAGCTTTATATGAATGCAGAGACTTTTTATTACTATCTATGTCGAGTGCTCGTTTCAAACAGACCTTGCACTCTGCGAGAAGTCTTTGGGTGAAATATTCTCAATTGTTCTCATTTCACTTATCCCTTTGCATGAATGATAGCTATCACGTTCTCAAGTAAGGTAGCTAATGTCTTATTTTGAGTATTACAGTTTTTTGCTCTTCTAAATACTTCCGTAAATCCTCATCGTCAAGACTAACTGACTGTTCACTCAATGCTACAAGATGGTGGTACTCCTTGCCTTTCACATTGCCTTTCTACTCTACCACGAAAAGATTTTCAATGACTTCATCAGAATAAAAAATCGAAAGACTTCTTGGCAGCATCCATTACATTAGCCACTCGGTTTTTATGCCATTCGCGCATGACCAGTACACAATAAATTGATTAATCATTAGATACCGCGGGAATATCACTCGTCTGTCAGTAGCGTTCACACTCGTGTCTGCGGCACTCGTGTAAATGCAAGCTGATAGACTCATGATATTCTGCGGTATTCAATAATTAATCTATATTTATATGGAGATATAATAGCATGGAAAACTGTGATATTCGGGATTAATAGCACGAGTGGAGTGAGAAATTTTTCACGAGGTAAAGCCGAGTGAAATTTCTCACCGCACGAGTGTTATTTATCCGAATACCACAGTTTTTCATGCTATCATATGTTAATCCTATAGCCAAAAGTTCATTTCTGCAACTAAGAAAACAGTATTATATTTCCGTCAAAAGAAAATTTTCCATCCCAGTTCTGCTATTATTCATACTTTTCTTACCAATAGCATTTCCCTGGAATTTCTTCACAGCATTGCCTAGCTGGTAAAAGTGCGGCAAGGTCACGAAGAGATCGCTGTGAACAGTTAGTTTTCCACTGTTATGGTATTTCAAAATAATACCACACTTTTTTGTATTGAAAAATGACTCGGCAGCTATGGTAGTAATATAATAGTATATATATATATGTTACAGACCATTTTCAAACCACAAGCCCATTTTAAAATGGTCTGGACCATTTTAAAACAGGCCAGCCCATTTTAAAACAGATTGGCTCCACAAACGTTGCTGGACTTACAGTGGTGATGTATAATTAAAACCGCAGTCTCACTTGAAAGTCAGGCAGGCTCCTAACTAGCAACCAGATACAAAGTCTGCTCTGGTATTAAAGAGCACACAAGAGCACAAATTATTAGTCTATTGTTTGTTGAATCCAGTTCCCCAAAAAACAGTAAATAAAAATTTCAAAGATATGATGTTTTAGTGGTTCTAAAGTTTCAGATGCAAGCCTAGGTAATGTCAAATTCGTGTGTGGAGGAGGATAGCCAACCTAAAGGAAAAGAGACTAGATGTAATACATACGTAAGTCATTTGCATGTTTTATTGACCCGATAATGAAATGATAGAAAGAAACTGGAAAGGGAGAAGAATTCTCTAGGGCGAGCAAGGGAAGTGTTTGGGCAGTTTGGAGGTGTGAATTAGCAAATCCTAGGTGCTAATTAGGGTTACTTGTTGTTAATGTTCACACCAATCAGCCGTTAAATCACTCTGACAAATGTGTTGCCTTGTCGCCTTTGAGAAATTATGTCACTGTTCCTAGAATTTGAACTGAAATAAGTGCACAATGCAAGTACATGGAGCTTTAATTTACATGCATTTGCGTCCTTACATCTTGCTGCATCATATAGCAGTGTTTGTGACTGAAATTTGTCATGAACTATGAAATGTTGCTAGAGCTAACAGCAAACACTAAGACTATAACTACTGCTATCATGGTGGGGGAGTATGACTAATTTACGGTCAAGTTTATTGTACAATCCTTACCAAGCTGCACAACACAAACACATTTTTTTGTCTCTGTACTTTACATTAAAAAAAGTTACAGAAAATACATTGCAGTTTCGAATTTTTTTTTTGTGAAGCTTTTAAATGACTGTCAAAAAAATTAGACACACTCATAGTGTTTTAACTGACTCATGAACAGATACAGTGGTTCAACGTGATCTAAATTATGAATACCCTCCTGTGCTACCAGTGCTATACGTAATAGTTATAACCAATATTGAGTTTGTATGTGATTACAAATCACAAGACTCGAGGTTGAAGCCCAAGTTGCGAGGGTTTGTGAATTGCAGTACAAACCAATTCTTACTGGTTTATAACTATTTTATAGCCCAAGGACATAGACACCGAGGCATTTTTCTGTTCTTAGTTGTTGTTGTTGTTTTTTCTGATGGAAGTGAGCCAGAAAAGCAGGACTTCAGATGATTATACTAATATGACACAGAGTAAATAGAGGAATGTCTTTTTCTTTTAATTTAATGTGTCCTGTGTAATTTATAATATAGTTTGAATTTGTTAATAAAAGAATGTGGTTATGGGCATAATAGCCTGATTTAGATCATATCACTCCATAGTTGGTAAAGAGAAATAAACCCTCCTTTCAAAATTCCATAGACGTAATATATTTCCCCTTATTATTAGTGTACTTAGCTACCTGTCTTTTTTTCCTTTTTTGTCTGACATGAGAACATAGCCATGTCTATTGAATGACCTTGCCTATCTTATAGGTTTTCACCCTAGATGACTGCGACCCACCTTACTCAGCTTTCGTTAATGCTCTAATAGATTGATAGATTGTAGCCCTTCCTATAATTATAATGGTATGACTACTCTGTCCTGCACTAGTTATTTGTGAGTGTGGGAGCTTTTTTAAAATTTTCATCTAAAATAAGTTTATTGCAAGGTATTTTCAGTTACATTCTTTTAAGAAGATGGACAAGTAACAGATGCACACACAAACGATCAAGTGTGTTTTTAATAGGATTGGCATGCCCAAATTGCTTGGATTAGTGAAGTTTAGATTAACAAACTTTTTAAAAGACTATCTGTTTTATTTCAATATTTTAAAAAAAATAGTTTTATTCAGAAAAAATATTCATGAACACACACAAGAGTTCTGTGTCTTGGGTCTGCTTGGGCAACTGCCCTATTTACATTTAGCAGTTTTTTTTTGTTTTTTTGCCAGGTTTATTATCTGACTCATTTTAATGATCTAATTCTTTTAACAAGGGTTTGAAATGGTTTGAATAATTTGACCAGCCTGTTCTAAAATAGTCTGGCCAGTGGTCTGGCCTGTTTTTTAAAACGATCTGGCCAGTTTTAAAATGGTCTGGCCTGTTCTAAAACAGTCTGAGGTTTGGAAATGGTCTGGCCCATTTTAAAACGGTCTGGCCCATTTTAAAACGGCTAGACCATTTTAAAACAGTCCAAGTTTGTAAATTGGTCTGTAACATATTATATATACCTTTAAAAAAAGGTATAAAAAATATTATTTGATTTTCATAGAGCGTGATTGTTTAAAACTAAGCTTTCACCATTATGTATCTCAATAAAAATAAGAATAACTAATACATAAGGAGAGCTTTGGCAGTTTAAAATTTGCCTTAATGATAATGTGTTTACTTAATCAGTCCTTTTTGTCATAGCTACTACTCTAAATTGATCAAAAATAAGCAGCAATATGCAATATAAAACTACTAGTGGGTGGCCTCCCCCTCCCTCCGAAATACGGCCCTGTATGAGGATACTTGACTGCCATTTACAGAAAATGCATTTCCCAGTAAATTCTTTTATCAATGTAGTTTCATACTAGTGGTGTGCTTGAGCACTAATATCCAGCGAGCCTGCCTAGTTAGGCTATGTAAAACTAACAGTAGAGTTACTACATAATTATTTTAGCTTAGTTCATGCAAAAGAGTATAATAGCAGTTGACTATTAATTTTTAGCAAACAAATACAAAATTACACTCTTACCTGAGTAATGGTAACTTCTGTAGTATCAAATATAAACCATTCTGACTATCTCAGTTACCAGTAACTCCTGAACAAGTTATCAGCTACAAAAAACAAATAGGTCAGAGTTATTTTTGAAATTTTAGCCAATACATATGTAAATAATTAAAATTAATTAATTTGTAAATTAATAAATATGTAATTGCGTACTTACCTCAGCTTCTCCCGAGTGGTGGTAGCTTCCTTAGTATTAAAAATAAGCCATCCTGACTACCAGTGGCACTTGACAACCAACAAGTGCACTTATATATATTATATAATTATATATATCAAACATATACCCGATTTTCAATTGTCCACCTCTAATAGTATCTCACTCGTTCGATAATAATGCTAAAACCATACTAACAAAGTTCCAGATTTTGTTCCATAGGATGGCCGTCACACAATAAAAATAAAAAAAACATGGAAAAAACGGTTGTTCTGTTTGACTGCGTTATTGTTTTAATATTTCGCATTCATCGTATGCCTCGCTCTAAGAAATATAGTTTATCCAATATTAAACATTCCAATTTTTGCTTACAGGCTCCTGGAGCTTTTGGGGTAAAAAAATTGAAGCCATCCAATTCCAAGTTGTTTTACAGAGAATTGTTAGTTCAACTAGCGCATGGTATCCATGTTATATCAATGTTAGGGCCTTCATGGGTTTCGATTTTTACACATTGAGGTCACGCAGTAGCTAACAGAAGACTTATGATGTGTGGACCTGGTTAAAGTGATGTGCCCATCAAAACTTCAGTGAGCAGTTTATTAAGCAAGTTAAATTTTTGTACAAGACTTTTTGCACTATCCCGATAGCATTTTGATACAAGGCCCTAGCTTGCTGATATAGCTATGTAAGAGTTTCTAGCTAGAAAATATATTAGTGAATCGACGGAAAAGCTTAACTGTTTCTTACCATTTAGCGTATGGAACATAATGGTAAAAACTATGGTTACCATTTTACGGCCATACTACAGAACAGAATGCGGGAGATATTTTTGGAGCCTACTGTATGCAACAAGTCAGAAAGGTAATGACGAAATGTAATTGTGAAGATGTAACTTTTGGGGTAATATGTACTGTGCCATCTAGATAAAATAAAATAAATTTTAATCATATATTAGAAAATTTGGCATCTATTCACATTATCAAAACATGCAATTCAGCAATCAAACCAACAAACTAGCTAACTCAGAAGTTGTTAAGTTTGCAATATATAAACTGGCACAAGCTACATCACATGAAAATAACATGTGATTACCACACTGTAGTGTGTGTGTGTGTGTGTGTGTGCACGTGCGTGTGTGTGTGTGTATGTGTGTGAACTGTGTCACTAAAGTTATGACATGCAGTAAATCATCTGTTATCCGGGTGGCTTGGGTCAGAGAGGTGCCCATAACTAAGAATTGCCTGTATCTCAGTATTTTTAACAGTTATTAATGAAAATGCATTACACTAGTAATTTGTCATGTTTTTTTAGTACGAAATCTGCAGGGAAAATATAAAACTTCATGCAATACACTGTTAAATGTTTTTAATATGATTATATTCTTGTATAGTAATTGTGTTGGTTAAATAAGATCTAGTAGACTGAAACTTTCTCACCAAACCTGGAAAAAAGCAAAGGAAAAATGTTTTAAAAAATCTTAGTTGTCGCCGTCTAATAATTAGCACCTTTTAAGGCACCGCTGTAAGAATCGTTAACAGCAAATAAGAAGCTGGTTTGTCAAAAACGTCACATGAGCCAATAAGTGCCTACTACATGTATAAAGTGCACACTTTTTACATTGTACATGTAACGTGTACAATGTAAAAAGTGTTTTCAAACCCGCTCGACAGACAGACTGCCCGTAACTTGGACAGCCAGATAACAGATGCTTTACTGTTAGTAGTACAACTGTTAAGAGAATGATTGTTTCTACACTTAAATTGACACTGAAGAACTATTCAACCATCAAAATTTTGATACTAATATCATTAGAAAATTTCACCGCTGGGAACCTCTTCCTGTGGTTGAATAGTCAAGAGTTTATAGTCATGTCATATGACTGCTACACCAAATAATGAGGGTCTTCTTTCCCCCCCCCCCCCCCCCCCCCCCCCGCCCGGGCCGGCGGCCCCCCCCCCCCCCACCGCCCCCCCCCTCCCCCATGACACACATCACCAAATACGGA
>WLWI01001011.1_pt1 | contig 24706 bp, 22 predicted proteins | sample 6701501 | NCBI WGS metagenome assembly WLWI01 (sample SAMN12718690, study PRJNA515312) | sponge metagenome | isolation source: marine sponge | host: Mycale hentscheli | place: New Zealand: South Island, Marlborough, Capsize Point | collected 2014-11-01 | reverse complement strand
TATAATTATTAGAATTGCTAAGTATACCCATTGTCGATAAGCGTGGAAACTTCGGATAGACTAAATGTTGTGGGATTTCGATATATGACGAGTAATAGCGCCACAGCCCGCCGGGTGTTGTCACGTCCTTCAAAGCAACAGTTTGATGGCACGGATACCTGAAAAGGGAGCAGCGAAGTTCTCACGCGAAAGCACGCCATTAGAAGCAATTGGGTGGATATTTTGTTGAATCTTAACCATGGGAAAATGATGTCAATGTTGATCCTTAATTCCACAAGAAAGTTTTTTTGTATCGTATTTCCTGTTTTGTCTTTGCTGATTTCATTTTCCGGTATATCGCAGGCAAGTGATCTTGGACTAGAAAAAATGGTGAACGCAGTTACGCCAAAGGTCATAGCCTGGAGACGTGACATCCATCAATACCCGGAACTTGGAAACAGGGAACATCGAACGGCTGCTCTGGTGGCCGATCATTTACGTGAACTGGGATTGGAGGTAAGAACAGGGATTGCCCATACCGGGGTTGTTGCAATTTTGCATGGAGCAAAGTCGGGCCCGGTAATTGCTCTGCGTGCGGACATGGATGCCTTGCCGGTAACAGAGTTAGTTGATTTACCATTTGCATCAAAAGTTAGAACCACTTTCAACGGTAAAGAAGTTGGAGTAATGCACGCCTGTGGACATGATACTCATACGGCAATTCTAATGGGTGTAGCTGAAGTTCTGCATGCTTTACGAAAAGAACTATCCGGGACCGTGAAGTTTATTTTCCAGCCAGCCGAAGAAGGTGCGCCCGTCAGTGAAGAGGGCGGCGCAAAGTTGATGATAGAAGAAGGCGTTTTGCAAAACCCGAAACCGGAGGCGATTTTTGCCCTGCATGCCTTTCCCGCAGCTACTGGCATTGTTGGCTATCGGGCAGGCGGGCTTTTAGCCGGGGCAGATCAGCTTCATATTCAGGTAGAAGGAAAGCAAACCCATGGCGCCGTCCCGTGGGCGGGAGTCGATCCTATCGTTGTTGCCTCACAGATTGTGCTTGCTTTACAGTTAATTCCGAGCAGACAACTTAACGCACAATCACCTACAATTATATCCATTGGTAGCATTCAAGGAGGAGTGAGAGGAAATATCATTCCGAACGAGGTGAAGATGGAAGGTACAATTCGTATTCTTGATCCGTCGACGCGTGCTGATGTGCTGGAACGAATCCAAAAAACAGCTATAAATATTGCTGAAAGTGCGGGCGCAAAGGCGACAGTAAAAATCGAAGCCTATGCCCCGGTAACGTATAACGACCCGAAACTTACAGCCAGAATGTTACCTACTTTGCGCAAGGTCGCAGGATCAGGGTTAATAGAAGTGCCACCGAAAACCCCTTCTGAAGATTTTGCTTTCTTTCAGGAAAAGATTCCCGGCTTGTATATTCTTCTTGGTATTAACGCAAAAGGTGAGAGTCCTAAAACCGTTGCTGCCAACCACTCACCGTTTTTCTATGTCAACGAGGAGGCTTTGCCAATTGGTGTGCGCGCACTTTCTTCTCTTGTTATTGATTATTTTAATAGTCCTAACTAGCAGAATATTTTGTTTGTACGATTGTTGTAATTGCATTAGTTTTGAAATTTACTGACATTTAGGAAGGCAAACACATAATCCTCATGAATAAAGACTATAAATCCTTTGCAGATCAGTTTTATCTTGAAGAAGCAGGTTTCCTGAAGAGAAGTCAACGTAACTGGAAGCTATTACAATGGCTTTTTCAGAACATAGTTATGTGGGTAAAAAGTAGAAAAATACGTGCCGAGTTTCAGCGCTGCCGGAAGAGCGGAGAACCGTTCTATGTTGATCATTTTGCGCCTCCCGATAAAAAACCATGAAACTCCAAAACGTACCCTCGGCAGAAAACTTGCCGATATATAAAACACCTCCCATTTCCGGAAATAACATAAATGGTCAGGGGCTAAAAGAAAAAATTCGCCCGAAGCGTGTCTTTCATGATCTCGGTCGCTCTGGTTATCTCTGGGCTGGAATGAATGCCTTTTTTCTTATGAATAACAGCTGGGGTATTTTATGGGCAGCGCTTAAATATAGATGGAACATGCGACGTTCAGCAGGTCCGGTGGCAAAACAACAACTGGATGTGGATGATCCGAGTCTAATTTCACAACAGCTAAAACAGAAAGCGAAAGAATTTGGGGCTGGTGTTGTCGGTATAACCGAGATTAGGCCGGAAGATCTGTATGAAGGGGTTGTATTGAAGTATCACAGCGCTATTTGTATCGGCGCACCAATGCGTCGTGAAGAAATGCTTCATGTTCCTCATGCCCGTGCCGGGCAGGAAGTACAACGTTCCTATGGAGAAGTGGCAGCTATTGCTATTGATCTTGCAGAGTATATACGTGGTTTAGGCTGGTCGGCTTACGCCTACGGCGATCCTCGCAGTACTGATCTCCTGCAAATTCCACTGGCCGCGCGCGCAGGACTAGGGCAATTGGGTAAGCATGGATCTCTAATAAGTAAGGAATATGGTTCAAATTTCAGATTATCTACAGTAGTTACCAATATTCCACTTGTGATGGATTCGCCGGTTGATATTGGCGTTGATGATTTATGTATAGGTTGCAGACGTTGTACTCTTGATTGCCCACCTGATGCAATTACCGATAATAAACAATGGGTACGTGGGGAGCACAAATGGTATGTAGATTTTGATAAATGTGTCCCCTACTTCACTGCAACTTTTGGTTGCGCCATATGTGTTGAAGTCTGTCCCTGGTCAGAACCGGAACGGGGTTTAAAGTTATCTCAGATGTTATTAGCCAAACGCGATAAACAGCAAAGAGTATAAGCTCACAATGCCAATTTAGTCTTGCCAGAACGAATGCCCACAGGCCGATAAGTAATATTTTATGCAGTATCAGGAATTGAGTTTTGTATTAAAGAAATTTACGACAATTTGTTCAAACTCCTGTTGATGTTCTACTTGAGCCCAATGACCACAACGTTGAAAAATATGCATACGAGCATTTTGCATACGTTTCAACATCTGTAGTCCAACCTCCAGAGCGCCGCCTTTGTCCTCATGTCCCCAGACTAAAAGAGTCGGGACCGCAATGTTGGTCAGATCAGTGTAGAGATCACGACGTGGCAGCCCAAGTAGTCGCATTTGCCCGGGATCCCGGCTTGCCTCAAATCGTTCTGTTAATGTTTCTTCGTTAACTTGAGACGGATTATATAAAAGGCTTTCTACTAGACGGCGCATTTTATCCATTGACGGGCCCTCTCCCTGATAATAATTAATAATATTATGCAAGGCTTCCTGCGGTTGTGGCTGAATAACTATGCCTGCTGAAGTTGGTTGGCTACCAATTAACACCAGATGTTTCATGCGTTCCGGATTGTAAAGCTCCAGACCAAGAGCGGCCTGGCCTCCTAAAGAATTTCCGATCACATCGACTTTCTCTCGAACATCGATGGCGTTCAAAAAATCGTCTAGCAGATGGCCCATATAATCAAAGAAATCCTCTTCCAGGCCATCTTCGAACTCTGAATTTCCATAACCTGGCATATCGAGCATTAGCATTCGGTAGCCTGAGTCGCAAATAGCTGGAATATTTTGTTTAAAATTACTCCAGGCAGATGCACCAGGACCGCCACCATGAATACATAATACAGGCTTACCCTCACCTACATCATTAAAATGAAGTTTGATTCCATCAACTTCTACGAAATGTCCTGTTTGCTCTTCTTTAGCTGCTGGATTAATTGTCATTAAAGAATTCCCGCCTATTATTTGGTTTGGCACATGAATTATATTTGGATTTCATGTAACAAATAATGGTTATGTTTGTAAAATAGATTAAGACGAGTCTAGTCTAGCAATGCTTAATCAGATCGAAAAGAGTAAAGACGCTATTGAAACTGGCCAAGATGAAGATGAGGTTAATTCGGCAGTTTGAATTACTGACGGGTAGTTCTAAATAATTTTTTACAACTCAGTTTCGTCAATGACTCTGTTTCTACCAGTTTTTTTGGCTGCGTAAAGAGCCTTGTCCGCACGATTAAAAATTGAATCTGTATTGTCACCTTTAGCGAATTCCGCTACACCACAGGAGATTGTTATGGCGACAGCTTTTTTGGCGTAATGAAAATTACAAATCTCAATTTCGTGACGCAGGTTTTCAGCGACAACTTTTGCCTGATCCAGAGATGTCTCAGGTAATACTAATACAAATTCCTCACCACCATAGCGAGCAAAAAAATCTATTTTTCTGATCTTGGAAAAACATACTTCTGCGATAGTTTTGAGTACTTTGTCTCCTGCCTTGTGTCCATAATTATCATTAACACCCTTGAATTTGTCGACATCAATGACGCATACACTTAGCGGTTTTGAATGTCGTTGCCAGCGAGCAAATTCGTGCTTAATTTTTTCATTGTAAGCAAGACGATTGGATATCCCGGTAAGCGCATCTGTTTTCGCTTTTTTGTATTCCTCCTGAATACGTTTGTGTAACTTGTTAGTTTCCTCCTTCATGTTATCGATACGTCCATTAAGTGTACCTATCTTTTCTTTCCATACTTGTTGACGTGATTGGCTTGAGTGAAGAAATTTTTCTATCGATAGCTCAATAAACGATAGTCGATTTTCTATAGTTTGTTTTATATCGCTAAGATCATTACCCTGGGCTATTCCTTCGCGAATATTTTGTACATTATTTTGTATATTGTCATTTAACTGTTGAGTTTCATTACGACTTTCAGTTTCAGTGCTGGATAAATCGCGAAAGCAATCTTCAACTTCTTCCAGGCGAGAAGTAATTTTGGCTAGAAAATTTTGTACGTCATTCAATTCAAGCTGAAGAGCTGATTGTAGATCATTAACAATAATTGCAGTGTCACGTAATATAATGGACAGGTCCGGGCTGTCCTCCAATTTGCCAATGCGGGATTTCAGTGCATCAACTTGCTTAATGTATTCTTTCGGGATGGACAACCATTCAAATAACTCCAGCAGTGTTTCTTTAAGATGTGGAAAGCTCTCCTTCTCATCATTTGTAACTGTTGCTTTGCTTTGCCTTGATAACAGTTGCACCAACTCCTGAATTAATTGTAGTCGTTCCTGTTCTTCTTCAATTAGGGCCGCGCGCTTGCGTAGGCTGATAATTTCAATCCCGAGATCACCGGGCAACGACAGGTTTTCCAGCAGGGAAGTCAGGGGATCGTCTGCCTTAAGTTCAATTCGATCAGAATCATCCTTTTCATTGTTAATGGCAGTCGCCATTTTTGCGATTAAAGCTGTTAATTGATCGATGCCGGCATGAATGCCTTGTTCATCAGGCTGATGTGACAGGGATTTCTTGATATTTGCCAGTTTTTCGTTGTATTTATCTGGTAATTCGAGTTTCTCCAAGAGGTAGTCTAATTGGCTAGCTAGATGGCCGGCTGGCGGTTTTTCTTCTTCTTGCTGAGCGTAACGAAGAACCTCTTCGATAACGGGCTGGATGATTAAATTACGCGCTGCGTTGTCAGATTCTTTACGCAGATTATCGCGCATAAGAGAGAGTTGATTGTCCAGGTCGCTGTTTTTGCCAGTATGGCTGAAAATTAAACGCAGTATGGATTTATATAACCCACCCTCTTCCAGCGACCAGTTCTTTTCTTTCTCATCAAACTCTTTCAGAGCTTGATGATATTTGTTCTTCCATTCAAGCGCTGGATTTGGATCCAGACTTTGTATTTGTGTTGACATTGATCATTGTCCAATCCGCCAGTTCAAGAGCCCACGAATTTCGAAATCAATCTTTGCAACGCAAATTTCGAAAACGCAGATATTCAGAGAAGTGTAGAAAACAACGATTATCAAGCGAGCCAGTTTCAGGACGGTGCCTGAGACTGGCCTGTATTGCGGCTTTTACTTCCCTCGTTCTTTATCGGCCAACTGGTCGACAGTCTTGAGAAGATTTTCATAGGAACCAGTCATGGAAGCGCTGGTCATATATTTTCCATTGACGATTACCGCGGGCACACCCGTAATTTTATAACGTTGGCCCATTACGAAAGCCTGTTTGAATTTGGTTTCAATTTCGCTGGAATTAAATACCCTGGTGAATTCATCACCATCTATTCCTTTGGAAATGAAAAAATCTTTCAGTTCGTCTTCCGTATAGATTCGCTTGCGTTCCCGATGTAGTGCCCCAAACAAAGAGCCATGTATTTTATCCAGAACACCGAGTTTTTCGGCAGTGAAATAGGCCTTGGCATGGGCTATCCAGCTTTTATTAAATATGCCCGGCATACGACGAAACTCCACATCTTCAGGTAGATCTTTCAGCCAATTTTCCACATAAGGTTCAAAATCATAACAGTGTGGACAGCCGTACCAGAATACTTCTACAACTTCGATTTTACCTTCGGCAGATTGTGTGGGTTGTGCCGGGATGATGAGTTTGTAAGGATCGTCGGCAAGCACGTTCATACTCAAAAACACTAGTATAAGGCCGGCGATCGAACCGATAATTTTATTCATGGTTTTTTCCTGTTGTTATTATCTTCAGCCTTCTTCTAAGGCAGGGTCTTACCTGTATGACCTGTGAGTTGGCCTTGAGTTTCAGTGAGTTGTCAGACAAAGGCTCTTGTTAGAAGGTTTACTAGTGTAATCCCGCAATATAATCGGAGACTGCTTCAATTTCATCATTGGTCATTTTGGCGGCGATACTACGCATTACGCTATTGGCATCGTTGGCACGTTCTTCAGATTTAAATGCTTTGAGCTGTGTCGCAGTATATTCAGCAAACTGTCCGGTTATGGACGGATACTTAGCTGCAGGGTTACCTTTTCCGGACGGTCCATGGCAGGCCATACAGGCTGCCAGACCCGTATTTGCATCGCCTGCGCGGTATAACCTCTCTCCAGTTTCGACATGCTCAGGCGAACTGGTTCCAATCGTTCCCTTGAGGCTGGCGTAATAGGCTGCAATATTGGCAATATCATCATCGCTTAGAGCTGCAACCATCGGCGCCATAATCGCATTAATACGACTTTTCGATTTATAGTCATGCAGTTGTTTCCTGGTATATTCAGCATGTTGTCCGGCCAGTCTTGGTTGCGCAGGCAGGGCATCATTGCCATTCCCGTCTGCACCGTGGCAGGCAGCGCAGACAGCCGATTTTGCTTTGCCTTCGCTAATATCAGCATTGGCAAAGGCGTTTGGGCCGCATATTAGTAATGTAAAGCTCGTTAAAAACCAAAAATTTTTCAGCATGTTTATGTTTCCCTTAAATCATCTCGCAATATTTCAACTGGCAGCGGTATAGTGGCGCATTACCAGACAACAATTGCTGTATCGTCATTCCATGCGTATCTTACCGAAAAAAGGGCATGTGGACGACTATCAGCGGAAATTTTCTTTATCCTTGAAAATCGGGATTATGGTTACTAACACCTACAGACAAGCCAGTTATGCAACAAGTGCGCATACCCTTGATCAATTAATGCCAGATTGCGGGCGAGAAGTTGCCTTTGCCGGCAGGTCTAATGCCGGCAAATCCAGTGTAATTAATGCTCTGACCGGACAGAAACGTCTTGCCAAGATCAGCAAAACGCCTGGCCGCACGCAACTGATCAATTTTTTCCCGGTAAGCCCTGATGTGCGGCTGGTGGATTTGCCCGGTTACGGATATGCAAAGGTGCCAGACAAGCTACAAACTCACTGGGCGCAGACTCTGAGTGAATATTTTCAACAAAGGGAGTCTTTGGTCGGTATCGTGCTTATCGTCGATATTCGTCGCCTTTTAACAGACTTTGATCTGCAAATGTTGTCATGGTGTGAAGAAGCTGGTCTGTCTGTGCATATATTGTTAAATAAATCCGATAAATTGGCCTTCGGCGCACGCAAGCAATCGTTGTTGCAGGTTGAGAAGCAACTGTCTGATAGGAATCAAACGGTACAGCTTTTTTCTGTCTTAAAGAAAAGTGGCGTTGATGAGTTGGTTGCAGTTCTGGATCAATGGATGTTTGGCCTGGAAGATTGAAAAACTGGGAAAAAAAGTAGGCCCCGGCGTTTTAAGGGGGAGGTTACCGGGGCCAAGTGTACCCGGCTGGGGAGGCCGGGGTTCTTTCACGTTCGGGGAGGAGGAACGAGTAAATTTAGTTACTGTTGTTTTCGACACACAGAGCTCAAAAATGTTCAAAAATATTTTCAAATAAATGCTTGACAAACCGCTTTATGCACAGAGAAAGCGGAATTTTAGTGTCACTTCATACTTCGCCTTAACATAAAGTTATTTCAGCCTATAAAAATAGCATAAGCCATTGAATAATATATGTTATCTATAATTGTACAAAAATTATCAGAATTGATTAAAAGCCTGTAAAAATGCTGATTTTAGCATTATGTTAGCAATTCACCCACAAAGTTATACACAGAAAATGTGGATAAAAAAATGATCTTGATTTAGAGCAAAGGCTTAACCTTTTTATGTTAGAAGTCACCTCAACTAGGAGTGCTAAATGATCTGCAAAAAGAAGCTTCAATCGAGCTCAAATATTTGAGGTTTTGGCTATGTGATGTCATCTATTTCTTTTAGTTATTGAGTATTTGTAGATCAGAAGGATGTCTCAAACGCATTTGTAACTGCTTATTACGCGAATAGAGCTTTCCGCTAACCTGAATTTTTCTCCGCCTCAGGTCTGTGAGGCTGAGTTCCTGGAAATGCTTTAGATCAATCTTCTTGATACGAATGGTCAGGGCTTGATCCAATTCTATCGAGGTTGAAGAGGAGCTCTTAGCGATGCGTGTTATCTGGCCGTATACAACGGCATATCCTCTGTCCTTGCTGGTGAGTGACGAGACAGCTCGTGGTTGATACTGTTCCAGATTCCATAGGCCTTTTCTGGCTTGTATAGCTGTGTTGACCGTATTGCGGTAACAATGACTGAAACTGAGATTGGGTGGGATGTTCAGAAGTGTCGCATAGCCCCTGGCTAATATCAGTGTTTGCAAGTTTCGACCATCCTCAAGGAAGAAGTGAGCAAGAGTACGTCCATGATGATCTTTTCTCTCACGACCATAACTGATGCCGTAGGTACTTCTGCTTGCTAATAAGCCTGTCACGAACTTTCGGGCAGCAATAGCAAGGGCTTGTGAAGGTGCGCCCTGACGCCCAATCTCCGGGGTATCTATTCCAATTAAACGCAGCCTTTCCCCACCACGCAATACAAACGTATCACCATCGATAACGTGGTCGACTTGAACGTATCTGTCCGGTTCTTCTATCTGACAGGAGAAGCTGGGATCAGCTGTAACAGGCAAGCAGTGAAACGTGGAGAAAACAAAATTAGCAACACAAACAAAAAAGCGCCTGCTTGAGGCGCTTTTTCTGAACAGATTCGTCTGCAGAAATGCCTTATTACATACCGTATTTACAACGAAATTTATCAACACGACCGGCTGTATCCAGCATTTTTTGTTTACCGGTATAGAAAGGATGGCACTGTGAGCAAACATCAATATGAAGATCCTTTTCGCCAAGAGTGGAACGGGTCGCGAATACGTTTCCGCAACTGCAAGTCACTGAAACTTCTGAATATGCTGGATGGGTGTCGGCCTTCATTTCACTCTACTCTCTTATGTTAATCAGTCTGCTAAATCCGCAGGGGCGAGGAGTTTAGTAGAAAGCGAAGCCACTTGCAAATATCGTGTTTTTTAAAAATTGAAGTATGTAGTTTCTATAGTGTTATTGCTTATTTGTCCTTTTTGAGAGGGATAATATTGTGTGAATCGGTCTTTGTCTTTGATGATATTAGCTTTTCGGGTGTCTCCAGGGCTTCCAACAGGCCCCGCTCACCGGTAACCGAGTTCCACATCATTTGAGAAATTCGCAGGCAACCTGACAGAGGGTTGGCGGCACGTTCCCTAAGCTGATCAATTTGCCACTGCAAACCCTCCATTCTGTGCTTGATCCTGTCTGGCGCCTTGTCGATCAGTTCTTTTAATTCCTTCTTACGCATAGACTCAAAGCGTTCAGGGTCATTTTTTGCTAAAGAAGCCCAAAACTCAAAGTCAAAATCCGCAGTATTATTATTTTCTTGCATAATTTTCAGAACGTGAATCGATTACATTGTTCAGATATTTTGGCTTCTTGAGTGATAGTAATTATTTGTGGCTATATCTGACACTTTCAGATCAGATAATTATACGTCTCTCATACTCTAAATTCGAAACCCGCCGTGTCGACGTCGATTTATTAAGTCCATCAGGTAAGCTCCGGCAAACACACCGAGCACTAGTGTAATAGCCAGGTAGATAAACATATTTCGCATTGCCGGACTCAATCCCTCTCCTCTACTGCCGAATCCGGCAGAATCACTTAGACCCTCAGCTCCTTGTTTTTCGTATTTGTCCAGGGTCTTAGCAAGCTGTATTTCGAGTTTCTTTTTATCTTCTTCCAATTCCTTAATTTGCTGATATAGCGCGTCGGCGTCACTATCCTGACCTAGTCGGTTTCGTAATTCTGTTATCTCGATTTGTAGCTGACCGACCATCAGTTTTTCTGCCTTGAACTGCTGTTGTAACTCTGTGTGGGTCGATTTTAAGGCGGTATAGGCCAAAGTTTCTTGTGGCAGTACTTTTCCTTGCGACTTTAATTCGGATTCCAGAGTGCGATTTTTCTCTTTAAAATCCGCCAGGCGATTTTCCAGGTTATCGGCCCTGCTTTGTAAACTTTTTAGGTCAGTGTCGTCAGGAGCCTTTGATATAAGATAGCTATTATTTATCCAGCCGCTTGTACCGTCCGCATCTCTAACAAAACTTAGTTGTTCTTCACGTTTGATGAGTTCCAGTTTTGTACCAGTGGCAACAATTTTCACAATAGGACTTTCCAGTGACTTGTCTTCATGCAGTCCAGCCTTAAGCTGATCAGTGATATAGGCACTTTCAGACATCGCCATGGTCGGCAAGATTAGTAGTACAAGGTTTAGAAAAATTGATTTCATGCTGGATTATCTGCTTCAGAGCTCACTATTCCTGAATGCCTGAGTAAGGGTTCGATACTGGGCCTTCTGCCACGAAACTCGATAAATAAGTCCATGGGTTCACGTGAACCGCCTTGTTCTAAAATGGAATTCAAAAATTGTTCTCCTGTAAGCCTGTCAAAGATACCGTTTTCTTCAAACTTAGAAAAGGCATCTGCCGACAAAACTTCTGCCCATTTGTAGCTATAGTAACCAGCAGCGTAACCACCGGCAAAGATATGCGAAAAACCATGCTGAAAACGGTTGTAGGCCGGCGGCGTTATAACTGCGACAAGTTTACGAACATCATCAAGCAGCGCCTGGATATCAGCGACATCTGATCCGCGTTTTTCGTGATGTAAACGAAAGTCAAACAGCGCAAATTCGAGCTGTCGAACCATCTGCATACCTGCTTGGAAGGATCTGGCCTTTAACATTTTTTTAAATAGTTCAGCTGGAAGTTTGTCGCCAGTCTGATAATGGCGTGCTATTAGCTCAAGCGATTCCTCTTCCCAGCACCAGTTTTCCATGAACTGACTTGGTAGTTCCACGGCATCCCAGGCAACGCCATTAATACCAGAGACATCAGCGTAGTCAATCAAGGTCAGCATATGGTGCAAGCCGTGGCCAAATTCATGAAACAGCGTGATAACTTCATCATGCGTTAGTAGCGATGGGTCATCACCAATCGGAGGAGTAAAATTACATGTGAGGTAGGCAACAGGTGATTGTATTTGTTTATCATTACGTTTGCGTACAACACATTCGTCCATCCATGCGCCACCGCGTTTTTTTGGTCTTGCGTAGAGATCAAGATAGAAACTACCTCGTAATTGCCCTTGCGCATCATGAATTTCAAAAAATTGCACGTCATCATGCCAGGTTTCTATGCCGTCGACTTTTTTGATGTTGATGCCATACAGGCGATGCACCACAGCAAACAGGCCATGAATTACATGCGGGGCTGGAAAATATGGTTTTAACTGTTCCTGAGATATATCATATTTATGAACTCGCAATTTTTCTGAGTAATAGGCGATATCCCAGGCTTGCAGGTCATCAAGTTCATAATGTTGAAGTGCAAAAGCCTCCAGTTCTTCCAGATCGGCTACGGCGAAAGCCCTGGAACGTGATGCCAAATCATGAAGAAAGTTTAAAACTTCTTTGGCATCAGATGCCATTTTTCGAGCTAGAGAATAATCCGCGTAGCTATTGAAACCGAGTAGCTCAGCCTGATCCTGCCGTAGTGCAAGTATCTCAACCATCAATTGGCCGTTGTCCCATTTATCAGCATCAGGCCCTTGATTGGAGGCTCGTGTAACGAATGCTCGGTAGACTTCTTCTCTCAATGCGCGATTGTCCGCATATTGCATAACCGGCAGGTAAGATGGGAATTCAAGATTAATCAACCATCCGGCTTTATCTTCTCTCTGAGCGTTTTGCGCCGCTAGTGCCAGAGCAGATTCAGGCATGCCAACAAGTTGGGTCTTGTCTTCAACGTGTTTTTTCCAGTTTTGCGTGGAATCAAGTAAATTTTCTTCAAATTTTGTTTGTAGCTGGGAGAGTTTTTGTTTAATAACTTTGTATTCATCACGTTGCTCATTGTCCAGTCCAATCCCGGATAATTGAAAGTCACGCAAGCCGTTGTCGATAGATTTTTGTTGAGCTCTGTCTAGGGTGTCGTAATCTTTACCTTCTTTCAGTTGTAAGTAAGCCCTATAAAGACCTTCATGTTGTCCGATTTCAGTGCCAAATTCAGTTAGCTTGGGTAGACATGCGTTGTATGCCTCTCGTAATTCATCATTATCAGCAACAGAATGCAGATGATTCACTGGTGACCATGCCCGGCTTAAAAGGTCTGATTTGTCTTCCAGCGGGCGCACGAGGTTGTCCCAGGTGTATTGTGAGTGAGCTGCCAACAAACTTGTCAGGGTTTCCCTGTTATCTCGCAGCAACTCATCCAGAGCAGGCTCAATATGACTGGCTTTGATGGCGTCGAAAGCAGGCAAGGAGCTCTTTTTAAGTAAAGGGTTATTCATATTCAGGTTTGTGTCTCGTGGTAGCGATATTGGCGACTAGACAATCTCAGGGCGAACATACTAATGAAAGTAATGGTCATGTGCCAGCCAGTCTTAGACTAATTGCCCAGCTAGCGAAGGCACCGCTAGCGAAAAACAGGGTCATCAACATTACTGCGTAAAATTGATAGTGTTTGATCAATGAATGCTGTGGCACAGCTGACAACAAAAAAGGTCGTCGCGAGTTCTGGCTAGCAAATTGACTGGTGTTTCGACTTTTCGCTCATGATGTTTTGCCATCACCTCCTTCAAGGCCTGTGTACGTACAGCTTCCCATTCTTGCATGTCTATCTTGCCATCCTTATTGGTGTCGAATTTCTTTAACAAAGTTTCGCTATCCTGTTTCCATTCCGTCAAAACAGTACGTACATCACTACCTGGACCAAAAACATCGCCAGCTCCCCCAACGGTACCGAACAGCCCTATCGCGTATAACGGTTCCTTCAGATTTAGTCTTTGTTCAATATAACGATAACTATCTTTGCCTGGAATCCGGCCACTCGCCTTGAGTCTTTGATCTGGTTTCGCGCTGGAGCCATACCATATGTCTTTTTCAGCAGGGGTGACCTTGGCCCCATCGGGATCAATAACGCATTGTCCGGTTTCATCAATGATTAAAAACAACTCATCACTTTTACCTTTTTCCAAAGTGGACCAGCGCGAATTCCTTCTGTTACGACGACGCTCTTCAATCTTGTAGCTATACCAAAGACAAGCTTTGCCAGATAGCGGTGCAATTATTGGCGGACCTTCGAGCAAATCACCAATACCATCTATTTCTATATAACCTTGTGCGGCCGAGCGAATTTTTGATGTAGGAGTATCTTCCATAATGCGTTTTCGTAAAATGAAGTGAAAGGCACTGATAAATCCGAATATGGCGAGAACAATCGCAATTCCAATGACCAGGTAAAAATCATCGACAGGACTAAACTTTGCCCATTCACGTAGTGTTGGCACGGATTATTTAAGAAACAGGATCTTTGTAAATACGAGTGAAAGTCTAATAACAAAACTAACTGAATAGCTCTTTCATATTCACGTCCCTTTTTTCTTCTTCAGTGAATTCCAGCAGCTGCTTGGCCGCGAAGCCGAGGTTCCTGGCAATAATGACATCAGGAAATTGTTCAATACGTATGTTGTTGGTATTTACGCTTTCATTATAAAACTCACGTCGATCAGCGATGGTATTTTCCAGACCAGAGATACGACTTTGTAAATGCTGGAAATTGTCATTTGCCTTAAGATCCGGGTAGGCCTCCGCTAATGCGAACAAACTGCCCAGGCCCATTCGGAGTTGTGTTTCTGCAGGCCCGAGAGCTCCCACATCACTTTGTTGGCGAGCCGATGCGACCGCAGAACGTGCCTGCATGACTTTTTCCAGCGTATCTTGCTCGTGCTGCATATATTGTTTACAGGTTTCAACCAGTTTGGGAAGCTCGTCGTGCCGCTGTTTTAGTAATACATCAATATTTGACCAGGCCTTATCAACATTGTGTTTCAAGGAAACGAGATTGTTATAGAGGGTGACGCAATAGAGGCCTACTGCAACCAATACTCCCAGAATAATGAATGTGAATACATCCATGGTTTCTCTCCTTTTGTTAGCTTTTGCTATGCAAGTATTAATTTCGAATCGAGTTTAAAATTATAGCGAGGGCTTAGTATATTCTCAATTAAAATCAATTATTTACAACTCTTGAACGCATTCGTTTTGTAGCTATTTTGTTAATATCGTCTACTGGTTTAATAGCGGAGGGCTCAGCGAAATCTTAAGCCCACCTCCTGTAAGCCTTTGAAGCTCCTTTATTATTCAAAGAATATTATTGCAAATGCAAATGAGAATTATTATCATTAAGTTTAATAAGTGTTGACCGCCTACTGATTCTCATTTTTAAAACCCATGGAGTTACTATGTTGCCCGCATCAAGAGTCCTATCTCTTAAAATAGTGTTAATCGTTGTAAGTCTTACGCCGTACCTTGCTATGCCTGTATCCGCTACCACACCATCCATTGAGGAAATGTGGCAGGTGATCCAACAGCAGCAGCGGCTCATTGAAGAATTAAAGACAAAACTGGATCAAACCGACACAAAAATTGCAAAAACTGATCAAAAAGTAGCCGAAACAGCTGAGACAGTGGAGCTGGCTGCCGATGCCGTAGAACAGGTAGCTATGCGTTCGGATACAGGTAGTGGAAATCGTACTTCAGTAGGCGGTTATGGTGAATTACATTACAACAATTTAACTGATGACAATCAGAATATAGGCGGCGATGATGACCTTAGCCGAGCAGACATGCATCGTTTTGTTCTATTCTTCGGTCACGAGTTTTCTGACAACCTGCGTTTTTGGTCAGAGCTGGAAGTTGAGCATTCACTAGCAGGAGAGGGAGCACCTGGTGAAGTAGAAATAGAACAAGCCTGGTTGGAGATGGATATCAATGAACGGCATCGAGTTAGAGCAGGTCTCGATATTCTACCCATTGGAATTATTAATCAAACGCACGAACCAAATACTTTCTATGGTGTGGAACGAAACCGTATCGAAACTGAAATTATTCCGGCGACATGGTGGGAAGCTGGTGTTGGCCTTAATGGCGAATTAGCCCCCGGTTGGAACTACGATGCAGTCCTGCACTCAGGCCTCGGAATACCAACAACAGGCGGTTCGGCTTTACGTCCGCGCAGTGGCAGACTAAAAGTGGCGGAGGCGGATGATCAAGATATCGCATTTACGGGTCGTCTGCGCTATACCGGAATACCGGGCCTTGAAGTCGGTGTTTCCGGGCAATATCAGGCGGATGTCACCGGAACAAATGATGCTATCGACATGAGTGCCACATTATTTGAAGGTCATATCGACTGGCATCATTCCAGCGGTCTTGCACTGCGAGCTCTATACGCACGTTGGGATTTTGACAATGATGCCCTGCTCGATCCTGATAGTCTTAACGCTGATACTCTGGATGGGTTTTATATAGAACCATCTTATCGATTTCGTCTACCTGGCAGTCGGCTGGGTGAACTGGGAATTTTTGCACGTTACAGTACCTGGGATGAACGAAATCGTGTTAGTGGTGCACATCGTTTTGAAAATTTTGAACAGGTGAGCCTGGGCTTCAATTGGTGGCCACATGCGAACCTGGCACTAAAGTTTGATGCTCAATTTGAAGAGGCTGACGGACCAGTAGATCGTGTACTGGATGGTATAAACCTCGGCCTTGGTTATCAGTTCTAATGTAAATGGGCTACCATCGTTTAATTGAGGGCACAGGTTTTAACATACGGGCGCACATTGATGCGCCCGTTCTGGTTATTTTATGTTGAGATTAATCATAATTCGAACAAGTTTTGCTTTGCTATTTGGTCTGCTGTCATTCGAACTGCAGGCGAAAAATGTGTACCAGCAGCCGGAGGATTTTATCAAGGAAGTTTTTGCGGGTGAATCGCCGGAGGTAAAGCGTTTGTGGCTGAAAAAAGAATTGAAACCAAAGGTTAAAGATATACTTGGCCATGATCCTGATTTATTACGGTATCGTTATTGGCATGATAAACAGCGTACAGCCTGGATACTTGAGGAGATCGGTAAGACAGAACCGATTACTCTTGGCTTTGTGATAAACAAAGGTGTAATTGAAATAATCCGGGTACTTATCTTCCGTGAAAGTCGAGGCTGGGAGATTCGCCATCCTTTTTTCACAGACCAATATAAAAACGCTGGACTGGATTCTGATCTGGAATTAACTCGGCAAATTGATGGCATTTCTGGCGCAACGCTTTCAGTCTCTGCTGCTAATAAGTTAGCAAGGCTGGCTTTACTACTACACCAACATAGTGATGCAGTGGTTTCCAGATGAAAACGCTGATATTTCATAGATGGCATCGCCGAATAGGAATAAGCAGCGCGATTATGGTGTTGATATTGTCAGTGACGGGTTTGTTTCTAAACCACACTGAAGACTTTAAGCTAGATCAACACTACGTTAGTAGTGAGGCCGTGTTGAACTGGTATAACATCAGACCCCCAAAAAAACTCAGTAGTTTCAAGCTCGATCAGGTATGGCTTACTCGCATTGGGAATCGTCTTTACTTTAATAATAAGGAGCTGGAACAACGCAGTGAAGTCCTGTGGGGAATTGCAATGCAACAGGAAATGATAGTTCTTGCCCTGGAGGACAAGCTGCTTCTCTTAACAAGGGAAGGGCAGCAAATTGAAAGACTTAGCGGTTATGATGGAGTCCCGGCCGGGATAACAGCTATTGGTATGAATGAATACAAAGAACTCGTAATTCGGGGCATCCATGGCGATTACCTGGTTGATCTGAACGCATTGGCCTGGGAGGACTACGAAGAAATAGCAGCGGAATGGTCAACAGAAGAACCAGTACCAGAACATCTTAAGCAACAATTACTGGATCTATATCGCGGCAAGGGCTTGAGCTGGGAACGCTTGATACTGGATGTGCATAGTGGCCGTGTTTTTGGAAATATCGGTGTCTACATTGTCGATCTGGCTGCTTTGCTGTTTATTTTCCTTGCCTTAAGTGGAAGCTGGATGTGGTTAAGGCGTACCCGATGATTGATCTTGCGCAATAAGCGAATGCTTACTAAAAGGCATAATTATTAACATTTGGGGCGATTAGGTAATTATTGAAATGATACCTTTTGAGACAATAACATTATTTTTTATGACAAGTCTGGTTCTGGCACTGGTACCAGGGCCCGATAACATATTTGTATTGACACAAGCTGCAGTGCATGGTCGAAGAGCGGGCATTCTGGTAATGATCGGTTTATGTACCGGAATTCTTGTTCACACGATAGCCGTGTCTTTAGGTGTAGCAGCAATCTTTCAAACCTCTACACTGGCATTCAGCATCCTGAAAATAGTAGGCGTCCTGTATTTACTTTACCTTGCCTGGCAGGCTTTCCATACAGGAATAGCTGAGATAGATGCCGCTGAGACTACCGGCAAGGCTTTACATGGTCTTTACTATCGCGGCGTAATAATGAATATCACCAATCCGAAAGTGGCCATTTTTTTCCTCGCTTTCTTGCCACAGTTCACTGATCCATCGAGAGGCTCGATAGTTACCCAGATGATTATGCTTGGTGGAGTATTCATAGTGGCAACCGTTGCAATTTTTTCCATTATTGCCTGGTCGTCCGGATTTCTCGGTGATCGCTTAAAAAGCTCTCCTCATGCTCAAGTCGTAATGAATCGTCTGGCAGGAACGGTGTTCACGGCGCTTGCTCTAAAATTAGGCATGAGCGAGCGTTAGTGATAAGCGTCCAGAGATAAAACAGAGTGAAGGTTAAAGATGAAATTTAAGTTCTAGGTAAGAACGATTATCATTATCTTTATTATTTAATTTAATTTTAGAAAGAGGCTGGATATGAGAGTTATTTTGACCTGCGTATTATTAGTTTTTAACGTCAATGCAATTTTTGCTGCTGAAGTAAATATCTATTCGGCGCGTAAAGAGGCCTTGATCAAACCCTTATTGGATAAATATACCGAGCAAACCGGCGTTGAAGTCAATCTTGTAACAGGTAAGGCCGACGCACTGATAAAGCGTTTAGAGCTGGAAGGCAGAAATTCACCTGCGGATCTTTTGCTAACGGTGGATGTTGGGCGTTTATATCGCGCTAAAAAGCTGAACTTGCTTGAGCCTATTCAATCGCAGGCCTTGGACGAGGCAATCCCGGAAATATATCGTGATCCTGAGGGTTTCTGGTTTGGTCTATCTTTACGCTCCAGAGTCATTGTCTATGCCAAAGATGTAGTGTCAAAAGCGCAACTTTCCAGTTATGAAGCGCTTGCAGAGCCGGTTTGGAAAAACAAAATTTGTGTTCGATCTTCATCTAACATTTATAACCAGTCTCTGGTGAGTTCGATGGTGGCGCATTCGGGAGAAAAGAAAACAGAACTCTGGGCGAAAGCTTTGGTAGCAAACCTGGCTCGATCTCCCAAGGGTGGTGACAGAGATCAAATTAAGGCAGTGTCAGTAGGCCAATGTAGTCTGGCATTGGTAAATACCTATTATCTGGCAGGGATGATGTCGTCAAAGATAGCATCTGAAGTGACTGCTGCAAAAAAAGTAGCGCTGTTTTGGCCAAATCAAAATAACAGAGGGGCTCATGTAAATATAAGTGGGGCTGGTGTTACTCATTCATCTACACGCAAGCAGGAAGCAATTCGTTTGCTTGAGTACCTTACTGAAGTAGAGGCACAGAGTTGGTATGCAGAGACAAATCACGAATATCCTGTTCGTAAGGGTGTAGCAGTGAGTGAAATACTGCAACAATGGGGTCAGTTTAAGTCAGATGAGCTGGCGCTCAGTAAACTCGGAGAACTAAATGCCGGTGCGGTGCGTTTGATGGACAGGGCAGGCTGGAAGTAAACATATGTGTCGTCGGTGGCAGGCCTAAGGTGCGAGTAGAGTGAGTAACCCCAGCGCGTTTTCGCCCGGTTTTATACCTGTTCTTTTTCACCGCCGTAGATTTCATCCCTGGCTATTGGGGCTGGTTTTAATAGCAGCATTACTTGCGATTCCCGTGCTTTGTATCCTTTTGTCGTTGTTCCTTGAAAGTGGCGATGTCTGGCAGCATTTGTACGAAACTGTTCTCACCGCCTATATTATTAACTCGCTTGGACTGGTTTTCGGTGTTGGTATTCTGGCCTTGGTGTTGGGTATTGTGCCTGCATGGCTGATAACGATGTACCGATTTCCCGGCAGTAGATTATTGGGCTGGGCCTTATTGTTGCCCATGGCCATTCCGGCCTACATCATTGCCTATACTTATACAGGTATGCTGGATGTTGCGGGACCGCTACAGACCATGATTCGGGAAGTTTTTGGATGGCAATACGGCGACTACTGGTTTCCTGAAGTACGGTCCTTAAGCGGTGCTATTGTCATGCTTTCTCTGGTGCTTTACCCCTATGTTTATTTATTGTCACGAGCGGCATTTATAGAACAATCTCTTTGCGTTCTAGAGGTATCACGTACACTGGGTTGCGGACCTTACCGATCTTTCTTCAAAGTAGCATTACCATTGGCCCGACCCGCTATCATTGCTGGCTTGTCTCTGGTCATGATGGAGACATTGGCTGATTACGGGACTGTTCAATACTTTGGTGTAGCAACCTTCACCACTGGTATATTTCGCACCTGGTTTGGTCTTGGTAGCAGCGTTGCGGCGGCACAGTTAGCGGTAGTACTGCTAATGCTAATTATGTTAGTGGTAATACTGGAGGCGTGGTCACGTCGTCAGGCGAGATATCACCACACCAGCAGTCGTTATAGCAAGCTAATACAGAAACCTCTGCATGGTCGCTTTAAATGGATAGCCGCAAGCGTCTGTTTATTGCCTGTAGCCTTTGGCTTTGTTATACCCGCAAGTCAGCTTTTGATCTGGGCACTTCAGACCTGGACAGATGTGATAGACAAAGATTTTTTTGTCCTGATAGGACATAGTGTCGAATTGGCGGCAATAGCATCGGTATCAGCCCTGTTAATCACTCTTTTCATCGCCTATGGCAAGCGTCTGTTTTCCAGTGCTCTGACGAGTTTCATAGTCAGGTTTCTCGGTATGGGATACGCGATACCAGGGACGGTTATCGCCATAGGTGTACTCATTCCATTTGCATGGCTGGATAATTATGTCGACCTATGGATGCGTGAGAATATGGATATAAGCACAGGTCTGCTATTTAGCGGGACAATTTTTGCGCTGGTATTCGCCTATCTGGTGCGTTTTCTGCCAATATCTCTGAACGCAATTGAAGCAGGCCTTAGCAAGGTTCGTCCATCTATGGATGAAGCTGGCCGAAGTATGGGTTTGTCTGCCACTACAATGTTGCGAAAGGTTCACATTCCAATGCTAAAGGGTAGTATCCTTACTGCGGTACTGCTGGTGTTTGTAGATGTATTGAAAGAATTGCCTGCAACTTTGATCCTTAGACCGTTCAACTTTAACACTCTGGCAATTCGAACTTATGAACTGGCAAATGAAGAAAGACTGGCTGAAGCTGCCAGCCCGGCATTGGCCATCGTGCTAGTGGGTATAATTCCGGTAATTATTCTTAGTCTCTCCATATCCAGGTCTCGAACAGGACATGAATAACACACTTGAGTTAAAAGACATTTTTGTGTCGATTGAAAATCGGCCCATTATCAATTCCCTTTCGTTTTCCCTACAGCAAGGTGAAATAGCCTGTTTGTTAGGTCCGAGTGGCTGCGGTAAAACTACCTTGTTAAGGACCATCGCCGGTTTCGAGCAACTCAGCAAAGGAGAAGTTTGGCTCGAATCCAGGTTGGTGAGTGATAGACACAACCTTGTAGCTGTAGAAGATCGCAAAGTTGGTATGGTTTTTCAGGACTATGCCCTATTTCCTCACTTGAGCGTACGCGACAATATTGCGTTTGGATTACAAAGTTTAAGTGCTAATGAGCAAAAGCTCAGGGTAGAAGAAATGGCGGAGTTACTGGAGGTCAGTACTTTCCTGAATGATTACCCTCATCGTCTTTCAGGTGGTCAACAGCAGCGAGTGGCGCTGGCTAGAGCGATTGCCACACGACCCAAAATTTTATTGCTTGATGAACCATTTGCCAGTCTTGATATTGAATTACGTGAACAGATTGCAAAGGAAATGCGCAGTGTACTCAAACAAAACGACGTGACCGCAATTCTTGTCAGCCATAATCAGTTGGAAGCCTTTGCGATGGCTGACACAATTGGAGTTATGCGCGATGGGACACTGTTACAATGGGACAACGCTTTCACTCTCTATCATCGTCCAGTATGTAGTTACGTTGCAGACTTTGTTGGAGATGGTGTTTTTCTACCCGGTAAAGTAGTTAATAGTACGAATGTAGAAATCGAGCTGGGTGTAATAAATGGTGGGCAGTCTCATGGTTTCGCCTATGGTGAGGATGTAACTGTCCTCATTCGTCCGGACGATATCATTCACGACGATGGCAGTGAAATGCAGGCCAGAGTAGAGGACAAAGCCTTTCGAGGAGCAGAGTTTCTTTACACCCTGTCGCTCGAGAGTGGCTCACGAGTCTTAAGTCTGGTCCCCAGCCATCATAATCATGCTATTGATGAATCGATTGGGATAAAACTTGAAATAGATCATCTCGTGGTTTTCCCTTGCCCCTGAGTCACTTCTTAATCTGACATCCAGTAATTTAATATGACTAATGATGAAAAGACAGGTGTCATACGTATCTTAAAAGCGACACGATTTTCATGGCAAGGAATTAAAGCGGCCTTCGCCAACGAAGCTGCCTTTCGTCAGGAGCTTCTGCTAACTATAATTCTCGCACCCCTTGGGCTGTGGCTGGGTGAGAGCGGCGTAGAAAAAGCGATGTTGCTCGCGGTTCTTATACTGGTCCTGATTGTAGAGTTGCTCAATTCTGCAATAGAGGCGGTGGTAGATCGCTTTGGTGGCGAGATGCACGAACTTTCCGGGCGGGCGAAAGATATCGCTTCGGCAGCCGTGTTTCTGGCGCTGGTAAATGTGATCGTGGTCTGGTTCTTTGTCTTATTTAACTAAGCCGTGAGATAAAAAAATCGAAGAACAACCTTTAATGCCGGGTACTTCTCCCGGCCATCCAGGCTATACAGTACATGCAATGTTAAGAATAGTTTATCTGCTATCGGCTCTCGTGCTTTTTTGTAGCCCTGCACATGCACAAACTCGGAAACCACCGCATGAGTCCTGGACATTTACCTTTCATCTCGAAAACGATTTGTTTGCTAATACTGACAGGTTTTATACAAACGGGATTAAGTTGAGCTGGGTTTCTCCTGAATTGAAGTGGTTTCAAGATTTGGCCTGGATGCAGAAACCGGGAATTATTCAGGCAAGCACGAATAAGCTTATTGAGCTACTTCCATTCAGCAGCGATGCGTCGAGACAACGTAATTTGGCATTTTCCTTTGGTCAAAAGATGTTTACACCTGAGGATATCGTAGAACGTGGACTAATACTGGAAGATAGACCCTACGGAGGCTGGTTATACGGTAGCGCCGCATTTCACAGCAAGACCTATCGTCGTTTGGACACCTTTGAGATTCAAATGGGATTCACAGGCGATCTGTCTCTTGCTGAAGAGGCGCAGGATTTTGTTCATTCTATTCGCGGCATAGAAAAAGCTAACGGTTGGGATAATCAGATCGATACAGAAATTGGATTTGCTCTTATCTATGATCGAAAACAGCGATTGATTCCTCGTTATGATTTTCATAAACAGTTTGGTCTGGATTTTATCGCTCATGCCGGTTTAGCAGCAGGGACGGTGTTTGCCCATGTCAATGCTGGCCTGGAGTTTCGCATCGGCTGGAACCTACCAACGGATTTTGGAACAGCGCTTATTCGCCCTGCGGGAGATACCAATGCCCCTGCGGACACCAAAGATCCTCGTTATAGTCGAGATATTCAGGGTTTTAGTTTCCACATATTCGGCAGTACAAGTGGACGTCTCGTGTTCAGAGACATCTTTCTGGATGGTAATACTTTTTCCACGAGTCACAGTATTGATAAGAAATTACTGGTTGGCGATTTCGTTGTTGGAGCCAGTTTGATATATAGAAAATTCAAACTTTCATATGCACAGGTTTTACGTACTTCAGAATATGAGCGACAAGCTAGCGGTCAAAATTTCGGTTCCATTAGCTTGTCTTATACTTATTGATTTATAGTATCAACGCGAAAGATTCTGCTAGCTAATAGTCGCAGCGTAATGACAAAATTAATCGGCACAGCATTTTTAAGTTCATTTTTCAGCAGTTGCTGGCATGAAAGATGAAATGTGGTCAGTCAATGTTGTAGTTCAACCAGTCCTGTGGTTTAAGAAAAACCTCATATAGCCTGGCTTCTTCTGTGCCTTTTTCAGGTTGCCAATTGTATCGCCAACGTACTTCCGGAGGCAGGGACATTAGTATGGACTCCGTTCTCCCGCCAGACTGTAGTCCAAATAATGTGCCGCGATCATAGACCAGGTTGAATTCTACGTAGCGACCTCGTCGGTATAGTTGGAAATCCTTTTGCTTATCGTTATAAGGTTTGTCTCGGTGTCTTTCGATAATCGGTTGATAAGCAGGTAAAAAATGATCGCCTACACTGCGGGTGAAGGCGAAGCTACGTTCAAAACCGGGTTTATTCAGATCATCAAAAAATAAACCACCAATCCCGCGAGTTTCCTGTCGATGCTTCAAATAGAAATAATCATCACACCATCGTTTGTATTCCCTGTAAGAATCACTAGCAAAACCTTCGCACGCCTGATTTGCCATACGGTGCCAATGGATTGCATCATCTTCAAAACCATAATAGGGGGTTAAATCAAAACCACCACCAAACCACCAGACTGGATCGGCCCCCTCCTTTTCTGCCATAAAAAAACGAACATTCATATGTGTAGTTGGAATGAACGGGTTATGTGGGTGGAAAACCAGTGATACGCCCATCGCCTGAAAGTTTCGACCTGCCAGTTCCGGTCTTTGCGCGGTTGCGGAAGAAGGTAAGGTGTCTCCATAGACATGGGAAAAATTGACACCAGCCTGTTCGAACAAGGCACCATTAGTGAGTATTCGTGTACGGCCAC
>WLWI01001009.1_pt1 | contig 24719 bp, 18 predicted proteins | sample 6701501 | NCBI WGS metagenome assembly WLWI01 (sample SAMN12718690, study PRJNA515312) | sponge metagenome | isolation source: marine sponge | host: Mycale hentscheli | place: New Zealand: South Island, Marlborough, Capsize Point | collected 2014-11-01 | reverse complement strand
AACCCACAAAGCTATGGCGGCGTTGGAACGGCGATGGGTCCGGTGTCCGGCCTTACCCAAGTGGTTTGTCCACATGGAACCCACGCCGACTTGATGCGGAGTGCTTATTTTTCTGGAAACGCCTTATTGTCCTTTCGCACGGCTCCGGACCCGCCAACGCCGCGGTCAACGCCCGCTTCGCTCGCCCCCTCGTGCAGCGAGGCTTTGCTGTCTTCCGCTTCGACAAGCGCGGCGTCGGCAAATCCGAGGGCAAACACTCAAGGGCGTTCGCCTTTATGACGGTATTGGCCGGCGACCTGGTGGCGGCGGTCGATTTCGTTAAAAACGACTCCCGAATAGATAGGACCCGCATCGGCCTGATGGGCCAGAGTCAGGCCGGCTGGGTCATTCCCGAAGCGGCAATCCGATCCGACGACGTTGCCTTTGTCATCTTGCACTCGGGTCCCACCGTAACCGGACAGCAAGCCAATTATTGGGACCAAATCGCCGATGACCAGACCCTTTCCATCGACCAACTCGAAACGGTCTTCCAACAATTCCAGCCTTCGGGCTGGGACCTGGACCCCCGTCCCCACCTAGAGCAAATGACCATTCCGGGCTTGTGGATCTACGGCGAGGAAGATCGGATCGTACCGGGGCGGTTGAGCGCCGAGATTCTGCGCGCTATAGCCGAAGATCTCGACAAGCCTTTTACCACCGCCCTCTTCCCCGGCGTCGGCCACTCGCTGGGCACCAATTATTGGCCTACCCTTTTCGCCTGGTACGACCACGAAGTCGGTCCATGACCGGGGCGCTGGTGGGCTTTTTCAAGGCCGAAGGCCGGACGTTTTTCTTCCCCCTGGCACTCATCCTGGCCATGGCAGCCAACCCAGCCAACGCCGACCAGGGTATCCGCCCAGTAGAACTGGGCATCCGCCATGGAATCGAAATCCACCGGGGCGGATCCGGCCCAGAGCATATCGGCCTCCAGGTATGGACGCCGGTGGGTCGCTTCCAAGGGGTCGTGGCCTTGGATCTGCTGCCCCAGTTTCCCGACGATCCCATTGACGCCTGGAACGGCCGCTCTTGGCGGGCGTATTCCACTGTACGGGAACGCCCTTTTGGCAAGGGATGGGTGCCCGAAATCGGCTACGGCCTGTCGGCCAACTACGCTCAGGCCAAAAACGCAGGCCGCTCCCTCAAGGTGTCTACCTTCGATATCACCGATACCCTAGTATTCGCCTTCACTGGCCCCCGCTGGTGGGTGCGCCCGTACGTGGAATTCTATCTGGTGAATATTATCCGTCACCGCGGTCAGACAGGGCTCCATATGTTCTTTGGCTTGAGTGCCTTGGTGTCAAAGGGCAAAGGATAAAGACGAAAAGGATGATGGCGTTCCAAATGGAGCGGCGTTAAATTATGGACCTGATATACCATCAAGGGAGTAGCAAACTACAACAAGAAAGGAAGTGGCATGAACGTAGCAAATAAGAAAGCAGTCGTTTTTGGCGGCACCTCGGGTATAGGTCTGGCTACAGCGAAAAGCCTGGCCGCGCAAGGAGCCCAAGTTATTGCCGTCAGCCGCAGCCCGGAAAAAGCCGGCGATGTGCCCGAAGGTATCACCCTGAAAAAATGCGACGTGCGCGACCGCCAGGCCATGGCACAGTTATTTCAAGAATGCGCCCCTTTCGACATTCTGGTCAGTGCGGCCACCGGCGGCGACCGGGCGATTGGTCCTTTTCTTGAGATGGATATGGATGGTTACCAAGGCTCATTCGACAAGCTGTGGGGCTATGCCAATGTCGTCCGCTTCGGCACCGAGCATATGAGCAAAGACGGCACCATTGTGCTGGTCAGCGGCACCCCAGCGCGCCGAGCCAAACCCGGGCAGGTGTCGCTGTCTTCGGTGGGCGGCGCCATCGAAGCCTTTGTCCGCACGGTCGCCCCCGAAATAGCCCCGCGCCGCTTGAATGTGGTATCGCCGGGCTTCATCGATACCCCGATGGTCCCCCTCCAGGGCAAAGAGCGCGAAGAGCTCTATAGGAAGAATACCGCCAGCCACAGTATCCCCCGAGCCGGCACGGCGGAGGAAGTGGCGCAAGGAATTTTGTTTATGATCCAGAACGATTTTGTCACCGGCACCACCATCGACGTGGATGGGGGCTGGTTGCTTTCCTAAGCAGTCCCTTCAGAAAGCCCGTACCTCGTCTGCACCGAGGTACGGGCCCGGCCGCTTGACGCGAACAGGCCGAGCCAGTATTCTCACACTATACCGTCCGTCCAAGGCCATTGGCCCCCCCTTCCTGCAGCATCCTTAGCCAGCCTCACAACCGCGCTGTCCAGCGGACGACAGCAATTAGTCGGTGCCGGAGAGCTGCCCTAAGCACCTTCCAGTAAATCCCCCGTTATACCATCCCTTATAAGCCAACCGGCTCCGGCGCACGATTAGTCGGCCCATAGGTTCGTTGTGTGTCTTGGGCCGGCCTGCACCCAATAGCCGCTGGCTATCCGTGCGCCCCATTCTTCAATCCCAAGGAGCTGCTATGCAAAGCCAAACCTGGCAGACGGCTCTCTGTCTGCTGAAAAATTACCCTCGCGTATTCCGCCTGGTCTGGGATACCAATCCGCTCTATTTCATCCTCGCCCTGACTCTGTCGGTTGTGGCAGCCCTGTTGGTACCGCTGCAAATCTGGCTGACCAAGCTAATCATCGACGGGCTGGCCCAATTGAGCCAATCCCCTATCGAGCCAGTAGATTGGTACGCCGTATTGAGCCCGGTCGGCGCCTTGGCCGCGGCCTGGATCCTGGGCCTTGTGTGCCAGAATTGGGCCAATCAGATCAAGAGCTCTCTCAATCTTGAAGTGCGCCAGTACACCGAATACCTCATTCTGCAGAAGACTACCCAGCTCGATATCGCCTTTTTTGAAAGCTCGCCGTTCTACGATCAGATGGATACGGTATTGCGCGAGGCCTATCGCGCCACGGTCCTGTCATGGCGCTCCTTTGATTTGATCGCGTCGCTGGCCGGGCTAGGCGCCCTGCTGGCCTTGCTGGCCCACCTGCACCCCCTGGCCGTAGTCCTGCTGATTGGCACATCTTTTCCGCAGGCCATCCTGGGGGGCTATTTCGCCAACCGCTTTTACCGCCACAATACCGACCGGGCCCAAGCCCGGCGGAAAGCCCTGTACCTGATGGAATTACTCAGCTCGCGCGAGGCGGTCAAGGAAATCCGCCTATTCGGCCTCGATAAGCCCTTTCTACAACGCTTTCAACAATTCTGGCGCCAATACTACGCCGGCGAAAGGGAGATCCGCTTTGCCCACCAATGGATAAGCCTGGTGCTGGCCCTGCTGTCGCTGTTGGGCACCGCCGCCATTTGGGCCTACGCCATTGTCGCGGCCGTCCTGCAGCGCATTACCCTGGGCGATGTCACCCTGGTGCTGCAAGCTTCCGAACAAGCGCGGGGCCGCTTGGGAGGGCTATTTTCCGAGGCCGGAGAGCTATATGAGACCAGCCTTTTCACCACCAATCTTTTCGATTTTCTCGATCTGCCCGCCGATGCGGTCGAAGGGGCTTTGCAGTTACCCGCCAAGACAAGGCCCCCAATCCCGGTAGCCCGGCCCATCCGCACCGGCCTTGAATTTTGCGATGTCTCTTTTGGCTACCCCGGCTCCGACCACCTGGTCCTGGAGCACTTTTCGGCCCACCTACCCGCCGGTCAAACCACCGCCCTGGTCGGAACCAACGGCTCCGGCAAGACCACCCTGGCCAAATTGGTGGCGCGCTTTTACGACCCCACCCACGGCCATATTAAACTCGACGGCCATGACCTGCGCGACTACGAGCTGGCCAGCTTGCGCGACCAGTTGGGGATTATTTTCCAGGATTTTTTGCGCTTCGACCTAAGCGCCGGGGAGAATATCGGCCTAGGCCATATCGACCGGGCCAACGACGACAACCGTATAACCGAAGCCGCCCGCTTGGGCGGGGCCCAGGGTCTTATCGAAGATCTGCCGCAGCAATACAACCAAATGCTGGGAAAGCGCTTTGACGGCGGCATTGACCTGTCGGGGGGCCAATGGCAGAAATTCGCCCTCAGCCGCGCCTTTATGCGCGATGCCCAAATCCTTGTCCTCGACGAGCCCACCGCCGCCCTCGACGCCCTGGCCGAATACGAGATGTACCGCCGCTTCGCCGAACTGACCACGGCCAAAACCACCCTCTTCATCTCGCACCGTTTTTCCACCGTCCGCAGCGCCCAGCACATCCTGGTGCTGGACCAGGGCCGCCTGCAAGAGCAAGGCACCCACGCCGAATTAATGGCCCGACAAGGGGCCTACGCCCAGATGTTCGCTCTGCAGGCGGAGCGCTATCGATAAAACCGGGGGCTAACTGTCAACATCGCCGGCCCACACCTCGTGCTCGACTCCGTCCCGACCCCGCAACAACAACTGCCCCCCCGAGCCAAACCCGGTCAAAATCCCGGCCAGAGATTGGCGTCCATCGTCGACTGCGATCCACTGCCCCAACTGGGCGCAGCGGCTCTCCCAGGGCTGGCGCAGGGCTGCAAAGCCACCGCCCAGGGCCCGTTCCAGCCAGACGGGTAAGGCGCCCAACAGATAGTCGAGGATCTGTTCAATGGGATACGGCTGCTTGGTTTCTATATAAAGGGATGTCACCGGGCGTCCAATTTGGGCCGCATGGGCGGCGTCCATATTGACGTTGAGCCCCACCCCCACGACAACCCCATCGCCGACGCCGCTCTCGGCCAAAATGCCGCATATCTTTTGGCCATTCACCAACAGATCATTGGGCCATTTGGTCTGCACCGCCAGCCCCAAACCCTCCAGGACCACGGCCACTCCCAGGGCCGTGGCCATGGGCAATAGCGCCAACCGGGCCGGCTCGACCCGGCGACGCAGGACAAACGAAAAGGTCAAGTCGCGCCCCGGCTGCGCAATCCAGCGGCGGCTGTAGCGACCCCGCCCCCCGGTCTGTTGGCGGGCGACCAAGACGTAGCCTTCGGGTATGTCTTCGCCCTTTGCCATGCGTTCGAGGAGAGCGGCGTTGGTCGAGGAAAGCCGGGGGCTCCAGCGCGTCGGCAAAAAGTTCACGCCAGCCCTTCCTCGGGCCCCAGCTCGGCCCGGGGCCGGACCAGATTCTGGTAGACCGCCGCCAGCCAGGCGTCGCTGTGGGCCGTGGCCGCCAACCGCACCTGCTCTACGTTGCCGGTAAAGGCCGCCGTCCCCTTGCTTAAGCTCCCCACACTGACCGGCACCTGCGAATGTACAAGCGGCCCTTTGGCCGCCTGTTGGGCCACCAGTTGCCCGTCGATATACAATTTTATCGCCCTGCCATCGTATACTCCGGCCAGGTGGTGCCAACCTGGTTGCAGGCCCCTCCGCGCCGCCACCGAGCGCACACCGCCATCCGTATTTACCAGAAAACTGGGGCCCAATACCGCCGCGTTCAAGCCGCCGTTGGTCCCCACGTCGCACCAGCGCAAAGAGAAAGTCCCTTCATCACCCAGGGTATCCAAGCGTTGCACCCGTCCGTGCACCCCCTTCTGATCGCCGCGCCAAGGGGCGGTATAGAAAAAGCGGCCGTCAAAAGCCCCCCCGTTCCAACCCAGGGTATCGAGCCCGTCGGTCTTTTCGGCATCAACGCCACACCAACTGGCCGACTCGGTAAAGGAGCCCGCCGTATCGTAGCGCAGATAATTGCCGTGGAAAAGATTCAAGTCTGAGCCGGCGGGCACAGGACGCGTGAAAGGGACAAAGTAGACAAAACGCCCGTCGAAAAAACCGCCGTCAAAACCGCCGGTATCGACCCCATCGGTGCCACCGGCCGCATAGGCCTGCCAGCTGGCCGGGTCGGCGAATGGGGCACGGCTGTCGTAGCGTACCATGGTGCTGTGGGCATAGGAGACGAAATACAGATATACCCCGTCGAACACAATACCGACATTGGCGCCCATACCCACCGAGCCGGCGTCGAAATGCTGCCAACTGGCCGCCGCGCCAAAATCACCCTGGGTATCCAAGCGCACCACCACCCCGCTACCCAGCGGCGCCAAGTAGATATAGCGGCCGTCAAAAGCCCCCCCGTCAAAGCAGACCGCCCCTGGATGCAATTGACTGGTATCAAAAGTGCGGTACGTCGCCGGGTCCTGCACCGCCCCCCAGGTATCGACCCGGACCACCAGACCGCTTTCGACCCCATCGTTAAATCCTTCAATATTGCGGTCGCGGGTATAGCCGGGACAGCGATAGAGATAGCGGCCGTCAAAAGCAAGCCCCTGACCCGAATGGTCGATACCCGCATCGGCCGCCGACCAGGCCGCCGGATCTTTGAAGAGGCGGTGGGTATCGTAGCGCAAAAAGCGGCTGTGGTGCGTTTGGCCGTCGTCGCGCGGATTGAAAATTACGTAGCGCCCATCGAAGGCGCCGCCGTAATAGCCGGCCGTATGCAGCCCGTCGGTATACGAAGCATCGTAGGCTTCCCAGCTGGTGGGCTCCTTGAAATCGGCGTGGGTATCCAAGCGCAGCACCCGCCCGTGCACCGAGGTGCGCTGGTCGGTGCCGCGGATGGGGCACCAGTATACGTAGCGGCCGTCGAATACGGAGCCGAAATACCCCGCTGTATCGAGCCCGTCCGTGCCCCCGGCATCGTAGGCGGCAAATTGCCCAAACGATTCAAGCGGCGCCCATTGCGAAACCAAGCATTGCATGGCTTCCAACTGATACTGGTCGCTGTGGACCCAGGCTTCTACGGTAAGGGCCGGGCCGGGGCTATAAGCCCGACCGGCAAATTGGTCAGACGTCCCGGCGTTTTGGTAGGCCCCACTCCAAATATCGCCCTGTTCCAGGCCGGCTTCCCCGCCGTAGTGCAAGTATAACTCTGTATTGGGGTTCAGTCGCGGCACTCGCACCCAGGCTCTGAGCAGCCCCTGAGTACCGTCGTAGGATTCCAACTCCCAAGCCAAATCGGTGCCATCGTCCCCCTCTGTGAAGGCCAGAATGGGGCCCTGGCCAACAACCATATGCCCCTCTTGGTCGACAGCGCGCAAAGCGGGATCCTGCACTTCAATGAGCAGGGGAAAATCCACCAACTCTTGTTGGTTTTCCCCTGAACAGACAAGCCGTCTGCGGTATGGATGTATCTGTATCATTTTTATCCCTCAGGTTTTTGCCGAGTTCTATTTAGAACGATTTCATAATATGCTCTGTGCCACAAAGCATATCGCTATTTTTTGACGCCCATTTAGTCCTGGTCCCAGCGCCATTGGTCGCAGCCAAAACTGCTGTCCTAGGGTATCGCATTCTCCAGGCCAGCACAATACTCGACCCGCCCCTGAATTCATCCATTTGCTACGGGTTTTGGCCCCGGCCTTCATTTAGTATCTTGGCCTACACACGATACCTAGATCCGCCCCCAACCACGGGAGCCCACCGTGCACATCACCGCCATTCATATCCACCAGCCCTGCGGCCTATTGCGCCTTTGCACCAATACCGAGCTGGAAGGCTGGTGCCTGGGCGTCGACGATATAAACGCCCGCCACATCCTGCAATCCTGCAACGACGCCCTCATCGGCGCCGACCCCATGGAGCGCGAGCGCCTGTGGAACGAATTGGTCCGCCTCGACCGCTTTGCCTATCTGCCCCACGGGGTGCGCGGTTATATCGACGTGGCTCTGTGGGACCTGGTGGCCAAAGCCTGCGACTTGCCCGTATTCCGCATGATCGGCGGCTTTCGCGACCGCATCCCGGCCTACAAAATGGGCGGCAACCTGCCAACGGTCGAGGCCTTTGTCAAAGCCGCTGTCAGCGCCCAGGAGGAAGGATTTTTTGGCTACAAAGACCACTGCTACCACGGCCCCGAAACAATGATTGAAGTGGCCCGCCAGGCACGGCAAGCGGTGGGACCCGACTTCCATCTGATGCACGACGCCGTGCAGACCTATACCTACCCCCAGGCCATCCGCGTTGGCCGGGCCCTTGAAGAACAGGATTATTTCTGGTTTGAGGAGCCCCTGCGCGATTACGACCTGATGGGCCTGAAGAAATTATCCGACGCACTCGATATCCCCGTCGCCGCCGCCGAATACCTGCCCGGGTCGGCCTTTTCCACCGCCCAGATGCTGGCCCAACAAGCCGTCGATATCGTCCGCGCCAGCGTCCCCTGGCGCGGCGGCATCACCGATATGCTGAAAATAGCCCGATTGGCCGAAAGCTTTGGCGTCAATTGCGAAATCACCTCCAAAGGCACCGGCTTTGGCTTTGTCCACGCCCACGTCATTGGCGCCCTGCGCAACTGTACCTATTTCGAGGCCACTGCTACCGGCTCCCAGGGTGGTGAGCCCCTGCTAAAAAACCCGCTCCACATCTCCGACGGCCACCTGCCCGTGCCCCAGGGCCCCGGTCTGGGCCTGGAACTGGACTGGGCCGCCGTGGAAAAAGACACCACCACTGTTCTGGGCTCTTGAAAGGTCCTTTCATGCAAATTACCGACGTACGTATCTATATTGAGCCGGGCCAACCGCAACAGCGCCCGGTGAGCAACCGCGGCGGCATGGAGAAAGTGCCGCCTGGCCTTTCGGGCCTTTTCACCCACGCCGAAGGCATGGGCCAGCCCGCACCGCTGCCCCAAGGCTGGGAAGAGGCCTGCCACGACCCCACCTTCTACCCCACCTTTAACGCCACCCTAAGGCTGGTCACCGATGGCCCCTTGGACGCCTACTGCACCTTTGCCAGCGGCTTTGACCAGGGCGAGCTATTGTACCAGGCGCGCCATTTCAAACTCAATATCGGCCCTCTTCTTCTAGGCGTCGACGCCTTCGACCGCGAATACGTATTCCAACGCCTGTGGTATACCCAGCGTTTTTACTATACCGGCCGCCAGGTGCTGGATATGGTCGACCGCATGCTGTGGGATCTGTTTTCCCGCCACGCCCGCCAGCCCATTTACCGCCTGTTGGGGGCTACGAGGGAAAAAATACCGGCCTACCGCAATTACGGCGGCCGCAGCATCGACGATATGGTCGCCGGCGCCGTCCAGGTCAAGGAGGAGGGCTACAAAGGCGCCAAGGACCATTCCTACCGCGGCGTCCAGGGCAATAGCGATCTGGCCCGCGAGGTGCGTGCCGCTGTCGGCGACGATTTTATCCTGCTGCACGATCCGGTCGAATCCTATACCTACGACGAGGCGGTGAAAATTGGCCGGGTATTGGAGAAATACAATTTCACCTGGATCGAGGAGCCGTTGCAGGACTACGATATGTTAGGGCTGCAAAAACTGTGCGCCACCCTTGATTTGCCCGTTTTGGCCCTGGAGTGGATCGGCCACTTGGGCGGCCAGCCTTTCCAGACAGCGCCCTACCTGGCCTGGCAGGCGGTGGATATCGCCCGCCAGCGCGGCATTGGCATTACCGGCCAGGTCAAACAAGCGCAATTGGCCGAGGCCTTTGACGTGGAGGTACACGGCGGCGACCCGCACGTTATTTTGTCCATTGCCAACGACCCGCTCTTTGAAACCGTGGGGCAAGGGGGGCGTCCTGCAGAGGAAGAGGTCGACTGCCGTGGTACCGCGTATATCGAGGACGGCTATATGAGCATTGCCTGGAACGACCGAGTACCCGACGAGCCCGATTGGGAGCGGCTGCAGCGGAATGCCTTGGGAGTGGTTTGAAAAACCCTTTATCCTGGAGAAAAACACTTGACCAAACCTCTCATTTGCGCCCATCGTGGCCTGGACGACAGCGCCCCGGAAAATACCCTGGCCGCTTTTGCCGCCGCCCTAGACAAGGGTATGGCCATTGAATTGGACGTCCAGATGACGGCGGACGGCCAGTTGGTAATTATGCACGACCCGACGGTGGACCGCACCACCGATGGCTCGGGCGCGGTCGCCGAATTGACCTTGGCCCAGTTGAAGAAGCTCGATGCCGGCAGCTGGTACGGAGCCGAATTCGCCGGTCAACAGGTGCCGACCCTGTATGAAACGCTGGAACTGGTGCGACAGCGGGCCCAAGTTTCCCCCGCCATGGCCCTCGATATCAAGCAGGTAGACGCCGACTTTTTCGAGAAAATCTGCTCGGCGCTGGACAAATACGGGCTGATGCAAGAGGTGGTCGGCATCGGCGCCATCATCTTCTCGGCCGATGTGCGGCGCCAATTCCGCCAGGCCCGGCCCTTATTTCCCTGCGCCGTGGTGGCGCAAACCCCAGCCGAGCGCGATACCGCCCTCCAGGACCCGGACGCCGATTGGCTGTACACCCGCTACGCCCCCACGGTCGATGATATTGCAGCGGCTAGGGACGCCGGCAAGCGCGTTTTTTCCAGCGGCGCGGCGGTCTCGATGGATCTGAACGGAGCGCTGGCGGCGTACCGGGCTGGGGCCGATATGGTGCTGACCTTTCAGCCGACCGAGTTGGCCAACCGCCTTAATTCGGGGACGGCTTCTGGCTGAAAATCTTGTAGGTAGATTGCGCCGAGATTAGTCAGAAGCGACGAGGTAGATTTCCGTCACCCATCCGTTTCTGCTCTCTCATTTCCTTCCTAAGCCCAGACGAAAGCGGCGTGGATCACCCAGCCGCTCTTCCAACATTCGAGCATTCATATTCGTATGTTTTACCACCCACTCTACCTCACTGGCCAGCGGTGCGTCCATATTGCCCGGGTCATCTGAACAAATGACCAGATTCACCTGGGAGCGCAAAAAACGATGCAGGGGGTGATGTTCAGGAGCAGGTACGCCACCTATACGCAAATTAGAGTTGGGGCAACACTCAATTACAGTACCCAATTCGATTAGCTGATCTAACACCATATCCTGACGCCGGCGTATTTCTTGGAGCCGTTTATCGTCGTAGACGCGGTGAACTTTTGCCTGTGAATCTTTAATCTCTAGCTCAGCGCGCTCGTTTTCCAAAGCTTTTTGGTCCACCTCGATCCCATACCTGGCCAGAATTGCGCTGTGGCGCAAATCGTATTCTATCTGGTCCAGGCGCTCTGCAACCAATTCCTCTTCGTGGGCATGGGGACGCCGTGCTACAGCTATTACTGGGTCCAACCCCAGCGCAATAGCGTGTCCTAAACGCAGGGCGCCCATTTCAGCCACTTCATGGCACCAGCGCACCGCGCTTTCGAGGGACTTGTCAAAGTACGATTCACCTACATGATACACTACATCCAGAGCGCGGTTGGGATGGAGACGGTTTTCCGCCTGCCAGCTCAGAAAGAAAGGTCGCATGTCCTTGGGTGGAAAACCTTCTTCAGCCCCGCAAAAGTCTACGCCTACAATACAGGGCACCAATTCGGGCTGTTCATCGAGAATCTGTAAGAGTAACTCGTACGTCTTCAAAGGTTCTTCGCGCGACATGCTGAGAATATAGCGTGCCGTCATTTCATCGTCTGAGTGCTCCATTAATGTTTGGGCACAAAAGGGATGCCAATCCATAAATCCGTCTATACCACTACCACATCTATACTCGATATAAGTCATCCCCTCGGAGCGGCTGCGATCGAGCATAGTTTTTAAGAGTTTCTGCTCAAATCCTAGCTGGTCTATTCCACACCAACAGGCCCATATGCGAGTCAAAAAGCTATTTTTTGCCTCCCAGCGCTCGAAAGCGCCGCTGTCTTCGGGCCCGAAAACATAGGCTTTCTTAAAGCGTTCTAAGCCTGCGGTGCCGCCGTGCAACGCGTCGTCGAAAAGCGCGACGGGGTCTATTGTTTGGCCGTAGGCAGTGGTATAGCGTTCAACTAACTTGCTCCAATCTACATCTTTGTACACCTGCCGGCCCAACTCCAGCAAGTCTTCGGCGTAAAAATCCCCCCATGACGTGCATGTGCAATTCGCAGGTTTTTAACACATCCATAGACCACAAATCCTCCATCTAAAAGCGTTTGGTATAGGTGATTAAGAAAATCCGGACAAGGTATGTTTCTTCTATTTGCCCTTGGGCGGATGCATGTCGCTTTCCGATGAATTTGTCGATTTTACGGTCGCCCGAGGACGTCAAGAGGTCATCAAGCTCGAAACCAGATAACCCGCTTGTTAATCGTGTCCGGCTTGGTTGTCAAACGCCTCGTCGCAAGCTGTTTCGCCGTAGAGATTGACTGAATTGCTCCTTGAGTGTACGGTGTAGTGTACACTCAAGGAACCAAAGATATGATAATGGTCGCTTTCACCGAATTCCGCAAAAACGCCTCCAAGCTTGTCACAGAAGTAGAAAACGGGGAAAGATTGGTTTTGACCCGCCATGGAAAGCCCGTAGCGGAAATCGTCCCGATCGCCGAGAGTCCCACGCCGAGCCCATCTTGGAAGCGACCGGACCTGCGTTTGGCATTGCGAGGAAATTCGTTATCGGCAGCAATCCTGGCTGCTAGAGCCCAGGCCGACTGAAGCAACATTCGATCATTATTAACCAACCCTATAAGATGCCAATTCATTTATTACTTCTCGTCTTTACCGCCCTATTCTTGCCCCTGGCCGCCACCGCCCTGCAACCCATTGCCAATTTTGACCAGGGCCGCATCAATGCCCTGGGCGGCACTTTCCAGAAACGGCAGGCCGACGACGGCAAGATCGCCATGCGCTATACCCATACCCAGCGCCGGGGCGAGGGGGGCCGTGCCCTGCGGATAGATATTTCTGATAATCCGCACCCATTCAGCTTTATCTATATGAACCTTTTCGACAGCAGCCTGCCGGACGACCAGCGCGCCTACCTGCCCGCCAACGAAAACCAATGGCTGTCATTTTGGGTCAAGGGCGCCGTCGGCGGCGAACAATTCGACATCCAATTGGGCGATCCCTTTACCCTCGACCAGGCCAAGCCGGCGCCCGGGGCGGCGGGCTTCTATACGCCCGAGCACCGCCTATCCACCCAATGGCAGGAAGTGACCATCAAACTGAGCGCCTTCCGCTTGCCCTCGGCTACCAGTCCCGAAGGCCTGCAACTGGCCAATCTGGTTTTTTTCGCTCCACCCCACGCCCAAGGCACCATCTTTATCGACGATATCTCCATTAAGGATTTCCATCTCGAAGAAGTGCCCCACACACCCAGGGCCCAATCCTGCCCCCCTCGGGCCGATCGCGCCCTGTGGGTCTGGGAAAGCCGCCAATTGGTCGAAAACCCGGTGCAGCGGCAGCGCTTTTTCGCCTTTTGCCGCCAACGCCAAATCGCCACAGTCTTTTTGCAACACCTGTGGCAATGGGATAATGAGCAGCAAGATTTCGTCCTCCCCGCGGCGTTGGCCCCGGGACTGGATAGCCTACTGGCCCAAGCTCACGAACAGACGATCAGCGTCCACGCCCTGGCCGGCGACCCGGGCAAGGCCCTGCGCGAAAACCACACCGCCTTCTTCAAACTCACCCAAGCCCTGATCGACTATAACAAAAACCGCCCGCCCGAAGCCCGTTTCAGCGGTATCCGCCTAGACGTCGAGCCCTATATCCTGCCGGCCTTTGCCAGCTCTATGCGCGATGGAATTTTGCAGGAATACCTGGCCCTGGTCGAGGGCGTGGCCCAGCATCTGCAAGACCAGACGATGACGCTGGGGGTGGATATTCCCTTCTGGCTGCACCAATACCCCCTGGCCTTTCCCTCCGGACTGGGCCAGGAGAAAAACCCCGTCGACCACCTGCTGACGACGATAGGGGTCGATAATATCGGCGTAATGGCTTACCGCAATACCACCACCAGCACGGCGGCCAATATCATTGACCTCGCCCGGACCAACCTCACCCTGGCCACTGCCGCCGACAAACAGGTCTATATCGGCGTCGAGACCTACCGCAACCCACCCACCCCGGTTTATCTGGTGCGCCAAATACCCGCCGACCAATGGGACGACTTCGTACATCAACGCCCCGACCTGGTGCGCCGCTTCAGCCTGCCGGAATCGCCCTGCCCCCAATGCCGCATCAACCGCGTCGAAGACCGCGCCGGCAACCACTATCTGGGCCTGACCTGGCCGCCGGGCGTAGAGCGACCGGCCTTTGCCGCCACTCTGCGCCAATTTTTCGACCTGATCGAGGCCCAAAAACCGACTGGAAAACCCGCCTCCTCCTCGTGGAACCTGACCAATCTCCCTTCTTCTATGAGCGAATTCTCCGACCCCACCCCCTTCCAGGACTTCGGCGTTTCGGGCTACACGGTCGAATACTATATGCAGGCCAATACCACCTTCGCCGGCCTGCCGCCCGACCAACTCCATCAGGCCTTAGACGAGATAGAAGAAACCTTCAACCCCAATTGCAGCTTTGCCGGCACGGCCATCCACAATTACAAGGATTATCGGGCTCTTGTAGGGGATGAGTAGAGGCCATCTCAAAAAAACCGTGCGCCCCAAGGGCGAGCGAATAACAGCGCCTGACAAGAAGGCCTTGAGTGGCCACATCGGTAGATACGAGTGCCCAAGACCCCGTCGAAGACCGTGCTTCCGAAGGAGACTAACGAACGCCGGCAAGCGCTGTTGCAGCCGTCCGACGGCCAGCGGTTTTTTTGAGATGGCCTTTAGTTAGAATTAACGACTTTGGGGTCTATCGTAGGGCTTTGTGGGGGTGCTACGGAGTGGATTCCATCCGACCCGGGAGCCCGCGCAGCGGGCGGGTCGGAAATGGCCTCGGAGGGCGAAGCCCGAGAATGAGCGGAGTAGCGCCCCCACAAAGCCCGTCCTAGCAGAATAAGACGATAGCCTATCAGCGAAAACCGCGGATATAACGCGAGGCGTACGACCGTACATCCTGCGAATTAAGCACGTGAAAATGCCTTAAACGGTCGACCAATTGAGTCCCAAACCGAGCCAACGGCAAATACACCAACTGCTTGCCGTAGCGCTTGGCCAACCGCCCCCAGGCCGGCAGCGGCGGTTGCGGGGCCACCAGCACCACCCGACGCTCGCGCGAATGAAATAGCGCCCCGGCCAATAAATGCTCTTCCAGCGTAGTGGCAAAAGCGAACCGACTATCCTGCCAGATATCGGGCAAAGGCCTGGGGGGGAAAGTAAAGGAACACCCCCCGTACAGGGCCTGACCAATCCCCGGCCCCACCAAATTATCCTGAAATGGCGTGGCGTAAAAACACAGCGTCGATTCCTCCTCGTGCTCGGCAAACCAAGTGCTGCACCAGGAATAGCGCCCCGGATCGGCCGGAGTGTCAAAGAGAAATACCACCACCTCGACCTCGCCCCGGCCCGGCGGCAATTCGCGCACCCAGATGCGCCCGGTATGCCAATTGCGCAAGGTCTCGCGGATATCGAGGCCGTCCTTGAGCGAGGCCGAAAAAGGCTCGCTGCGGCCCAATTCGTCGCTGATGGCCTGTCGGGCCTGTTCCCGGACATGCTGCTGAAAATTCTCAATGCGCAAATCCTCGGGCGGATACGAGCACTGCGTCCCCGGGTCCCACTGATGTTGCCACTGGGCCCGTTGGGGGGCCGGCGGCTCGGGCTTGAGCTCGATCTGCTTCCAGGTCCGGGGCGCTCCGGGGAGACGGTTTTTTGCCGCCTGTACGGCCCCTTCGTCAAAGGCGAATTGATCGAGGCCGAAATGCAGCGCCTCCTCCTGGGGGGCCAACCGCTGCGGCGGGTATTGGCGCGCCTTGTCGACCAGGGCCAGGGCAAAGCCGTCGCCCACCACCTGCTGCGCCGCGATCACCAGGTGATACAGATCCGGGGTCAGACGCCGGTCCATAACCGTCAGATTGCGCACATAGCGCAACAGGGTTTCCAGCCGTTGCGGGGTGGCCCAATTGCGCACCGGTTTCTCTTTTTCCAACCACAGGCGGCGGGCGTCCAACAACAACGCCTTGACCCCATCGACGCCCTGGGAGGTGGCCTCCAGCAATTCGGCCCGCCGGTGCTCGTAGAGAAAGGTGATATAGGGCAATTCGCCGAGAAGGAAGTAGAGGCTTTCTTCGGCAGCGCTGCGGTATTGCGGCATGCCCGCGGGCGGCTCGTGCTGGGGGTAGTCGGCGCGATCCTGGTAGGCCTGGCGCAACCAGGGCCAATCGGCCAGCGAACACAGGCAAACAATATGCTGGTAATCCAACTCCAGACAGTGCAGCTCATAGGCCATGCGCCGCAACCGGCCCTGGCGCTGACTTTGGGCCGGGGGCGCCTCCAGGACTGGCACTAAGGCGGCGGCAAAGCGCTCTAAGGAGATCGCCTTGAGGGCATAGGCGTCGGGCAATTGCACCGCTTGCTCAGCGAAAACACTGACTTCCCAATCGATATAGGCCCGCTCAGTATTCTGCCCAATGGCGTGGCGCAACGCCGCAATCACGGCCTGGCAAGGGTCGATGGGGACGTAATTATAGGCGCCCTCCTCCCCGGCCTCTCCCTGGATCACGGCACCGATGCGCGGCAATTGACCAATCCCTTCCTCTACCGCATTGGCAAAGGAGGCCGGCAAGGGCACAGCCAGACAGTCGCAGGCCTGCCCCTGCAAACGGCGCACCACTTCCAGGGCGGCATCGCCGCTGCCGTGGACAAGGGGCCATACGGTGAGCCGCGGGCTCAAATCAAAAACGGGGTTCACGTCTTGTCGTCGGGTGGGCCGGGACGGAGAGGATCGTCGTCGCCAAAAAACAGATCTTCCAGCGACGCGCCGCCCCAGGCATCGCCCAAATTGCCGCGCCGCTCTTGGGCCATCTTATCCAGATCGAGGGCCTCCGCGCCCAAAACCTGCACCAGGGCCTGCTGCCAGGCCTCGTCCTGGGCCAGCGGATGGCCCTCCTCCTGGGCCAGGCGCTTGAGGGCATAGCGGGCGATAGTGATACCGTCGCGGGGCGAAAATTCGAGGTCGAGGGCGTGGGCCTGTTGCAAAAAATCCACCGTGATATTCAATAATTCGTCGCCGGCAAAAGGGAGATGGTAGCGCAAAATGGCCAATTCGTCGCCGCGCTTGGGGAAGCCCACCTGCAGGGTCGGCTGCAAGCGCGACAGAATATAATCGGGGACTTCGTAGGTCGAGGCGTCGTCGTTCATGGTGACGCAACAGCGGAAGTCGGCGTGGGCGGCCATGGAAATCCCAGCCACCACCGATTCGACGTAGCGACGCTGGTCGAGCAAAGGGGCCAGCGAGGCCCAGCTTTTCTCGGACATCCGGTTGCCCTCGTCGAGAATGCAGACCCCGCCCACCAGCATCGCCGTGACCAGGGGCGAGGCGTGATAGGCGATTTGGCCGTTGGCCGCCAGTACCGGGGTCACCAGCAAGTCTTCGGGCCGGGTATCGCTGGTGCACTGATAAATATAAAGGGGTTGGCCGCGCCGACGGGCCGCGGCAATACCCAGGGTGGTCTTGCCAATCCCGGGTGGCCCTACCAGACGGGGCGCCAACGGCAAATCGCGCGGCTCCAATACCAGCCAACAGGCGGCCAGTTGGCGCAGCAGCTCCTCCTGCCCAATCCACTCCTGCTCGGTCTCCACCGGCGTGCTCAAATGCAGCACGACCCCTTCAATTTCAACTGTATCGGCTTGCGGCATCTACCCGGCCTCCCCGGCCTCCATTGACTTAAACGAGCGCCCCAGCGGCTGCTTGCCACCCACTGGCGGGCGCCCTACTTTTGATCGATCCGACCTTTGCAACCATTCTTAGGAGGCATTCCCATGCCCCATCGCCCCTGCTTCTCTCTGCGCACCCACGGCGGCCTGTGCGCCGGTGAACAATGGCTCTACGACGGCTCTGAGCCCATCGCCCGGCTGCAGCAGGACCCGGTTGAGCAACCGGAGCAAAACTTACGCTATTTCGACCGCAATCTCAAGCCGGTGGAATTGCGCCAATTAAAGCTTTCCCCAGGGGGCCGGCCGCTGCTGTACGGGGTGCAAATGTACTGGAAATTACCCGGTCTGGAAGCGCCTTTATTGCAGGATATAGACGTGGCAGGCCAGGACAGCGACACCCTGCAGCTGGCCGTAATTACCGTCGATCCGGGCGGTGTTTACACCTCCCGACGCGTCCTCACTCTTACCTATGACGGAGAAGCCGACTCATACGTCTACGATTTCCAGGCCCACCTCGAATTGCACAGCCCCGAGGTCTTTGATCTGGACGCTGAAGTCGGCTTTGAATATTGCGACCCTTGGTATACCGATGTGCCGGGTCCCACCGTCGAATTCCCCGGCATGTGGCAAAAGCGCTTTTCGCATTTGCTGGCCGAGCCGGCCGAGGGCCCCGTATGGCAGATGCCCATCAACCACCTGGCCACCGGCATCCCCGCTCCGCAGGCCTTTAAGGACGGCGGGCTCTTGGTCCTGGGCTTTGACCCGGGCAATAATCCGGCCTTTGAATTTGTCGGCGATACCGCCGCCCGCACAGCGATTGGGGTGTGCAATTGGGGCTACGATATCCATTTCAACGCCCGCTACAGCCGCGACGAATTATACCGCCCCATCTGCCCCCATTTCCGCATTCGCTTGGCCGCCGACGACAAAGTACAGCAACTCATGGCCGAGGCGGCCCCGCCGCCGCCAGTGACCTACCAGGGCCTGGCCGAGCTGCCGCGCTACGAGCGCCACACCAGCTTTGCCCACGGCATGCGCCTCGACCAGCCCACCACCGGGCCGCTGGACCCCTGGCCCTGGATGCCCCGGGGCCAGGAAGGAGCCCAGTGGTGCCAGAATTTTGGCCGCAGCGACAATTTTAGTCTGGCCATTAAAAAGGACAACGCCGGCCCCAGCGAGTGGTTTATGGATCGGGAGAGCGACGGGGCCTGGACCCAGCCCTGGACCCGGGGCATTGGCTATAAAATCAGCGCCTATATCAAAACCGAAAATGTCGCCGGCCGCGGCTCGTTCCTGGCGGTGCGCTGGGGCGTATTCAATTACCCCGACCGCTACCCCTATATCTGCTCGCAGAAATTGCTCGGCATCCACGATTGGACCCGCGTCGAAGTGGAGATCCATGGGCCACCGCCGCCCGGAATAAGCGCCATTTGCCTTATTCTGCGCCAGGACGGCCCCGGCACGACGTACTTCGACGACCTCGACGTGGAATTACTCAAGACCTGAGGAGATACCCCTTGTACGATATTATCATCCGCAACGGCACCGTAATAGACGGCACCCGAGCCCCCCGCTTCAAGGCCGATATTGGCCTGGTCGGCGACCGCATCACCGGCGTCGGCGACCTGGCAGCTCAGGAGGCTGGCCATACTATTGACGCAGCCGGCAAAATAGTCGCCCCCGGCTTTGTCGATACCCACAACCACTCCGACGCCTGGTTGCTGAAAACGCCGCACCTGCTGCCCAAGACCAAACAGGGCTTCACCAGCGAAGTCATTATGGCCGACGGCATCTCCTACGCCCCGGTCGACGACAACACCCGGCACGAATGGATCTTCTACCTGCGCGCCCTCAACGCCCTGCTCTACCAAGAGGATAAGGGCTGGGAAAGTCTGGCCGATTATATGGGCCATATAGAGGGCCACAACGTGCAAAACGCCGCCACCCATATCCCCTACGCCAATTTGCGCGCCATGGCCTGCGGCTGGGGCCGCAAAGTGCCCGACGATTTTGAAATGGGGCAGATTATCGCCGACGTCGAAAAGGGCATGGACCAGGGAGCCGTGGGCCTGTCCACCGGTATCGACTATATCTCCGAATGCTTTGCCACAACCGACGAGCTGGTCGAGGCCTGTCGCCCCATGGCAGCCAAACAGGGGCTGTACGTAACTCACGTGCGTTATAAGAAAGGTACCCTGGAAGGGGTCCAGGAGGCGGTGGAAATTGGCCGCCGGGCCCATGTGCCGGTGCATATTTCCCACTTCAAGGCGACCACGCCCCAACAGACCGAGGAATTGCTCGCCTACGTCGATAACGTGGCCAGCCAGGAAGTGGATTTCTCCTTTGATGTCTACCCCTACCTGCCCGGCTCGACCATGCTCAATTTCCTCCTGCCCTACGCCATATGGGAAGAGGGCCCGATAGCGGCCATGACGCATTTAAAGGACCCGGCTATGCGCCGCCAGTTCGCCCAGTATCTGCAGAATACACCGCTGGACAAAGCCTTTATCGCCTGGCTGCCCTCCCGCGATAACGCCCACTACCAAGGACAGACCCTGGCCGACTATATTGCCCAAGTGGGCAAGCCCGCCGCCGATGCCCTGTGCGATTTGCTTATCGAAGAGCATTTGGCAGTGCTGCTGGTTTTCCACCACGGCGACGACGCCGGGGTCTTCGACTATCTCAAGCACGACAAATTTATGATCGGCACCGACGGGATCTACTTCCCCGACGGGGCCGTGCATCCGCGCATGTACGGATCGGCCGGACGCATCCTGGGCCCCTGTGTACGCGACCACCGTCTCTTTTCGCTGGAAGATGCGGTCTATAAAATGGCCGGTTACCCCGCCAGCCGCTTCGGCCTCACCGACCGGGGCACCATTGCAGCGGGCAAATTCGCCGATTTGGTGGTCTTTGACGCCGAAACGGTGGTCGACCGGGCCACCTACCAGGACCCGCACCAGTACACCGAAGGCATTGAGCATGTGCTGGTCAACGGCACCCCCATTATTGCCGCCGGCGACCCGGTCGACGATTTGCCCAATCCCCTGCCGGGCCGCTACCTGCGGTTCAAAGGGTAGCCTGTCTGAAAAATCGCTTTGCCGCTCAAGCGCGAGCGAACTTTGCAGACGTGCCATTAGAGCCAGTCCGAACTCGACCCCACTCCGATTTAAACTACCCTAGAGCCCGTCGGCCCAGCCTTCTCCCTGGACCGGCGGGCTCGGTTTTATTCCCCGCCCTTTTTCTTTTTTTGCTGGGTTTATCCCTTTGTCCTTTTGCCGCGTCTTATTTATGGACTTTTCTTTTAACCCGTTTTGTCGATAATACAACTGACCAGTCAGTTCAATTCACCGCTTCTAGTCTCTTCTCCATTAGTTAAGGAATCCAATGGCCGTATTTAGCCCTTGGGGTACGTTTTTCAATATCGCCCTGACCGCCTTGGTCCTGGGCCTGGGCATTGGCCTGTTCTCTTCGCTGCGCTATTGGCGCGAATACCGCCGCAACAAAAAGGCTCCTTGAACCAACGGCTCCTAGCTCTCCTGTAACAGCGACAGATAACCCGCTCTGTAGCTTTATCCCCTTCCCCGCTTTTATGTACCAGAGGCACGCACTCTTTGCCGAGCAGGATTGACCTGGTTGGTAGGCTCGCCTACCCTATTGCTAGGCATCTATCCGACAACCAAGCCATCAGCTCAAGGGCCTGCGAGAAGACCCCGGGATGTTGCCGAATAGATTCTTATTGCAAACGGCTGTCCCTTTTGCACCAGGCCAGCAAAGGAGTCTCTTGGCCCACCCCCCTCCGAGTACCGCCCCCGATACCCCCCTGACTCAGGGCCCTTTGGTGCCGACCATCCTGCGGTTGAGTTGGCCCATGATGCTGGGCAATCTGCTGCAGACCTCCTTCAGCATTATCGATATGGCCTTTATCGGCCGCCTCGGTCCTCAGGCCCTGGCCGGGGTCGCCTTGGCCGGGGCTATCGTCCACATGGTGATGACGCTGGTGATAGGCGTCGATTTCGGCATGCGCGCCCTGGTCTCGCGCCACTACGGGGCCCGCCAACTGGACACGGCCCGACGGGTCGCCGGCCAGTCCCTGCTGCTGGGCGGAGCCCTGACCTTGATCCTGGCCACGGCTGGCCTGCTCTGGCACCGTTCCCTGCTCGAACTCCTGGGCGCCGCTCCCCAGGTGGCCGACCAGGGCAGCGCCTATCTGACGGTTTTTTTCACCGGCATCATCACCATGGTGTACATGTTCTTTGTCAGCGGCATGCTGCAGAGTATTGGCGATGCCGCCACCCCCATGCGCATCAGCGCCTGGGCCTTCGCCCTCAACGTGCCCCTCGACTATGTGCTCATTTTTGGTCTCGGCCCGATCCCCGCACTGGGGGTGAGTGGGGCTGCCCTGGCCACGATCCTGGCGCGCGGTCTGGCCGGACTATTGCTGCTGCGCGCTCTTTTCCACCACCCCAGTTTCCGCCTGGGTTGGGGCGATTTGCGCCTCGACTGGACCCTGATGAGACGGATCGTCCGCATCGCCATTCCGTCATCGGCCCAAATCGGCAGTTACAGCATATCCGATATACTGGCCACCCGTTTTATTGCCGGGGCCGGCACCGCCGCCCTGGCCGCCTACGGCTTGGGCAGCCGCGCCGTGATGGTAGTGATGATTCTCGGCTTTGGCCTGGGCGGTTCTGCCGCCACCATGGTTGGGCAGAATCTGGGCGCCGGGCGGCCCGAGCGCGCCGCCCGCAGCACCTGGCTGATCGCCGCCGCTTTTGCCGGGCTGCTGGTGCTGGTGGGCCTGCTCTACTACGAAGGCGCCACCGCCATTGTCGGGGTCTTTACCCAAGATGGCCCCACTGCCGCCCTGGGGGCGCGCTATCTGCAAATCTACGCCATGTCCTTTGTATTTTTGGCCGCCAATCTCATCTTTGGCCGCGCCCTCCAAGGGGCCGGTGACACCTTCTCCCCCATGGTAATCACCGCCATTGTACGACTCCCGGTGTTGATGAACTTGCTCCATTTCCTGCCGCAATGGGGCTTCAATACCGATGGCTTGTGGTATGCCTTCGCCCTGGCGCAGGTTTTCGAAGGTCTGCTGAAAATGTTTTGGTTCTGGCGCGGTAAATGGAAGGTAAAAGAGATTTAATCGCCGCCGAGCCAAAATTAGGGTGTACAAATCTTCTCCAGATGGTTCCTGGTAGTTAGAATCGATCGTTTCTACTCAACCGGAAAATTCGCCATGCAGTCAGAGATACCCGCCGCTCTGGTGCGGGCGGCGCAAGGTGGTAGCCTGCCCGCCTTTGAAACACTGGTGCAGCGGTTCCAGGATATGGCGGTGGCCTACAGCCGCGTCCTGCTGGGGGACTACCACCTGGCCGAAGACGCGGCCCAGGACGCCTTTGTCCAGGCCTACCAGCGACTGGGACAATTGGACGATGCGGCGGCCTTTCCGGGCTGGTTCAAGCAGATTGTATTTTCGTGTTGCATGCGCTACCGGCGCCGCCGGGGAGCCCCCGTGCAACAAGCCAACCAGGACTATCTCGCCGATCCGCGGCCTTTGCCCGACAGGGCCCTGGAGCACAAAGAACGGGCAACTCTTCTCGAAGGGGCCTTAGCGGCGCTGAACGAAACCGAAAAGACGGCCTTGAATTTGTACTATATACGCGAGTATACCGTGCGCGAAATAGCCGCCTTTTTGGAGGTCTCGCCCAGCACCGTGCAGAAACGCCTGCGGTCGGCGCAGAACAAATTACACGGGAGATTATTGACTATGACCCGCAGACATATCGCCCACGAAGCCCCATCCCAGGACAAGACCTTTACCCGCCGCGTATTGACCCAGGTCGAGGCCAACTGCCAGGGCTGGACCCATTCGCTGGTGGGCTCCCTCCACGGTGTCTTGAAAGCCACCGGAGCCGACTGGTCGCTGGCCCAATTGCACAGCGTATTGGGCTACGCCTTCCACTTTTGCATCCTGCCCGATGGGGGGCGGACCTGGCAATACGCGGTAATCGAATGGGAATTGTTCTTCCCCCTGCTGGACCGCTTGGGCTTCGAGACTCAGCATTTTCAGGCCTATCTGGGCCCTCGGGGCGCCGACTTCGCCAAGCCGCCCACTGCGGCCGAATTGAACAAGCTGAGGGAAGACACCTGGCGGGCTGTGTGCAATTCCATCGACCAGAGCCTGCCGGCCATAGCCTGGTCGCCTATGACCCGGGCGCAGTGGGAAGAAGGCGTCGGCGGCTCGGAATGGGGCCTATTGGTGGGGTATGACGAGAAACAGCGGACCTATACCGTGCATCATCGCTGGCGCGACAATAAACCCTATACCGTGCCCTTCGACGCCTTTGGTCAATGCGACGACGATACCGGCTGGTACTATGCCATTGCCTTTGGCCAGCACACGCCCCCGGATGAGCAGGCCACAGTCTCAACCGCCCTGGCCGACGCCGTCTCCTTTGCCCAGGGCAAGCGCTACGACAAGGACCAATGCTGCTATCCGGTGGCCGCCGTCGGCTTTGCCGCCTACGAGGTATGGCGCCAAACCCTGCTCCAGGGTCAAGCCGCCGCCGATGCGACGCGCCTCAATGCCGACGAGCTCAAACATAACCGCCAGCACGCAGCCGCATACCTACGCCAATCGGCCCATCTCTTTGAAGGCCCAGCAGGGCAAGCCTGCACCGATGCGGCCGCCTGTTACGATATGGAAGTGGCATCCCTGGCCGAGGTACAACATAGCGCCCGGGCGGCGCACCAAGCCGGTAAATTCACCGCCGCCGACCGGCGTCTTGCAGCCGCCGGGGTGGCTGCTGCCGCCGAGGCCGATAAACTGGCTATCGGGCATATCGAGGCGGCTCTGCCACTGCTTTGATTGCCCTCTACCGGGGTCCATCATCGACGCATACCGTATTCGTTGCGGATCCACAATTTGACGACGGCCCCGTTTTCACCCAGCTCAAAGCGCGCCGTCTCGTTGGATTTGCCTATTTACGCCAGGGTGAAGACATGCCCAACTGCTTTAGCGACCGGCCTGCTGGATGGGCAGGCCAATCGTCACTACAGTCCCCTCGCCCATTTGGCTGTCTATCTCCAGGGTCCCGCTATAGCGGCCTAGAGTTATATTGGACAGTGGTTTGGGTTAGTTTATCGCCCAACAATGAGGAGACTGTCTGATGGCTGAGCACAAATCAACGCGAGAAAATGGACGCTTTTCCGTCCAGCGGAAAT
>WLWI01001006.1_pt1 | contig 24794 bp, 40 predicted proteins | sample 6701501 | NCBI WGS metagenome assembly WLWI01 (sample SAMN12718690, study PRJNA515312) | sponge metagenome | isolation source: marine sponge | host: Mycale hentscheli | place: New Zealand: South Island, Marlborough, Capsize Point | collected 2014-11-01 | reverse complement strand
TATAATCTTCACTATCAATTAGTGTTTTTGCCTTACGACCAAACCTTACAGCAAGTTCACCTGTGTGAGTTGCTTGGATTATTTTTAATTTAGGGTTACGACCCACCATCCATGCTGGTAACAAGTAAGATGCAAACTCTGACTTTGTGTGTCTGGGTGGCATGTTTACAATTAAACGCGTAATTTTTCCTGTAGCAAGGTCATTGAACTTTTGTGCTATGACTCTGTGGTGTGCACCCTCTATAAACTCGGGCCACACAGCTTTGACAAAGGACATGAAGTCATCCTTAGCTTTATTTTTAATTTTTTTCTGAGCAACAAGAACCTGTAATTGCAAAAGTTCTCTTCTAATATCGGCAGGTAGTTTACTTATATCTATATCATTTAAATTCATAAAAATTTTTATAAAATTTTTTGCACCATCTTAGGTGTTCAATAAGTTTTTTACCACCATTAACTGTCTAAATCAAGCAATACAACCGAGAGTAGTGGGACCCCTTTTTTATTTAGGGGGGATTGCTTATATCGTTGCAAAGTTTATTGGGATTGGGTGTGGTACCTCTATTGGTCCGTGATTTGTGTGTGTAGGCGCGTTAGCGCCTACACAAAGAGAGTTAGTCTAGTAACTTATAATACGCGTCAACATTATTCTTTTGAAACCAAGTCAGACCGCTTTGCATTCTGCCATAGTTCTCATTGACCTCGTCTTGTTTTATCTGATCGTATCTTGCTGCCTCTTCCATTGTTAGTTCTACACTAACACCACTGAAAGGATTAGTTCTAGTTATTATATCTGTCATATCCTGGATCATATGGGATAAGTCAAGCATTGTCAACCTACTTTCTTCTCAATGACCCAATGTGGATAACAATTCTCGGTCTTATGTTCTGGGTCCTTGATTGGTGTTTCCAGGGGCTCTCGTCTTGGCGCTAGTGCAAGCATACCTTGTATATTATGTTCAACAAATTCCATTAAACAAGATTGATTACAAAAGTAATTCCACCAATGTCTGAACCAATAACTATTATTTGGTTGTCTGTATTTTACTTTCATTGTTCTTAATACTTTATTGCCCTTGCTACCTCTTACTCTTGATTGTATTTCTTTCTTATGGCAGTTCGGACCATGACACCAATTAAAATTACTCATGATTAGGTAATCCTCCTAGCATTGAAACAAACCCACTAAAAGTAATTAGTATTCCTAGTATGTAATGTTCACCTGCGTGTAAAAAAGTTATTACTCCTAACATCATTAATATAAATCCTGTTAGTACCATTAATAATCTTCCCATTAATTCGCCTGTCATTAGTGCCTCACTTTCCAACTTGTAGTCGCAGTTCTATAACCATGACTATCTAAGTCGTAGTACACATAGTAAGGCACACCTTTTTTTGATGTACCATATCTGCTTTTTTCGTCATGCTTACCTTGTCTTGTTATGTGCTTCTTATGTTTAGAAGCCCAATAAGTTATGTAAAATGTTTTAGTCATATGTATTTCTCTCTTTCTGTACCTATCCTATCAATGATAGGATAGGTTGTCAATAGCTTAATTTAAGCTATTTTCTGCTTGTTGTTGCTCGTATAATAATCTAGCTTTAATCTTATCTTCTCGGCTAGAGTTCTTGTTCTTCATTCCTTTAATTCTTTCAGCAAGATTTTTAGGATTATAAATAACAAGTCCTGTACTATTAGTTCTGATTATTTCTGCGTCAGTAATATTTAAACCAAGTTCAGTACAAAGTTCTAATGCCTCGTCTAAATATTTATAACCTTTTAAACCAACTTTAATTTCTTTCATTTGGTCTAAAACAGATTTAATCCATTTTTGGTGTGCAACAACAAATTGACCTTTTGCCTGTTTCCAAGTAATTAAAAAATTAAACTCTTGTTCAGTACAAGCAATAGACCTATCTCTACAATAATCTCTACCAATTAAATCTAATTGATATTTCTCATTCCATTGTTTGCCATAACCACTATCATCACTACCAAGATACTTATTGTTATTGTCAGTATATTTTGTTTTGTGTGGGTTATTATCTTTGCCCTCTTGTTCAATCAAAATATCTGGGTTGCAATCTTCCTGTGCTTTTAGTTCATCACGAAACAAAGCATAACCATATTCATTATCACTTCTTGAATATGAAGAATTGTTGTCAGTATCAAAGCTACCACTTAATCTAAAATCAAAATGTTTCTCAATAGGTTTCTGTACCATAATACGATTATTGTCATAATCCCTATCTTCTACTTCGCCTTGATAATGAAAATGAAAACAACTGTCTTTGGCAATCGTACTTACATTCTCAAACTTATTTTGTAAGTAGTATGCTTTCTCAACATCATCTTCGGTATAGTGTCGTCTTACTATTTGTTCAGCAACTTTCCACGCATTGTCATTTATGTCAATCTGATTTGCTTTCAGTTCGTCATACTTTTGTTTTTCTTGCGTGTCTTCTTGTTCAAGGTGTACTCGCATACGATTTGCAATCTTATTACGATACTCTTGATTTAGTCTTATTCTAGTCATTTTACCTCTTTCTGTATTTGTTTGCATATAATTATAATTAGCACTTGACAATAGGATAGTCAAGCACTATATTTGATGTTCAGCCTCATTTGAGGATTTATCGCTGAAACAAAACTATAAATCCTAATGGGACCTACACCAGCAAAAGTAGGTAGGATTATTGACTGGAGAGGATTCTAGATAAGCCCCCAGTCCTGATCCCTGGTCTTTGGTCGAGACAGACTATAGTCTTAATTGTTTCGGTAAGGTCGAAGCATCAACCAAAGCCCTGGGATCAGGCTGATCCCTGGTCTAATGGCCCTATAACTAGGTTTGAAATCATTAGACCTGGGATCAGCCAATGCGCCGCCGCCGCTATAACACAGGGACCCTGGCTACTGGCTGGTCAACAGAAAGAAAATTATGATGAAAGAAAAAATTTTGATAAACCACTGGCGCTGGCTCGCGGCCAATGGATATAAAAAAGAAGCTGCAAGCTGCAAGCTTCAGGCTGCAAGCTTGACAAGGAAATATTATAATGATATTGTATCCTATAAAAGAAAGGATAAGTAATGAATACTAAAGAAGCATGGGCCTTAGTCGGTGGCCTGAGTAAACCGTCAAAGATGCCTGGATGGTCGATAGGTATACCTGCCAAAGAATGCAAGACTGGCGGCAAGCTTCAAGCTGTCAAAGGCTCAGTGTGTTATGATTGTTACGCGCTCAAGGGCTGTTATGTTTTTAAGGTTGTTCAGGATGCACAGTATAGAAGACTGGCAGCTATCAAGAGCCCGGACTGGGTCCAGGCAATGGCTCACCTGATCAACAGCAAAAAGCCTGATGTGTTCCGCTGGCATGACAGCGGCGATGTACAAGATTTAAATCACTTACAAAAAATTTATGAAGTGTGTAAGCTCACACCTTCAAAGAAGCATTGGATGCCAACGAGAGAGGCATGGATAAAGGACCACCTTCAGGACAAGCCAAACAATTTAGTCATAAGGTTCAGCGCGCCCATGGTAAACCAGCGGGCGCCTGCTTCCTGGCCTAACAGCTCAGAGGTTGTTGATTCAGGGGCCAGCTGTCCGGCTGCTTCTCAAGACAACGAGTGTCGAGACTGCAGAAAATGTTGGGACGCCACAATTAAAACAATTTCTTATGGTAAGCATTAAAGAATTACAGAATCACGGGGTATTAAGATCCAGGCGCGGGCTAGCTGTTAGCTGGGCGCCCTGTGTATCGGATCAGGTCATTAGCAAAGCTAACTCAACGCGTGGGCTTAGTTGCGTGCATCCTGGTCCGGGCCTCAAGCTTCAAGCTCCAAGCTGCAGGCGTCAAGCTTTCGAACCAACCTGTTCAAGCATCAGGCGGCAAGCGTCAAGCCCCAGGCAGCAAGCGTCAAGCGTCAAGCCACAAGCTGCAAGCTCTCTTATTCTCGATCCATGGAACATGGATATTGGAGAAGTATTAGGGGGTAAAGGACCAAGGGTCTTTACCATGATAAATGTGTTCTGATTGTGTCTTGTGTGGAAGGCAATTTGATGTGGACTAAACCTAATTTTTTTACTCTTCGTTACTTTTAATTCTAAAGTACAAAAGTGCCCAGAAGTATTATAGACCAATAGATCAGGAGTACCGAGTAAGCTACTATTTTCAATCCTGATAAGTGAAAGTGACTTAAAATTTCTTTTGATTTGTTGATAAAATTTTGCCTCTGGACCCATGTCATTATTGAGGTAATTACCCCTCGCATTATGCGCCCGGTGTACGCAGATTCCCCGGTAAAATTATATTAGATGCTTCCGCTGTTTTTAAAACAAGACGGTGCGATTGATGGTTTTTGTTTAACCCAAATATAGTTTGACTGTTTTCTTGTACTTCCATTTTTTTAATTTCATGTAGTTTACCATTTACTTCAACGTAAAGTACGGCATCACTAACAGCATTACCTTGCCTCGTGCCTGCCTTGTTACTAGCGGTAAAAGTAGAAAGGAATTCTTGTAAATCTCTTACTCTCATTTATTTTTTTCTGCAAGAAGTTTCTCTATTTCTTTTTTGTAAACTTCATTATCATGTTCTAATGCTTTTATGACAGCCACTTGTTGTATAATCTTAGCACCCATCTCATCTATAATTTTTTTAGTTCCTGACAGTAAGTTTTCTGTCTTGACCCATTCTGATTCTTTTTGTTTCCAATCCCATATTTCTTTTTTGTGCAACTCAACCAACAGAGATAAATCTCCAGGACCTCTGTCTTCAGACAATTTTGTCTTACTTTCATTCTCGTGACTCATATCTTCTCCATGTTCTTTCAAATGTGTATATGTACGCTTATCTTTCATACCTTGACTTTATAGGACGATTACCTTAAAAAGTCAATATGGGAGTTCCAAAAAGATTAACAGAAATGCAAAAAAGATTTGCTGAATATTTAGTATTTGGTGGACCTGACGGACCACTATCTAAATCAGAAGCAGCTGAGCTTGCAGGGTATTCACCTAAACGTTCACGTGTTGAAGGCAGTGAGCTAACCAATCCAAGACTGTCACCACTTGTGGTGCAATACATCAGTAAACTACATGATGAACGATTACAAAAACATGAAGTAAACTATTCTAAACATATAGCTGAGTTAGATAGAATTAAACAGGCCGCTTTGAAGAAAGGTTCTTTTTCTTCTGCTGTAAATGCTGAGGTGAGCAGAGGTAAAGCAGCAGGACTATACATAGACCGGAAAATAATAAAGACGGGTAAGTTAGAAGATATGTCAGAGCAAGAATTAGAAGCCAAAATGAAACAAATACTCGACGACTACGCACCGTTGTTGAACGTGACGCCATCTAATGAATCCGAGTTATCTTCTTCACACAAGAAGTTGGAAAAACAGACCTCTCCGAAAAGTGAATAGAACCATCTGACTCTACGTCATAACCTGCAAATATTCTTACAGTCTCCTCATCTTTACTAAACAACCAACCTTCACTTACAGGTGTAGCTAGTTTCATGTCTTTAAATTCTTTGTCTGTACCCCAGCCGCCCTCAGTAATGATATCAATCCAATCGATACGCACACGCTTGAATGGAAACGGCACAGCTTGTTTAACAGTCTTTGGTTTAGTGTAGCTGTTAATTCTTCTAGATTTGTTTTTGGATTTCATAAATGTATATGTATGGCAAAAGTTTTAAAAAAACAATGAAAATGAAAAGCTTCGCGCATAGGCAATCCTAGAATTGACCTAGGTAGACAAAATAATCTGTCACCTTAGACATGAAATGTCTACCTGACTGTCTACCCTAAAGTCATATATACCAACACTTATAGACCAAAGTGACAGAATGACATTATTTCTAGAGTAGTTTTTTATTTTTTTTTTATTTTTTTTCCCATACATATACATTGTCATATTACCTCTTTATCTGCCTTTTTTCGGACATAATATTTCCTCATTACTGCCACTTTGTCCTCAGCTTCTGCCATAATTTGTAACAATTTGTCAGCTTCCCCTGTAATATCCACGTGTTCCGGGATTATTATATTATTTTCACTCAGAGATTGTATCTTGTACATACAATCCTCGATTGTAGCTTCATATCTCTTTAGAAGCGTTCTAAACAACTGATCGTTCATGTTTCTCCCTTCGGTTGTATTTCTTTTTATTCTTAATTACTTTGTGTTTAAAGTGCTTTAATTGCACAGCAATAGGATTACGTTTTTTATTTCTTTTTTGACTCATTAAAATCTTCTGCTTTCATCGGTGTAGCTTTTTCTTTTTCATCATGCATAAGCTCGTTATACATATTAATTCGTTTTAATGCCTTGTGCTTCCAGGCTCTAAGGTCAGCGCCTTCTGTTTTGAATTCTTGATAATATAGGTCAGGCGTGCAGACCATGATAACTCCTTGCTCGATCTTGCTGCCGTAGACGTAGTCGTGGGCCATTGCGTACATGGCAATTTGTAAATAATAATCTTCGATCCATTCTTCTTTCTTCGGACGATTAGCTTGTTTGAAGTCAACAATAGTTTCTTTGCCATTATGAAGGCATACCAAATCTGTTGAGCCCGCGTATAAACCCGGGTAGTGTAGCATGACTTCAGAGCCATACCATTCTTCCACTGGCGCAAGACCAATCTCAATAATTTTGTCGGCCATGGGACGCGCCTCTTGTCCGATGCTTGTAAGATCCACACACCCAGTTCCGAGGATATAGTGCTCCAAGAATTTGTGCATACATGTCCCCCTATTACTAGAATGGTTTTTGATTCGTTCTGCGTTTTCTTCTCCAACTTTGGCCTTCCAATTTTTTAAAAATGATTTATCTGCGGTGGCACCTAATATAGTAGTCACACTAGGAAGTCTAGAATTATCTATGTCATAAACCCTGGTCCCTGATCCGGGGTCCGTGAGCTGTTTTCCTCGTATATAGTTGTATTTATTACTTTTCTTAATCTTTCGACCAATGTTCTCGTACTCTAAAATATCCGTATCATCCATCATTAAAAACCATTCCTATCACACAATTCTTTTAATTCTTTTTCTCTTTCCTTTTTATTCTTTTTAGATTGTTTATAAGACTCATCTAACTCATCCTGTTCTGTTTTAAAAGGATCTCTAACCTTTTCAGTCAACACTTCTATTTTAGGATTCTTATCATAACCATTATAATAATAACCAGTTACCTCTTCATCTTTTTTAATTTTTTTACCAAAGATTCTATCAAATTCTTTTTTATACAAGTCCGTTGCCGGTCTAGATTTACCATCGTATTTAAATTTTTTCTTCATAACTTTCTTTTTAACTCCTCTAAGTATTGTGCATTTTCTTGATCTCTAATCAACTTTTCACGTTCAATGTTTTGTTTATCTCTAAGTATCTTAACATGCTTACGCCAAGCCCATGCATTAAGCTGACCTGCATACTTCATTATAAAATGTAAACCGTTGTATATATATTTATCAAACATTTAATCTACCATTATCAATTCTATTTTCATTTTACGTTGTCTTGTCGTAGGCACACGATTAATCTTTCTAGATTTTTTAGTCCACTTGGGTTTAGTATCCTTACGATACGATACAGTTTTAACATCTATTAACTTAACGTCTCCTTCTTCACCGACCGCAACCAAATCAAAAGGACAATGTGGATCCACGCTTTTTGCAACATGATAACCGTCTTCTAGCAATTGAACAATAACTTTATGTTCACCAACAGTGCCCTTAATAGATTTTTTACTCATATCAACCCCCATGCTTTCCGTGCACGTACTCGCATGGTGGCAAAGGCTCCACACCTCCACGGTTACTTACCGCTTCATCGGTTGCCGTACAGAGGCTAGCGCTAGGCTTTACTTGGACGGAGGTCCTTTTCAAATTTTTCTTATCTCCTGTAAACACCCACTTTACTATTGATGTTGTTGGATCAAAGCCATCAAACTTTAAATCTTTAGTGCAAGCTGTCAGAAGTACCATCATCAATCCAACCCATATCATCGACTTCATAGAATTCCCCTTCCGAGTCACAGTCCCAGCACTGATGTACCTGGTCCTTTCCCTCTGTTGCCACTTTTAAATAACCGTTGCCTTTACATGTTGGACAAATAGTTACAGTTACTTTAGCTTTTTTTAATTTTTCCATTTAATTTCTTCGCTTTCTCATTTGCAATTGATTCAATGGTCTTACTTATAGATAATGTTGCATCAGGCAATAATACCTTCGACAAACTTATCAATGTCTTGTATGTATCATGTGTTAAGGATACATTTCTATATTTAGTTATATCAGTCATTTGTGACTTCCTTTCATTTAATTGTAATGACTATATAGGATATTAAGGATAAATGTCAATGGTTAAATTTGTTTTATTAATGGTTTTATGTAGCGAACTTGCAGTTAATCAATGCAAGATTATACCTACACCTACAGTATTATTTGATGACTATAGTTCGTGCATAGTTTATGGCTACGATTACTCACATAAATTAATGGCAGGATTTGATCCAGAATGGAACAACAGTATGAAGGCTTATACTAAGTTTTCTTGTGAGCCTGATAAGATAATTTGACAACAAAGATATAAATCTATAAATTAGATAAATCTCACCACAATAACCTATCCTTATTTTTCCCTCTTTAGGATAGGTTTATCTACAAATACAACCGATCATAGAACCACTACCATCATTCATTATGTGTAGGTTTAGTGTGTCTACGTAGCCGGTTAACTTTAGTCTTAGTATCTCGCACAGATCCATGCAGCTTACTGGTTCCAATAAAGATATATGTTCCATCATCTGCTTTGATACAGGAATTAATTGATAGAGTCCGTCGTCTAAAATTATTAGTTCCATTAGTCATCTAAAACTTTAGAGTCAAAGTTCCGTGTTCCGTGGGCTATAATCTTTTTTACACCTGGTCCTTGCAACTCTAGTGTTGCATAAGATGACCATGCTTTACGAATTAGGTTTAATTCTAAAATTAAATTAGACCACTGTTTTTGTGTTATGTCTTTACTTATTATAGTTAGTTTTTTTTCTTTCATACCCACAATGTAGGATTTATAGGGATTGCTGTCAACCCTTCTTTTGTTTTTTTTGTTGTCTTTTTTCGTGTTTATTTCTTGATTTTTTGTGACGTCCAGGCCGTTTCTTAGGTTTATCACGAGGTGCTGTGGATAAACCGTATTTAGATTTCTTGGCCATCTGTCCATTCTTTTACAAAAGGTGTACCACCATCTGTACGCGAAGTCATAACAGGTAGATAACTTATCTTACCATTAATATGTTGTTGTAAATCTGCACCGCAGTTCATGCATCTGTATAATTCATTTGTAAGACCAACTAACATTGTGATCTCACTACATGTTGGACATTTACCATTAACTACTTCTGCTGAAACTTTTACCATTACTCTATTATTAACTTTTTTATTGACAAAGATCCATCTATATTTGACTCGAGCTCGGCCATCGACTTGATGCACTGGTACCTAACATGTCCATCTTTTTTTGTACCACGTTTTGCAATCCTTTTGCCTTCCAAACATTTTCCCATTGAAGGCTGGATACGTGCTTCCTTAATCTCTCCCTGTACAATCATAAGTAGAGCAACGACTAACTCTGTCATAAAATTTTACCTTTATTTTCACCTTGCTTGATAACATATTTTTGTGTACCATTCTTGCCGTGTTCAACAGACTTTTTTAAATTTTTAATAAAGTTCATTTGTTTAGCTTTCTTTTCCATATCAGAAATATATTGTACTACTTGTCTAGTAATTCTTTCCATTTTCTCTTACCTTATCTTTTAATCCTTCAATATCAGCTAGTGCTTTATCTAATTGTTCTCTTAAAAATTCTATGTTGACTTTGTTAGTCATATTCATCTCTTGAGTTTGTTCCATTTTCTCTACAGTCTTGTACAAATCCTCAATTAAAAATATCTGCTCCTGGTCCACGGGGACCTGTTCACTTTTTTTTAACAAATCATTTTGAAACAACTCACGTGACGTCTCCAACGATACCAACCTGGCCGTTAGCTCGGTGTATGCGAACACGCCGGCTGCGACGAGTAAAATTAGCGATGCTACCGTTTTCATCGGCATCTGCACAGCAGCGGATTCTGATATATTTAAAGGTTTCTTAGTCATCTTTAGGTTTTGGTAGAGGCAGTATATAGTCTTTTGGAGGCATTTTCAATTTGCTTTTTTTGGGTCCTATAATCTTATCATTCATTAATTTGACGTCAGGGTTCTCTTTTTTGTAGTTATCTTTCATATCATCCCAAAGACTTTGAGAATCAGATGGTCTAGTATTGTCTCGTGCAGGAGTTACACCTCTACATTTAGATACTAATAAATTAAAATTAGAATTGTTTGCAAGACTTGGATTACTATTAACCCTACCGCACATCTTCATTAACTCTAATTGTTGTTTGATTGCTACGTTTTCTTTTGCTGTTTTACAGTCTGTGCCTAAATATTTTCTATAAGTAAAACTTAAGTATTGTTGTTCATTAGTGCTACTATCAGAATAATTATAATCAGTTTCTCTTTTATCGGTTCTTATTTCAAACTCTCCGCATCTTACACCATAGTCGTTAAGATATTCGTTTCTAGGATAAGCAGGTTCTACAAACAAAGCTAGTATTGTAAGAGCCAAGATAAGTAGTCCTGTAAAATAATAATTCATCCTGAGAACCTCCATACATTACCTGTTTAAATCCTTAATATCATAGTCGTGTTCTCTGACTTGATCTGCTAATTGTCTGTATAAATTTTCTGCCATCTGCCAAGTAGACTCTGCAGAAGTTAATCTTGTATTTTGATCTACAATTTTATCTTCAGCAACTTTTAAATCTCTTTTAAGATCTATAATTTCTTGTTGGTTAGTGTTGATGGTGTCTGTAAGATTAACAATATAACGAACGCCAGTAAATGTACCGACTAGCACTGAAGCTACTACAGGTACTAATACAAAATTCTTTTTTAACAAGTCTGCTAAATTCATTTTTTCTTTTCCTCAATTTCATAGAAGAACTTATCCGTATCTTCTGTTTTCCATGCACCGGTATCTTCTACATTCCATTCGTTAGTCTGTACTTTCCAGTCAGGAATGTTGTCCTTTACTGTGAAAGAAGGTAGGTCCCAAATACATCTATTGTTAGGTTGTGCTGCATAATTACCGTCGTTTAAGGCTATTATGTGAGCGCACTTGTGCTCGTGCGGAATTTCTGAATGATCAGAATTTAGTATATTAGCATCTGGATGTCCCCAGTCAACGGTAAATAAATATTTACCATGATGCCATTTTTTATCTTTACCAATGTATTTGCCGGAAACTGATGCTAAAATATCCCAAGAAGTAACAGCAGGATAATAACTAAAACTATTCCAAAGCTCCAACTCGTCAAGTCTGCGTTCAGGAACTTCTTCTCTGTTAAAATCTCTTTGTATGAAGGCGCTAATTGGGAGACGATAAAAGACAGCGCCGTTTTCCATAAGTGCATGAAATAAGATAGCACGCCCAGTAAGACTGGTAATGCCGAAGATAATGCAGTCTTCAACTTCGCCTTTATGTTTTCTAAGGTCATATAAATACTCCTTTTTTATTTGCGCGTATTGTACAGGAATATTTGCATTTAAGTAAGCCATAATTTATCATTTTATTTGGCCCCAATTAGGGCCTGATTCATAGTCTACCTTGTTAGGTACTTCTAAGTCAACAGCAGATTCCATAATGTTTTTTATTTTTTCTGCATGTTCAGGACTCTCAACAGATATATCAAGTTCATCGTGTACTTGTATATGCGGTATGATACCTTCTTTGTGTAAATCAATCATAGCTTTCTTTGTCATGTCGGCTGCTGATCCTTGTATCAATTTATTTAATGCTTTGTAAGTGTAGGCACGTTTAATCCCTGGTCCGTGTTCCATGAGCGCTGCGTCATGTGGCAATGCTTTGTGTATACCAAACTGATTAGGTTCCCATAGATGGAAGCGACATAGTCTTCCTAACAATGTACGGATTCGACCAGAGTCTTGTGCCCTGCTCATTACATTATCCATTAACATTTTAACAAATGGCACTCGGTTATGATATTGTCTAAACAATGCATCAGACTTATCTTTACTGATACCAAGTTCAGCTTGTAATTTATTTTTACCCATACCATAGAACAGGCCAAGATTTATGGTCTTAGCCTGCGATCTAGGTATCTCTGCCATATCAGCAACGATCGTGTGAAAGTCAGCATCGCCATCGCGATACGCATCCAATACATCGCCCACTCCATAGAGATTTTGTAAAGCTGCATAATGCACTACCAGCCTAGGCTCTTGCTGAGAATAGTCAAAACAACCCCATGTATGGCCCTTCTCGGGCACAAATAAGGCCCTAATCCGTGGTCCAAGGTCTTTGTTTCTAGCTGGTATTTGCTGTAAATTTGGGTTTGAGTATGAGAATCTACCGGTCACAGTTCCGCCATTATCGGATCTAAGTTGGTTAATATCTGCATGAATTCTACCCTTGTGAGAATACTTAATTATGGTATCAATAAACGTGGTATGGGCCTTGTTTATTTCACGGGCCTGGGCGATTCGTTTCACCAGTGGGTGGGGGTGATTCTGTAAAAAATTTTTAGTAAAGGAAGGTGCAGATGTTTTCTCAGTTCTATCATAGTCTAGTTTTAGTTTATCAAAAACTTGTGCGATCGATCGTGCAGCCCATATTTGAGTGTCTATGCCTGTTTCTTTTTTTACTTCTTGGATTAACTTGGCTTCTTGTTGCGCTAGCTCTTGCTTCATTGTATGAGCTTTTTGAACGTCCACTCGAACCCCACGAAATTTCATGGCCACTAGACAAGGAAAAAGTTCCGTCTCGAGATCAAAAATAGATTGTATGTCTTGGTGAAGTATTTCTTTTTTAAGTTCTTGCCATAACTCTAAAGTTATCTCTGCATCTTTTTCTGCGTATGCACCCACATAAATGGCAGGTAGTTTATACATTTCTGCCTTGGCGTCAACACCCCAATCTTTTGCAGCTTGATATAAATCGCTTTCACTTTTTGTTTTACCAGTGTATCTTTTAGCACAGTTGTTTAAGTCATAGCGCATTTGATTTTCATCAACAAGGGCCGATGCAATCATCGTGTCCACAATTTTACCGCTGACACTTAAACCGAGCGCTTGTATCCAACACACGTCATACATGGCGTTGTGAAATATTTTTATAGCTGGTGTATCTAATACACCTTGAAACCATTTTAAAACTTTTTTACGATCCATATTACCACCACCTTCGTGTGCGATTGGATAATAACCTGACCATCCTGGTACAGCGACAGCTATTCCTGTAACATCACCTTTACCAACTACAGATCCTGATCCCATCTTCATTAGGTCTGGGTCTTTAGTTTCTAAGTCAATTGCAATTTCATCATACTTAGATAAGTCTGGAAAATTTTCTGGTGGTAGCCACTCTGTCTGTGGTTTAAATAGAGGTATCTGCATCGTAATCCCTTTCAATAATCATTTCTAAAAAGTGTATTGCTTTCAATATGTCTTGTTTCTTTCCTTTCAGTCGGTGACGACAGATGTATTTTATAGCACATCCTTCCGGAAATAAAAGCTCATTCTCAACTACAAACTTACTTGGTTGAATTTTAAATTTTTGATAGTGACTCCCCCCATGCTGCTTATCCCAAACGCTTTTCTTTTTCATAGTAAATATCCCTTCTCATATTTTCTTGGTTCTATTATGTGTAAGTTTTCTTTTGTTCTAGTTGCACCAACATAGAACAATCTATTTTCATCGTCTGGATCTCTTTCATAACCTTTCATAGTATTTTGTGTTAAGTCTGTTAACAACACAACATTTTCTGCTTCACCACCTTTAGCTCCATGTATTGTAGATAATTCTATTCGTGGCTTTTCATTTAGTTTTTCTCCGTTTGCTCTCATCTTTCTTAAATAATCTACTTTAGTTTGTCCGGCATCATCAAACGCTTCATACCAAACTGTTTTAACTTGTAAGCCGTAATCTTTTACTAACTGATCTATTCCATAAAAAGATTCTTTTGCCATACCTTTTATTTTTTTCTTGTGCCAATGTTTAGGTCCCATGTATTTAGATATACTTTCTATTTGTTTAAAGTTTACCAACTGTCCTTGTCGTAATTGTTCCCAGGCTGTAGCTGCTTCGTGTAAATCTTTTTCTGTGCCTCTTCTGTATTTAGATGTGTAGTAAAGACCACGTTGATACAAAGACTCTTCTATATCTTTTAATAAATATTTAGTTCTAGCTAGCACCAACCATTCTCCTGTTGACATATCAATTGTGTCAGCACTGTAATGTCTGTGTAAACTTCCTTGTACAGTTTTAGGTTGCCATGTTTTATCTATCCTGTTTCTAATTCTATTAATAATACCCATAGCTACACCATGCACTTTAGCTGGTATTCTAAATGATTGTGTTAGTGGTAAGTATTGTCCTTCTAATGCTATAAAAGAATCTACATCTGCACCAGCCCATTTGTATATTGCTTGATCATCATCGCCTGCAATAAAAGAATCTTGTGTTTTATTCCATATTGTTTTTGCCATGTCCCATTGCATAAGAGACAGATCTTGTGCTTCATCAATAAATACTACATCAAACTTTGGTGACTTGTCAGACTTAGTAAATTCTGTAATCATGTCATTAAAATCTATTAAATTATATTCTTTTTTGTATCTTGTTAATTCATTATCTATAATTCGTAATGTGCTTCGCTCTAAATCTTGTGTGTGTTCGTTTAAATCAAACTGTTGTTCTGGTGTAATGTTTCGTAGTTGTGCTAGTTGTATAATACGTAGATATTCACTGTCGGAAGTAAACGCACTACCTTGATCTTCTTGATAGTCTGCATAAGTTACAGGAAAACCTAACTTTTTTCCTAGATCTCTATAATGTCTTTGTTGCATAACTTGATCTTTTTTAATTCCAAGTTTTCTAAATGCTAGTGAGTGTAAAGTTCTAAAATATGGCAGATCATCTTCTGTTAAATTAAATTTTTTTATAGCTCTATCTCTTGCTTCGTATGCAGCTTTCTGTGTAAATGCAAAGTATCCAACTTTATCTGGATCAGTTTGTTTTAAATAATCATCTACTTTATTTAATAGTGTTGTAGTCTTACCTGTGCCTGGTGGTCCTAATACTATTGTTCTCATGTTACGTGATACCATTTCTTTCCAGCTTCAACATACTCATCAAATGTTGACTCTCTAAACTTTGCATTACAATTTCTACACGCCCAGTTTCTAAATTTTTTTGTATTCCAATCATGATCTAAAACTATTTGTGCATCTTCTCTACCACAATGTAAACACACTGTTGGTTTTTCTGGAGTTTTAGGATCTTTGTTTAAAGTATGTCGTAATGCTCGTTTAGAATTTTCACATGTTTTACATGTTCGTTTTAATCTTTTAAGAACTAATTGTTCTTTACCTACTATTTTAGCACTAGCTACATGAAAATTTTTTTGATTAAAGGTTTGATTACATTCTTTGCACGTGTGTTTATCTTTAGGAGTACCAATAACTTTATGTTCTACACCTTGCCATATTCTAATAAAATATTTCATTAATAAGGGTCTTTCGGTTTAAGTTCTTTTTGTGTATAATCATCTGTCTTTTTATCAAATTGTTTTACAACAAATACAGATATTCTTTCTTTACCAATACGTTTGTCATCACAGTTACATGTTTCTTTTAACATTTGTGCTGTTCTAGAATACTGCACGTCCCAACGTTTTCTAATTAAAAATTGATTATAAAATTTATCAAATATAAAATGATGATAACCATCTTTAGTTAGTACACCACCACGTTTTAAATCTTTTATGTCAGAACCTATGTGTCTGTCTAAACAAAACTCTTCTAAATGATTCTGTAATTGGTCCTGCGTAGTCACACCTTCTGGTGGATCTATTGGTTCGTGGTTCTTCATCAGTGGATTTATTATCATGTCCCAGTCTTTTGGTTTTACTGTTGGTGGTTTAAAATCTAATTGTTCCATACATGCTTCCTGGAATAAACTTTGTTGTTTTAAAAACTTTACATTTTCTAGGTGTAGTCGTTCACCATCTACGTTTAGATAATAGTATGGCTTTTCTAATTTAATTTTTTGTAAGTCAGTTAGTGCAGGAAATACTATTTCTTCACCAATACCAAACTTTCTTTCTCTACATAATTTTTTATCACACAGATTACACATTGGTGTATCATTACATTTGTAACCCCAATCTTTTTTATCGTGTTGTCTTTTAATTATTTCTACTTCAGACTCACTTAATGGCACAGTAGATGCTGTTGCATTAAACAAAGTCATTTTACTTTTCCATTCCGCTGGCCATTTCTTTTTAGCATACACACCAAAATGAAACATAGAATTGTTTCTGCCACCTTCTGGTATTTTATTTATTGCCATAAGTTCTATGCATGGTGGAGCATCATCGTATTCAGATTTAGGTCTTTCTATTTTTACAAAGTCTAGGTCATATTGTTTTATATCTTCATATATCTTATAAAATTCTTCTAAAGTTGCAGCTTCGCCATTATCTTTAAATGCATAACGTGTAGTTTGATTACCATTAAAGTATGGTAGATTTAAAAAATTACCTGTGTCATCTGCTGATTTTAATTGTATTTGTTTTGGAAAGACTTCTGATCCGCCGTATCCTAGTAGTGTTTTTATTTCCGTTAGTTTGTCTCTCATTCTTTCTGCTGCTACCGGGTTTGCAGAAAAGAGAAAGACGTGTGCTCCTCCGCTCTTTGACCTGCACACAGCCAAAGGCAATTTAAATTGTTTTATCTTATCTATTAATTTTTTATGATCAAATCCTGCGTAAGAATCTATATCTACACAACCCCACACACATTCATTATCTTCGTTAATTGGTATAATACCCAGACTCTGTGTACCATTTAAATGCATGGTCCACAGTTCCGTGGTCACTGGTTGACGTACTACGAATGATTGTCCTTTTAATTTGACACCATTCTCAACTGGCGTACTTACTTTAGTACAACCATGAGCTCGCTCCAATCCTTTAAATATTTTTTCAAACATATTTTATACGTGGGCGTTTCTACTCTCGCTTAGACGCCCACTACCTAGGATTCGATTAGTACGGTGATGCTTCTTTAGTGTCTTCTGATCCGTGTTTAACCTGCACTTCATCCTTGCCGACACTTTGAGCAAAAGCTTTGGCCATTTCGTAGACAGCTTTGTCTTCGACTGGTCCCATCTTTTCTACTTCCCATCCAAACCATGTTCCTTTGTCATTAGACATTTGCACAGTTGATAGATTATAAATGTGGCTGTATGTTGGCGGTGTAAACAAACCATTTTTACCTTGTAGCTTGATACCCATCATCAATGAGTTCCATTTTCTACTAACTTTAAGTTGAGTAGATTTCATAGAAATCAAAGCTGTTGATGGATTATTACCAAGAGTTAATACAAAGTGACTAGCAGTGTTATCAAGATAATTACCATTTGGTAATCTATCTTTGTAGTCTTTACCTCTTGTGGTTTGACTAACGATATCACTATCTGCACTGTGAATTGCAACAGGTGCACCACTGCTGGTACCTCTGTCTTGCCATTCTATGTATTGTCTTTTGTAATGACAAGGTACAACACTAATTTTATCAAACAATTCGTTTGTGACAGTGTTGATTATTTTGCCAGGCTCTGCGCCTTCGACATATTTACCATCTCTTTTGTTTACTTCTGGAGATAGTTGTCCCAAAATTTTTAGGAAAGGTAACGCAAGATCTTCCTGCGCTATATTTTGAGCACCTTGATTTGCATCAGCTTCAAACAAGTTGACTGCTAATGCTCCTTCTTTTTTCTCTGTTACTTGGTTCATGTTTATTTGTTCCTTTTTATTGTTGTCTTATTTCCAACGAACACGTTGAAAATTTCCGTTGGCATAGTTTTACCTGCCTCTAAACGCTCACGGACTAACGCTTTAAGAGTCATGGGTTCAACCTTCAACTTTTGTGTCGGTTGAAACCCACGTTCCTCTGCAAGTGCAGCATAATCAGCTGCCTTGTTATCCTCGTTACGACCGAATGATACGGATATCTCATTTTTGATTATATCACCCAAGCCATTTTCACGAAGCCAGTTAAATGCTTTCTCTCTGTTTGCTACAGAAATATTTGCACTATAATTTGGTTTAACATCTACCGAAGAACCATCTGCTAGTTTGAGATGTGATAATCCCATTTCTGCCATCATGGTAGGAATTACTTCCCCTGATAATCGGTCATGTTCTTTTTTTAAATCTTTAAGATTATTCTCACTTGTTTCTATTCTATTATTTAAACCTTCTAACATTTGTATCTGATCTGCTAGAGATTGTATACTTGCAGTTTTATCTACAAGATCTTGTTGGTCTTCTTCAAAGTTTATTTGTTGTTTAATACTCATCTAATTTTCCTTTCTCGTATAGATCTATTGCAATGGTATAATATTTTCTTTCTTGTTTGTCCCATTTTAATAGGTTGTATTTTCCATTTGTTATATCAGAAACTATAGAACAAGCTACACCTATTATTGCAGGATCACCTGTTAATAATAAATAATCTTTAGTTCTATAATTTGCTAATGCTTTTCTTAATTTAAAAATAAGTGGTCCTGGTGAAAAAATTATTTGTGAAAGTTCTGGTAATAAAAATTTAAACTTTCCATAATTTGCTGCACCCATAATATTAATTTTAGGACGACCTTCTGCAGTTCCTGGAATTTCTTGAATTACATAAACTGCTGGTGCTTCGTCATTTTTAATATCTCCGTACCTAATTACTTTTTCTTTCATGCTTGACAATATAGGTCTTGTCTATTATATTGTCAAGTAGAAAGAAGAAAACTATGAACTATAAATTTAAAACAAAACCATACAAGCATCAAATGACTGCTTTAGAAAAGTCATGGAACAGAGAAACTTATGCCTATTTTATGGAAATGGGTACAGGTAAAACAAAAGTATTAATAGACAATTTAGCTATGCTTTATGATAAAGGCAAAGTTAATGGTGCTTTGATTATTGCACCTAAAGGTGTTGTAGGCACTTGGTATAATAATGAGTTACCAACACATCTACCTAGTCATATTGCTCATGTAACTACACTATGGCAATCAAACATAACTAAAAAACAACAAGAAAAGTTAGAAAGTTTGTTTGAAGTAGAAGAGTCATTACATATTCTTATTATGAATGTTGAAGCTTTTAGTACAACTAAAGGTATGGAATTTGCTAATAAATTTTTATCTTGTCATGAAACTTTAATGGCTATTGATGAGTCTACTACAATTAAAACTCCTACAGCCAAAAGAACTAAAAATATAATTAAACTAGCAGCTGCTGCTAAATATAGAAGAATAATGACGGGTTCTCCTGTAACTAAAAATCCATTAGATTTATACACACAATGTGATTTTTTAAGTCCGTGGTTATTAGACTTTACCTCTTATTATGCGTTTAGAAATAGATATGCAGAAATGAAAACATTACATATGCATGGCAGACAAATACAAGTTGTTAATGGTTTTAAAAATTTAGGCGAATTGTCAGACAAACTAAAAGGTTTTTCTTATCGTGTTTTAAAAGAAGACTGTCTAGATTTACCAGATAAAATATTTATTAAACGTGAAATATCTCTTACACCTGATCAGCGTAAGTTGTATGAACAAATGAAAAAAGAAGCTATTGCTATATTAAAAGGCAAACAATCTACAACAGTAAATACGTTAACACAGTTAATGCGTTTACAACAAATAACTTGTGGTCATTTTACTGCTGACGATGGTGCAACACAACCTATTCCTAACAACAGAATAACAGAACTTATGGATGTCCTTGAAGAAACAGAAGGTAAAGCTATTATATGGGCTCATTATCAATATGATATTACTAATATAATAGAAGCTGTGTCTAAAAAATATGGTCAAGAATCTATTGTTGACTATTATGGATTAACACCACAAGAAAACAGACAACCTCATATTAAGCGTTTTCAGGATGACCCTAAGTGTCGGTTTATTGTTGGAACGCCTTCTACGGGCGGCTATGGCATTACTTTGACGGCTGCAAACACCGTAATTTACTATTCTAACGGATATGACTTAGAAAAGCGATTACAATCAGAAGACAGAGCACACAGAATCGGCCAAAAAAAATCGGTAACTTATGTTGATTTAATGGCGGACGATACAGTGGATGAAAAAATCGTGCAAGCTCTACGCAAAAAAATAAATATAGCATCAGAAGTTTTAGGAGAAGAATTAAGGTCATGGATTTAATAGGATATATACGCGTACCGCGCTGTAATTTTTAATTTACTACTTTACCACCGGACCACTTCATTTCTGGTAGTCCTTCGGTGTATTTTTTTCCGTCAAAGGTTAATACTTGTTTTCTGTTTGAATCTGATTCGTGATAACTTATGTGGACCCATCCCCCTGTTGGATCTGTTGGATCATAGTACTCCATGATCAATTGATCGAAATCTACGTTTGATTGAAGCCAATAAGCTGTCTGAATATTAGGCACGCCAAAAATTTCTAGGTCGACGGCCTGGCCCTTCGCATGCTGCGATGTCTTTTTGCTGCCAATCGCTTCACATAAAGCTTCACTACGATAGCCGCTGGTGATGGTTACAGGTTTGTCAAAGTGTGCACGTAAAGGTTCGAGCACCTCATAACATAGATCACCTAAACTTTTAATCTCACCTGCTCCTGGTGTATTATCAATACCCCTACGTTGAGCGGTCATTGACTTGGTCATCTCTTTTAAAGTAAAGTGTTTGCTAAGTTGCATGAAAATTTTTTTATTTTGTGATTAGTTGAAATATAACATAGATCAAACCGCTGATCAATGCACCAGAAGTAATTAGTAATATACTTTCTATTCTTTGTATTTGAGTTTCAATAGAATGTATTTTGTCATGAGTTTGCTTTTGCATTATTCTGCACAGCTTTTCATGTGATTCAATTTTTTGTAATGCTTCGTCTTTTCTAGCCATTATGTTCTACCTGCTATTACCTTTTCCGTTGGCGATAGTAACGCTTCCTGGTTACGTGTCAAGTTAGTTTGTGGGTTAATTTGTTGCGTGTTACTTACCATTTTTTTAGGCATTGGTGTATTTGGTAGTGGTGGTGTTTGTATTTTACTCATCGGTTCACCAGGTAAAACTTTGTTAATTAAATTTTTACCACGTTGTATTAATCCAGGTCCACCTTTTAAAAATTTACCAAATATACCTTCAGTGTTAGGGTTTTTACCTTCTTTGTATACTTTTAATTTATCTTCAGGATCTAACTTTTTAAATTTGTAACTTAATTTTAACATATTTAATTGTAGTTTAGGATACAGATAATTTTTATCTACAATAAATCTATAGTCAGCACTTTCTTTTGTTTTATCTTTAGCTAATCGTTCTACTGCTTTAACTTTCTTTTTAAATCTAGCATCGGAATAATTAATAGGTGTAAATACACCATTCATTAAATTACTAATCATTTTAGTACCTAGTCCTTGTGCTCTTAATTTTTTTTTAATATCAAAGTTAGAAAGACCTATTGTTTTTGCATCAACAATCATTTTATAAAAATCTTGTTGTATTTTGTATCCTTCTAATTGCATTTGATTATACTCTCTAAGTATTACTTCAGGTCCTCTAGAGCTATAGTTTTCAGGAGAATATATTTTTTCAGTGTCATCAATAGCTCTCATTAATCTATTAAACTCACCAGTTTTGTATTCCATAGATTTTAATATATCTATGTTAATAATTCTAACTCCAGATAATAATGCAATTAGTTCGTCTTTTAAATTAACTGGTTGACCACCTCTAGTTAAATCATCTGTTGCACCTTTTTCAAATTTTTGTGCTGTTGATACTAGTCCAGGTTCTACTGCATTCATTAAGTGCATAAATGATTTTTGTAATTTATCTCCCACATCATCAGACTCAGAATAAATTCTAACACCCTCTGCTGTTCTACCACCTCTACCTCCAAGTAATATACCACCTGGTTGTACATCTAATAATGCTTCTAATCCTAATTGTTCTGATAAAAATGGACTTAACATTTCCATAACAGGTCCATCAGGAGCTAACATCATGTTTAATATAAACTCAGAAGTATCTTCTTCACTTAAATTTTGATCAGCAGCTTTTTGCATTACAGCGTTTAATGGTTTTTGTAAAAAATCATACGGACTAAAGTATGAAAAGTTAAATGCTTTAGCTTTACCTTTGTCAAAACCTGTAAAGGCTACAAGGTTTGCATTTCTATCCCAGTCAGCAGCAAATGATCTTTGATAAGCTGACCATTGTTCTGGTGATGTGCCTGTTAACGCTTGACTTAAAGCTGTAGCTCCAACACCAACACCACCAAAAGCTAGAGGTGTACTGATTGCTCCTTTAAGACCCATCTGTCTTATTCTAGGATTAGGGTGTGCCATTTGTTTAAAATTAAAATCCATTATCCGTGTTGCAGTACGCAAGATCTCTGCAGGAAAAGCAACGAAGTTACCAAGTGGTAGCTTTCTAATTGATTGAATTGCTGGTGGTACTTTACTGTATGTCGGGTACACGTTTCTAATTTCGTGTGCAGATATTTCATCTAGTATATTATCTAGTGTACGTTTAGCACCTGTCATTGGATTAACAGGTCCTATTTTTAAACCCATGTGATTAGCATATTCTAAAGCTTTGGGTATAGTTGGTAATACTTCAGTCATTTGTGATTTAACATATTGCCTGCCATATATTTTCCACAAAGTATCACCACCTGCATACAAACGTGTTGCATCTCTGACTAATGGTTTTTTAGTAAACGCTTCAAACAATTCGTCTAATGTATTTAATGCACCACCTTTAATGTCATTCATAAGTGCACCAAGTTCAGATACTATAATGTTTTCATCCATTGTACCTAGTGATATTTCTTTTTCTACAAAATCAAATAATTTTTCTTTTGATATTCTACCTCTAGGAAATATATCTTCTATTACAATTTTAAATGAATCACCCACACTAGAGTTACCACCTATATGACCTCTTGCAAATGGGAAAAAACCTGCAGAATATACATTACGCACTTGCGTTTGTGGTGAGAATACTGTCTTACCCATTTGTGTTAAAACTTTAAACTGTAGTATGTGTCTATAAATAGATGCTTCAATTAATTTATCTAATGGTCCACGTGTACTTTTTAATGCGTTTGCTAATTCTTTAGATGCATACAATCCTTGAATGTCACTAGATAATACACCTAAACCAGGTATTTTATTTACTTGTTCGTATCCAGGAAACTTCAAAGCTTGTGCTTCTGTCTTAACTAATTGTCCTGAGTTTTGTAAAACTTTAGATAGATTATCATAAGCTCTTTTAGTGTATACCTGACTCATCATTTCTGCTGTAGTCATTGCAACAGATGATCGTAAGTTGTCTCCTTTACCTAATAACTTTTGTATAACGTCTGGTAATTCTTCACCTCTTTTTAAAAATTTATAGTTATCATCTCTTAAAAATTTAAGACCTATTTTCCTGAGTGCCGTAATAGGGTCCATTTTTTCTGCACGACCTGTGTATAAAATATTTTCTACAATTCTTTTTGCTTGTTCTTTTAATGCTGCTTCTTTACTTAGATTAGGAAACTCTGACGCTGCAGCTTCTTTAAAATCTTTGTTGCCTCTAACTACTTTTTTTAACACGTAATCTACAGCTGCTTCTTTGTCTTTAACTAAAGGTTGAAACATTGGTCTTTCAAATATATCAAATGACGCTCTCATATATTTGTTGCCTCTATTTAATAAATCTTTTTTAAAGTCTGCAAACTTTTGATTGTTGGGTAATGCTTTTGCTAATGCATCTCTAAGTTCATCTAATTGTTTATCTATATCTTTTGCAGAAAATCTGTATTCTTCCGGTAAATCACTTAGTTTTCTCTGGCCTTTTAAATATTCTGTAACTTTATCTAGATCATATTTTTGTCCTACTCTAGATGTAATACCTTGATTATATTTTCCTTGAAACCCTTGTGCTAGTTTATAATAACTTTGATCTAAATCTTCTAACGCTTTATTTATTCTTCTAGATTTTCCTTTAATTGTATTTCTTAATGATTCTTTTATTAAACCCATTTCTAAAGTGTCATTAGCAAACGATCTAAAGTTAGATAAAAAATCATCTAGTGATGCTGTCTCTGACAATACTCTGTTAGGATTAGTTTTAGTTAACATTCTCCACTCTGAAAACGGTGGCAATTGTTTTGCAACTTTTATAGGATTAGTTCTAGCCCATGCTCCAATTATAATTGGTGCTACAACTTTTTCTAATGGTTTGACTGCAGCAAATCTTAATCCTTTGGCCATGTTTGGTAGTACATACTTATCCATACTTGCAACTTTTGCAACAGCACCCATAGTTTTACCAGCTACATTTAAACCACCTTTGACAACAGGTTTAGCTCCATATTTATATGTTTGTTGTAATATTTTGGCACCTAATGGAAAGCCACCACCTATTAATGTACCTTCTTTTGCATATCTAAATTTATTTTTAATAGTTGCTAGTGCTAATTCTTTTCCTTTTAATCCTTTAGTAGATTCAGGTTGATTAATTCTACCTGCACTAATATCAGTAAAAGGAATTTTATATTCTAATCCATAATCTTCGTTAGGTTGTGATCCAGATCTTACAGCTACTTCTGATAAACCAAGTAT
>WLWI01001003.1_pt1 | contig 24825 bp, 21 predicted proteins | sample 6701501 | NCBI WGS metagenome assembly WLWI01 (sample SAMN12718690, study PRJNA515312) | sponge metagenome | isolation source: marine sponge | host: Mycale hentscheli | place: New Zealand: South Island, Marlborough, Capsize Point | collected 2014-11-01 | reverse complement strand
GATGGCTCAACATTCAACACCTAATCCAGAAAAACCGGCTTTGGCTTCGTTCGCTACGCTCACTTCGCCTAAGCCAAACGAACATCGCTAAAGAAATAAATTACAGACCTCAGGGTACACTACCAGATAATATTGAAGTTTCGATGTAAAACTCCATTCGAGATTTAGCTCTTAGAGTATTTCTAGTAGCTTAAACTATGAATCATTGATCGCTATCTTTGGACCGAAACTCGTATCCACTAATACCCATCCGTTATCGCATCACTACGGAGCTGGTCGAGTATTGGATAAACAGCTTCCAGCAAATCCAGTTTTCTCATTTCCGAAACGCCTAACCAGCGCATCGCCTGACCTTCTACACCCGAAACCTGCCCTTCAAAAGCCGTTACCAAAAACACATCAAGCCAAACTTGCGCGTGGGGATAATCAAATCCAAGCTGTGTAAGCGGCGTGTAGTGAGTAATGGTCACACCCAGTTCCTCGTGTAGCTCCCGCACAAGCGCTTCACCAGGCGTTTCCCCTAACTCCAATTTTCCCCCTGGAAACTCCCACTGTCCCGCGCAATCTTTTCCAGGAGGGCGTTGTTGAATCAAAAATTTATCATTCTCGCGTTGAATAACACCAACAACAACATAGAGTCTATTATCAGGAGCGGTAATCGGCATTAATTTCGACGTATCCATGTGTAAGATCACAGGTCCAGACAATCGATGAACCAGATCCTATTCCTAAATCCGCATCTATAGTGATCTCTTGGCCTTTTAAGTGTTCGGTTACGAGTGACTCATCATATCCTTCTATCACCTGCCCATTTTGAGTAATGAGAATACCACCCATTTTAATTTTCAGCTTATCTCGATCAGCAAGCTCACCAGACTTGCCGACGGCCATCACGACCCTCCCCCAATTGGCGTCCTCTCCCGCGATCGCTGTTTTAACTAGCGGTGAATTAGCAATCGACTTAGCAACGGTTTTTGCAGCATCATCCGTATTAGCGCCGCTGACTGTCACCTTTATTAGTTTAGATGCTCCTTCTCCATCCCTGACCACCTGAACAGCCAGATCTTCCATTAGCTCGCACAAAGCCTTCCTAAACAGCGAAAAATCATTGTCCTCGATAGACGATGGAACACTGTTGCAAGCCCCCCCTGTCGCAAATAGCAAACAAGTATCACTGGTTGATGTGTCACTATCGACAGTTATCGAATTAAACGAAACATTATTGGTTTCAACCAATAATTCCTGCAAAATATTAGCTGGAATTGCCGCATCGGTAAAAATAAATGCCAGCATGGTCGCCATGTCAGGAGCAATCATGCCAGAACCTTTGGCAAACCCACTAATCACTACACTCTGTCCGCCAATACTGGTTTGCACTGTAGCACCTTTAGCGAAGGTGTCAGTGGTCATAATTGCCTTCGCCGAGGCCTCCCAATGGTCATCACAGAGACCTGAATATAACTCAGGTATCCCATCGAGCACTTTGTCAATGGGAAGCAGTTCACCAATAACGCCTGTGGAAGCCACGAAAACATCTGAAGAATCACAGCCTAGAGTGTCCGCCACCGCATCGCAGGTTTGCATTACATGCAAGTCACCCCTTCGACCTGTGAACGCATTCGCGTTGCCCGAATTCACGATCACCGCCCTTGCAGTACCTGTTTTCAGGTTTCGTCGACAACAGTGTACAGGAGCACCAGCGGTAAGCGACTTGGTAAACACACCAGCAGCGGTCGTCCCCGGTTCGAATACTGCTAACATCATGTCATCACGATCTGGGTACTTAATGCCTGCCGCCAAAGTAGAAAGTGTCACTCCGTTTACCGGGATTAAAGACGGGAAAACCGATGGAGCTAATGGAGATCGTTGCACAATAATTCGGGCTAATAAAGATAATACTTAATAGTAATCTAGATAGGAGTAGGTTGTTAACTCTAGGCTAGTTTACAGTCTCAATTTAGTTTACCGTGGCATTGTTTATACTTCTTTCCAGAGCCACAGGGGCAAGGCATATTCCTTCCCACTTTTTGAGTACTACGAGTATAAGTTTCACCACTTTGAGCCGAGGGCTCTTTGCGGCGTCCTCGTGTCGGTTCTGATTTTTCTGCGGACAACGCGGTATCGGCTTGAGGTTGAGCGGCAATTTGAGCCGCGTACTTCTCCGCGGCCTCCTTTCTCCGTTGTTCCTCCATTGCGATCATTTCCTCTTCTGTGGGGATATGAAATTTCGCTAATATTGAAACTACTTCAAATTTTACCGACTCAAGCATATCAGTGAACATCTCAAACGATTCCCTTTTATACTCCTGCTTAGGGTTCTTCTGGGCATATCCCCGTAATCCAATACCTTGCCTGAGGTGATCCATATTCGAAAGGTGTTCTTTCCACTGTTCATCAAGCACTTTTAGCATCACACTCTTTTCAAAGTGGCGCATTCCTTCGGAACCAACTCTACTTTCTTTAGACGACATTAGATCATCAATAGACTGTTTGACCTTTTTTCTTAAGGTCTCCTCGTGCAAACCGTCATCAGTATCAAGCCATTGCTGTATAGTTAGCTCTAAGCCGAAGTCATTCTTTACATCTTTCTCGAGCGATTGAACATCCCATTGTTCTTCCAAGGTTTGAGGTGGGATACTACGGCTAACCATGGCGTCAACCACTTCTTCCTTGGTGTGGTTGATATATTGAGAAATATCGCTATTCTCCATCAACGTATTACGCTGTTCGTAGATCACTTTTCGCTGTTCGTTTGCAACATCGTCGTACTCCAACAGCTGCTTTCGCATGTCAAAGTTGTGGCCTTCTACTTTCTTTTGTGCATTCTCAATTGCCCGAGTTACCCAGGGATGCTCAATGGCTTCACCCTCCTCCATACCCAGTTTTTGCATCAATCCAGCTATTTTCTCTGAACCAAAAATCCGCATCAGGTTGTCGTCAAGCGAGAGGTAGAACTGACTCGATCCAGCATCACCCTGCCGGCCACACCGCCCTCTCAATTGATTATCTACCCTTCTCGATTCGTTTCTCTCAGTACCTAACACATGCAGCCCGCCAGCTAATAAGACCTGTTCATTTCGTGATTTCCATTGCTCACTAATTGCTTCCCGCTTACTGTCGTCGTCCACGCCCATCAACTCAATACCGAGATTCCCTCCTAGTACTATGTCGGTTCCCCTCCCCGCCATATTAGTCGCGATGGTCACTCGTCCAGGACGACCAGCCTCTGCGATAATTTCAGCCTCTCTTTCATGCTGCTTCGCATTAAGCACCTCATGATCAATGTTCATCTTCTTGAGTGTCGCCGACAAGCGCTCTGACGATTCAATCGAAGCCGTGCCGACTAAAACGGGTTGGCCACGCTTTTGACACTCCTCAACACCTCCACAAATAGCCATGAACTTATCTTCGATTGTTCGATATACCAAGTCGGGAGAATCCTTACGAACCATGGGGTTATTAGTTGGAATAATAACAACCTCCAAACCATATATCTGAAGAAATTCAGGTGCTTCAGTGTCCGCTGTTCCGGTCATGCCGGACAGTTTGTCATACAATCGAAAGTAGTTTTGAAACGTAATCGAAGCCAGTGTTTGGTTTTCCTGCTGAATTTCAACTCCTTCCTTTGCTTCGATCGCCTGATGGAGTCCGTCTGACCACCGACGACCGGCCATCATACGACCAGTAAATTCATCAATGATGACAATTTTATTTTCCCGAACAATATAGTCAACGTCTTTTTGGAAAATGTGATGAGCTCGAAGCGACGCATACAAATGATGCATCAAGCTGATATTTCCAACCTCGTAAAGGCTGCTCCCCTCTGGCAGTAATTCCTCAGCAATGAGTAGCTTCTCAGCATTCTCATGGCCTTCTTCAGTCAGTGCAACCTGCTTCGATTTCTCTTCAATACTGAAATCTCCCGGCCCATCCTCTTCTTGTTGCCTTACAAGACCTGGCGCGATCAGATTAATTTTACGATAAAGGTCAGTACTCCCTTCAGCAGGGCCAGAAATGATCAATGGCGTACGTGCTTCGTCAATCAAAATGGAATCCACTTCATCTACGATTGCAAACCCCAATCCTTTTTGTGCGCGATCCTGAGCAGCAAAAGCCATATTGTCCCGCAGATAATCGAAACCAAATTCATTGTTCGTTCCATACACAATATCACGATTATAAGCTTCCTGCTTCTGTACTCTTTCCTGACCTGAGAGAATAACGCCCACTGACAATCCAAGGAAATTATAGATCTTGGCCATCCATTCAGAATCACGTTGGGCGAGATAATCATTCACTGTTACAATGTGGACAGGAGATCCGCCGACAGCATTGAGGTAAGCGGGCAATGTGGCCATCAAGGTTTTTCCCTCGCCGGTTTTCATTTCTGATATCTTGCCTTCGTTCAACACCATACCGCCGACCAGTTGCACGTCGAAATGCCTAAGCCCCAATACCCGAACCGAAGCTTCCCTGACTACCGCAAACGCCTCAGGCAATATCGTGTCAAGCGCCACGCCGTTTTCAACTTGACTTTTAAAATATGCTGTTTTAGCGCACAGCTCTTGGTCGTTCAGTTTTTGCAACTCAGATTCCAGCGCATTAATACGTTCAACTGATTTGCCCATTTTCTTCAACAGACGTTGATTACGATCGCCAAATAGTTTTTTCAGTGCTTTTTGCAGCATAAAGATAGTACTATTTTAGTTTCCGCGGGATTATGCCAGAGTCAATACGTTACTTTAAGGTAATTATTAAAGAATGAAGTCGTTTAAAAAAATTTCAGGGCTGATAAAAAACGAGTTATCGAGCTGTCACGACGCACCAGTTTCGCAAAATGTCCAAAACCAGCTGAGAGAAAGCTGGAGAAATCACGCCGGTGATTCGATCATGCACACATTTCCCCTGCTATTCCAGTCAGGAAGATTAGTGATCTATTGCGACTCTTCTGTTTGGTCCACCTCTTTAAGGCACCAACAAACATCACTTATCAGTAAACTATCCACCGACGGTATTGCAGTGAAAGAGATAAAAATCAAAGTACACCCTATCTCTATCCCCACGACCGAGAAAACAAAGGAAGCAGCACTATTGTCGGCATCCACTTCAAATCAAATTCGGTCCACCGCAAATCGGTTATCACACCCTGGATTAAAAAAGTCGCTACTAAAGCTCTCTAAACGGCAAGTTAAAGTCGATTAGGTTGCTCAGATCATCCTTTGTGAAGTAACACCCCAAGGTAGGAATTGACTAGTGGAAAACTCTACGCCGTTGCAGCAGTGGATACAAAAGAAATCGGAACTTGCGCCTCATCTTCAAAAGTGACCAGCTCCCATGCGGACTCATCTGCGAGTAATTGTCTCAGTAGTTTGTTATTCAAAGCATGCCCTGATTTATGAGCGCTAAAAGCACCGATCAAGGGATGTCCAAGAAGATAGAGATCCCCAATCGCATCCAAAACTTTATGCTTGACGAATTCATCCTCATATCTTAAGCCATCATCATTCAGAATATGAAAAGCATCCATGACAATGGCGTTATCGAAACTACCGCCTTGAGCTAGGCCTGCATTTCTTAGCGCTTCTAAATCATCCATAAAGCCGAAAGTTCTCGCCCTACTTACTTCCTTAACGAAAGAGGTCGTCGAAAAATCTACCGTTGCGACCTGAGTCGAGTTTTGCAGAATTGGATGATCAAAATCGATTGCGAAAGAGACTTTAAATCCGTCAAACGGCTCAAACTTCACCCATTTGTCGTCTTCTGCTAGCAACAGCGTTTTCTTAATTCGAATAAATTGTTTTAGTTTTTCCTGCTCTAAAATGCCTGCTGATTGCAAAAGAAAAACAAATGGGCCAGCACTTCCATCCATAATAGGCACTTCTGGAGCACTCAATTCCACGAATGCATTATCAATGCCCAGTCCGGCAAATGCAGACATCAAATGTTCGACTGTTGATATTTTTACACCCTGCTGCTCCAATGTCGTTGACAGTCTTGTATCACTTACATTGTCTGGTCGTGCTTCTACAGAAACTTCCGGATCCAAATCAACTCGTTGAAAAACTATACCGGTATCCGCTGGCGCAGGGCGCAAAGTGAGGTATACTTTTTCTCCGGTGTGTAACCCTACTCCGGTAGCGCGAATAACATTTTTGAGTGTGCGCTGTCTGATCATTCTAGTTTCATTGAGGGAAATAGGTTAGCAATTTTTATCAGGGCTGATAAAACGGCGAATGTTACACCAAAGCGATAATGAATAGAACTGCTTTGGTGAAACCATTCTGACGTTTTAGTAGCACTTTCCTAAGTGCTTCAGTCAGCCTGCCGACGGAGAAAAGCAGGAATATCTAAGTAATCCATATCGAGTTTTGACGCCTCGGCGGTTGCCGCCCCAGCCCTTGCAAACCGCTTAGGTGGAAGGCGCCTTTGATTCATTTCCCCAGTAGACTCTACCGGCTGTGGGACTGATTGTAGCGCCGGCTCCTCAGGTACGATCTCTGACTTTGCTTCAGCTTTCGTATCCACTAGTCCCGTCGCAACCATCGTCACTCGAAGATCACCCGCCATTGAAGGATCAAAAGCAGTACCAATGACGACATTGGCATCAGGTGCCGCAAATTCATTGATGGCGTTGCCGACAGCTTCAAATTCACCAATCGCCATATCAGGTCCAGCCGTGATATTCACGAGCAAGCCTTTGGCACCATACAGATTGATGTCTTCCAGCAGTGGACTGGATATCGCCTTTTTCGCAGCTTCCAGCGCTCTATTTTCACCGCTCACTGTTGCTGAACCCATCATTGCCATACCCATTTCAGACATCACTGTTCTTACATCAGCGAAATCCACATTAATCAATCCGGGCCGGGTAATCAACTCCGAAATACCTTGAACGGCATTGAAAAGCACCTCATTTGCTTTGTTAAAGGCGTCAACCAATGTGGCATTCTGACCCATAACAGCAAGCACCTTTTCATTCGGAATAATAATCAGAGAATCCACTTGGTCCTGTAATTCGGCGATACCTTGCTCGGCATACTTCATCCGTTTTTTACCTTCAAATGGAAACGGTTTAGTCACAACCGCAACGGTGAGAATCCCTTTTTCCCGTGCGAGTTCTGCAATGACCGGAGCGGCTCCTGTTCCGGTTCCGCCACCCAAACCCGCCGTAATAAAAATCATATCTGCCCCATTGATTGCCTCGGCGATTCGGTCACGATCTTCTACTGCGGCTTGGCGACCTACCTCTGGGTTCGCTCCGGCCCCAAGGCCTTTTGTCAGACCTTCACCCAATTGCAAAACAGTTGGCGCATTGGACCTTGCCAACATTTGTGCGTCCGTATTAGCACTAATGAACTCAACACCCTCCAAATCCGCCGTGAGCATATGCTCTACTGCATTACCACCGCCGCCGCCAACGCCGATGACCTTGATCACCGCCTGTTGGCCTACTGCATCTACTAACTCAAACATAATGTTTCCTCCGCACATGTAAGAAAAGGGTAAAAAAGACGGGACTGTCTGAAATTTCCTGCCTTTGTAAATTAAATTTTTTCATTAAAAGCTTCCTCTAAACCAACCACTGATTTTCTTCATCACTGTTCTCAACGTTCCCGGCTGGCTAGTAATGTGTTGCAATTGCTGCTTATTAGCATGACCAAACTGCACTAGACCGATACCCGTGGCATAAATCGGATTCCTCACTACTTCGCTTAAACTGCCATCATAGTTGGGCGTGCCTACTCGCACAGGTAAATGAAATATTTCCTCCGCGAGCTCGATCATCCCCTGAATTCGAGAACTCCCCCCTGTGAGTACAATGCCTGAACCTATTAACTCTTCGAAGCCGCTTCGCCTGACTTCTGCTTGTATCAACAGCAATAGCTCCTCCATTCTCGGTTCGATTATTTCCGCAAGATTTTGCCTTGAAAGCGTTCTTGGTGGCCTACCACCAATGCTTGGAGTCTGAATGGTCTGCCCTTCATCCACTAGTTTCGCTAGTGTGCATCCGTATTTCTTCTTCAAGTCTTCAGCCGCTTGAGTTGGAGTATGAAACGCTACCGCAATGTCGTTGGTTACTTGGTCGCCAGCGATAGGGATAACTGCTGTGTGCCGAATCGCTCCTTCCGTAAATATGGCGATGTCCGTTGTCCCACCGCCAATGTCGATCATGCAAACACCCAACTCTCTTTCATCTTCGGTTAACACAGACTCACTCGAAGCAATCTGTTCCAAAATAATGTCATCCACTTCCAATCCACAACGACGAATGCATTTAACGATATTCTGCGCTGCGCTGACGGCTCCGGTAATCATGTGAACCTTTGCCTCCATCCGAACACCACTCATCCCAATGGGCTCTCTGATTCCATCTTGGTCGTCAATCACAAAGTCCTGAGGTAGCACATGAAGAATTCGCTGGTCATTGGGAATCGCCATGGCCTTTGCCGCATCAATCACTCGCTCAATATCGTTCTGAGTCACTTCATTGTCTTTAATGCCCACGACACCATGAGAATTAAAACTATTGATATGGGCACCGGCTATCCCGGCATAAACCGAATAAATCTGACAACCCGCCATCAATTCTGCTTCCTCAACAGCGCGCTGAATGGACTGAACGGTAGATTCAATGTTTGCAACCACGCCCTTCCTTAAACCTCGAGCGGGATGATGTCCAACACCAATCACTTCCATCTCACCAAACTGATTTATTTCGCCCACGATCACTAGAACCTTTGACGTTCCAATGTCCAAACCCACGATCAGATTATTGTTCGTTTTTTTTGCCATAATCTTATTGTGACTCCGAACTGATTTCGTCAGCGTCGGTCGTGTTCGCTAGTTCCTCAATCCATCCTACAGCAAACCCATTTGGATATCGTAAATCGATGGAGTGTATGCGCGAAAACTTGAGCAAGAGCTCTTGCTTTAACACATCGATTAGCCGCTCTACTTTCTCTTTTGCTTCCTGTTTCTCGACAATTACGGTTATTGAGTGATCTAGCAATACCGCTGCAGAAGCTGAAGCACTCTCTTTATATGTGGCCGCGAGCGCACCCAAAGATACGTCCAGATACCATAAATGGCCATGATCCAGTTTTAACTCATTCAGTATTAATCCATGTTCACCAAAAAGACTGGACCACGTTTGGAAGTTTTCCCAGATCATTGATCGTTGTTTCTCTGGCCCATCGATCAGAGGCAATCGTGCGGCTTTTTGAGTTTCCTGCCGCGCGACAAGGTCCCCAGTAAAATTGACCCACCTATCCTCACCCCACTTAGCCACCGGTTGCACCTCAACGATTTCAACCTGTAAAGTTGAGGGCCATACCCGACGAAGTGAAGCAGAGAAAACCCAAGGCAATGCCTCAATGTGAGTTTCTAGCTTAAGCAAGCTCGCGGAAAAGTAATTACCAACCAAATAGCTTTCCACCACTTCTTTGATTTGCTGACCATCCACATGGTTGAACTCACCTTTCACTTCAATCTCATTTATTTGAAATTTCTCCGGGTGGAACAAGCGGTCAGCCAGTAATACCACCAGTAGCACAACCACCAGAGTAAACGCGATCAACGCGACCCAAATTGATCGACCACGGCTCTTCCGAGTGGCGGATTGACGGTGAGATCCAAAAACCTCAGTTACCGAGGAGATCGTCTTTGTCTCTTCATTGACACTTAATAAAAAACGTAAGTTAGACCGAATACTACCGATTCTCTGCTCAAACCCAATCAAAGCCTGAGCCAAAATAGAACGCTCTAGTAGCAATTCAATCATATTGGGCATAGCGGTCATTCAGACCTCCCGATCACTCTAACTTCCGTCTTCAGTTGAACGTTAAATGAATCGAAAACGTCATGTTGAATTCGCTCGATGAGCTCGATAATATCCGCTGCGTTCGCGTCTCCCTGATTGATAATAAAGTTCGCATGAGTCGTTGACACTTCAGCCCCTCCAATCTTCTCCCCTTTCCAGCCCGCTTGTTCAATCAGCCTTGCCGCAAAGTTTCCTTCTGGGTTTTGAAATACAGACCCTGCATTGGCGCTTTGAATAGGTTGAGAGGCACTTCGCTTGTCCAACAGACTTCTTATTTTCTCCTTACCCTGCCAATTCTCTGGTGCAATCTTGAGTTTCAACCGCCCCTCTGTAATCCAATGCGCCAAAGGAATGTCGGCTGATCTATATCCATAATCAATTTCTTCTGCTTGTAAAGTGGAAAGGTTCCCTTGCCGATCAACGCATTCAACTTCCTGCACCCAAGGCCAGGTTTCTCCTCCAAATGCTCCCGCATTCATTGCCAATGCGCCACCAAAAGAACCCGGCACACCAGCAAGAAACTCCACTCCAGTTAAACCACACTGTGAAGAGATACGCGCAATCTTCGCACTAGAAACTCCAGCCTGAGCAATGATGACATCGGGTTCGACGTGTTGTATTTTGGATAAACCCTTTGCAGTTCGCAAAATCATTCCATCCACTCCACCATCACGAACAAGCAAATTGCTGCCCAAGCCCATCCAGTATAGCGGCATGGTAGGTGGCAACTGCGTTAGTAGTTTAATCAAATCGGCTTTGTCAGCAGGAGTATAAAAATATTCCGCCTTTCCACCAACACGCCAGCTAGTGTGTCGAGACATAGGCTCGTTCACCAGCAGCTGTCCCTGCAATCCCTCCATAAAGTCAGGCGCTTTGTGTTGCATCCCAACCATCATTGATTTTCTCCTCTAGCAAACAACAGTTTGCTACCCGCCAAAGACTGAGCAAACCGACCTATATCACCAGCCCCGAGTGTCAGTAAAACGTCACCATCCGATAAAACACTAGGTAACAGATCACCCAAGTCACTTAAACTCTCAACAAAAATGGGATCTTTGCCACGCTTGCGAATGGCTTTACATAAAGACCGGCCGTCAGCACTCGCTATTGGTTTTTCTCCTGCTGGGTAAACTTCGGTAACGATCAGATTATCTACTCCAGCCAACAGTTGAGCGAAGTCATCGAATAGATCTCTTGTCCGGCTATAGCGATGCGGCTGAAATGCAACGATGATTCGCTGGCCTGGCCAGCATGCATAGGCAGCTTCTAGCGTGGCGGAAAGCTCTCGAGGATGATGAGCGTAGTCATCTACCAACTCAACACTCCCTTTCGTTAACGTAATTCTCGCCAAGTGCTGGAACCGCCTCCCTATACCTTCGAAACTAGACAGCGCCTTTTGAATTGCCTCAACGGGCAGCCCCAGTTTGTATCCTATTGCTACTGCGGCTAATGCATTGAGGACATTGTGCTTCCCTGGCATTGATACACTGAAGCGAACCTTTTCACCATCATTACATTCAACGTCAAATGAACTAACACTATTTTTCTGAATCATGTTTGTCGCTCTGAAATCTACGCCTTCAGCGAAACCATAACTCACAACCGGCTTACTTATTTGTCCAGCTAATTCTTTAACTACGGGGTCATCGAAACACAAAATTGCTAATCCATAAAAGGGCAAATTGTGAAGAAAATCAACGTATGCTTTTTTTAGAATCTCAAAGTCCCCTGAATAGGTTTCCATGTGATCTTCATCAATATTCGTTACCACAGACATCTGAGGCTGCAGATGCAAAAATGATGCGTCGCTTTCGTCAGCTTCAGCGACCAGATATTCACCAGCTCCCAGACGGGCATTGGTATTCACGCTGTTCACAACACCTCCAACAATGAATGTTGGATCCATTTCCGCAGCAACTAGCACGGCGGAAATTAAGCTAGTGGTAGTGGTTTTTCCATGGGTTCCGGCGATCGCGATTCCTTTTCTAAACCTCATTAACTCCCCCAGCATTTCTGCCCTAGGCACAATGGGTATTTTATTTTCCTCCGCCTCTCGAACCTCTTCATTGCTGCTATCGACCGCACTGGAAATGACTACGGCATCCGCGCCCATTATTTGCTCACTTCGATGCCCAACATAAATAGTCGCTCCAGCTCGACGCAGATGAGCAAGTCTCGCGCTTTCGTTCTTATCTGAACCTGATACTTTGAAGCCTAGATCCAGCAGCACTTCTGCGATACCGCTCATCCCAATACCACCAATTCCAACGAAATGGATATGTTTCACAAACTCACGCACGAGTCACCTCCACACAAGTTGTTGCAGCTCGATGTGCTGCTTCAGGTTTCGATAGTAATCGAGCCTGAGTCGCCATTTTTACTAGCGCTGCTCTATCTTCTGATAAATAATCCAATATTTCCGTCCAGCGTCCACCAATGAACTTCTCTTGGCTGATGCAAAACGCCGCTTCCTGACTCACCAGATATTCTGCATTTATTGTTTGATGATCACTCACCGCATAAGGATACGGAACGAAGATCGCCACAACACCCGCCGCGCACACTTCGGATACCGTCATCGCCCCAGACCGACAAATCACGATATCAGCCCAAGCGTAAGCGTCTGCCATATCATCGATGAATTCCGAAACATCGCTCTTTATTCGGGTAAAACGATATCGTTCTTTGACCGTTTCAACCGGTGTTCTTCCACACTGGTGCCTTATTTCGCAAAAATCTGCGGCACGATCTTTCAACAAGTTTGGCAAATACTCGTTAAACACTTGAGCTCCCAAGCTTCCACCAATCACTAAAATTCTCAACGTTCCGAATCTGTTCGACAGCCGCTCTGCCGGAGCCGGCAGTGACAAAATATCCTTTCTCACTGGATTTCCAACCCATTCGAACTTGTTAATTCCCCGAGCTTCAGGGAAGCCTGACAGGGTTACTTTACTTACTCTGGATAGCCACTGATTGGTCATTCCTGCCACCGCATTTTGCTCATGCAATACTAGCGGGACTCTCAAAAATGCCGCTACCAACCCACCCGGGCCGGACACGAAACCACCCATTCCCAAAACGGCAAGCGGCTTCCTCTTTCTGAAAATTTGTAAGCTCTGATAGATCGCAATCAACAACATCAATGGCATTGTTACTTTCCGCTTCCAGCCACTTTGTCGAATTCCCTTAACGTTAATTCCGTCGAAAGGAATGCCCGTCTGTCCAACAAGCTTTTCTTCCAAACCACTTCGCGCACCTAACCAAGTGACTTCCACCCCTTCTTCAACCAATAATTTCGACACTGCCAATGCTGGGAAAATGTGCCCCCCCGTACCCCCAGCCATTACCAATACTCTGCTCATCGAGGCCTCCCACTATTCACTCGACACTGCTTGTCGATGGCCAACAGAACGCCAATAGCCAACATATCCGTAACCATGCTACTGCCCCCGTAACTCATAAACGGTAACGTCAACCCTTTAGTTGGCAACACGCCAATATTCACACCAATGTGTACACTGGCTTGGAGCGCAAAAAGTAAGCCAATGCCCTGAGCAAGGAAACCTGCGAACCGTTGGTTCTGAAGAAAGGCTTGGGATGCGATGTGGAAAGTTCGACACAGAAATACGGAGAAAAGTATCAACACGAATAGAATTCCAACGGCCCCAAGTTCTTCGCCGATAATCGCCACTAAAAAGTCGTTTCCCGCATGGGGCAAATAGAATAGCTTTTGTATACTGCCACCTAAACCTACTCCGAACCATTCCCCACGGCCAATAGCAATCAATGACTGAGAAAGTTGGAAGCCTGATTGAAAGGGATCAGCCCAAGGGTTCTGGAAACTCAGAAGTCGGTTTAAACGATAAGGGGCCATGACTAATATTCCGGCCATCAATCCAATCGCCACTGTACTGCTTAAAATGAAGTGCCAAAAGCGGACGCCAGCCAAAAACATCATACAGCCAGCAGTGGCTGTAACCACCACGGTAGTTCCGAAGTCGGGTTCCAGTATCAACAATAACCCAATGGTCCCAACCACCAAACCAATATTGACGATACCCACTTTGAATAAATGAAGATCGTCGCGTTTTCGGGATAGATAATCAGCAAAGTAGATAATGGATGCTATTTTCACAAACTCAGAAGGCTGAAAACGTAGCCCCATCACACTGAACCATCTCATACTTCCATTTACCTCTATTCCAATTCCTGGTACCAACACGATTGCCAATAAAAGCAGTCCAAGTAACAACAGCTTTTTGCTCCAAGCTTGCAACCACTCAATCTTGATAAACGAAACCACAACGAGAAAACCAAACCCTAAGCCAATATGAGTCAAGTGTTTGGTTAATGTGTCGTAATTAATATTCAGTGTTTTCTTGTCACCAGCAATGGTTGCCGAATAGACCATTACCGCACCAAGAGACAACATGACAGCAATCGTTCCAACCAACCATGGATCATACTTTTTCAGGCTGCCTGGCTCGGCGCCCCTCGTTCGGCCTGCTTGCATAGTCCGGTTATTAGTCACAGGACAACTCCAGCACTAGCGCTTTAAATCTCTCACCTCGGTGTTCATAACTATTGAACATGTCATAACTTGAACATGCCGGTGAGAACAAAACAGTTTCACCGTATCGTGCAAGCTCATTCGCCAAACTCACCGCCTGCTCCAAACCTTCGCTACGATGTATCGTCGTGGCATCACCAATTCCTTCTTCGATTTTGCCCGCATCCCTACCAAACAGAATCGCATGCTTAACTTTTCGGTTAACAACTCCAAATAGAGGGGAGAAGTCCGCATCTTTACCAAGACCACCGGCGATTAGAATCACCTCGGTGTCTAAACCCTTGATTGCTGCACTGGTGGCACCAACATTGGTACCCTTGGAATCATTAATCCATGTCACCCCCCCATGCTCCATCACATATTCACATCGGTGGGGTAGCCCCGGATACTGAAAAGCAGCTTCCATCATTTGAGTAGTAATCTTCAAGCCAACGCCATCAATGAGCGCCATCGCAGCCAGTGCATTCGATACATTTTGATCACCATTCATCGTCATATTCCTGATGGCGCCAAACCATTCACCGCCTTTGGCAAACCCTTTTTCGCCATGGCGGTCAATGATGCCAAATTCTCCAGCATTCTCTGGGACATCCAACCCAAAACTACCTACTCGCACTCCCAGTTCGGTAACACCCTTATGATGGTTTTCATCGCGATTGATCACAGCGCATTTCGCATTCTGATAAACCCGATACTTCGAATCGGTGTAGTGGTTCAGACTTGAATAGCGATCCATGTGATCTTCACTGATGTTCAAAACCACGGATGATTCGCAAGCCAAGCTCTGCGTCGTGTCGAGTTGAAAGCTGGACAACTCCAGCACATAATAGTCTGGCGCTTCATGGCTAAGAAGATCGAGAGCTGGAATGCCGATATTTCCCCCTGTCTTAACGTTTAAGTTGGCTGCCTCCAGCATTTTTGAAACCAGCATTGTTACCGTAGATTTACCATTCGAACCGGTAATTCCTATTACTGGTGCATTCACCTGTCGCGCAAACAATTCAATATCGCCAATGACTGATACTCCGTCCACCGCAATACCCGGACTGGCCACTATTTGTCTGTAATGATCAAAAGAACCGTATGGTATCTCTCCAAGAATGACAGAGACATGGGGAAACTCAGCTCTCAACTCATCGAGGCAGGGAGGGCATTGGCGAGAGTCCGCAACCACCGTGTCTATCCCAGATGTAACTAAATACCGGACCACAGAAAACCCCGTTACCCCCAGTCCAATGACAAGGGTCGGCTTTGTGTTTCGTTTTGGAAGAGTCGCTGACGGCACTTATGATTCCTGCTATCTGACCTTTAACGTTGCAAGTCCCACTAACACGAGGATGAAACTAATAATCCAAAACCGCACAATGACCCGGGGCTCCGGCCAACCTTTCATTTCAAAATGATGGTGTAAAGGTGCCATTCGAAAAATCCGCCTACCTATGAGTTTGAAAGAAGCGACTTGTAAGATGACAGACACCGTTTCCATCACAAACACTCCACCCATGATGACCAGAACGATTTCTTGGCGAACGATCACCGCCACAATACCAATAGCTGCTCCCAGCGATAATGCACCAATGTCTCCCATAAAGACCTGAGCAGGATAAGCATTGAACCAAAGAAAACCGAGTCCAGCTCCAACCAGTGCAGCACAAAACACAAGGACTTCTCCTACTCCAGGGATGTAGGGAATGCCAAGATAACCTGAGTAAATTGAATTTCCGGTAGCGTAAGCGAAAATACCTAATGCACCTGCAACCATTACTGTGGGCATGATCGCCAAGCCATCCAGTCCATCCGTTAAGTTGACGGCATTACTAAACCCAACAATAAACAAATACGACAAAACAACGAATCCCCAACCAAGAGGCAGTGCGATATCCTTGAACAAAGGGACCAGTAGCATGTGCTCAGCAGGGGACTGAGCGGTAAAGTATAGAAATAGTGAGGCCATCAGCCCCGCTATGCTTTGACACAAAAACTTGTTACGCGACCCCATTCCCCTCGGATCTTTATCAACCAATTTTCGATAGTCATCGATCCACCCAATCACTCCGAACGTCGTTGTGGTGAAAAGGATGACCCAGATAAATCGATTGTTCAGATCAGCCCAAAGCAAGGTCGAAAGCATTACTGCGATTAGAATGAGTCCACCACCCATTGTCGGCGTACCAACTTTGTCGAAATGAGTTGGAGGGCCATCATCACGTACTGTTTGCCCAATTTGATAAAAACTCAATTTTCTTATCATTGCAGGTCCGAAAACGAAGAAGATACCCAACGCCGTTAAGACTCCACAAATTCCTCGCACCGTCAAATAGCGGAACACATTAAAAGCGCTGTGATCCTGAGCGAGCTGATTAAACAACCATGTCAACATAAGAGTTCCCCGCTATTCGATTTCACATCAGTTACTTCTCCAACCACTCTCTCCATACCCGAAGATCGAGATCCTTTGATAACCACAAGCACGTCTGCATCCAACACTGACTTCAATTCTTCAACCAATGCCGTCAATGAAGAAAACTGTTTGGCGTCGCCGCCATAACCCTCAACATAGGCGCTTGATACTTGCGTATTTTTTTCGGACAGGCAGTAAAGTTGTTCGATACCAGCATCCTTTGCGTACTTTCCAATTTGGTAATGCAGATCCCAAGCGCTATCACCAAGTTCCGCCATCTCGCCCAACACTAGAATTTTACGTCGGTCCATTCTCGCTAACACATCAATCCCCGCCTTCATCGACGCAGGGTTGGCGTTATAGCTATCATCCACAATCATGGATCCGAACAGGCCATTCTTCATATTCAGCCGCCCCGCCTTAGCTTTCCCATTCTCTAACCCTTCCTTAATCTGCTCCGGGGTCAGACCAATAGCATAAGCAGCACAAGCGGCGGCGGCGGCATTCATTGCGTTATGCGCTCCCAGCAAGGGAATATCAACGCTGATTCTCTGACCACTAATTTTGAGTTCAAAGCTGGAACCACTTTCCAGGCACACTAGGTTTTCAATGACGACATCCGCATTTTCACTCCAGCCAAACGTGAGCACCGAGTGGTTTCCTTCATGGGCAGACAATCCATCTTTCCAATATCCATAAAAGGCATCGTCCGCATTCAATATTGCCACTCCACCGTCCCGAAGCCCATTGAAAATCTCGGCTTTTGCCTCGGCTATTTTTTCTACACTCCCAAGACCTTCGAGATGGGCAGGCGCCGCATTGTTAAGCAGCGCTACATCTGGCCTAGCCAGACTACTCAGATAATCCAGTTCTCCGATGTGATTCATCCCCATTTCAACCACAATATAGTCGTGAGCATCTCGCAACTCTAGCAAAGTCAGAGGCACGCCCCATTGATTGTTGAAACTTCCTTTTGGCGATAAACAATTCCCAGTTACATTCAGTATCGTAGAAATTAGTGCCGTTACCGTCGTTTTTCCATTACTCCCGGTCACCGAAACTACTGGCACATCAAAACGCGAACGCCAATGAGCACCGAGCAATCCCAAGGATCGCGTTGTATCTTTAACAACAACTTGCCCGATTTCAGTATTCTGGGGCTTAGAAACCATCGCTCCCGCAGCAAATTGTTCCGAAACTGTTGCCACATAATCGTGACCATCGTATTTTTCCCCCGGGATTGCCACAAACAGGTCACCACATTGAACGGACCGGGAATCGATTTTCACTGCGTGGCATTCAGCGTCTGGACCAACCAGAGCTCCTTCCACCACCGCAGCGATTTGGGAAAGCCGAATCATTCCATCCTCTCCAATGCACGCTTCACAATGTCTCGGTCGCTCAGTTCAGTAACACCATCGTTAGTTAGCTGATAGTCTTCATGACCTTTTCCCGCGATGAGAACAAACCCATTGGGATCACAACAACTCATAGCGATTTCAATGGCTTTTTTCCGGCAATGAACCACCCTTGAAGGTACCTCCATACCGGACAATATCTCCTCAGCGATAGCCTGGGGAGACTCCGTTCTTGGGTTATCATCAGTAACGATAACTTGATCTGCAAATTGTTCCGCAACCCTCCCCATCTGAGCTCGCTTTCCTTTATCTCTATCACCGCCGCAGCCAAATACAACCATGACCTCGCCATCACTAATGTGTTTCAGTGAACTCAACGCCCGCTTCAGCGCATCTGGAGTATGGGCATAGTCAACGACCACCTTTGCAGTAGAGTTATTCTTTGCCGCAGACACAAACACTTCCATTCTCCCCGGCGGTGGTTTCAACTTCTTTATGGCATTTCCAATCTCTTCCAACCCCACTTCGCAACCCACCAAACATGCGATAACTGCGAGCAAATTGGGAACGTTGATCAGACCAATGAGTGAAGACCGGATTTGAACCATTTTTCCTTTCCAAGCAACATCAAATTTGATTCCCTGGTGGTCAACGCATAAGTTAATCGGTGATATGTCTGCTATCGATAGCCCATAGCTAATACTATTTTTCGCCGTATTTTCTTGAAGCAGCACCTGTCCAAACTCATCATCCGCGTTAATCACGGCTAAATTCAGGTGGGGGAAGGCAAACAGCTTCGCCTTCTCTTCGCCGTATTTTTCCAAGGTTAGATGATAATCAAGGTGATCCTGGCTCAAGTTGGTGAATACGGCTATATCGAATTCGACGCCACTGACACGATCCTGGCTCAGGCCATGAGACGACACTTCCATACAAACTGTTTCTGCTTGCTCACATACAAAACTAGCCAATCGACCTTGAATTGCAATCGCATTGTCCGTCGTCAAGGCGGACTTCTGAAGCTTCATTGGATAACCATTTCCAATAGTGCCCATCATTCCACTTTTTTGCCCAAGCAACTCCCATGCCTGGGCCATTAGATAGCTAAAAGTGGTTTTTCCATTAGTTCCAGTAACCCCTATCATCTTCATTTTTTTGGATGGGTGGTCGAAAAATCGAGCCGCAATCTCACTCACATTGGCACGTAAATTCTCCACCGGTAACATCACGACTTCATCATCGAGAATCTCAGCAACACACCCTTCATATCCAGAACTTTCATAACTAACAGCCGCCGCCCCCTGATTAATGGCTTGGGCAATATAGTTTCTCCCATCCACAACATCTCCTGGCATTGCGACAAACAGGTCGCCCTCGCCCACACACCGACTATCGAGCTCGATCCCCGTTATCTGGCGATCCATTTCGCTATCCGTACTAATAATTGAGCCAAACAAGTCACTAAGACTTTGGGAATGTTCGCAACAAACGGTATTGGTACCAACCATGCTCATGTTTTGTTCTCCTCTTTTGCTGAGAACACAGCAGCTGGTGGTTCGCGACTAATATCAATGCCGTCTGGCTTTACGTTGTAAAGCCTAAGAAGGTCCTGTGTGATATTGGCGAAAACGGGTGCCGCCACATCGCCTCCATAGTACACATCCCCCCGGGGATCATCGATAACCACTGCCACCACAAATCGAGGGTCAGAAATTGGAGCAATCCCAACAAACGATGATATATATCGATCCTTGGCATACTCTTTGTTGATAACTTTGTGCGTAGTACCTGTTTTCCCGCCCACTCGATATCGTGGAATTTGTGCTTTTTCAGCGGTCCCTTTCGCTGTTGCTACCTGCTCTAGCATTGATCGAATATTGAACACTGTTTCTGCTTCAAACACTCTCTCTCCTTTCGCGACAAAGTCCTCCTGCTGCTTTTCCAAAGTAATTGGAAGTAAGATTCCGTCTGTTGCAAATGCCGTATACGCTCGGGCTAACTGCAGGGGAGTGGCGGCGAGTCCGTATCCATAGGATAAGGTAGCGTGCTCAATCGTCCGGGGTCGTTTTTCTAGTGAGCCCGAAGACTCTCCGGGCAAATCCATTACACCAACGCCAAACCCCAGATCAGTAAACGTGTCATAAAGACTCTCGTATGGCAAAGAAAGCGCCACTTTAGCCGACCCGACATTGCTTGAATGAACGACCACATCAAACAAAGTAATATTTCCATAGTCACGCGTATCAGAGATCGAATATTTCCCTATCTTGAAACGACCGGGTGATGTTTCCACTTTCGTTTCAATATCCATTTCTCCACTTTCCAAAGCCATCGCAATGGTAAACGGCTTGACCGTTGAGCCCGGTTCAAACGGATGCGTCACTGCGCGGTTTCGCATATTATTCTGCTTAAACGTACTTCGGTCATTAGGATTAAACTGAGGAAAGTTTGCCATGGTTAATAGCTCGCCACTCGGCACAGACAAAACGACGATACTGCCACTAACCGCATTTGCCGCTTTTATCGCATCTTTCAAATATTCACTGGCAAGTGATTGCACACGTTGATCTATGCTCACTACGAGATTCTTTCCATGCACCACCTGCTGAATACTCTCCACACTTTCAACATGCTGACCAGTCATCGTCTTAAGCACTCTAGTACGCCCACCTTTACCCTTTAACTCTTTGTCGAACAAACGCTCAAGTCCTTCCTGACCTAAGTTGTCCACATCCGTAAAACCCACCAAATGAGCACTAACCACGCCCCCTGGGTAATACCGCTTGTATTCCTTGCGAACTTCCAGCCCTCTAATTTCTAAGCCCATTACCTGATCAACTAGCGCAGGCGCTAATCGTCTTTTTATGTACATGAATTCCGATTTTGCATACTTTTCACATCGGCTTTTTAGATTCTCAACACTGATATCTAGTAACAGTGACATCTCTGCCATTTTCTCGTTCTTGACACAAAACAAATGGGGGTCTGCCACAAGTGATTTCACCGGTGTACTGACTGTTAACACCTGGTCATTTCTATCAAAGATCGCGCCTCTTTCCGGCATGACTTCAATTTCACGTAAATATCGCTTGTCTCCCTGGGATTGAAGATAATCATGCTGCTCAGTTTGCAGCCGAACGACTTCCCAACCCAAAGCGAAAAACCAAACTGCCACCAGTCCTAACAATACGGCCTGGCGCCACAATGAAGGTCGATTCACGGCCGACTCAGTCATAGGCATACCAAGACCCATCAACAAGACACCCCGTGATGTATTCGGTAAGGGAAAATAGGCTTTCCAACATCTCCCTACCCTCTATCAACCGTGAAAACACGGTTATAAGGAGGGGGGCTCATGCCCAGTCTTTTTTCTGCGTCTTCAGCCAAATTGTGCTGAGTCGACCATGTCGCTCTCTCTAACATCAATCGACCCCACTCAGATTGCAAATGGCTTCGCTTTTCTTCAAGACCCTGCAATCTCACAAATGCCAATCGGTTTTCATGCCTAACAGTCACGACGCTATATGCACTCACAAGAATAAGAAAAAGCAGCAAGAAAACAGGCATACTCTGCATTTATGCCTCCTTTTCCGCGACTCTCATCACCGCACTTCTCGAGCGCCGGTTCCGATCTAGCTCTTGTTTACCTGCCTTAATCCTCTTGCTGATCAACTTCAGTTTTGGCTTCAACATGTCATTAGTAATCGGCATATCGGGCGGAAAGGGATCCCCTTTCGATTGCTCATTGAAGTACCGTTTAACCAACCGATCTTCGAGGGAGTGAAAACTAATCATAACAATGCGCCCTCCTGGAGACACTGCTTCGAGGGCCTGAGGCAATACCAGCTCTATTTCTCCCAATTCATCATTCACCGCAATTCGAATGGCCTGAAAAGTACGCGTGGCTGGGTGCTTACCTGGTTCTTTTGTAGGAATGGCCTCGCTCACGATCGCTGCCAATACGGCAGTGGTAGTGATTTCCCTTTGTAACAAAGCTGTTTTTATACCCCTCGCAATTCGCTTGGCGAACCGCTCCTCTCCATATTTTTTCAACACACGAACGAGCTCCTCTTCCTCAATTCGCTTGATCCAGTCCGCAGCCGAGACACCTCTGCTTTGGTCCATTCTCATGTCCAAAGGACCGTCGTGCATAAAACTAAAGCCACGCTCACCATTGTCTAATTGCGGCGAAGATACTCCGAAATCAAATAGCAAAGCTGTTACTTTGCCAATTAGGCCTCTTGCGCCAAGTATTCCACTTAATTCGGAAAATGGACCATGCACTATATCTACCCGCTCATCGTCACCCCACTCCTCCTGAGCAGCACTAATGGCTGCTACGTCTCTGTCGATGACAATTAGCCTGCCTTGCTCTGAAAGACGTGACATAATTTCCCGACTATGACCTCCTCTCCCATAAGTTGCGTCCACAACACAATCCGACCCACTCAAGCGCAACGCATCCATCACCTCACCACCCATCACTGGGATATGATCACCAATAGACGAAGAAGAATCAGTCATCATAGAGTCAACCCTGCCATTTCTTCGGACAGGCCCTCAAAGCTGTTTTCTCCGTCCAGCCATTGATTGCATTTAGCATTCCACTGCGCTTCATCCCAGATTTCGAATTTGTTTCCCTGTCCCACCAGATACACAGATTTATTGAGTCGTGCAAATTCTCTAAGTGGTGCTGGCAATAGAATTCTTCCATTTTTATCTATATCAATATCACTGGCATACCCGAGAATGAAACGTTTGAGATTTTGATGCCCCACGTTAAAGCTAGACAATTCTGATACTTTACGCTCTACCAATTCCCACTCATCCATAGGGTAAAGCCAAAGGCAATGCTCCTTTGTATTATTGATAGTAACGACCATACGTCCATCGCAACGCTCGACGAGCTCTTCTCGGTATCTCCCCGGAATAGCTAGTCGACCCTTGGTATCGATATTTAGTATAGTTGCGCCGCGAATCATTGTAATATTCTGACAGTTTTGGGAAAAATCCCCACTATTACCCACATTAATACACTATATGAGTGGAGTCTGACTCTGTCAAGAAGATTTAAGGACTAATAGGGGCTAAATATCATTGATTTTTAAGGGATTTTTCTATTTTCGCGAGACCATTCATCGACAGAAGTTAATGTTATTTCTAGGTTGTTCATCTAGCCTATTTATTATTAATAACTAAATGAGCCAACAACTATCACAGCAGCGACAAAACGGGGTGCCACCTTTAAAGCGGGATAAATCATACTTGAATCATTCGATCTTCAAGCATCACCATTTTACTCCAAAAATCTCCCCTTCTTCGATGCCATTTTCTTTTCTACAAATAGCCCCCCAAATTCAGCATATACCCGCTCTGTGAATAAACTCTCCAGAATCCATTCCCAAAAATGCTATTATTGGCGCACCTTAAGGGACCTTCATACATCAATTTAAGCAAGCGGGCATAAGAAAACTCATGGAATCAAAAACCACCTGGAAACCAGGTTGCCTGATGACCACCGTTATCATCATTGTTACCGTTGCCGTTTCCACTGCATTAACCATTTGGATACTTAATACCTACGTATTTCCAAAAAGATTCAGCCCAGTGGAGCTGTCACAGACAGAGCAGCAGGTTCTTGACCATAAAGTTAATCTGTTCACGCGATTCAGCAACCCTTCTGAGACCACAGAACAAGAGCCGGAAAGTAACGCTCTGGAGGCAGAGAAATACACTGAAGATAGCTCAAATCGCCTTATTAAGCTGAGCGAGCGGGAGCTCAATGCACTATTAGCGAACAATACGGATCTCTCAGAACAGTTTGCAATTGATCTTTCGGATAGACTCGCTAGCGGAAAGCTGCTGTTTACACCCGACCCTGATTTTCCAGTTTTCGGAGGGAAAACCGTCAAGCTCACCGCGGGGTTAGAGCTAGGTTATGAAAACGAACGCCCCATTATTAAATTGCGCGGCGTCAGCGTTATGGGAATTCCCATCCCCAACGCTTGGTTAGGAGGACTAAAGAATGTGGACTTGATTACCGAATTTGGCGCAGATGAAGGACTATGGAAAGCGTTTGCTGATGGGGTCGAGATGATTGCCGTGGAAGACGATAACCTCATTATTAAGTTAAAGGAATAGAGATACCCCCTTTCAATTAACGCCCATTTAGTTTTAGGAGACTTTTTGGCTTGATCGATATGAAACTGGTCGCAAGAGACACCCACCTGCCCTTGGCGTTCCAAAGACTAGAAGCAAACGATGATATAGCCTTCGTTGAGAATAAAGATACAACAGTTTGAATACGATACCCTTCGAGACAAGTTAGGCCAAAACTTTGGACAAATCTTGAACGAACCGATAGGTCAGCCCCCAAAGTATCTGGCCAGTATCGAATCTAATGGCAGGGTAGGGTTGTGTGGAATGTTTCATATGGTATTGAAATACTTCAGATTCATCAATAAGCTGCTCTAACGTGTAGAAGTTCAGACCTCATTATTGTGTATGGTCAACTGCGGCTCTCGCAAGTAAAAGACAAAACAGCTGATAACTTGTAGAAGTTTAGACCAAATCTGACACCGTATTAAATCAATCCGAGCGAAGCGAGGGTTGATTTAATGAGAGTTACCCGTTTTGATGTAGTTACCAAACAATATCAAAACACAACGAGGTAACT
>WLWI01001002.1_pt1 | contig 24825 bp, 24 predicted proteins | sample 6701501 | NCBI WGS metagenome assembly WLWI01 (sample SAMN12718690, study PRJNA515312) | sponge metagenome | isolation source: marine sponge | host: Mycale hentscheli | place: New Zealand: South Island, Marlborough, Capsize Point | collected 2014-11-01 | reverse complement strand
AAGGCCATATTTGAAGAAGGCAGGGAAGGAAGTCATCATCCCCACCCCTCCCCCTGCCCCCCTCACCTCAGACCCCAGAGAATAACACAAAACTGCTGCCATATTTTTATTCATCTGCTTAAATATAAAAAAAAAGCCTATGCTTGTGAGTTATCCCCCATCTGGCATGCCTGTAATTAACTTCGTCGGTCACAACTTGTACACATGCACAAGTCATACCATATTATACCATTGTTCACCTAGCTATTGGCCTGGCTCTTTGCAAGTGAAATCTATTTCTATTACTCTTTCATCTAGCTACCAGGTTATACTTGCTTTGCTAATCTTTCTGGTTCATTAGTGCCAATAATAATTAACTGCAAAATAATTATTGGAATTATTGAATTTTAATTAAAAAGTTGCTTATATTGAATAGATTACATTGATTAGCTACAGAGTGGCATCAAAAGCATTATGGATATAGTAAAATATTGAGAGCACTAGTGGTCAATTAAAGTGTGAAGAAACATGCAATTAATTAGAACCAGGCAACTAACTAGAGCACCAGTGGTGCGAACCCTCAGCACCATCTGTGCACAACCCTCCACTTCACCACCAGCACCTCCTTCAAGATTTCCTAAAACCAGCTTCAGAATGTTAACCTCACCTACCCTTAAGATCCGAAAAATTTAGCTAAAATCACTGAACACAAAACTCCACTCTGGCAAAGAAAGTAAAAAAAAATCCACTTACACTGAAAAACAATAAATAACAGTAACAAATACAATGCCATATCAACAAATTATTACCTTGATGATGAAGCTAAAGGTCAGCTCTGTTTCAGTGAAAGTGACCAAATTAACTGTATGTGATGCAGCTATAGCCATAGTAGCTAGCTAGCTACAAGCTTGGGTAAAAGTGTTTTAAAGGTTAAGCTATGTCACATTACAAAGGTACAACATACTGCTACAGTCTTATGCAGCAGACCTCTTTCCAACCCCTGGCACCTCCAACCATCTACGCCAGGGCAAAGGTACTGCCTGCTAAGTATTTACCATTCAATTGCAAATTGTATAGTAAAGGACGTCACCCATAAAGAAAAGCATTGGCCCCAAGTTCCACTCGCTTTTGCTGAAAAATAAGCCTAAACAAACATTTTTGGAATTTTAAAGGGACTTACTTTGTGTAGTGCTGCAGTTTGATATTGCTATCGCTGAAGTTCGAGAAACGCTATTGATAGACAGACAGACAGACAGACAGACAGACAGACAGACAGACAGACCGAATGAATGAGTGACAGACTACTGTAACCGCTCATGCGCATGCGCGCTTAGGGATAAAATAAGGGGTTTTTTTTAAATATGGCTGACTTACTTAATTTATAAAATATATTAACATAAGTCAGAATATGATCTTGTGAAATATTTCACGAGCAGACTAATTTATTTTCACTAGCCAGAGGTAAGTGAAGTCAGAGAATGAAACATCTTGCTATATCACCTCTGACAAGTGTAAGATGTGGTTTATTCTATGCTAGTTATCTTCACTGCAGTAGCTTGTAGTAGAATTAATGACCCAGCTTGTAAAGTTGGCTGTTTTTGTTTTTTGTTTGTTTGTTTGTTTTGTTGAAGGGGCTCTCCCACACTGGAGCTGATGTTATAGCAGCAGCTTCTTCGATTTCAGTGGAAATGCAATTGAACAGTAATTACTATGCACTTATACACGTCATTGGACTGTATTCATTATTTTGGTCATTTCCTGTTTTATTTCCCGTCACTACTCTTTTGTCTTTTGTTTTGTAAGGAGGCCCTGCGCAGCCTTCCTTTACTCTTTTGTCCCTTTGTTTTGTGAAGAGGCCCTGCGCTGCCTTTTTTTATAAGTACTGTATCATTCAGTTGTTGTTCCTGTCAGACTAAGATTCAGACCGTTATTATCTTGTCGCTATTATAAATCTGTCAAACAGCTAGTGTTTGCGTTAGTATGGCACGCCGTTTGTAACAAAAATCCCTACCTTATATGGGCCCTATGAGTTATTTGGGCCCGATGTAACCTATTTAGGCCCTATGTAACTGTAGGCTTACAGGGGTCTCTTCTAACTTACAGGGGTCCTTTCTAGGCCCCGTGTAAGGATTTCTTACGATGTTTACACTGGTCCTTTCGTATTGAGGCCTGACATAAATGATTTTATATAGGAGCCTTTTCTAAACTTACAAAGGCACTTTGTAACTGTTCATTGCGTTGCGTTGATCTGGACGAACGTAAACGCGCGTATGTACGTTGGAAATTGTACTAACGGTAATTCAATAGGTTTAGTGCATCTTGCTTTTTCATACCTCTATCTGCCTTTCCATTCACTTTTCTAAATTTTTTTGTTGCTCTGAGAGATACAGTAAGTATTAACAACAATCATAACCTGTTGGCAACCCTGACAGCATGTGAAGGCAGGAGTTGCAGAGGGTCAGGCAACCCCTGGTTTAACACTCTTTTTACAAGAACTTGTTAATTGGTGCTTGTTTGTTCCGTTGTGTTTTGTGTGCATTGGACTGTACTTCCTGTCTTTCTGATTCATTACATTGTTTTTCAGTTTTTCTCTTTTCTGTTCAGTTAGTCATTTTCTGTCTATTAATCACTTGGTACTATATTGAACAATCTATAAACCATTAACCTGACAAGGGTGGGTGCTGGTATCCACTACGGAAGGTTAAAAATCTTAGACAGCGCTTGCAGTGACTAGCATTTTAGGAAGAAGTCTGGGATTTACGACCCCTGACCTACGACTTCTAGAAGCCCTGCAGGCGCTATCAAAACCAATTAAAATCTAAATAAGAATAGAATAATTATGATCATGTTCACAATGATCTTGTCACACGTGTGGGCAAGTGATTTGTTCCTTGTATCAATCCGGCATAGCTCTGACTGTTAGTCACACTGTCGGAAATTGACTACCAAATAAAGTTCATAACTGTTGCACAGATATTATAATTACATACTAAAGGAAACACACATTAAGGGGATTGTAAAGAAACAGTTGAAGACAGTCTTCACAAATAAAATTGAGAGAATTGAGCTTACAGAAATTCAAACAAAAAAACAAACAAAAAAAAACAAAGAGATGATGGCTACACCAACAAAACAGAGGCTGACAGTGTGCACAGAAAAAGGAAAAAAACTGAACCAACTAGAAGTGTGTGTGTGAGAGAAACATAATAAGAGCAGGTAAATGTGAGGGGAGGAGTTCAAGTCGATAAATCAAATAGTGCCATGAAGGCGAGCATATGGTCTTAGTGGGGGAGTGAGAAAGAAAAGATAATTAAGTGAGAAGATGGTTGACTACGCATTATATGCACGGTCATGCATCTTTCCCACCATGGGGGTTTGCTGGGGTGCATATGAAACGTCCTCCGACGTTCATACGCGCGTTTCAACGCAATGACCAGTTACAAAGGACCCCTGTAAGAATTCTTTACACCAGGCTGTAATCGAGCTTAATTTAGAAAAGACCCGTGTTAGAAAGGACCCTTGTAAGTTAGAAAGGACTCCTGTAAGTTAGAAAGGACCCCTGTAAGCCTACGGTTACGTGGGGCCAAAATAAGTTACATCGGGCCGAAATAACTTACATAGCTAGGGCCCATATATGTAGGGATTATTGTTACAAACGGCGTGCCATAGGGCCGAAATAACTTACATAGGGCCCATATAATGTAGGGATTTTTGTTACAAACGGCGTGCCGCCATACCTTAGCTAGTGTAACTCTACTGTACAACTACTCATGCCAACAGATAGCTCCCTGTAGATAAAGGTGGCTGGGAACTGGTAAGCTAGTAAATGCTATAACTGGCTACCAGTGTGTGTGATGGTAATGTGCTTGCAATTTATAACACCAAAATGATAACAAGTGAAATATCTCACTGCCATGAACCAAAAAATAATTGTGAAGATATCTAGCATAGAATAATTATAATTTTATATTACATATTATTATCATTTCAACAGCTTAGTGAGATCATGGTGAAAGCATTGTAGTAAGGAGGGAAAAGTCTTTTCATGAAATCCATGACAAAAAATAAATTATTTGTTGGACACTTAAGGAATTTCAGATGGAGTTTAGCAATCGATAATGAAATCAATTATGGAAATATGCAGGGACTGTTGTAAAATTGTTGTTGGTTGTTTATCTCCACCAGACAGACTTTCTATATAGCTTTTTGTTTCCTTTCTAATTAAGTTACATACCACTAGAACTTCGGTGTGCCAATTTTATTGCGTAAAGTGGCATTCAGACTAGCTACTCCATAATATGGTTATTGACTGGCTGTGCTTCTTTAACTTGTGAGATAGTGCATTTCCTAGCAACTTGTGCAGCTAACATCATTGTCTAACTAATACCACCACAAGGCTTTACATACACGTGAGAGCTCAAATTATTATTGACTCAGTCCTCTTCATAAACTACTAAAAATATGTAAACTTTAATTAAAACTGATTAGCTTATAGCTATTAATTCTTTGCTAAAACACTTTATAGAGACAAGTCGAAAGATGAACCGCTAGTAGTGTTAAATGATCACACACAGAATATTTACATGACAGCTAAAATTCTTAATTAATGATGTAATATTTCCAAGTGCTATGACATCTAGCTACTGAGTCCACTGTTATGACCTTTTTTTTTTGCATTAAAACTTAGAGAGCTGCTACTACTTGGGAAATAGAAATAAAACACTATGAAGTTGTGGTTATCAAATAAATTAAGCAATAGCTAGCAGTAATTAAGAAGCATCAGTCATATCATCAATCTAAGTTACACCCGATTTTTTTTTGAGTGAAGTAATTAAAACTATACAGGATATAACCTAAATGCATTGTACACGGAAGTAAAGTTCAGGTGATACTTATGAGTGCCGCTAAAATTTACTTCTATCTGAACAGATGACTTTATATGCATTTAAGTTGTCTGTCAGCACCTAAATATAGTAAATTAATCACAAGTGCATATTTTTTAATGCAAACCAAGTTTGTTATTCAATAGTATTGATTTATTAAAACCGGAGAATAGAAATGAAACCATAAATAATATAAAATTATCGTTTTTACATATTTAGTTAACATTAAAATACAAAATTTAATGACTTGCACAAAAAATTCATGAGAATATTTTACATATAGTCATCTTCAAAATTATAAAATATAGTGTAGTCATCACTTTGTGTGTGCTGTGGCACTAAATCGTGGCCTGGACTGCTATCATTTTGAATTCTGTGCAACAGCAATGAACTAGGACTCTGAGTGATCTGTAGATTATAATCACCCTTGAAGTCTGAATTCCAATCTGACAATGCTGCTTTATTGCCAATTGCCAAGAGTTCATCGTCTTTGTTGAAAACGTATATATCAGGAGTGGCTACTTTCTCCGTGACCTGACTACTGGCTTGGTCTGAGTTGGAGGTTAGCTCTTCATCTATGCAATCTAGTGAGGACTCATCCGCTATTGGAGTGCTGCTTTCAAATGTTGATTTCTTGATTGAGGTCGAGGTCAGAGGCAAAGAGTTATCATTGGACCCACGTCTGTAGCCAAATCTCATTGCCATGCTGCTAATGCCGGTGGAAAGTGTTCGATCACTTCGAACTTGATTGGAAGAATTCTCCTCACTTGCTTTTACAGTAAATTTCTTTCCAGAATGAGCAATCATTCGGTGATATTTTGCTTTTCTACATGTGACGTAGTACAGCCATTTTTTCCACTCATCGCGTGCATCGTTTGATCGAAATGGATAAAATACGAATACGAGAACTCCGTGAAAACCGGCTATGATAATGAACAAAACTTGGAATGGAACACTGATAGCTTGTATGTTGGTGACGCCACCAAGAATGCCAAAAATCCAACCAACTCCAAACATGAATGCCAGCACTATGGTTATTGTTGCTTTCTTTCTGATCTTGTTTGTCTTCGAGATCTTCTTGTTGTCTTGAAGTTTGCCATGGTTCAGGACTTTGTGTAAAATAATGATAAATATCACCAAATTAAAGCAATATATGGCCCCAAATGGAACCAGCACTCCGAAATAGAATGGCCAACTTCGAGGAAAGCATCTACATATAAACAGGTCAAAGCATCACATTTCCAGCAACTAAAAGTAAAACTGTAACATACATAGCTGCGGAAGTGCCGTTGAATTCATTGATATAGTAGTCGTGACTTGGGGCAAAGAAAAATCCAACAATGAACAATGGAATAACTAATTGGAGAAAACAGCAATAGAATAATACAATTGAATTTATTTTGCTACCACCTTACGAATCATAATTGTCAGGGACGAGCCTTCCCTGACAGAGCTACTGGACCAAGACGTCAACAAGGCAACGTCGATCGGGAATTAATGGACCGCATCAAGTGCTAATTAAGTGAATGGACTTGGTTTCAAGGCACCATCGATTGGGAATTAATGGACTTGGTTACAAGGCAACATCGATTGGGAATTAATGGACGACATCAAGTGCTAATTAAGTGAATGGACTTGTTTACTTGTTTGTGTGTATGTCACTTGTCACTAATATATATATAGACGGGTGTTTTTGAACATTGCAGTTAGTCTAGCTAAAGCTCAGAATAGTTGCATTCACCTTGATTGTCGTGTTTGTTTGAATTATTCAATGAAAGTTGTCATATATTATTGAACCTGACCAGACTTTAGCTAACTCTGTTAGTGTGACGGCCCGACAACCGTCACAATAATAAATATAATTATTTTCTAATAATAGCACATTTTCTCATTCTAGCAGCCAATATTGTTAATTAAAACTTAACCCTACTCTTCAACGTTTTCAGTTGACCCCTGAAGAGGACTTCAGCAGGAAGTCGAAATATCGGGTTAAGTTTTAATTAACAATATCATTGGCTGTTAGAACAAGAAAATTTGCTATTATTATAATTATTTCAGCCAAGAATGACAGAATAATTTTTCTAGTTGCTAACACACGAGCTTTAATATCATGTCATTGAAATGCAACACACACTTCAATTGCTACATTAAATGTGTTTTCCACCTAGTATGATTTATAAGTGCATCATTTTGCAATATTTTTCTTGACATCACATATGTACAACTTAGAGAATAAGATATATCCCAGAATATCATTTCTACCACTAAAGAATAAGCCATTCCACCCCAGTAGAGCATTCATAGAGAAAACATACCCCAGAATATTAGTCCTACGACTAGAAAGAGGTATATCCCAGGAGAGCATTTACAACTAGAGATTAAGACATATCCCACAATATCATTTCTACATCTAGAGAATAAGGCATACTTTAGGAGAGAATTCCTACAGCTACAGAATAAGGCATTTTGGAGAGCATTCCTAAAACTAGAGGTTAAAACATACCCCAAGTTATCTATAGAATTAGGCATATCCCAAGATATCATTCTTAGAAAAATAAGACAATCCTTACTACAACTAGACAAATAGACATACCCCAGGATATCATTCCTACAATTAGAATAAGATATATCCCAGGATATCATTCCTACAACTAGAGAATAAGGAATATCCCAGGACACCATTGCTACAACTAGAGAAATAGACTTACCCCAGGATATCATTCCTACTTTGAACTGATAATAAGACAATAAATTTTGTGTTCCAAGAACTTTCACTAGTTTCAAGTACAGCAGAATAGACTGTGCCACAGTCAAACTGAAATAAACAAGAAAGAAATAATGGAGAATAGCTGAAAAGGTGAGGCACAGTGGACGCCTTGCATTGCTGGACAATTTGTGATATTCCTGCCCTATTAGTGAGGATATGATGAATGTTGCATACAGACCAATCAAAGAGAAGCAAACTTGAATTAATATTTGTCCATTGATACTGACACGGAGTTTGCTGTGGTATAAAAAAAACACGATCATATATAATTCAGCACAAGTCAGCATTCTTACCTTGAAAGAAGGTATGTGAAAACTGTAATTATTAAGAAAACCAAAGACAAAATGCCGCCAATGTAGCTAAATATTGACAGTGATTGTTCTTCCACAGATTTTTTGTCTGGTAATGTCATCGGTGGGTTTATGTCCTAATATACAAAACAACTGTTAGATAATGAATTGTTGCATATTATTATACCTAATCATTACTCAAAGGCAAGTTTTTGCTAAATTAAACAACAAAGATACACTTATATAACAATATAATTATACTTATAACCACAATTAGAATGCATTAATTGAATTTATATCAGTTCTAGCAGACTTTCTACAGACACAAGTTGTATACATGAATTATTCAATAATAGCCAAACTCAAATCTCATTAGATTATTTCATGCAGATTAGCTACTCACTAGAAGTATTGAGAAACTGGTTAAATGATCACATTCACATCCCGAGAATACTCCATTAGCATCAGTACCAGTAAAAGTACATCCATCTTCAGACCACTGACCTAATCCTTCTGCAAAAATATGATCAATTTAGCTTTGTGTCTACAGAAAGCTGTTCAATAATGCAAAAAAGATTTACAAACAAAAGCCACTATGGATAATATTTCTAAAACTGTGATTCAAGATTACATCTTATAATTTAGTTGATGTTCCACACATAGTTCATAACTCATCTCAATACATTATATTTACAAGTATTCAGTCATTCTCGGCTGAAATAATTATCATAATAGGAAATTTTTCTCTTTTTAACAGCCAATATTTTTAATTATAACTTAACCCGACGTTTCGACTTCTTGCCAAAGTCCTCTTCAGGAATCAACTGAGGTTGAACTCTCCGTGGTGATACTATTGTTGCTGTTCACTTTGTGTTATTATATTACCACGGAGAGTTCGACCTCAGTTAACCCCTGATGAGGACTTCGGCAAGAAGTCGAAACGTCGGGTTAAATTATAATTAAAAATATTGGCTGTTAAAAAGAGAAAAAATTCCTATTATTATATTTACAAGTAGTAATACTTAACACATAAGCATAATTTATTCCTACAAATAACAGAATGAGCTTCCGTACCATTCAAAGACTGGTTCCAAAACACACATCTTGCGCTGTCATTGTTGCTCACATTTAGAATCTGTATACATGAAAAAAAAATTGAGCATTTAGCCTAATTTAGAAATACAAAAGATAATTCTGGCAGTAATTTAGCTAATAAAATTAGAGCTATCAAATTCTGTACAGTACCTTATTGTTGAAGAATGTAAAAGTGACTGGATTTTCCAAGTTTGTTGGAGCCACCCCAGGTGTCACTCGAACAGAAAATATATATCCTCCGGTACCATTGGTGGAGCTATCCTGGAACAGTGGGTTGCTTGGCTTGTAGAGGATAGCATTAACTCTGAGATTTGAGGTAGCATTTGAAGTTCTGAAAACTGCTTCAAACACTGATGGTCTCAAATTAACAGTTGCCACTGATGATTCTGTCATAGTAGAGGTCACAGTAAGTTCTGAGCCATTTGAAGATGGTCCAGCTGAAAGCTGTGTTGCTTGAAACTCTCCTCTTTCCATGACAGCTTCATCAACGTGAATTAAGAAGTTTTCAGTCCCAATAGTGACAGCAGATGTTCTATTAGAGCCAGCAACACCCAGTGGTATTAATGTGGTGAATCGCTCCAGAGTATTGATGAGCCTAAATAGTATAATAATGTCAAGGAATGAATCAAATTGGGAGCATTTGTACATACCTTGAAGAAGATTGGCTTTCAGCAATTACTGCTCTATCCATGTCAATTATACCAGAAAATGAATCCAAATAGTGAGTTTGAACCTGCAAGTACAAGGGGAACCATTAATATTATCTGCAGATTAATTATTCCTTAATTTGTGATGCTTTGATCTAGACCGTATCTGAGCAATGACATTGCTACTTTCTTTTCAATCACAAAAAACGTAATACAAGCCAGTAAAAGTATTTCTTTCATGATATTGGTTAAAAGTGAGCATTATATTTACTTCTGTATCAATGGCAGCTTGGTCTGTCAGTGTATCCAGTAATACAGTTGACAAATTTAAGGTGGAGGATGAAAAGGTTGAGTTTTGAATGAGATTACTTAGTTCCATTGAAGCTTGCACTGGAGGAAGCTATAACAACAATAGAAAAAACCACAACTTCAATTATAATTTTCACCAAAAATAATACTATTACAATCAAGCTATATGGCATTATGTGTGCTCAATAAAATTTAAAAATTAATTATTTTGACAGAATAGTCCTGACCTTTGATATACTGCAGATCGTGAAGTCAAGTTCAGCACATGAACTTTGCATGGGATCATCCCATGTAGCCTGACTGGTAAAGTATCCCTTGCACCTTCGAGTGATGTTGATGTTGAGCATATCAGACAAATTTCCACATGGACACCTCGTGGTAACCACGCCGATATCTGACTCCTCCCATGTCACTTCTGTGCTTCCAGTAATTTTACCATCAGAAATGTAATTAAGTACAGTTGTATCCATTGGGCACCCGTCTGTTATTAATATGTTAATAGATCGTGATAAATTTAATTTATGCAACTCGAAACAAATATCAAGTGCTTGAAACTTTTCATTAGAATTGCTATTCTTATTTAAATGAGACCAAGCATGTTAGAAATTTGGTGAAAATTAGACCTACTATAGATATAATTATATAGTATGACAAAATGCAAAAAGTTTCATTATGTTTTTTTCCTTCACAGTAAAGCCCTAAGCTATATTTTTTCAATGTCCTCATTTAAATAAATTTCATGACCAATTTTTATAATCATATAAGAAATGTATTAGAGAAAATAATGGAAGAAACTTTTAGGATCATCAATTTAAATGCTTTACTATAAGGTTACTATAATCTCCCACATTAATATCTGCAACCCACTCGCAAAATATATTCACTCTAATAATTCCTTCATAAACTACAGATGAACTTTCAAAATAAAAATAGTACATAATATATATAAATAGTAATGAATCTTAATAATCAACAAAATTTATGCTTAATATTTAATATTAAATTAAAAGCAAGCATCGGATCACACCAGTCACTACTGTGTATAAGATCAAATAGGATAGGATGTATTTCACACAATGCAAAAATTTCAAAAATGTAAAATGCTATTTACTCTGAATTAAATTACCAAATCTAGAGACTGTAAAGCTTGACAGATTGAAACTCATAAATTCTGCGCTGTTCTGAAGAAATTCAGTCATAGTAGTTGAAGTAATGCGAGCATTAGCCAATACGGTGGTCCTCAGCACTTCTGACCTGTCCCTTTCTGCTGCTCTTTTTCTGTACAAAGGCAAAAATTAGAAAAAATGTTACAGTTTTATAACATCTTCGCCAAATACATCTTGGCAAAATTGTATAAGTTTCAAATGATGAGTATATATATCAGCTCAAATGTATAGACTACCTTGTTAATTCTTTCTATTCCAATTTCAATTATTTAAAGCATACAGGAAAAAAAATGGGGAGACACAATATATAAAAACAGCTGACATGAAAAAATAATGAAGGTATGTAACCAAACTTTCTACTAGGGTTAAAAGACTTGCTTCCATCAAGTGTGGCCTCTGTAGAAGGTTTCACTGTATGTATATACATGTACATATATTATATATGTATATACATGTACATATATTATATATGTATATACATACATGTATATTGCATCATAGAAATTGATCAAAAATACACCAATATTATAATTATGTTGAAAAAATATCCATACCTTCTTAGTGCTGTACTAGTAACATTTGAAGCAATAGTTCGTATAAAGGAGCCATTTGTCTTTTCATCAATAGTTATTACAGTGTTGCGAAAAAATTCCAATACCTGTAAAAATATTGTAAGGAAATTATTGCATAAGTAATTATTATAAGTATACTATTGGTACTTAATTGGTGAGTGAGCGGAGCGAGCGAGACGCTCTCAGAGGTTACACAATTGAAAATCTGGGATATTCGTTTGTTTATAATTATATGTGTGTGGACGTACGTATGTCATTTTGTACTTTGACACTCACATATTTTTGTGTTAGCTCTGCTTTCGACTCCGTTCTAAATTTCACTAAACAAATTCTTCTGATTTATTGATCATTACCTGTATCACCCTAGAAATTGAATTGTTTACTGCTTTGAATTCTTTTACGGGTGCAGTTAAAACTATAAAAAAAACGTACCGGAGTTCCGTTTGTATTCGAGGTAGTGGCTGTGGTAAGTTAACATGCTATTGTCATAGTTATAAGCCCTACGCAGCAGTATTTACTTGAAAATTCATTGACCACTAGACTACTCAAAAAGGTAAGTCTAGCGTAGGTATGTTCAGTTGTGTGAAAATATTGTGCGTTACAACTAATATCACAAAGAAAACGTTTAAATAGTGTGACTTGTTTTTTGTTGCTATACATTTTTTTTCGATTCAATGAGTTGCGGGGAGTGGTTACTATGGCAATGAATACCCTTTACCGTATATACGTTATTTAAAAAATCGACTTTTTTTTAGTATCTTGATTGTTAGAAGTTAAAATCAAACGTTTAACAATAGTGTAGTAGTCTTAGGCTCGCTCACCATTTGTGCTCAAGCACATCATCACTAGTTATTTTTATATATATAACATACTATTACATATGCACAGACCCATATACATACTACATTAAATTTTTAATAGTACGGCGCGTAAGTTGCCCATTCAAAAATGTATGGGAAAAATTGCTGTTCAATTGAAATCGCACAGGGAAAGTGAAATAGCGCGTAACTAATTGAAATACCTCGGTAACCAAGTGGAAACTAAGTGAAATACCTCGGTAGTTAAGTGAAATAGTACGGGTAAGTGTGCACGCGTAGAGCGTTAACCTTGGAAACGTACAGTTCCAGTAGTTTCTAGTTGGAGACAATGTCCTTCTTTACCACAGAACCTCTACCCATATTAGATGGAATGTTTTACAATAGATTAGGAGGAGTCGTACAATGAAAAGAAAGTTCCAGCGGAAGCTAGTCCTGAAATAAGGAGATAGTGACTGAACGATACAGTGTAGCTACAATTGCAATAGACTTTTTTAAAAGCTGGCCTACTATTAGCGAGTGATAGCACGGGTAACCTGTGCTATTAGGGGTCAATAGCACTCATAAAGCAATTGAAACAACACTCGGCTTTGCCTCGTGTTATTTCAATCGCGTTACTCGTGCTATTAATCCCGAATAGCACAGTTACCCGTGCTATTACTCATACAAATCTTCAATAAATTTGGTGGTTAAATGCATTCACAAAAAACAATTGTGTTTGTAGTCAGGGAATTGAGTCCAAGATTTCGAAATGTATATTTGACCTCCTGTTTAAACAATTCTAACAATATTGAAATTTTCTCACCTAAAGGGGTCTGGAAAAAAGCAAAGGAAAAATGTGAAAAAATCTTAGTTATCCAGTATTTTATGAAGGGTCAGAACTTGATAATTCTAACAATAATTATATAAATTTAAATGTTGACAATTTCACAACTATAATAAAAGATGAACATAAATGTGAGTGTGTTTTCACTAAGAAGTAGCTAGCAAAGTATATCCAACACCTCACAAGTAACTACTGAATAACTTACTTGATTTAAAAGGGATATGAATTCTCCCTCACCCCTACTGCCAAAGTCAACTTCAATATCATACTCAGTGACACCTACAAAGTATTGCAAATATTTTATCAACTCACCAGTACCAAAATACATAATCCTAGGACTACTACCGTAATAATACTTGTACCACCATATCAAAGCAAAATATATAATGAGTGGGTGCATTGTAAAAAAAATCATGTTTCATGCTGATTAATTACTTTAATCATCTCATTCACTCACCCTGTATAGACAAAATGGCCTCTTTCGATGTAATGACACCAAGCTCATTGGCCGCTGAGCACATGTAAATACCACGATCATCCAGAACCACTTCATCAAATTGCAGCTGATCTCCAGTGATGTTCTTTAAAGCATTATTGCCAGTCGAGTCTATTCTAAACCACTTGTATGATGGAGGAGGTTGGGCTGTGACTGAGCATGTCAAGGTAATGGTGCTCATAAATTTAACTGTGCTCGTACGAGGAGGATTGGTAAAGCTGGGACTAATGGCTACAGATTACCACAAAAGAATGAATCAGGTTTAACTATAGTCTATTAATATAACGTGCAAAAATACTCAACACATATGGCAATATGAGTATTAATACAATATAATGTAAACTCTTAATTGTAATAATTTCAAATGCTGACAGTGGGCTGAAGCTCATCACAATTGCTACTGTAATCAAGAGTATAAATTAAATAATATATTACATTAATATAAAACAATGAGCAATGTAAAATAATATTACTGTCAAATTAAAATGATGAACAGTTTATAAGAGAATTACATAATTATAAGGATCACAGGATCCTAACAGATAGTACAAATAATTGTAACTTCTTGTAGTATTAAGTGATAGTAATAATTCATACATTTTAGCTACTACATAGAGCATTCCTTCCTGCATGAGTGAACTCAAAATGTGTAAAAAAAAAAGACAAGTAACCAAAATAGTTACCTCAACATAAAAAAATAAACAAACTATTGTAGCTCAATACACTTACAATCTGCAATAGTAATGGTCACATTAGGTTGAGTAAAAATTATGTCATCGAGCAGAGGCACTGGATTGACTAGTATTCCATAGAACACTTCATTCCCCACTTCCCTGATCTCATCATTTGTAATACTAATGTTAAAACACTGTTTATCACCAGTCACACTTCCAGCATCAAATGAAACACCCACCAACAAAGGTGAGTAATCCAAGACAGATTCTGCAAAGAATAAATAAATCATTTTCAACTACTCTATGCCTACTCGTTTAAAACTCACTTGCAGTAAAGTCCATCGTTTCCAAAATAATTTTGACATTTGAATGAATACTGGTGTTCCCAGGATTTGTTTGAGTTATTTCCAAACACACAGATAGCACACCAATGTGTTCATACACAAAGTAAGAAGGTTTGTCAAAATTAAGCGTCACTCCTGTATATAGAGACATATTTGTAATTATCTCTTATTAAGGTAATAAATTTATTAAAACTATAAAGTGCATGTATAAGTACGCAGTTAAACAGTGAGAAATGGAAAAGATGGCCAACAAAACTGGCTGATTGCACTTTGCAAAACTTCAACATTTGAAAGTGGGCATAAATAATTATAATCGGAATAAAATTACTTTATTCTTTGGCCAATAGTGATGTTAACCTCAACAGTAACATATATTAAGTTTATTGGACAATTCATTTATTACTCAGCACGACCCTTAAAAATTGCATCCTGAAATAACTCAAATTGTATTATTAAAAGTGTTACCTAATTCTTAATTTAACCATCCTTACCATCTTCACTCAATATAGTCACTGTTGCTGTTACATTGTTTGATAGGCTAACTAAAGGAGACAGAACTTCAAGTGCAAGGACAAAATATTCATCTGCTTCAATCAACCCATCGTTTTCTATCTGAATTGTAATATTTCTGGTAACTGATGATTTATCTCCACGATTGAGCTGCAAAACACTTCCAGAATTGAAGAAGAAATCCTCCATACCTAAAAGAATAATTAAAACAATAATCTAATATTTCTTAAAAGCCCAATAATTACCATTTATATAGCAAAATAATTTCAATATTGAAACTTCTTGTAATAGTAATTATCTAATAAATAATTCAACATTTTGGATCGGCAGAGCTTTCATCAGTAATGATGTTGAAACATTACTGTGTTGATGTGGCACCCACACACATACATGTTGAAATATTACTGTGTTGATGTGGCACCCACACACATACACGTTGAAACATTACTGTCTTGATGTGGCACCCACACACATACATGTTGAAACATTACTGTGTTGATGTGGCACCCACACACATACATGTTGAAACATTACTGTGTTGATGTGGCACCCACACACATACATGTTGAAACATTACTGTGTTGATGTGGCACCCACACACATACACCCACACACATACACCCACACACATACACCCACACACATACATGTATATTTTAATAATTTGTTAATTGTTCTCTCATTTTACGCTGCCCGGCTTTAATACTATGGCACCACGCCCACAATCAAACCTGGATCGGTGCTGGCCAGCTGCAATTGGCTAGAAACTTCTGTGACAGTGTTGCCGAGTGTTATAGCAACAGAGACATCTCGTTGGACAACAGCGCCAAAGTTCATCATGAACACAACAAACACTGTCAGAGGGGTGCGATCAGTCTCTGAGATGACGTAAGATTGTTCAGTAAAGCTGACATTCACACCTATAAAAAAAAGATAAACATTTCCTCATTGATGTGGTTTTGTAATAAATTGTAAGTAAATACAAATAATTATTTTCTAATCACTCCTATCCACTAGGCAACATCATTTTCAAAGCTTAAATTAAACATGGTAGCAAGCGCACTACAACGTACGTTCATCATCCAAAATGACAATAGAGGATGTTGAGAATGACGAAGCAACTACTAAGTTATCATCCAATGATGTCACTGTTACAGTGAATGTCTCATTGGTCTCAAGTAGCAAGTCATCCAGTACTGTGATAGTGTAAGACAGGCAGTCACTGGTTCTGAAAGATGGAGTCACCTGCAACACTGCTGTTGAAGACTGGTAGTCCACATTAGGTTCAGCAGCTTCAGCAATAGCAACCACAACAAACAACAATAACAACAAAAGCAATAATAATAATAATAATAATAATAAACAGCAGCAACATCCAAATATTATGCATAATTTACAACTACTATAATATTTATGACTTAATGATTCTATCACAAGTAGTATAGTAGTTACATACTGTTAAATACTGTACACTAATATTCTATCACAAGTAGTATAGTAGTTACTGTTAAATACTGTACACTAATATTTTATATATTCTATATACTTTACTTCAGACAGTATAGTTAATTTTGCAAGCAAATGTTAGGTTCCGTTCAGCTATATTTTTATAGCTTTCTATGTTTTTTGGTTTTACCTAGTTCAGTAGCAACAGTAGAAATATTGAATGAAGCATCTCTTTCTAATTGTCCTTTGAACAATTTTACACAAACTGTAGCTTCTCCAGACCCTTCATCCACAAAGTAAAACACTTTTTCCAAGCCAATTTCAATAACTAAAAACAAAACCAGCAAATATCAATGCAAGATGATAGATACGTTGAACAAAACATCATCAAGATTAACTCACATGATTTGTCAACAATCGAAACATATGCAGTAGATATTGTTGGTATGTATACAACTTGTGAGGTACTTGCCAATGTAATTGTGAAATTTAAAGTAAACCTCTCAGTGTTTTCTATTGCCGTATCACTACATATGGTTAAGGTAAAGCAGCTGCTCGGTAAAGTGTGATCAATAGTGAAGGTCATATCAACAGTCAAGTAGTCATTAGTAAGACAGTCATCGAAACCTATAAAGCAGACAATAAGAGGATAATAATGTTTATTATTCTGTAGTGCAACAAATCTCATTTGGAAAGATCCAGACTAACTAATTTACTTCATATAATATTCATGCATACTACTTCATTTCATTATGTTTATAGCTCAAGCTGATTACTGTGTAAGGCCAAATTAATTTTCCAGGAACAAAAAAAAATGTATTAATTTTCTTACTTGGCATAGCTGTTCCTTGTATTCCAGTGGTTACTGCTATTGGCACCAGTGAGCTCACACGCCCTGGAAAATCACTAATGACAGTGATATCAAAGCAAATGAGATGGTCAACTCCTAAGGGACTTTGGATTCCCTCACTAATTACATACTCAGACTGGCTGAAACCTATCAGTACAATTGGAGCCACTATAGAGGGGGGGAAAACAAGAATTCCAGACATGAAATAGCAATTATAATGTCACTCTAATGCAGTCTCACCATCATTATCCTCGATCATTACCAGTAGAGAATTAGTTATGTTTATGAAACCTTCCAAGTTACTGTGGGCTGGAACTGTCGCTTGAAGAATGAAAAACTCTATATACTCAACAGTAGAATCATCCACGATGGATATATTCATGCATGCTTCAGGATTTCGCTGTTTGTGTTCCAAAGTTATTGATGTTGTAGAATAACTAAAGTCAATATTTTCTTCGGCTATATTATGAAATAAAAAAAAATACTCTTCAAAATCTACAAGCAATTCAACCTAGCTACTAAAAATTTATATAACAATTATTACATTGGGGTTCAATGAATTTTTTTCATCGTTTTCTTTTTTTCTGACAATCAGTGCAGTATAATCTTACCATTTAGAGACCTTGGATCAGAGTCACTCTTGGATATAATATTCAATGAGATATCTTGCCCAAGAACACCTTCAGTTATTACTAAACAAGTTCTGCTATTTCTGGAGTTTTCACTCACATTTAATCGATCTGTGGTGAATGAAACTGAAATAGCTGCAGAAAATATAAGATTAGTAAAAAATTATTAATTATTTTTTGGCTCAAAAGAAGTATCAACTCACTATCTTGACTTTCTATTGTAATTGTAGCCACAGACGAGTTCAATATAATTTGACTTTCAATTTCCACTAAAGTGAGCGTCGCTAAGAATTCTTCCTGACCTTCCAGTAACCCATCTTCAACAATGCTCACAGTTAAACAGGTCTCATTCATTTCTTTTGGAAAAGACAAACTATGACTACTGACGTTGTAGTCTTCCATTGAAGCTGACAGTGGTGTAAACACTATACCCACAGTAACTGTCCGATCTCTTTCACCTTCTATCTGAGCGCAAAGCTCCACTGAGCGGCTAACTTCTGGTACGCTGATGATTGTCCTTGTCCACTGAACTGACACCACTACAGAATAAGGCAACCATGGTAACACTTCTCCTGTACGAGTCAACAATGTTTATATCCTTACTCACTAAATGTGCAATATACAAAAGTAGTTATTGGACTTTTCAAGAAATTACTGAAGATGAACCATAGCTAATATGTAATAATGTTATTGAATCAAAGCCCATATTTATTAATTCTTCAGTTCTTAAGCAAACACAACTAATTATAATTATGCTTCCATTAGTTTATATTCAAAATATAATTTTCTTACCATTGCTATCTTGAATTGTCACTTGTAAGAGGGCATTATTTTGGTCCACTGAGAACTGAGGTTGGATTGTGATATTATACTGTTCTTGGCTTTCAAGAACAGAATCTTGGACAATGCCAATCTGAAAGCATGACTCGGTCACTCCAGCGACAAACTCAACAATTTGTGAGTTAAAATAGAGATCTAATAAACAATTAACATAAATTTAATTACAGTCAACAATGCATTCAATGTACATTATATAAACCATACCAACTAATACGCTTAACTGAACAATGTAATAATGATGGCACTATGGCAAATAACCTTTCAGTGAAATAGCAGTTTTTTCAGCACACTTATTGATTAAAATTCAAAATAATAATTTAAATATTTCACAGTCATAGGAACCATTCAAAAACAATGTTATAAAACTACAAACTAAAAGTGCATAGTCATGGTTATCTTGCCATGAGCAAGGTAACTAACCTTGATTAGGTCGCACTATCAAGGATGCTGAAATGTTTGTCTGTAACTGAGTGTTATTTCGTATCTCAATACAGACTATTGTTGGAGGACTTCTCTCCGTAAAAACTAATGATTTTACTGAAAAGTCGAAAATAATGCTTCTTGCTGCAAAATAGTATTATAATAATATAATTCAATTTTGTAAATCAAAGGAACTCACAAGAAATATCCTCTATATTCACAACAGCATTCTTTTGAACTATCACAATTGCTGGATCTTCAGAGGATAATCGTATCAAAAAGGATTCTGGTGCTTCCACAAGAACATCTATCTCAGTTGTGATATTTATGCAGGATAACATAGTAGAAAATTTTCCACCAAAGTGAATATCTGCAGACTCTGGCAAATAATCTTTACCCCCTAAAATGATATTCACAAGTGGTAACTTGACATAACTTTTAATTGATAGTGAGTAAATAATAATAATACTATTTACATACTACAGCAGTCTTACAAGTCACAACATGTTTCATACTCTATCCACCTGATATCAAGTTAGGCAATTAATGGGCTAAACAAATTGTATTGTTAGATGTATTCTCTCTCTTTCATAAGCTTTTTTTAAACAATACAGAATTAAAAATATTTGGTCGCCACCGGGAATCGAACCCAGGACAGCTTGTATAGCGCACAAGCGCTCTGCCACTGAGCTACGACAGTCTCACTCTCATTTTGTTGGTCTGTTGAGAGTGAGACTGTAGCATAGCAGTACCCCTTAACAGTATAAATATAGAATTGGAGTGTTTGTTCGCCAGCTGGTTGTTGTAGCTCAGTGGCAGAGCGCTTGTGCGCTATACAAGCGGTCGTGGGTTTGATTCCCGGTGGCGACCAAATATTTTTAATTCTGTATTGTTTAAAAAAAGCCTGTGAAAGAGAGAGAATACATCTAATGAGTTGAGAAAGATATTGTGAAGTGATAAATTGTATTGTTTCCCGTAACTTTATAATATTTTATCAAGAAATTGACTTAAGGCATGGTAACTTAACATGGCTGCCGGAAGCAGCAAGGCTCACTTTTTTAGATAACAATAATTTGTAATGTGCTCAACTAACCCAGATTGTTAATGCTAGTCAAGTTTACATTTTGAAATTGCCTAAACTAAAACGTCCTAAACGAGTACAAGCCTTAATTGAATTACACCACCATGCGTAATGGTCATTTTGTTTTCATAACTTACACATTTGATTGAATCATACTATTTATTAGTGGGAAAAATAAAGCAATAATCAGTAAGTGGGAGCCTCCCCACTTCTGGAGACCTTACGTCAGCCCCACTTTATGTATATACCTTTTGCAGAAATATCACTAGTCTGAAGCTGAAAGGTAGCATTTCTCAAAAGGGTGGATAAATCTGACAATGACTCAACACAAACAGACACAAGTTCTCCTTCACGAACATTGTAACTCTCCATGTCAAGGGAAAAGAAAGTACTATTCTCTGAAATGTCTGCTATTGCTATAGTTGCAACTGTATCCTTGATAAATGCTCTGTCAGAACTCATTACTTCCACCTGAAAGAACTCCACAGGTTCCGTGAGGTTATCACGAAATATCATCACTTCAAAACAGGTCTCAGTGAATGTTGAATTGAAAGTTATGTCCAGAGCAATGGGTGAGTAATCCTCTACATCTAAAAATACAAAAAAGGATTTCTTTTTCTATATAGCATATAAATTCACGAATGAAGCTTACCTGAGGCTGTTTGTGGAATGGTCTGAACTGAAAAATTTAGCGCCCTATTTAGAGTAGGACTTGTTGTCATGACACCAATTTCCAAAATCTGTCCTTCCATGATTGAAGTAAAATTGAAGTTGAGAGCAATAGAAATATCTACAAAGGTATTATTTTGATTTTAAATTTTTGATACTGAATATAAATAGGCTTACTGTCATTATCTGCAACAATAACTTTGGCAGATGAGTTAGCCTGTGAGTCAAATGCAAGATCAGTTGAATTTAACACTAGGATAATCTCAATATCTCTTTCAACGAAACCATTCCTCATTGCAATGAACGGCAAGCAAGCAATAGAGTTATTGTCAAACTGTAACACAGCTACAAAACTGGCAGGAATACCTACAATGTACAAAGTTTTCCCATCATTACTTATACATTATTCGGTTTCTATGTTGTAAGATTAAATAATCTTAACATCAACAGGAACTACACTAAAATAACAAATCCATTTCTTTACTTCAAACTATTACTTACCTTGAGAATAAGAAATTACTAATATCTCTAATGAGCGATTCAATCTACCAGCAGTGGAGATGCAAATATTTAACTCCATGCCTTCAGTAACCATGTATACATTATGATTAAATGCGAAAGTAAGGACAGTAGAGTCTATAATTTCCACTGCTGCGGGACTGCCAGTCTTTATAGCAGTATTATCTGATTCGAGTGCCACATAAAATTTTTCATTACTTTCAACTACATTATCTTGAGCTATGGTGATATTAAAACAATTTTCAACTTCAGCTGGAGAAATGAGAATCGATGTATTGCATAGCATAAAGTCATTGTCTGTCTCAGATGAATTGGATGAAGCAGATATAATTAACTTCAATGAGATTTCATAGTTACCAAAGACAGAAATGCAGAGAGTTACAAACTGTTGAATTTCTTTCACCGAATATTGCATTTGTTCAAACGAAACATTCACAGCTAATAAATAACAAATTATTGTAAAAATTCTAATTTTGTAATATTAATACTTCCACATACTGCTATTATCCTGGATTGTCACAGTGGAATTTGACTGAGTGACATTTACAGCTAGATCAGACGAGTCCAGAATTACATTAAATGATTCAATCATTTCCAGTACACTATCAAATATAATAGAGATGTTCACACAAAGTCTTTGAGGACTAATTCTGCTCGGCTCAAAGGTAAGTGGTGAACCATTTAATGGTAAAAAGTCTTGTGGCCCTGTAATTTAAAATTTAATTTTAATAATGTTTAAGTAAAAGCAAAAAATAATAATAATACCCGTAGCTGCACCATCTTGAGTTGACAATTCTACAATAATTTCTCTGTTAATGATTCCATCCAGTAGAGTACACACTAGGACAGATTCTTCTACTTCCTCAACTGAGTAATTGCTCTGCTCCAAGTGTGCAACTGCACCTACAGGGATATTGCGACATCCTATTAATGAAAACGTGCTATTAAATAATCACTAAATTGGGTTACCTGATTGGTCAATAATTCGTATGGAAGCATTGCTTCTGAGCAAGATCACTGCAGTGTCTGTAGTGGACAACTCCACAGCAAAGTCTTCAGCGTCCTCCACAATGAAGTCTTCAATCACAGTAACATTGGAACAGACTATGCGCATTGACACGGTATCAGCTGGCACCAATAAGCTCATGTTCTTGCGTATGAAATCATTTTCTCCTACACAGGATAATAAAACCCTAATTTTAATTTCATTTTCAAGATTAGACAACCCCAGTACCTGTAGCTGAACCATCTAAGGTGGAAAGCATCAAAATTAACTGCCGTTTAAGGAGTCCAACCACACTTATGCATACTTCTGCATCCCTTGCATTCTCCTGTACCACATATTGGTCTCGATCAAGAAGTGCAGTCACCACTAAAGCAATTTTAAATTTAAATTCATCATAATTTTTCTGAGTACATAATGTCTGCCTACTCACTGTCTGCATCAATGATACTAACAATGGCTTCTGGGCGACTGATGACCACTGAAGTGTCTGGTGACACAGCTATTACTGAAAATGATTCTAGATCTTCTACCTTGCTATCCATCTCAATGGTGATGTTGACACAAATGGTAGTAGGCAACTGAGATCCATATGTCAGTCTATGCACAACTGGACTGAAATCTGAATATTCTAAAGTGTAATAGAATGTAGCTAAATAAAACAAACATGTTTTTTATGAATTTTATAATGATTATTATTATAGATTATACAATTCTTACAATTTTTTTATAGTTATACAAAACAATATATATTTCAAAATACCTGAAGCTGATCCATTTCTGGTAATCAGTGAGACAATTACATCTCTATCTAGTATTTCATTAGATGATATAAGTTGTAAACAAACTTGAACTGCTGGCATCATTTCAGAAATTACATAGTTATCTTCACTAAATTGAAACAATGCTAAACCTTAAAATAAAAAAGTAAACAACAAAAGAAATAAAACAAAAAATATTTCAAAAATTCAGAAATTCTAACCTTGACTTTGATCATTGATTATCACACTGATGGTGGCATTAGTAAGTATCACTGCAGCATCATCCGTACGCAACTTCACCGTCACAGATTCAACATTTTCAACTCTTGTATCATTAACAGCATACAGGATGAAGCAGGTACGATTAATAGTGGATGAAAAAGAAAGGTTTGTGGGTGATAAGGAGAAATCAATATCTGCAATATTAAAGTATATAATAATATACTCCTAAATATCAATGTTTATATATAATACAATATATATATTATACACATAATATATATGTATATATTACCTAAGACTTGAGTACCAGTGACTTCTATGATTACTGTGCGGTCCAGTACACCAGAATGCATAACACAAATATCAGCACTTGAACCTTCTGATATATTCCTGGGGTATTCAGACTCTATTCCAAAATTAATAGCTGTAGAAATAATTTTAAAAAGTGTTTGACTTAAGTTCAAATAACTAGATTATAAATTGACTATAAGGCTGTAGTTCTATATTATGCACAAATATACATACACTATCAGTATGTTATACAATTGACTCTCTCACGCTAGCAATTACTAAAATTTTAGTTATTAAACTTATAATCTAGTCACCACAGAAATACTGCATGCATTTTGATATAGTCAAATAATATAAATGACAAAGCATCAACTTACAGCTGCTATCTTGAATTGTTACTATAGCATTCGACTGTGTTAATATGACAGCAGAATCAGAGGAATTAATAAGGACTGCAAATTTTTCAATATTTTCAACAATATCGTCAAAAACTACTGAAACATTGGCACAGAGCTTCTGAATTCCCAACTGTTTAGAGGAATACACTAAAGTAACACCAAGTGAATTGAAATCTTCTGGATCTATGAAAAAGTGACCAAATATTTTATATTAAATATTGTATACTAGCTAGATTCATTGCTATACCTGTAGCTGATATTTCATCAGTAAAAAGCTGAATTGAAACATTTCTTTGCAGTGAACCATTTAATTCTACACAAAT
>WLWI01001000.1_pt1 | contig 24830 bp, 15 predicted proteins | sample 6701501 | NCBI WGS metagenome assembly WLWI01 (sample SAMN12718690, study PRJNA515312) | sponge metagenome | isolation source: marine sponge | host: Mycale hentscheli | place: New Zealand: South Island, Marlborough, Capsize Point | collected 2014-11-01 | reverse complement strand
GGGGGGGGGGGGGGGGGGGGGGGGGGGGGGGGGGGGGGGGGGGGGGGGGGGGGGGGGGGGGGGGGGGGGGGCGGCGCGGGGTGTGGTGTGTGGCTGTGTGGTGTAGTGGTTGTGATCTCGGCTCCAACCATTAGTCCACCTTGCTGTGATTGGGTACCTGATATTTGCTGGGGTGCATTAGCTCAATCCATTCTTTTGTGCAAAATGACATAATCTCAATATGAAATAAAGTGCACTCTCCAGATAACTCCCCCACACATATTACTGATTTCATACTCCTCTTTAACAAAGCAATCTCTTGTGTATAAATACGAAATACTTGCCTAAAGGCAACATATCTACAACTTTTTTGCACAGCTAGTGCATATGTCACTTTACAATATGCATATATTCATTTCTCATTCTAGTACCAAATTCAATACATTTTTATTCACTAACAAAAATATGAGTATGTTATATATTATATTTTTATGCATTTGTACGTTTTTTAAATTTAATATTATATATCAAGACAGTAACACACATTGATAGTAATGACTTCTTGTTAACATTATTATGTCTTTAATCCAATAAAAAATGATTAACACAATAAGCAAGCTTAATTACTTCTTGGAGTTACAACTTCATATTCATCTGTTATCTGTATCATGTATGTAAATTATAACATTGGTAATAACATTGGTGCTATTTTCATTCAAATGGAGCTCTAACACTTCAATTCATAAAAAGACATATCCAATTTTGATTAAGGGCATAGTCACCTAATGATACATCACATAACATTGATTTGTGTACACTATAATTAAGTCTAGTTATAATTTCACCTTAATACTAGCCGAGTTATTTTTCAATAAAAAAAGTGTGCTATTATTTTGAAAGACCACAGCAGTGGAAAATCGAAATAATGATCTGATTGTTCATGGCGATCTCTTCGCGACCTTGCCGCACTTATTAACCGCTAGGCAATGTCGCGGGGAAACACTATTTAGCAACCATAAAAAAAGTATGAATAATAGCAGAACCGGGATGAAAAAGTTTCTATAATACAAGATTATGATTTTCTTAGCTGCAGAAATAAACTGTTATCTTTGGCTATAGTATTAACATTATGATAGCACGGAAAACTGTGGTATTCGGATAAATAGCACTCATGCGGTGAGAAATTTCACTCGGCATCACCTCGTGATAATTTTCTCACTCCACTCCAAACTAATTAATCCCGAATACCACAGTTTTCTGTGCTGTCATATCTCCAAATAGTTTGCATTTTAATTAAAACGTGTATAGGTTAGGGTTGCTCTGGGAATTGCACAATAAATTATGCAATTAATGTCTCACCTGTACAGCCAGAATAGTTGTATTAGCAATTCCAGTAGTTTCAGAATTTCTTTGATCTGAATTTCCTGGAGGGACAAGTCCATAACCTGAACGACATTCCACTATTATTTAAAAACCTGGTATATTTTTATAAGAGTATATCCAACAGTATCCAGTACAATATGTTTTGAGAGTAATGTGTAAAAATAATTTATGCGTAATGGTAATGTGTAGAAATTACTGAAGAATATTTAAGATGCAATGCATATAAATTTCCTGAAATGTCACTTACATTCATTAGGGGATATTTCCAGGTGTAAATTCTAAATTATATATACATACAATGAAGCAAAAATGCAATGAAAATTACAACAATACTGTTCCCTTACAACATGCTTCTATTTTTATTTTTGTCGATAATACGTAATAGTATTGCAAAATAATCAGTGAAAGATATTCGGATGATATTGATTAAGCATTTAATTGTAGCGACTTCTCAAACTAAGAACACAATTTAGATGCCACAATGATGAATGTTATTTGGTCATTAATGTACAAGATAATATTTTGAAATGTCAACAATTGAAAATGAAACTAAGATCTATTGTAACCTTAGAGTCTTTATCTTCCTTCTGAGAGTCAGTACTGTTTTTTTTCCTCTTGTCCATTATGATATAGAGCAACAAAATAGCATTTATAATCAGTAATATCACTATGATGGAGGATTCCATTGCTAATAAACAAACACACAAAAAATAACATGAAATAATTTCAGAATATCGACTTTCTCTTGACAAACAAATGCATGACAGAATGACTTAGTATTAATTGGAATGGGAAACTTCAGCACCATTGGCTTTACCAGAAGTTCATCACCCTAGTTAGTTATAACATAAGATACTCATGCTGTAAAAACTTGAGTCCAAAAGCTTTTAGAATTCATTTGGTGTATATATAAGAGTTAAAGTGAGGTGACTAGATAGTGCCTCCTGTGGATATTACGGCTGACATTTGCAGATGTAACACTCCTCAGCCACAACACCTGTTGTTCAGTCGCTGCCACCAGGGTTTAGGTTGGCCGTGCCAATGCTCTCAGCAAGTTGAAAGTTTATATATTGTATTAAAAATATATTAACTAGGTGATGTGTGGAGCAATGGCTTACAGCACATTTACCAGAACCAGTGAAATGACACACAAACTCAACTTAAATACTTAGCAGTGTTGTGCCAATTATAACTGTCATTTCTGTTAAAATTTTGTCCATTTATAAACTTGAGAACATTCAAACAGGTGAAATAGGTCCTATATTGTGCAACAATCTAGGAAACCTTATTAAGACAGAAGTAGAAGGCATGTTCTATTACATCATGTATAATAAATAAAGGTTTAAAATAAAATTTCCTATAGCAATAAATATAGTCACTAGTAAGGCAATTACATGTTAAATCAACTGTAATAAAGCTGTGTGATCTATTATTGATCAAACAAGAAGTTGATCAATATTTATCACATGCCGATTGTATCTAAGACAATATAATATGTTCAAGTATTTTTTTGTTTAGATATTTTATAATTTTTTACAATTTCATGTTCGCATAACAATTCCTTATAGCTCATTAGTATCATTTCCCATTAAGTATTCTTACCAGCAGTCATAATGAAATATCTTCTATCACATATCACTACTGACATGTTGCTCATTGAATTCAATGTTGAAAAATCTTCTAAAATTTCAGTGTATATCAAGTAATTATTAAAAATGACCCATTAGAAATACCTTTAATGGTGGAGATGTCATCCAATACTAAAGGAATTTTATAAACTCTCATATAAGCAGGTCCTAATTTGCCATTGAGTCTATCACCAGTTGATCTCCATACTGGATACACAAACACTAAGTGATTCCCACTCATAGAAACGGTAACAGTGACTTCCATTCCTGACTCTGTTGATTCCATGTAAGTGGGTGTTGTTTCTCTTTCATTCTGTACGTACACTCTATATCCTCTATATATAGCATTGTCATATTCACATGTGATTCCGATTGTCATGTCACTTGAAGGGTTAGAAGTACAGTTGATGCCTAATTATGAAACAAAAAGGAACCTATAGCTGTAATTGTTTTTATTTAAGACGAAAATGTATTATGTTTGAGATTTTTATTAAAACAAGTTATAAATTTCATAATTTCTTTCTCAGCCTTCATTTACACATTAGATATATTCTCTCTCTTTCACAGGCTGTTTTTTTTTTTGACAATACAGAATTACAAATATTTGGTCGCCAACAGGAATTGAACTGGCGACCAAATATTGTTAATTCTGTATTGCCTGTGAAAGAGAGAGAATACATTAAGTTATGAATTATTTAATTGTTCCAAAATTTAATTATTACCAACAATCTCTAATGTAGGCAGGCACTGCATGAAATTTGGAAGATATCTACTATTTTATTGTAGGAAATAGCTTAACATTTATTATTATTTTTATGCTTTATTAAAATTTTAATATTTTAAGCCTTACTTTTAATAAAGCATAAAAATAATAATAGATTTTAAGCTATTTCCTACAATAATATAGTTGCAGTTATGTAACTATTATGCCGGTTTCCAAGGGAATAATTTAACTGCATGAGGCTATCCTATAACAACAAAAACATTAAAAAATAAACAAAACATGTTTACCTGTAAATTTAAGTGTGAAATTACTTTGATGTGCAGGCTGGTTACTAGTAATTTCTCCTGTCTCCTCCACATCATATAACAAAGTTGTATAACTCCCACCTGATAGTCCTGGAATCACATTACTGCCTTCAGCTCCTTGTCTGTCTTGGACAAAATACAGTGAATGACTAAAGTCAGTCACTCCATTTATTCTGGCTAGAAATGCTAGCAACACTCCTTGAGATTTGGACCCATTAATGAAAGCCACAGAGTAGTTAACTTCATTAATATTAGATACTTGGACTCCTTGTACATCGAATGTGTCTAAAACAAGTTAAGCTGCATTATTGGCATTTGTTTAAAATCATATGAATTTCCGTGTTAACACAGAAATCCAATTAATAAAAATTAACCATATGTTCTAATGATGGTTCTTAATCCCAAAGATTATTAACTGCTGACATACTACAATGAATTTAGTAAACAATGAAAGAACTAGTGTTGTGCATTCCTAGTGTATACCCTTAATGATGGGTGAGCTACCAAAGTTCTCCTTCTCTTGATTTAAAATGACTTTATTAGCAATAATCATAGATTAAATGCTCTAATGATGTATACATTAATCAGTCTTGAGCCATCTCAAATACATTTCTTTATCAGTCATAAAATTAACAATTTTTATGCTTACATTAGCAGGCAACATAAGGAGAAAATTTTTTTGTCCTTTAGTCCCTAGGTATCTTTGTGTTTTTATAATTCTTTGTGCTTTTCCACATAAGGAAATTGTGCTTTATTTTAAGCGTAATTTCATATCTGAAAGTTTTATCATAATAAATATGTATTTTGTGCAGCCCACTTTGAAAAAGTTCACTCTTTCAGTAGAAAATAGTTGGTACTTGTCAATAGCACTTAATTTATGTCATAAAAAGTAAATGTTTTGTGCGTAGGTAGGAAAACAGGTGAAATTACAATAAGGCTAGAAAAGATGGAGAGTGAATCACAAAAAGGAAAGAGGCAAATTTAGTCATTGATAAACAACTTGTGAGAATACATAAATGTTGCAGACAAAGTGGAATATTATGGAAGTTGAACCGATCAAGATTACTTTTGCAAACAATGTTTCAAGAAAACATCATGTTATCGCTCCCAGAATAATACTTCTCTATGATTCATCATAATAACAATGATATGCTTATCATATTATGTAAACTTGGCAATATTTTTTTCAATAATATCATCAGTTTTACAAACACATAAACATTATGACATGTAAAACTCACTCACGTAATTTATCTTCTTTTAATTCAAATTGCCTGGAAAGCATTAGGCATAGTAAAACTTACCACCACATTAGCTATAGTTGGGAAAACATTTCTTACTTTAAACAAAATAAACTTCATAAATAACTGTTTGTCATACCAGGAAATATAAACTTCAATTTCCTCTTTGACATACTGCTGGTATCTTCGCTACCTACAGAATGTAGTTTCCTCAACTATAAGTGATGAAATGATAGCATTAGTGAGCAAGTCCAACTCTCTAGCATCGACAGTAGTAACACAACGGTAGCTATGTATCTTCTGTCCCTCTTTCCTATTATTTCGCCATCTGAAAAGTCACTGCTGACAAAATCCACTAACTCATTTGCAGAAACATTTCTCGTCATTGTTCAAACTAACACCAAGTTTATTTTTAGCATGACTACCTCTGTTATGTAGTTTCTATTTCTATTCTAAAAATATATGTAATAGAAAAAACATTAGCTGTACTCTGGATGCTGAAGCTAAGCTTTAGCATTATTTGTCTAGGGAAAAAAATTTCCCTGTGCATTACGTCATCTTTGTGCATCTATAGGTGCTTGTGTCAGTGATGAATGGGTTAAATAAACTAATATTGATTACTGACGAAACATTTCCTAAGATTATTGAACAGCAAATTACAGCAAAAACAAACAATGACAAAACTAACATACATATATTTACTTACTCATTTGAGCTTGTCTTACAGCAAATCTCCTTGAGTTGTTGGCATATAATTGCATATTAAACATTCTATTAGCATTCTGAGTCATGACTGTTAATAATCCAGGAGTATTGGTATTACACTCTAGACTCCCTCCTTCACTGACATCGAGTATTACTGCAATGCAGCTGCACACAACACCGGACTATAGAGAAAACAAAAGGTGATGTTCATAACCAGCTTAAAATAATGACTGGTTATGCTTAAATGTATTGCTTACTTTATCATCATACGAAAATAATTAGCACAAGACACGTCTTTCAAACATTTTTTCCAACTTACCACTTCATATAGATACGTAAACATGTTTGAACTGAACTGAGAAGCAGTGCCTGGAATTGAAATAACTAATAACATAAGCCAGCGCCATGTATGTTCCAACAGACAGTCCCATTAGTTGATTGGTCATCTCAGCAAGCGATCTTTTTTGTACAAAATATAGTGACAGACTGAAATCTATGGCAGAACTGTGGCCCCTGAAGATAAGAGCTACAAAAACACCTCGAGCAGCAGAACCACTCACAAAAGTTAGTGAGTATTCCACAGAAGTAGCAAAAGAGATATTTAAGTCGGAGTCAAATGTACCTGAATAATAATTATTCACATAGTTATACATAATAAAAAAATGCTTAACACTCACAACATTAACCACAATGTTAAAAAATTTATACAAAATCAGGGGTTCAAAAAAAGTACTTAATAACTATATATCACGTGAACGTGCATATATTGCTCAACATTTGCAGTCAAATTTGGTTGCCTAGCACCAAACCACAAAGTCGTGATTGTGACCAAAACTTAACTATATTATAACAGTGTTACCTGTATGCATTCTAGTGCAATACTAGCAAATGTTTTGCATGTGATTAGGTATTTTTTTACTGTTATTATAGACAGTCATTGCAGCCAGCAATGCCGTTGTTAACCAAGGACACCAGGATAGGTGTGACTGCTATCTCGGTAAAAGAACATCCGGAAGCAATTCACTCACTCATACTCCTCATTTCTCATTCATTCATTACTTTGTCTACTTTTCTTGCCTTCAACGTAATCAGTATCATCATCATCTGAATATTCTGACCTTATAGAAGTAAAGACATCATCCTTTGAATGGATAGAATAAGAATAACTCCAAAGTAATTCAGAGTACAAAAAGCAGTTCACCTAAATTATCACTCATTGCTGGGAGTTTGTAAAAAGTTTTTAGCTGTGATGAAATTAGCGCCATATTTCCCGGAAAGCTATTAGGCATAATAAAACTTACCGCCACATTAGCTATAGCTGGGAAAAAACATTTCTTACTTTAAAAAAAAAATATACTTCATAAATAACAGTTTGTCATACCAGGAAATATAAACTTCAATTTCCTCTTTGACATACTGCTGGTATCTTCGCTACCTACAGTTCTGTAGTAGCTCTCAAGTTGAAGAATGTAGTTTCCTCAACTATAAGTGATGAAATGATAGCGTTAGTGAGCAAGTCCAACTCTCTAGCATCGACAGTAGTAACACAACGGTAGCTATGTATCTTCTATCCCTCTTTCCTCTTATTTCGCCATCTGGAAAGTCATTGTAGACAAAATCCACTAACTCATTTGCAGAAATATTTCTCGTCATTGTTCACACTAACACCAAGTTTATTTTTAGCACGACTACCTCTGTTATGTAGTTACTATTTCTATTCTAAAAATATATGTAATAGAAAAAACATTAGCTGTACTCTGGGTGCTGAAGCTAAGCTTTAGCATTATTTGTCTAGGGAAAACATTTCCTCCTCATTATGTCATCTTTGTGCATCTATAAGCGCTTGTGTCAGTGATGAATGGGTTAAATAAACTAATATTGATTACTGACGAAACGTTTCCTAAGATTATTGAAGAGCAAATTACAGCAAACACAAACAATGACAAAACTAACATACATATATATATTTACTTACTCAGTTTAGCTTGTCTTACAGCAAATCTCCTTGAGTTGTTGGCATATAATTGTATATTAAACATTCTATTAGGAGCAACATTCTGAGTCGTGACTGTTAATAATCGAGGAGTGTTGGTATTACACTCCAGACTTCCTCCTTCACTGACATCGAGTATTACTGCACTGCAGCTGCAAACAACACCTGACTATAGAGAAAACAAAAGGTGATGTTCATAACCAGCTTAAAATAATGACTGGTTATGCTTAAATGTATGTATCTTTCACTTTATCATCATCTGAAAATAATTAGTACAAGACACGTCTTCAAACATTTTTTCCAACTTACCACTTCATATAGATACGTGAACATGTTTGAACTGAACTGAGAAGCAGTGCCTGCATTTGTAAAAACTGGAACATCTGTAATGTGTGTATGATAATTTAGAGATTTTAATTGTTTTTATGGTCTATAAATTTTAATAAGATATTTGACATTTTATACAATATCGTAGTACTAGCAAGTACCCTGCCACATAGTCACGCCTGACTTACTAACTTGTGCAAATTAGTGGTGCAAGTAGCATTTTGGTAGTTTTATCAATGGTTCCCTCTCCTACTCTCTTTTTTTCCTCAGTCATTCCTTTTCAACTCATGGATTCCCTTCTCCCCCTCTGTCTACATCTCCTGCCCCCCCAGTATATTTGTCCTTTAAAGTGTATGTCTTTCACTTGTTCATTGAAGTAGTTACATGCCTTTTCTCAATTTCCTGCTTCTCTGCCTCTTTTATACCCATTATGGTTTATGCCACAAAAACTAAACACTGGGTCACTGAACTGAGTTAGGATAGAGTGTATTTCTACAGTAGCCAATCATGATGGGTATAAGAGAGGCAGAGAAGAAGCAAGAGAATGCAAGTGTCAATAAAATAGAAGCATATGAGAAAAGGCTGATTGATGTAACTATGTCAATGAAGTATTTAAAGAAAATACGCAGAAAGGACAGAGATACTGGGGAGCAGGAGAGGGAAACCACCTTATTCTACTACTCCAAATTTTCAAAACTTAGTACGTCAGGCACCACCTTACTTGCTAGTAATAGTAATAATACAGAGTAAACAAAACATTATTGATTCTTTCATTGAAAAGCTAAATTAAATGACAAAAAGCTTACAAAAAATCTGAAAAAAAGAAAAAAATGGGCTAATCTGCTAGACACAAATAACTAAAGAAAATTTTGCCACTGCCAACTTTGAAAGGAGAAAAGGACTAGATTTAGTTACATCAGTTTCCCTCTCCCGCTTTCTTTCATCCTGATTCATCTCAGCTCTTCTTAATGTTTACTCAGCTCTTTATGATCAGGGTTGGGGTCAAACACTTTGAATAGTATTTAAATACAAATACAGATACTTTGAAGGACTCAAATACAAAATACAAATACAAGTACTTTCTTAGATGTAGTATTTCAATTACAAATACAAGTAATTTTGAATTGCATCACAATCAGTCAATGAAGTGTTACATGGAAAAATAGATTACACCTGACAAACATTAGTTCTTTAAAAGTTTTGTCCTTTGAACATTATCTGTTGGGTTAAAATATCTTTCCTGCTATGCTATAAAATCTTTGAAGTGGTGCTAAGATGCAGGACTGCATAAATACACTGGAACTAGTGTTGCAAGTATGGGGTGGTTGTAGGTGTGATTATGATTCAGAGGCTCAGTGGTTTTTCTCTATTACTTGAGGGCACGGGTTTGATTCACATTGAAGCAACTTAGATGCAAGTATGCTCTTTATTCGTATACATTCAGTTCATTTAACCGCAACTTTTCACAATAGGAGGTGGAGCTATTTTGTTATTACAATGTAACTATGCCAGCATGGACCAAGCAACACTTGATTCTGTACTCTCCAGAACTAAACCATAGAATATATCTGCCCAATAGAAATATGTTCAGGAAATCTGTTGTTTCTAGTTTTACTATTACAAAAGCTTGCATTTCTACCTCATGATTTTTAAACAGTATTTGAAATACAAATACTTCACTTTTTAGATCTTAAAATACAAATACAAAGACAAATACTCCAAAAATGTATTTTAATATAGCATAAATACAAATACTCATGTATTTGATTTCATCCCTGACATGGATTCCCTCCTCAATTTGTCTATCTTTCCTGTTTCTCAAGCTCTCTGGCCTTCTATTCATGACTATAGATTTGGGGTTCGTGAAGCTATTGCCTCCTGCATTCGTTCTTTACCAATTTCATCCAAGTTTAGCTACCATTAGTTGTTGTTTTCTAATCAGCATTTGTTTCCTCAATTGCAGAATGGGATGACTCTTTAACTGTTCAGTTTGAGGGACCCATTCAGTTAGAGTCAGAGTTTTACCAACCCAGCCTCAACTCATGAATTATTCAAGAATACACACGCGCTAATATAGCTACTTGGACATACAAAGCAAATAACACAATAACAAAATCAAAAACTTATAAAACTGAATCCACCATAGTTAGAATTTACAAATGCCTGCCCTTTGTGTCATAGCTTTGTTGTCTTCAAACATTTTCAAGTATGTGTGGCAAATAACTATAAGCGGCAGACTCCGAGTAGTGCAAAAATGTCCCTTTGCAAAACTCGTATGGAAGGACATCTGAACTACATTTGTTTTTCCAAAAGATCACTTTGGAATAGTAAACACTGGACCAGGCTGGTGTGGAGTTTCCCAAATTTATCATATAAATTGCTCAATTTTAGCTATTTACTTCTCACAGAAGTCATTTTGACTGCTCAATTTCAACAGCAATTACAAGATCCAGTAAAGAGTAAAAAGTACTAGACACACCCCTTGTTGCTATTGTATTGGTGCAGCCATGGCCGCACAGGCCACACCCATTCCGATGCCCCTGAATACCTTCTATATAAATATACACAATACATTGCAGGTAATAATTCATGTCTTACCCGGAAGTTCCAGTGTAGTTGGAGAATTACCTCCTCGCCTGTTGAAAGGAGTGACAATAACATTGTAGCGTATACCACACATTATATTTTCCACCGTAATGCTTGTTTTAATATTCATGTCAACACTTTTATTGCAGCCAATCCTCTCAGTTTCTGTGCCATTTGATATTTGTATACAATAGAATATTTCAGGAGTTGGATTAGGTGGTACTGTAATGGCTGTGGGCGGTGTCCAGGAAATGTTTATTGTATTATCCATGACATTGTATATACTTCTCAATTCTGTCACTGGACCAAGTGCACCTACCACAGAAAGGTACATAACTTGAAATAGGTTAACCATTTTATGTGCATGACCAGTTTGGTAACGTACTCTTTTTTCCCTAAAGTTAAGACAATGGTAGAGTGTACGATTTATTTAACCCTCAGCACACATTTATGAAATGGTTATAGTAGTCATCCTGTGTGTTTGTTTGTCAGTGTGTCAAATTTTTGAGATTACTGACAAATAAGTGCTGATTTAGTTATGATATTACTGAGTATGACGATTTAAAACCTTTCTTTGTGCTATCGAATTTCAGGCTGATTTTTTAGCAATAGCAAGCCATCAGCTCTACATAGGTTCAAGCTTGTGTAGGTAACCCCCCTATTGTACTGTCTCAATCACGTGAGCAAATAATTTCTTTTTCTTCATGTGGTACTATTTGCTGAAAAGTTAATGAGTGCTGGAATTCAGGTGTTTTACATTGAAATATATACCGGTGAGAGTCTCCTTCATGTTTAGCTACTTCTTTTAGACAGCAATTAGCTACCACGATTTTTATCGCTTGAGCCATATTTGTGATACCTGATTAAGAATAGCCAAATACATTATGTATTTGGTCCGAGAATTGATTTTGTTATAGTTAGCTAGTGTATAGTTAGTAGCTCTGAGGGTTCACACCCTTGTTGCTTCATTTTCTTTTAGTAACTAGATTCTATGGTTCAGAACCTCATAAAAATATTACAGGTAAGAATTTTTCAAATACAATATTCAACAAAACACGATATATTTTAAGTAAGAAGTGCTGACTGAATGCAGAGTGTCGTATCAAGCTAATGGGTTAATTAGTCAATTATAAATGATAATAATATTACTTATTCTCAGCTGTATAAAAGTATTATAATCCATTAATTCTTTTAAGCCAATATTTCATAGGAAGCACTGTAAATGAGCTAGGAAACAATGTTCAATTGAATATTGATGCAGTTTTTTTAAGTTACTATGTTATAATATACCTTGAACCTGTATAGTCCGTGGAGGACTACAGGTGATATTCATTCCTGTAACGACCGCAGTACAACTGACAATGCCACCATTCAGACCTACTGATACATTCCTCAACATTAATGTTACAAATCGATTATTCACTGAACCAGGATCATAGTCAGTATCAGGTAGTTCACTCAGTGCCATTCCATTTATAGTCCACCTAATATCTGTAATTGTAGTGGATTGTGCACTAGCTGCCACAATTTCCAATTCTCCTCCTTCATATGCTATAGTTACACTAATATCTTCTGACAATGCTACAGCTGCAATAATGTTAATTAAACTTATTTTTAAATACATTATTAGTAATAATTTAATCAGTAGTTGCATGCACAATCTTTGTCCAGATAGCTAGACAAATTTTGTAGATCACACTACCATAATTTTACTGAATATAAATGATGAAAACGCAGTATTTTTACTTCTATTTATTACTTTACTACATCAACAACTAAATATTGCAGCTAAGCTATATACTAAAAAACAACAACAACAACAACAACAAAGATGCCACAAAAGTAAGTTAGAAACCAGCTATATGAAAGTTATGCAATTTTTTTTCTTCAAAATTTGAGCAACCAAAACTTTAGCATTCATTTACATTAACAGATCAACTTGGTAAGCCCATAGCTATTATTACACTTCTACTTCCTCCAATAAATTCCTTTCTACAATGTGGTACTATGAAAATTTGTATTGATTGTTGAAAATATAGTGTAGTAAAATGGTGCAGCTAGCTACGATGTTAAGCTGTTTGAGGCACTTAAAAGGCTCCAGAATGCATACACAGAGGTGATCAAAAATTGACTTTACAGAACAAAAAGGTTTTGGTGGTGACAAGCACAGTGCACTTTATTCACAACTGAGTTTACACCTTACTCATCTTCTGATTACGTATGGATTGATTCAGAATTCTAGCATGAAATAAACAACAGACAGTTGGTGCAGTTTCTTTCCAAATAAAGTATGATTAATTAAGTATGGATGCAACCCAGACCACCACAATGTAGCAGCAGCAGCTTTCACTGAAAGTACTTTCCCGATAGTTTTTATTTACTAAATTATTAGACTTTGCTGTTGTAAAAAAAAAAACCAAAAAAAAAAACCAATTTAAATATAACTCCCTAAAAAGTAATGTATAGATAAGATTGTCTACCGTGTTTCTCAGATTTACCTCATTGTGTAATGTTTTGCATGACACTAATTAAACTAGATATTACTAAAATAAGGTTCTATGATAATATCAAGGGAATAATAAAGTACTTATAGCCTTGCAAGTACCCCTCTTTATGTTCGACACCTATATATATATATAGGTTATACATATGCAGCAGTGTAGCCAGGGGAGGTTCAGGGGGTTTGGCTGAAAGAAGAAGAAGAAAAATACAAACTTGTAATTTGTTGGGGCTGGGCATTTGGAAAAATATCATCTGATGATGGGATGCCAAGTCTACTCATTTTTAATGCATGAAATGAGGTTAGTTTTGGTAGTCTTAATCTTTAACTGGTATTGTAATTAATGAACTAAATTAATGCTAATAAGAAATATTGTTGTTGTACTTAGACTTTGCAGAAAACAAATTCTACACTGACAGGAGGAAGAGGCTGAACTTGCTGGCTGAACACAATTAAAGCAGAATGATGCGACTGACACCTCGAACAAATCATGCATAGTAGCTAGAGCTATTGACCACGGTTTAAAACCACGTATGTATTTTCTCATTAAACTGAACTGTACAGTTTGAACTCCAAATATAACAAAGAAGAATGCACTGCTATATTTTCAGACATTTTCCCTGAAGTTTCTAGCCTCACTGGAGCCAGTGAATAAGGCTTTTAATTTTCTGGCTCTCCCTATTCCTCTCATTTTTTCCATTTTCACCTCCATCTTTTCTTCCTCCATTTTCCTTTCTCATCCTCAACCTTTTTATTTCCCTGATTTCTTCTTATACATGAACTCAGGTACCCTCTGTTCTCCTGCTCCTCGGTCATATTTTTACTGTTTCTCTCTCTAGTCTCCTTTGTTGATAAAAGAGAGCTACTCTCCTATTCTTCTGCCACTCTTGTCTTCTTTTGATTTGTTTTACCTAGTTTGAGTGCTAGTTAGTTCACCTTTTCAGTAGCCCTTTGGCCTATGATGAATAATTCATGCGCTAATGAGCTAGCTAGAATCGCAGACACGCGATTCTCGTAAACTTGCACTGAATGAGTGGGTAAACCAAGAGGCACAGCGAACTGGATAGTAGCCAAACCTGGTACAACAAAGTTGCATGAAACAGGAGAGCAGCTTTCGTGAATTAGCGTTGAATTCCCGAGTAAACCAAGAGTGCAAAGTAATGAGTAATATTATATATATAAACTCTGATACGTTTTTAAGACTTAACTGTGCCCCACAATAGCCAGATAGAACCTAATTCAGAGAGGTACACAATTGGATGCGGTGGACTACCAGGCGAATACAAAAATGCAAGGGTAACAGTTCAAAATAACATACACACATCCAAACATAAATGAATATCTGATTGCAATACTCCTGATAGTGTCTCACTCGCCAATAATGAAGAAAATGAAATACCAATAATAAAATTAACACTTTTTGAAATATCAGTGGAGTATTCCATTCCATTTCATGATCATGTTAAGTCATATGTTGTCAGTCTTTCCCTATCCTATTCAGTCTCTTGAAATAATGTTTCAGTATATTTTCACAGTTCAAACATTACATTCACATCAGGTGCTAACTGGATGAGAGTGAATAAGACTAAACCGACTTGAAGAAACTGCCAGAGACAAGAAGAAGCTAAAGAGGAGACAATTCCAAAATGATGTAATGTGAATGCAGCTCACAGTGAGAAACAAACAAACTGATGAAACTATACCATAAAACCTCCCTCCCAATTTGCTACAGACCTATACGGTTGCTCATCATTCTCATGATTTCATTATAAAGAAGCCATAACAAGTGCCAAAAATTGTGAAATTTCCACAGTCTCACTTTACATAATATTTCACTTTTTTGTATTGTATAATTTTGTAATCCTTAATGAAGCCAGGAAGTGAATAGTAGGAAATTGGCAATAGCTCATATGTTATTACAGAAATAGCTATAAATTGACCTACTGAATGAATTGGGAGTTACACTACTCATTTGCGTGAATGTACGCAGCTAAAATTGGTAGCTACTGACTATTAATATACTGCTTGAATTTACACATATAGCTACAGGCACAATGGCGATGCAACTTATATAATTTTATTTTCAATGAATGGAATCAACAAATTATAGAACAGTAAAGGCATCCTGATTTCAGATAACTAAAGACTGACATTAATTAACAAACTAAAATGGCTTGAATTTTTGTTAGTAACAATAAAGAGTTTTTGTATCTTTTGAAGAAATCTATTTTAATTAATATATTGTTCTAGTAAAAATACAATTAGACTTGGATGTGAATAGTAATAGTAATTTTAGTAAATACTATTTATTATTATTGCTAATATAGCTAACTATACTATAAGAAGATTAGAAGTAAAAATCTATAGCTAGCTATAACTAAATTTAAAAAAAACTTCTGGCTAAAATGTATAACTATACCAAAACCAGATTTTTTTAGTGAATTAAAAAAAATACAACAACAGAATTTTTAGCAAATTCCAAAGTATATTGTGGATAATATCCTACATTGTTATTGAGTGTACGTGTTTATTTGTACATATTTTTTATATCCATGGTATCTTCAAGTCAAGGTTAGCTCCTGCAGTGAAAACACAGTAGCTACTACATACACTGAATGTAAGTAGTAAGCAAAGTGTATAAAGAATAGAAAACTGGAAGAGGGAGTAGCAAAAAAAAAAAACCATCAAAATTTCTGATAATGAATAAAAAGCTCTAAGCCATTGTAGATTATAATGGCAGTAACATCTTCACCCAATCAAATAATAAAATAATCAAAAAGTGAATGGTATAGTAAAGAAACTTTACAGATTTGGAATACTTCAAGAAAATTGTGGAATAATCGAATTTTTATTTTGACTATTTTCTTTAAATAGTTGAATCTAATTAGCTAGTATTACTCTCATTTTATTGTTACTATATTAAGTGATATGGTATCATGCTAACATACAGTTTGTAAACCAACTCAACCTGAAGTTAAGTCAACGCTAACAGCAAGTTTCAGTTTGTGGAACTTGTAAATTTACATTGTAAACACATTCTTGCACAGTCTTACTTATTGTGTAAAGTCAGCATGTTATGAAATGTTATTTTTAATTTGTTTCCTCATTTTCATCCTGTTCTCTTGGACAGTGACTATGTTGTACTACAAACAGTAAAATTTCTGACAAGGTAGCAGCACATGGTTTTGATACCCTTTTTAGTGGAAAGCAAAGAATGCTTGCCAAGACCAAAAAAAGCAAAGACCAAAAATGCAATCCCAAATCACATAATCCCTTATGTGTAGGTTTACTGCTCTGGGTTTGAATATACTTTTATTATGCTCTCATCATGTGCTTTTTCAACCAATGGCAAACCATCAAACAGTTTCTCACTAGCCCTTATCAACAGAATTTTACCTGAAGTTAGATTGTTGAATGCATAAATTTAGTGCTATTTAACATAATAATATGGATGTGGTCTTGTAACAAATGTAATAAGGTATTATGATTATTTAACAAATAGAGCTGGGAATGGCAGAAAACTAGGGTCTTATATTCTGGGAGTACATTGTGTAAATACACAATGTACTCCCAGAATATAAGACCCTAGTTTTCGTACTTGAGGAAGGATGTGGTGAGCCATTTTGAAGTAAAATCTGTGTTGAGAACAAGCTGGAGATAAATGCAGTATTGAACCTACTTGATAAGAAGGTTTGCAATGACCATACTCAGATGGAGGTAGTGAGCCTAATTTAGACAGAGGCTGTGATAAGCCAAATGGAGATGGAGACTAGTTAATGTATTTGAGATATAGGCCATGTAGGTGTTAAGTTAATTCCTACCCGAGTCTCTCCACTTTATTTTCATATTTGTGCTAACAAATTTAACGTATACAGCACAAATGACTAGTTTTTATAGCTAATTTGTAAGCTGTGGTGCAATAAATAGCTACTGATGATAGAGTGTTTTTTTATACTAATATTCATGTTTCAACACAAGAGGTTATTACCTACGATTTCCTTTAGTTCAGTTTACTTTTGATATTATTATGAGGAAGTAGAGCCAGGAAAAAAGTGCAGTGAGCCGCAAAAAAGCAACAACAACTCGAGCTGAATAAAATATGGGAATTTGTGCCCATTCCATTATTTTACAATGGTAGTAGTTGGGGTTCAATAAATGAGGATCTATAACATATATATATATTCAATCTTCAAGACACAATGTTAACTAAGCAGTAAATAGTATACTTTGTTAAGCCAGTAGATTTTTTTTAACTTGCGTATTTGAAGTTTACACGCAGCTTTTTATCCGATACAATGTTTTACTAACTAGTACAAATTGACAAAATTGCCATTGAACCGCCCAGAAAACTAGCACTTTGGAGAAACGTGGAGTGCCTTATTAACATATGGTATCCGCTTTTTTCGCCTTTGTCTTTCCCTGTCCATTACCTCTCTAAGGCGGTGTCTGTACCCATGAATAATTCATTCACTGAACTCACTTTGGAAAGAGTGTTCACATTACAGTAGTTTACCATAATCCACCACAAATCATGGATAGGAAAAAAAAAAAAACAGAGAAGAAGGAGAATGTAATTGTCAAAAAAAAAAAGAAAGCAGGGGAGAATAGGTTGGCTGATGTAACTACTTCAATGAAGAAGTAACAGAAAATATACAGAAAGTGCAGAGATACTGAGGAGCAGGGCATATGGACAAGGAGGGAATAAATGGAATTATATCTGATGCTACTGCGTTCTTAATAATTCAAAAATTAGTACATCAGGTGCCATGGAGTACTTCCTAGATATAAATATTGTGTAGATCACACTTTTATCCATTTGTATGCTATGGTATAATAGGTAGTTTTAATCTTATTAGGCTATGATGTCAAGCAGTCTACCTCAGCTAGACCTTCAAACAGTACATCTAACCCAAACCAGGTTTGTTATGCTATAAAGTAAATTGCTGATTCTTCACTTATACACTGTATATGTGATGTTACAGAGAGTGGAGTATGAAAACATTGGAATCCAAAGACCTTCTTAAACTTCACAGATATAAAAACAATTTGTTGACAAGACTAATACTACGATGTGATTCTTGCTTACATTTCTCTTCTTATATTGTTTTATACTCATTATGTACTGTTGTTATATACTTCTCTGTTAATATTTTAGTGCTACATCCTAGAACAGAATTTAAATTCAACTCTAGTAACTTTTGGTGATTAATATAATAAAGTGACAAACAGAATTATGGCTAATTTGTAAAAAATGTATTATTAAAGTTAGGAAGACAGAAACAGTATCACATAAAACATTTTAGAGCAAGTAGCTAGATTTAATATATATATATATATATTATATATACACACACATATGTTTTTCCTTATTATTGATCCAATATGTAGGTTAAAATATTATGTACAGATGCATTGAAAAATATTGTATGCCTTATTCATGAACTGTATACAGTTCATGAATAAGACTGTATTTTTTAACCACCATTGTCAAAATACAATTAAATGTTTTTTGAATCAATGTCATCAAGCTTCATGTTGGGGTTACATGTATGAATATAAAGAAAATGTGCAAATTGCTTTTGTTTTAGTTGTACAAATAATGGTCCAAGTTATTTACACACAAGTAATTATGAGCAGCAGGAGACCATACCATACCATACACATGCATACTACTGAATTTCTATAATATCATCAAGCTTCAAATTGGTGTTACATGTGTGAATCAGGGGTGAGTCCAGCACTATTGATAGAAAGGGATCTAAGTTTATTTAGGTCAAATAAATGATCGTGAAATTTATTCATTAATGAGAATCATTAAATAGTATGCAGTTGTGAGCTAAATTGCCTATATTGATATGTTGTTTTCTTTAAAAAAAACTCAATTTGAGGATAGGGATAAAGACTCTTTCGAACTCTCCTGGATCCTCCCCTGTATGCAAAGAATACTTTTATTTTGATATAATTATCAAAGCTATATTTACTATAAATTCTTGCTGATACCAAAAAAAAAAAAAATTAATCAGGAGGTCATGCCAAATCATAGAGTAATTAGTCACCTGGATATGATTCTACTTTAATGCTCTCTCCTGTAGTTCTTCAAACAATAGTAAACAAGCATCAGCTATCAACAGCATTTTCCGTGGGGTTGGATTGTTCAATGCATAAATTAAGCACTATTTAGCTAATATGATAATGGTTGTAATATAATGTATGTTTTACCAAATAGGATTGGGAATGAGCAAGCACAGGGGTCTTATTATCAGGGGAGTCTATCGGAAGGGTAGCTATAGTTTTACGTCCAACTAGCTAACTAGAGCTACACTCATTTAGCCAACATAAAAATATATTGCAAGTGATTGACTCTATATCAGGTAAGGGATAACGATGACAATGAAAACAGAAAATAGGTAAAGGATAACAATCATAAAAACAATGACAAACATAACAACAAAAGGTTCACAAGTTCACTTTAAGTAGCACAGCTGTGTAAAAATAGCTTGTTTGTTAAACAGGACAGACACTAGTAGAGTAACGTACTTCAAACTATTGAAATCCACTCACTAAATTTGTAACTAGTAAGAGTTATGAAAACTTTACTCTGATCAGACCAAAAAAATGAATAAGTTAGGACCTTTACCTTGTTTGTGCAGAGTATAATTTCTCTGTAAGAAAATGTCATAACAAAAACTTTGTAGTGTCTTCTAACTATACAGTTTCTGTGGTGTCCACTACAGAAGGTTGAGTCCCTTAACTTGAAAGTGATTGCAAGGACTCTCCTCGCGTGATAAATATATGATCATGGGCAATGTACCATGAAGATCTACTGTGATGTTTTTGGTAAAGGGTTTTGGATGCGGTTAACAGATAGGTTGATACTTTGTGGCATTCTCTGAAACAAAGGACTGTGGTTGTTTATCATCGCTTTGGTCGAGTTACTTATCTTTCCCTTCTGTACATTTTGTAACAGTAAGTGTCTTTGACTATGCTCTACCTAGTCTAGTCACCTATCTTTTGGTTGCTTAGTGTAGTAAATAGTTTTCCGGTACAAGCTATTAAAAAATTGTTCCAATATATCTTGTAACATATCACCCAATCAGAAAACTACAAAAATGAATAAGGGAGTTTTACACATTTCCTGCCATGCAGTTAGAAAAAAAAATTTTTTTTTTCCTGTTTTAAATCAAGTTTAGTATTTATTTTTCGATATTAAGTCTAAGTTAAATGGATGATATAAAGTCATATTGTATTAATTTCACTTCACCATGAAAATGAATTGCCTTCTAAAGCAGTTTATAAGCTACGGTTTGTAAACCAATTTAAGTTACATCGACTCTTTCAGCATATGATACTTGTTTATTTACATTGTATAATCTTCCTCTCTGTGTAAAGTCAGCACAACATGTTTAGATTGTTGTAAGTAAACTTACTCTGAAATATCATAAATTTTCTTTATTCTTTTTGTTCTCTTTAGAGGAAGGAATTTTGTTCCATTATTAACAGTCATTTCTAACTATAGTTAATAGTACATGATTCATATACCCAGTATTATTTAGTAGAATACTGTCTTATAATTTTATTAACATTACAAGTAATAAGCATTCATTATACTTAAAATAGACCCATCAAGCACACTAAGTTTAGACAAGAGTTCATTAAAGTTACACATCTCTAATTGATGACACTTACCAAAAAACAGTCTATATGGAATAATGTATCAAGGCTATAACATTGCTTACATAAGCCTATTGTATATATATATATATATATAGTAGTCAGGTTTAATGTTGTGTGACCAAATACCAAGGTTGCAATACAATTCAAGTGTTGGTTATTAGTAGCTATTTAATTATCATGTTGTGCACTGCCAGAGGCAACTTTAATTACGAACTCTGACCCGGCTAACATTCTGCCCCTAATGGCTAATGATTACTTAGGAGATCTGCGGACCAGTTTCTTTTTACCCTGGGAAACCATGCATGATTTTTTGTAATAACTATTTTTTTTATGAATGTAAACAACAAATTTCAGCACAGCAAAGGCACTTCAGACTTGAGATGTGCAGTTAACAAGCAGAAACTATGAGTTAAAAGGAGTACTAATACAAACAGTAAAACATCCTGCATTACTTAAATTTTATATTGATCTGTTTAGTCACATTTGTTATTGTCAGTTATCTAAAGTAAAAATCTTCACAAATGTTTAAAATGCATATTTCTAGCTATGGCCCTTTTTAGAGTTTCATTTTTTTACCTGATGTCCAAATATGGGGTTTCACTATAAATATAAATATGGATAATGACACTAGAAAGTTGATAAAGGGAAATTATCAAGGTATTTATAGCATAGTAGATGTTATCAGCCATTGGTGGTAACATATCACCCAATCAGAAAACTACAAAAATGAATAAGGGAGTTCTACACATTTCCTGTTGACTACCAGCCGTGCAGTTAGAAAAAATTCTTATTTTTTCCCAGTTAAATCAAGTTTAGTATTTATTTTTCGATATATTCCAATATTATTATATTAAGTCTATGATAAATGGATGATATAAAGTCTTATTGTATTAAATTCACTTCACCATGAAAATGAATTGCCTTCTCAAGCAGTTTATTACCTATAAGCTACAGTTTGTAAACCAATTTAAGTTACATCGACTCTTTCAGCTTGTGGTACTTGTTTATTTACATTGTATAATCTTCCTCTCTGTGTAAAGTCAGCACAACAGGTTTAGATTGTTGTAAGTAAACTTACTCTGAAATATCATAAATTTTCTTTATTCTTTTTGTTCTCTTTAGAGGAAGGAATTTTGTTCCATTATTAACAGTCATTTCTAACTATAGTTAATAGTACATGATTCATATACCCAGTATTATTTAGTAGAATACTGTCTTATAATTTTATTAACATTACAAGTAATAAGCATTCATTATACTTAAATAGACCCATCAAGCACACTAGGTTTAGACAAGAGTTCATTAAAGTTACACATCTCTAATTGATGACACTTACCAAATACAGTCTATATAGCAAATGTATCAAGGCTATAATCATTGCTTACATAAGCCTATTATATATATATAGTAGTCAGTTTTAATGTTGTGTGACAAAATACCAAGGTTGCAATACAGTTCAAGTGTTGGTTATTAGTAGCTATTTAACTATCATGTCATGGATTAAATAGCTTCTAATAAGCTCATTGTTATCACAACAAGTCAATTATGCTATCAATAGTAACAATAGCATGTTTGAATTTATTAACTAAATCTATATTATGCATATATATATTTGTAACTATTAAGGAAAACATTGATGGTCAATTTAAGTAGCTAGATAATGCTGCTAATTTTAATATGTATGAATAAAAAGTTAAGTATATAATTTGACAATCAATTGTTATTTCACAACACAATTTCAAGAGTTAGCTAGTTTATGTTAAATTCACTCTCTTGCAAGTACTCAATCCGTATTGTGATACAACACCCTTCAAACTCAACTATTAGTTAAGCATGAACTTTTCACAAGGTGCATGCTGTGCCTTTCCAACAAATTGCTCAAACTTCATGCACACATTTTCACTCAATGAGCTCTTATTGTTCTATGCCGACTCTATTTATAGGATGTATCTAGTAATCTTTTTGTCATTAAATTTAAACTAATTCATGCTATTTGAGGTAAAGGATTGTTTCTGAGTATGCATGGAAAGCTTTTAACTCATCTTCCTCAAACACTACCATACACAAGTGCACATGTGATTTACACCAATGAAGGCAATGCTTCTGCTACCATTTGTCAATATAGTGCTACTAGCAGATGGACATCAATTTTTCCAATCAGTACTAATGCCTATACACTTGATAAATACAAGCATTACTTGCTATAATTGATTATTGTATTATACATTAGTAGCAAAATAGTGAGTGAAAAAGTGTAAACAAAAAATATAGTGTAGTATCATAGTCTCATCTTATATCTTGATGGTGTGAACTTTAAAAAGGTTTCTGCATATGAATGTTTTCATACTCCATTCTCTGCAACACATGCAGTGCTTGAATAAATTAGATAATACTTTGAATACATTACTGACCTGATTTGTGTTAGAGGAATCATTTGAGACAGTTGCTGCAGTAGAGTGATGGACTACATCATAGCCTAACAAAAAATATTGAAAAAATTTACAATTGGCCCCAATTTTTTTATTATAAGCATGTGGAGGGAGAGGTTTGTGACTATTGGTGTTATTGCAATTAGCTACATGACTTACTTAAACAAACAATTCTTAGAGAACAAATTGTATTAATCCACTAATTGCAAAACAAAATACACTGCCTGAAAAGTGTCCATTGACAACCAAAACAAAATTGTAAATTAGTGTATAATGTGCGGATAACTAGTTTTGTCAACCTCTATAGGCTTGTAAATTTTCTGATAACTCTAATTACCAAGACAGTTTACATATTTGTTATGGTTGTAAATGAACTCTTTTTACCCTGTAATAATGCCATTGCAATCTTCATCGTTACGCCTTAAGTGCACTTAAATCTTATAAACAACACTTTAAAAATTGAAGACTAATGTGATGTGCCTTGCTGGACAATAAAACAATCAATGAAAGACAATAACAAATTGGAAATATTTCTAGCATGTTACTGTTACATTTTTAAGTTCTTTTTTTTATTATTGGTGGTTATGAAGAGCAAGTAGGTTTGACACTGAACAATAAGCTGGTTTGATAGTCAAGTTCTTGCTATCACAAAAGTAAATTCTGAGATGATCATGTTTAGGGAATAGTAATTAATTTTCAAAGGCTCATGACAGTGAATATTCCAATGCACACAAATCTGTTAGTGAGGACACGAGTAATTACTTAGTGTATGCTTTTAATTCCTATTTTGATTACTTGTTATTTGGAGTATCATTAAGCTGTATACCACATTTTTCACATAGCACTACTATTTCTCATGTTGCACAAAATTGCACAATTCTCTATTGTAGAATATCTTCAATAAGAATGTCCTGCAATCTTCATGAGTTTTAGTTCAAATTATTTAAAGGAAAAACTGGGTGTGCTCTAATACAAATTGCAATAATCACAATATTCACCATGAAGTTGATGCAGGCAGGCAGAAGGTGAGAAACTAACAATTTTGAATTGAAACATAAACTAGTGGTGCGCTCGAATAGCGCAAATACATGGCGAGCGAGTAAGTATAATGAGTATAGGTAAAGATGATTATTGTGACGGAAATCGCTAAATAATAGCCATGATCAGGCATGAAGAGTTAACAATAACCGAATTACCTGAATAAACTTCGAAAGCAGTGGCAAAGAAGTGCAGCTTGACAAAGACTTCACAATTGTTTCAAGAAGAGAGTAGCTATAAACTTTTTGGTTGAAACAAAGTTGCGTAAGGCAGTGCAGCAGGATTCTCCGCGCTCGTTAATTGAAAAATACTGGAACT
>WLWI01000999.1_pt1 | contig 24842 bp, 21 predicted proteins | sample 6701501 | NCBI WGS metagenome assembly WLWI01 (sample SAMN12718690, study PRJNA515312) | sponge metagenome | isolation source: marine sponge | host: Mycale hentscheli | place: New Zealand: South Island, Marlborough, Capsize Point | collected 2014-11-01 | reverse complement strand
TTCTTCAACCACCGTGGGAAAGCCGATAATGGCAGGCATGGCATCCAATCCGAGACAGGGGGTGGGGAATGACTACATTTTGCACCAATTAATGCATACTAACCGCGTTTTGCAAAAGTCCAGTAATTAGATCGATGCGTCGGACGCCTATGTCGGTGGGGCGCGGCGCATGGTGTATAATACCAGATTGATCTCAAGATGTCCGGCTGTTTACACAGATCTGCGGAGAGCTAAGCGTATGAATTGGGACATCAGTGCTTCACATGGATATAATAGGAATACTGGAACCTGAGGGACAATGGCTAAAGAGGAGAAAGCGATGCAGCAACCCCATTACAATAAGGATCTCGTCGTCCGCCTGGTAGAAGAGGCGGATTTGCAACAGGCTCGGGTAGTGGTCTCTCGCGCCTTCAATCAGAATGCCGAAGGCTGGTTTGGCGCCGATGGGACGACCATGGCCGGCTTTGACGGCGAGGGAAATATGGTGTGCGTATTGGGCTTTGAGCTTGAAGAGTTATGGTGGGGATCGGGCAAGATTCCGGCCGCCGCCATCGGTGGGGTATCCACCGATCCCAAGCACCAGAACAAGGGGCACTGCGGTGGGTTGTTGGTGCAGACCATCCATCATTTGCGCGAACAAGGGCGCTACTTGAGCCCATTGTGGCCGTTTTCCTTTCGCTACTACGGCAAATTTGGTTGGGTCGGCCCCAATCCGACCCTGGTGCTGAAAGTATGGCCCGACTTGGTGCGCCAGACCGGGGTCAAGCCCGGGCAGGTGCGTCAGGGCACGGCCGAAGATGCGGCCCAGGTGCAGCGGTTGCACACCGAAGGCGCGCAGACCCGCAACGGCCAGTCGGCCCGCGACGAGGCCTACTGGCAAAAGGAGAATACTCTCAAGCAGCTCTGGGTGTTGGAGGGAGAGGGCGGACTGGATTGCTGTGCCCTGGTTAGATTAGAGGATATGCGTCGGGGCCAGGGCAAGCGGGCCGTGGTGCGGGAAGTGCAGGGGGGGGCTTTTGCGGCGCAGATGCGTCTGGTGCGGTCGCTGGTCGAATTGGACGGGGTGGTAGCACTGAATCTGGAATTGCCCATTGATAGCCTGTTTGCCCACGCCTTTCCCGAGCGCTGCGATATAGCCATGCCCCAGGGCATGGATTTGCGGGTACTCGATGTAGCCCAGGCTCTGGAACATCTCAAACCGTCCGAGGATTTGCGCGCTACCATTTCCTACGAAGTGGCCGATTGGGCGGTAAATGCGGAGCGGCCGTTGGGGGTGACGGCGCAGGTAGAAGGGGGGCGCGTGGCGGTGAGCCAAGGGACCGGTAGCGATGCTTTGCGCTGCGATATCAATACGTTTACGAACTTATTCTCCGGCGGTTTGACGGCGGGGCAGGCGCGGGCATTGGGGCGTTTGGAGGGCGGTAGTCCGGCGGCGGCGGCGGCCAGCGACGCGTTGTTATACGGGCGTGTGCCGTATCGCTCCGGGGTCGAGTCGGGGTAGTCGTGCCAGAGACGGGGTTGGGGGCGCAGGTATAAATAGAAAATTAAAAAAGGCGAGATAATATGGCTTTAGTTACCGACACACAGCGGCGGCAATACCGCGAAAAAGGATATTGCCTGGTCAAAGGATTGATCCCGGCCGATTTGATAGAAGAGGCGCGGCAGCGGACTATGGAAATTGGCGAGAAGCTGGCTGATTGGCCGAGCGGGCATTTTCAGATCCTCGATCCGGCTCGTTATAAAGCCGCCGGGGGTACGCCGCTGCCGGGTGGGATTCAGCGGCCGGCCAGTCAGGAGGAGGTATTCGCCCGGGTCGCTGACCACCCCCGCATGGCCGAAGCCATGGCGGCTTTGCTCGAAGGCCCGGTCGAGCGTTTCACCGACCAGCTAGGGGTCAAGCACGCCGCCGTCGCCGAAGAGCAGGGGGCGCGCAGTTATTTTCACCAGGATTCGTTTTACTGGAAGATCGATCCGGAACTGGGCTGCAATTGCTGGATCCCTCTTACGGATGTGGGCGTGGGGGCCAGCGCTTTGGCAGTGATGCCGGGCAGCCAGCAGGGGTGGCGGCTCATCGAGCACGAATCGTATTACGACGACCCACCTATGGGGCGGATGGGGGATGAGGGCTTTGAGCCTTTTATGCGCCACCGGGTGCCCGAGGGGCAGGTGGATTTTGGCCGCGAGGCGTTGATCGATACAGCGCCGGGGGACGGTCTGTTTTTCACTAATTATACCTGGCACCGCAGCGAGCCCAACCGCAGCGGCCAGTCACAGGCTTTTTACGCGATTGCCTATCAGCGGCGCGGCGACTAAAAATAGTCTTCGGAGTTGTGCACCGGGTCGTAGCCGATTTGGCGCCGGGGTATTTCGATATCGAAGATATTGTAGGTATTGGCCGAGACGGCAAAGTAGTGGGCGCCGCTGGGCAGGGTGCCGTTGCGGTGAGCCCGGTAGCAGGCGTGGACCAGGCGGGCGGCGTCCTCTTGGTGGCACCAGACGCAGAAATAGCCGCGCTCGGAGATTTCGCGGACCTGGTTGGCGGCGTTGATGCCGCCCCAGCGCAGGGCTACGGCGCTGTGCCCTTGGGCGGCGAGGCGGCGGCCCCATTCTTCGACGTGGGCTTTTTCGCGACCGTAATCGTTATTGGGATGAGCGGCGATGGTGGCGGCGATGGGCTCGGGCAATTGGTCGATCTGGTCGAATTGGCGCTCGGCCATGGCCGAGTAGGCGGGGTAGTCGCGGAAATTGTAGAGCCCGTCTACTGCATGTACTGAACTGCTGCCTATTATCATGGGTGGTTGGGGCTGGGCCAAAACGGCTTGGTAGACCCGATCGGTCATAGCGTTCATTTGGGCCAGGCCGCCTTTGCGGGCCAGGTATACGACTAGGTCGCGGCCCTGGACCAATTCGGTTAGGGCCTCAGGTTGGGCGGCGATATCCATTTTTATGAAATCTGTTTGTAGCCCTTGTTCCCTGGCCTTGTCGGGGGCGCCTGGCAAGTCGACGGAGGTCATGCGGTAGCCTGGGTCGAGGTGCGGCATATAGGTCCGCAGCCCCGAGCCGATATTGCCGCGGCCGCCGATGAGCAGGACGTCTATTTCACTGGACACGCTGTTCCCTTTCGCTGGTTGGATAGGATAGATTATACCAGATTGACTTCAAAATGGCCGGATATTTCTCGCCGGTAGCCAAGGGCCACCCGCCTAATATCGGGACATCTTCATCTCAAATTGGTATTATAGCGGCTTTGGCGAGGGGCGCAAGATAGGGGAGGAAATCATGGCAGCACATGGACTGTTGAGCGAGCAAGATTTGGCACAATTGCGCACCCTGGGCTATGTCAAAGTGCGCGCTTTTGCCCCGGAAGAGGCGGCCCAGATGGAAGCGGCTGTCTGGGACCGATTTGAACGACATCAGATGCTCAGGGACGATCCCTCGACTTGGGGCCGCTATCCGGGCGGATTGAGCAAGGCGGTGAGGAATACGCCCGTTTTTCGGCGGCCGTTGCCGCCGGAATTTTCCGCCGTGGTCGATCAGTTGCTGGGACCGGGGCGATGGATTCAGCCCAGGGACCGCGGCATGGTGCTGTACACCTTCCCCGAACAGCGGCCGCATTGGGACGTCGCCGATGGCTGGCATTGGCACGGGTACCCGCTGCGCAATATCGCAGAACTCCGCGATATTTTCATTTTCTTTTTCCTCAATCGGGTCGATCCCGAAGGCGGGGGCACCGTTTTGGTCGAGGGCTCCCATCACCTGGTATGCCAGTTTTACAATGAACTCACTCCGGACCAGCGCGGCATGAAGCTCAAGACCCTCAAGCGCAAGCTCTACGACTCTCATCCCTGGTTGCGGGATCTGGTCGATACAGAGGATGAGGGTGAGAGGCGGCGGCGATTCATGGATCAACACACCGATGTCCTGGGACACCCTTTGCGCGTGGTGGAGCTGACGGGGGAACCCGGCGAGGCCTATATCACCAATATGTCGACGATGCATTCGAGGAGCTTTAATGTCCTGGACCGGACGCGGTTTATGACGGCTAGAGAGATCAGCCAGATTGACGAGAGGACGGAGTGAAAAGAGGCGCCTGCGCCGTCCTTTGGCAGGGCGGCCAGATACTACTGGGTAGGCGGTCGCCAAGGCGGAAGTTCTACCCCGGTGTCTGGGACCTTATCGGGGGACACTGCGAAGGCGAGGAGACGCCGCAACAGACCCTGGTGCGAGAGCTTGGGGAAGAACTGGGGGTTACCCCTATTCAATTTCGCCAGGTAGACATTTTAGACGAGCCCAATACCGCCGCCCACGGGGCTTACCAGTACTATGTATATCTGGTCACCCAATGGCGCGGCGAGCCGTGCAACCGGCAACCCCAAGAGCATGCCGAAATCAAGTGGTTTGCGGTGCAGGATGCCCTTGCGCTCGAATTGGCGCATCCCCATTATCCGGTGCTTTTTAAAGAAATTATAGCGCTGGGCAATTGAGCGTGTATGCCGGTTGACGGCGGTGACGAAAAGCCCCTTACTTTACGCGCCAATGCCGTTTGCACGAGTACGGATTAGCTAGCCCCTATTGCAAAGGAGAGCGGATGAATCCCGACAATACCGCCCCCCGTCCCGACGAGGAAGCCCGGCGTCGCTTTTGGACCGAGCATATGGAGCGCAGCCACCAACTGCTGCAGGCCATGACCCGCTATCCGGCCCAAGAGAGTGGCCAGGGGCTGGCTTCTATTGTCGACGAGGCCGAGGAAGCCGGTGTGGAAATGCTGTTTTCCAGCAGCAAAATAGCTGGCGATTTGGACCGAATTTTCTATATCCGTGCCGGGCTTATAGGCGATTTGCTGGCCATTGCCCGGGAAATGCGCCAACAGGGCTGGCTGCTGAAAATTGAAGACGGCTTCCGCACCCAGGAAATGCAGACCCAATTGGGACGCAAGCCGGCGGTGTTCGATACAATCGTGCGCACCTGCCAGTGGGAAAACGGCGGCCAGCCGCCCTCTATTGACCTAATCATGCGGCGCTCGACCTGCCTGGTGGCCAATTACCCCAATGTCGGCACCCATACGATGGGGGCGGCGGTGGATGTTTCGGTTTATAGTCTGGAGGACGGCGGCGAAATTTCGCGCGGCAAGCCCTATTTGGAAATGAGCGAGTACACGCCGATGGACTCGCCCTTTGTCGGCCCCGCCGAACGAGAGAATCGTCGGGCAATCACGGCGCTAATGGAGCGCTACGGCTTTTTGCACTACCCCGGCGAATTCTGGCATTATAATAAGGGCGACCCCCTTTATCACCATATGGCCGGGACGGGTCGGCCGGCGCAATACAATTGCGTCCATTGGGATCCGCAGACCAACCAGGTCACTCCTTACGACGACGTCGCTGCACCCTTGACCCCGCCCGACGAAATGGCGCGGCAGTTAGAGCAGGCGCTGGCGCGGTTGGGCGGCGCGGATTGATACACCCCAAACGACAGGTAGGCGACTATGGATCGACAACCCTCTAGCAGCTATCCGCCCTCGCCGTTGGATCTCGACTCGCCGCTGGTGGCCGCTTATTGCCGCAAGACCGCCGGTTCGGCGCAAATGGCCGCACGGGCGCAACAGATCTTTCCCAGCGGCATTACCCACGATGCTCGTTATATCGAGCCCCACGGCATTTACGTGGAGCGGGCCGAGGGGTCGCGTAAATGGGATATCGACGGCAATGAATACGTCGATTATCCGGGTGGGCACGGGGCGTTATTGATGGGTCACAACCACCCGGTTATTACCCAGGCGATAGCAGACCAGTTGGGTAAGGGGACCCATTACGGGGCCGGCCACCAATTGGAAGTGGAATGGGGCGAATTGATCCAGCAGCTGGTGCCCTGCGCCGAGCGCGTGCGGATGACTAATTCGGGTACTGAAAGTACTATGCTGGCCCTGCGCTTGGCTAGGGCTTGTACGGGCCGCGAAAAAGTATTGCGTCTCAAGGGGCATTTTCACGGTTGGCACGATTACGCCGCCGGTGGTTTCCTTTCCCGCTTTGACGGCTCGCCGGCTCGGGGTGTGCCCGAGGGGGCGGCCAGCACGGTATTACTGTCCCCGGTCAACGATTTGCCGGCGGCGGCGCAGATTATGGCAGCGCACGAGGGACAGGTGGCAGCGATTATTTTGGAGCCCACCGGCTCTATTTGGGGCCAGGTGCCTACCACCCAGGTATTTGTCGAGGGGCTGCGGCAATTGGCCGACCAATACGGGGCGCTGCTGATTTTTGACGAAGTCATCAGCGGCTTTCGCTGCGCCCCGGGTGGGGCCCAAGAGGCCTTGGGGGTGACGCCGGATATGGCGACGCTGGGGAAGATTGTCTCCGGTGGTTTGACCGGGGCGGCGGTGGTGGGGCGTCAGGAGGAGTTGGATGGAATGGATTTTCGTCGCACCGCCCAGGCCGGTGAAGAGAAGGTGTTCCACATGGGGACCTACAATGCTACCCCGCCGACGGCGGCGGCCGGGCTGGCGGCTTTGCAATTGGTTCAGAATACCGATGCTTGCCAGCGGTCTATTGCGTACGGCGACGGGCTTATCGACTCTCTGAATGGGATGTTCACAGAGGTGGGGGTGCCGTGGATTTCCTATGGTACCTACGGCGGTTTCCACGTTTTTCTCAATCCCAATGGCATCAGCACCAGCCGGCAGCGTATTGAGGCCGGCGAACACGATTTTGCCACCCTCAAGGCGCCGGTAAAACCGGCCTTGAGTATGAAATTGCGCATTGGCGTTTTATTGCACGGAGTCGATATCCAGGGCTGGCCCGGGGCGCCCGTTTCGGCGGCGCATACGGAGGAAGACAGGGCGCAGACGGTGGCGGCTTTTCGCCAGACTATTGCGATGCTGCGGCAAGAAGGCGATCTGGAATAAGCCCCGGCATATCGGTGGAATTTAGGAAAATTGGCCTACAAGACGGTCAAATTGCACGTTTCGCACACAAGCACAGAACTCTATTCCTATTGGTTTGATTGATGCCGACGATAGCTGCCGCTGATTTGGAAGATATAACCGCCCGTGTTTTTGTCGGGATTGGCGTGCCCAAGGACGATGCCCGTCTGGTGGCCGGTCTGCTGATAAAGGCCAATCTGGCTGGCCACGATTCGCACGGGGTAGTGCGCATTCCTTCGTATGTAGCCGGAATTTCGGCGGGGCGCATTTGCCCGGGGGCGGCCATTGCGGTGGAGGACGACAACCCCAGTATGGCGCGATTGCGCGGCAACGACAATTTTGGCCAGGTGGTGCTGAGCCGGGCGGTGGACTTGGCCTTGGAAAAATCGGCGACGCAGCCGTTGGCGATGGTTTCGGCGACGCAGTATTCGCATTGCGGCCAACTGGGCAGCTACGCCGAGATGCTCGCGCGACAGGATTTGGTGGGACTGGTATTGTTGGGCAAGCAGCGCGGTGCAGTGGTGCCCTGGGGCGGACGCACCGGGCGGATGTATCAGACGACGCTGGCGGTGGCGGTGCCGTCTCGCGGCCCCTTTCCGGTGGTGCTGGATATGGCGACCAGTGTAGCGCCCTTTGGCAAGATCCTGGTCAAGCGGGCCCGTGACGAGCCCTGTCCTGAGGGCTGGATCGTCGATGCGGAAGGCAAGCCGGCTACCGATCCGCATTTGGATTTTAATAAGGGCGAGGCCGGGATGCTGCCTTTGGGCGGTGAGCAGGCCGGCAATAAGGGGTCGGGGCTTACTTTTATACTGGGTCTGTTGACGACGGCTTTGAGTGGGGCTGGGGCGACGTTGGAGGGTACGCTGGTGATGGCCATCGACCCAACTGTCTATATGAGTCTGGATGACTTCCTCGACCAGGTCGACGGGTATGTCGACTATTTGCACCAGAGCGAGCCAGCCGCCGGTTTTGATTCTGTGCTGGTGCCGGGGCAGCGCTCGCACGAAGAGACGCAGCGGCGCTTAGGGGAGGGGATCTGGGTCGAAGAAGATACTTGGGAGAAAATTCAGCGGCTATTGCCGACCTAATGGAGCCCGAGTGGGGCCCCTCAGTCGGGCAGTCCATATAGATGGGTGGTTTGATGTGGAGAATACGCGTTGCAGTTATAGAATTGCGGTGTTGGTTTTATCGATCTGGGTGTTGCTGGTCGGCTGCGGCGGCGATTCATCGAGCGCCCCCAAAGAGCCGGCCGCAGCCTGGATGGAGGCCAGTTCAGCTGCGGAGGCCGGTTGGTCTACGGCCAAATTAGCCGAGGCCCGGACCTTGTACGACGGTTTGGAATCAGCGGCGCTGATGGTGGTGGAGGACGGTCGTATTGTCGTCTCGTGGGGTCAGGTCGAGCGGCGCTTATTTATCCATTCTGTGCGCAAGAGCTTGCTCAGCGCTCTTATCGGTATGTATGTCGAGGAGGGCCGCATCGATCTGGACAAGCGGCTGGTGGATCTGGGTATTGACGATAGTCCGGACGGGTTGACGGCGGCGGAAAAGCAAGCTCGCGTCGTCGATCTGTTGCAAGCGCGCTCCGGGGTCTACCACCTGTCGGCCTCTCAGTCGGAAAGTGCGCGGGCCGGGTTGCCCGAGCGCGGCAGTCATGCGCCGGGGACTTTCTTCTATTACAATAACTGGGATTTCAACGCCCTGGGGACCATTTTCGAGCAGGAGACGGGGACGAAAATCTTCGAAGCATTTCAGCGCCGCCTGGCCGGGCCGTTGGAGATGGAGCATTTCCGCTTGCAGAATACGCTCTACGATTACGAGGAGCAGTATTCGCAGCACCCGGCGTACCATTTTGAACTGTCGGCGCGGGATATGGCTCGCTTTGGCTTATTGTACTTGCGCGGTGGGCGCTGGAAGGATACGCAGGTGGTGCCGGAGAGCTGGGTGCAGGAAAGCACCACGGCCTATTCCTGGGTGGACGACAGTGTCGGCTACGGCTATATGTGGTGGGTGGTCAAGGATTCGAGTTTTCTGGCGCTGGGTTTTGGCGGCCAGATCATCGAGGTGCTTCCCGCCGAAAAGCTGGTGCTGGTGTATCGAGTGGATACAGATGCGGGGGATCGGGTCAGCACCGAAGATTATTACCGTTTGCAGGCGTTGGTTCGGGCGGCGCGGCCGTAGGGAGCGGTGGGGCCGCAAAGGGCGGGTTCAGGGGGCGCCGGCCTCTGGTTGTATGTGATGCCCGCTTGCGGCCTTCCCTGCCCCACCCGGCTGCGCCGCCAACCCGGCCTCCAGCTTCCCCGCCACCCGGCCCCCACATACAGCCGCCGGCCAACGCCCCCTGAACCCTTGGGTGTTGGCGAAAATAAATAGACAGCAATCGAGATATTCTTCAGGACTGTCCCCAGTCTTCCTCCCGCAGTTCTACCGAAAAATCCAGCCCCTACCACCCCTTCCAACTGCCGTCCTCGTGCCGGTACTGTCGGTATTCCATGGGCACGTGCGGCAGTTTGGCGATATCGGCCTCTTTCACCTCCACGCCCAAACCCGGACTTTGGGGCACGCCGATATAGCCGTCGGCTATTTTTAGGTCGTGTTCCATATAGCGGTCGAAGGCGGTGATATCGCCCGATTCCTGGATGAGAAAATTGGGCGTTGCCGCATCGGCGTGCAGCGAGGCCAGGTAGAGCAGGCCGCCGACGCCCAGATGGGGCGCCATCAGCATTTGCTGCTGCTGGGCGCGTTTGGCAATGGCCATATAGTGTGAAATGCCGAAGCAATGGCCGATATCGGGTTGCAAAAAGGCGACGGCGCGTTGCTGAATAAGCGGCTCGAAAGAAGGTAGATCAAAGAGTTTTTCGCCGGTGGCAATGGGGACGGGGCTTTGGCGGCTGATACTCTGTAACGCTTCGATAGATCCCACCTTGCAGGGTTCTTCGAGAAATAGTGGACGGTAGGGAGCGACGCGGCGGGCGTATTCAAGGCTCAATTCGGGCTGCGGACTGCCGTGGGTGTCGAGCATTATATCGAATGAATCGCCGACGGCCTGGCGGATGGCGGCGACCACGGCGGTGCTGTGGGCAAGGGCTTCTTCGTCCATGGGCCAGGTGCGCTCTTCGAGCGGGTTGCCCTTGATACCGGCATAGCCTGCGGCCTGAATATCCAGGGCGGCGGCGGCGGCGTTTTCGGGCGAGGAGAAATCGCCGCCGCGGTAGACGCGGATTTTGTCGCGCCGGGCTCCGCCTAGAATAGTGTGGACGGGCACGCCCCAGGCCTTGCCGGCCAGATCGTGGAGGGCGATATCAATGGCGGCGATGGCGGTGCCAAAGACGGCGCCGCCCTTCCAGGGTAGACGGTCGGCGATATCTTCGCAGATGGCTGCAATGTGCAGCGGGTTGCGGCCCAAGAGCAGGGATTTCCAGTCGTGCAGCAGGGCTTCGACCGGGGCTGTGAGCCATTCGCCCGAGCCTTCGCCCCAGCCGACCAGCTCGGTATCGGTTTCAATTTTGAGGAAAAGCCAGTCTTTGGCCGGGGTCGCAGTGGGCAATTGGCCGGTTCCTGGATCGCGGATATCGCTGTCTTGCGCGGCGGTGAATTTGTAGGTCTTGATGGCGGTGATTCTCATGGGTGTTTTTTCGGGTTTGGGTCAGGGAGTGCTTTGCCACAGGGCGATGGGCTCGGCGGGCTCGGGGTCGACGGGAAATAGCTGGTGGCCGCTGCCTGTAAAGGGCAACTGGGTGAAATCGAGCGAGGTGGCCCCGGGGCCGTCAAAGAGCAGGCCGCGCTCGGGACCCAGATCAAAGCCGGGCATCCAACCGGCCATGCTTTTGACCTGTACGGCCAGGGCCTGGTCGGGGTGCAGGCCGACGCATTCATAAAAGGCTGGGTCGGCGACCAGGGCGGGCGCAGAACAGGCGACCAGGCGCAATTGGCCGGCGGCGATGACGGCGGCTGCGCCCATAGAAAAAGCCTGGCCGGTATAGGCTTTGCCGCGGGCTTTATAGTGGCCTTTGCCGGTCCACAGGACGCGGCCTTGCCAGGTTACGGCCGGGTCGCCGGTGGTGAAAGAAGTGGCGTCTTGTTGGGCTGCCTGCACAGTGGCTGGGTCGACCACCCAGAGCAAGACTTGGCCGGGCAGGTCGTCTTTGTGGGGGAGTAGCCGGCGCAGGGCTTCGGCGCTGCGGCCCGGGGAGCCGCCGGTGGTGGTATCGGCGGTATCGGCGAGGATCCAGGGCTCGGGGCCGGGGCATTGCAGGCGGTTGAAGATGGTCGGCCAGTCGGTGAGGCGGGTCTGCCAGTGGTGGCGCTGGTCGTACCAGGCATGGGCTAGTTTTTCGAGTTCGGCCAACGCCGGGGAAGTCTGCTGGGCCGCAGTGGTAAGTACTATAGATGACCCCAGTTCATCGATATCCATCCAGGGCTGCACCGGCAATACGCAGGCTTCGAGGACGCCGGGGATTTGTTCGAGTTGGCGGGCCCCGGCCTGCAGTTGGGCCAGGTGGCCACTGAAATGCGAGCTATCGGTGGGGGGCATCAGGGCGGCGATTTTGGCTGCGATACGTTGGAACGGACCTGGGTGCAAAGCCAGGTCGGCGGCGCGTTGGCCGGTCTCGACAAAGTCCATATGCGGGAAGGTGCGGTACGCGGTGACGGCATCTGCGTGCTGTAGCATACGCTGGGTGAAATTGGCGTGCAGGTCGAGGGAGAGGACGAGGCGGCCGGTAAAGCCCAGTCGGGTGCGTACCTGTTCGAGGATATGGCCCTCGATATCGTCTTGGCCCACAGCGCAGGCGGCCCCGTGTAGGTGCAGGATGAGAACGTCAAAGGGGCGGGCTGCCTCAATGCGGTCGAGTATAGTATCGACCAGCTCGTTGCAACAGGCGCGGCTGAGACGGCCGGCGGGCGAGCCGCAGACGGCGGCAAAACAGGGGACGGTCTCCCAGTCAGCGGCTTCGAGCCGGTCGAGGCTGCCGCGCATTTGGGATTGGGTTTGATTGGCCCAGTCGCGCACTGCTTGGGGTTGGTCGAGCCAGACGCCTCCCTCGCGAAAGAGGTCTATTTCGACTCCGGGCGGGGCGAAGGTATTGCTTTCGTAGATGAATTGGGCCAGGGCGGCTTTCATGGGTTGCCTCCGGGACTAAACATAGGGCCGGGCGCCGGTGCGGAAAAGGCTTTCTAGCTGGCTGCAAAATTGGCGGTCTACTTGGACGCCCCTTGGGCTGTTTGGCTGGAAGGGGGCAGTAAACTCGGGGCCTTCGACCCCTCAGACATCACTGCCCCCTTCCAGCCAAACAGCCCAAGGGGCTTGGCCAGCGGTATTCCCTTTGATTTGCTGTCATCAATAGATAATAATCAGGGACAGGGACTTCCAACCTGGTCCTCGACGCCCTTTCAAGGCTCGGCGAGACCTTCCATCTCGTCCGCGGGGGAAACTTCGTCGACGGTCAGATCGGAGAAGCGGTTGCGCCAGGTCTGGAGGTCGACCACTTCCTTCTGTTGCCGCAGGCGCAGTCGGCTGAAAAATAGCAGGTGATCAAGGTCTAAGGCGACGGTGCGGACCTGGCCGCCGGGTAAGTCTACTTCGAGCTGGGCGGTTTTGCCGCCGTATTCCACCTCAATCCAATGACGTCCGGCGGGCAGATTGCGCAGCAGTAGGCCGTGCATGCCGCCCTTGAGCCATTCCAAGTTGTACTGGCCGTCCAGGCGGAGGCGCAGGCCGTCTTCAAACTTGTGGTCCAGTGAAGCGTGGACTAGGGCCAGGGAGGCGTCGAGTGTTGTGGTCAGGTCGATTTGCTCAAAGGCCTCTTCTGGCGGTGCTGAAAACATCGCCAATGGGGTCTGGGGGCGGCTCTCTTTCCAGGCTGGGGGCAGGCGCTTTTTGGTCAGTCCGCCGGGGCGGGTAAGGGCGTAGGCGACGATATTGGTGGCCGCCCGCAAGGAGATCAGTGCATTGTTTGCGGCACTCCATTGAGTGGCCAAGTCTATATCGCTGATTATCGCCACCAGCTCGCCGTCCAATTCCACGCCCCACAGGCCTTGCCGGTCCTTGTAGCCACGGCGGAAATACCAATTGGGTATAGGTACGGACAGTAGGCGTTTGCGGTCTCCCGGAAACCCTTGGTCGAAATCGTAATAGGCGTGGTAGATTGGGTGCGAAAAGGGGATTTCCACCAATCGTCCCTCAGGTTGCAGGGCCTGGTGCAGGTGGACGATCATCTCCTTGATCCAGAGCATACCCGCTGTCGAAGTATCGCTTTCGATATAGAGAAAACCGCCGCCTCGTAGATAGCGTGCCAGATGATCCAGTTCATCGTCACTCAAGTAGGTGAGTTCGTCGCCGCCGCCTAAGCGCGGGTTGGGGAAGAGGAAGTGGATGGGGTCTTTGAGCAATTGCGGCGACAGGAAATAGGTATGGTACTGGTCCCGCACCCGGGCCAAAATCTGGGTGTAGTCGCGCAAATAGCGCGATAGGTCGGTCAGGATTTTGCCGCCGGGTCCCCGGCTGCCGGCCCCATCGAGGCGGAGCAGGGTAAAGTTGATATAGCCGCGCAGGTCGCGGCGGCTCGACAGGTCCTGGATAATGGCGGCGCGTTCGCCGTCGGCGCGGGACAAATCTTCCATGCGGACCAGATCCATGGATTCGCTCTCGGCGCTGTCGCCGTAGACCCAGCCGGCCGTGGGGGCGGGCATTTTTTCCGGTGTGGATTGGGGTGTCGGCGCTTTGGGTGGCGTGCCGGGCTCTGCCACAGCTAATTGCGATTCGGGCGCGGTAACGACGCTGGGGCGGGGTTCGGCGGTCAGCGGCAGGGCACTGTCGTCCAGGTTTTGCGGGTTGGTTGGGGGCCGCACGAATTCCATTTCCGTCAGCGGCAGGTCAAAGCTGGGGGCCGGTAGCCGGGGCGGCGGGGTGAAGCGCGGTTTATAGGCCAGGCGGGCGCGGAAGATCCGGTCTTCCAGATCGGTCTGGGACGTCGTTGCGGCCAGGTAAAAGACCAGTAGATGCGCCAGCAGCGACAGGGCGAAACTGGCTTTTACCGCGCGTGGGATTCGCATGGAATTTGGCGTCCTTGGGGCGTGCTTGGGCGCCCTTTGGGTGGGTCGGAAAGGCGGCAGTAAACTCGGCCTCTTCGAGGCCTCAGACATCACTGCCGCCTTTCAACCGACCCACCCAAAGGACTTGGCCAACGGCGTTCCTCGAATATGGAACGTGCAAGATACTGCCAAACGTCCCAAGCCCATAGCGCGCTGTCGCAAACTCGGGCTCGCTCTATAGACGCCTGTCCCTGTTCCTGGTATAATTCAGGTAATAACGATTTGTAAAAGGTCACATTGGTTTTGAGGAGATTTGCCGGAGGGCCTTATGGGGGTGCTGCGAAGCGGATTCCACCCGACCCGGGTGCCCAGCGAAGCTGGGCGGGTCGGAGTGGCCTCGGAGCGCGTAGCGCGAGAATGAGCGGAGCAGCACCCCCATAAGGCCCGTCTTGTATCAAACTTAGCGTGATCGTCTATAATTTTTGCCAAGGAGCGAATATGAGCGAATTTATCCGCGGCGACCGCCGCGTATTGGTATTTAGTGCCCACGCCGCCGATTTCTGTTCCCGTGCCGGGGGCACCATCGCCCGGCTGGTCGATGCCGGCAGTCAGGTGCATATCGTCGATTTTAGCTACGGCGAACTATGTGAATCGCCGGCTTTATGGGCCCGCGATCCGACCCCGTCGTTGGACGAGATCAAGCAATTGCGCAGCGCCGAAATGGAGTCCGCCGCCCAGGTTTTGGGGGCGACTATCGAATGCCTGGATTTTGGCGATTGCCCCTTATTGATAGGCCCCGAAAGGCGACAGCAAGTTCTCGAACTGTTCCGCCGTTGGCAGCCCGATCTGGTAATGTCGCACTGGAAGGACGATATTCTCCACCCCGACCACTGCGAGGCTACCCAGGCGGTTATCTGGGCCAGTCGCTATTGCTTTAGGCCGGGGCTGAGCGGCGATCTGCCGCCTTGTCCTGCGCCGCAGATGGTATTCTACGAGACTACATTGGGGACGGCGCCAGTGGCCCGGTATATCCCCAATCTCTTCGTCGATATCAGCGCCAGTTACGAGCGCAAATGCCAGGCGTTGGATTTATTTGTGGCTCAGCCCGGGTTGAGCGAGCGCTACGGCTGGCTGGCCCGCTACCGGGCCTTGGAAGCCCAGTCGACGGCGTGGATGCAGGGGTGCGAGTACGCCGAAGGATTTGTGCCCTTGGGGACCGAGGCGGCCGGCTTTTCGGGGCCGGCCGGTTTTGGGCCGTAACCTTATAACCGCGGATTTTACTATGTCTACGACCTGTGAAAAAGCACCGACTTCTCTGTTGCGACTGGGCTATGCCCGGGCCGATATCACCCCACCGGTAGGGATTTACCATCGCATGTGGGGGGCGGCCCGGCACGACGCCGCCACCGGCGTACACCGGCCGCTGCAGGCCGATATCGTTGTTTTGGAATCGCTCCAAAGCGGTCAGCGGACGGTGCGGTTGCAACTCGATTTTGTCGGCCTCGACAACGAGCAGACCCAGCGCTTAGTGCATTGTTTGGTCGCGGCCACCGGCGTGGCCGAGGAGCAAGTGCTGGTAACGCATTCGCATTCGCACGCCGCCGGTGTTTTCGGCGCCAATCGGCGCAATTTGCCGGGGGGCGACCTGATTGAGCCTTATCTCGATGAATTGGCCGATAAAGTCGAAGTGCTTGCCGCCCAGGCGGTGGCCGATATGGCCCCGGCGACCATTACCTATGCCCAGACCCGTTGCAAGATGGCCGCCCATCGCGATTATTGGGACGGGGAACGGGGCCTCTACGCTACCGGCTACAATCCCGACCAGGACGGCGAGGACCAGGTACTGGTCGCTCGTGTCTGCGGCGAGGACGGAACCATTCGGCTGGTGCTGGTCAATTACGCTTGCCATCCCACCACCCTGGCCTGGGACAATACGCTGATAAGCCCCGATTACGTCGGCGCGTTGCGCCAGGTGGTCGAAAGCGATAGCGGGGCGCCGTGTTGTTTTTACCAGGCGCCTTGCGGCGAATTGGGGCCTCGGGAGGGGTTTGTCGGCGATACCGAGGTCGCCGACCGCAACGGTCGGCAGGTGGGCCACGCGGCTTTGTCGGCGCTGTACGGGATGGGGCCGCCGCAGATGGATTTTGCCTATCTGGGCCCGGTGGTCTCGGGGGCGACTATCGGCACTTGGGGGTGGCAAGAGCAAGACGACGGGCGGCGAGGGCAGACGACGGCTTTTGGCGGTGGTAGTTTCCGGGTGCCGCTGGATATGATCCCCCTGCAGACATCCGAGCAATTGCAGGCCGACCTCGAGCGTCTCAGCGCCGAGCAGGCTCAGGCCGATGCTCGCGGGGCGGTAGTCGAAGCGCGGGATTTGGGCGCCCGGGCCGAGCGCTGCCGGCGTTGGCTGGGGCGTTTGCCGGGGTTGCCGGCAAGCGGTCCGTTTCCGGTGGGTTTTAGCGTCCACCAATTTGGCGATGCGGTCTGGATCACTTGTAGCGCCGAGCCCTACAGTTGGTTGGCCAGCCAGTTGCGCCGCTGCTTCCCGCAGTTGACCCTGATGATTTCGCCGTTAGCCGGCGATACCCAGATTGCCTATTTGCTGCCGCGTGAATCGTATGGCAAGGGATTGTACCAGGAAGAGCCCTCGGCCTTGGCGCCGGGTTGTCTTGAAGAGCTGGCTGCGGCTATTGGCCAGCAGATAACTGCCCTGACCGGCCAGCAGGCCGTTTCAGGAGGACAATGATATGAGCCGCACTATTCGCGTTGGGATTGTCGGTGTTGGCCGGGGCCAGTCCTTTATGCGCTCGGCCGGGCCCAGCGGTATGGAGCTGGTGGCCATTTGCGATACCTGGGAAGAGCGTTTGCAGCAGGTCGGCCGGGAATTGGGGGTGGCCACTTATACTGATTTTGGCGCTTTGCTGGAACACGATCTCGACGCCGTCGTGCTGGCCAATTATTTCCACCAGCACGCCCCTTTTGCTATCCGCGCCCTGGAGGCGGGCAAGCATGTGATGAGCGAATGTGCCGCCTGCCATACCCTGGCCGAGGGGGTCGCCCTGACCCGGGCGGTGGAAAAGAGCGGTCTGACCTATATGCTGGCCGAAAATTATCCGTATATGGCATATAATCAGGAGATGCGGCGGCTCTACGGGGAAGGGGCGATTGGGACCTTCAAGTACGGCGAGGGGGAATATGTCCATCCCGATCCGGCAGAGGTGAAATTGGGCCGCAGCTGCGGCTTTAACCACTGGCGCAACTGGATACCCTCCACCTATTATTGCACCCATTCTATCGCCCCGGTCATGTATATCACCGATACCATGCCGGTCAAGGTCAACGGCTTTGTCGTGCCCTACGACGGCGAGGACCGCACCCAGGTTTTGACAGTCAATCGCTCGGATACCTGCGCCGCTATTATCTGCCGCATGGACAACGGCGCGGTGCTCAAATCGCTGCACGGGTCGCTGCGGGGCCACGGCAATTACGTCCGTATCCACGGCAATAAAGGGTTGATGGAGAATTGCCGCCACGGCGACAAGCAGCGTTTGCGGGTCTGGCGCGAGCCGTGGGAAAAGCCCGAAGGGACGCCGGTGGAAACGGTTTATACGCCCGACTTTCCCCAGCACCACCGGCAGGCCACCCGTACGGGCCACGGCGGCGGCGATTTTTTTACCAGTTATCACTTTGCCGAGGCCATACGCACGGGCCAGCCGCCCTATCTCGACGTCTACCGGGGAGTGGCCATGAGCATTGTCGGGGTCTTGGCCTGGCGCTCGGCGCTGGCGGACGGGGCGCCGGTGGAGGTGCCCGATTTCCGCAGCGAGGCGGTGCGGCAAAAGTACCAGGACGATCATTGGTCGCCCGATCCGGTGCAGCCGGTGGAGGACCGGGCGCCGACCAGTTTGTTGGGAACTATCGAGCCGTCTGATGAGGCGCGGCAATTGGCGGCCAAGGTGTGGGCAGAAAAGGGATACACGGGCGAATGAAGCGGCCCGTCTATATTGGCTTTCCCCTCTGCGGTGATTACTTCGCCAAAGGGGCGATTTTCTCGCCCGAAAAGGAGATCTGACAAACGTGAAAGAGCATCGATCCCCCAGCCCGCTTATCGATACGAGACGGCCCTTTGACGGGGCCGAGGCCGATTGTAACCCGCCCGGTTTTGTCTGGCGTCCGGTCGAAGGGGCGCAGTCGTATGAATTGGAAGTGGGACCAGAGGCCGATTTTGCTGGCGCGTCGCGTTTTACCGTTCAGGGCCGTTGCCTGTGGATTTATCCGCAGCCGCTGGGGCGGGGGACCTACTACTGGCGCTGGCGGGCGCTGGGCTGTGGCCAGGATCAGGTGTGGAGTCAGGTATTTCAATTTAGCGTCACCGAGCGCACGGCGGATTTGGCCATCCCTTCGGGGGCAGAAGTGGTCGAGCGCATTGGTGCGATGCGTCCTCGGCATTTACTGCCCCAGGGGCGGCTGGCGGCCTTCCGGCGCGATTGCGCAACGGGCGAGCGCCGCGGCGAATGGCAGGCTTTAATGCAGGAGGGGCGGACGCGTCTGGAGGCCAATTTTATGATGACTGAGCCGCCCTTTCTGCCCGAGCGCAGCCGCGACCACGAGGCCTGGGGGCGGATCTGGAAAGACGCCATGGACCATTCGCGCCAGATGGGCCAGGAGGCGCAGTTATTCGCCCTGATCTATCTCATTGAACAAGACCCTGAATTTGGCCGGGCGGCCATTGAGCGGTTGCTGGAATTCGCCTGTTGGGACGTGGAGGGGGCGACATCGACCTGGCACAATAACGAGCCGCATATGTCGGTGATTAATCTGGCGCCCAGGGCCTACGATTGGGTCTATAGGTTAATGGAGGAGGGGGAGCGCGCGCAGGTCCGGGAGGCGCTGCGGCGTCGCGGCAACCAGACGCTGGAGCGTTTCCGCCGTTTCAACTACGGAGTCACCGGGACCGACAATCACTCGGGGCGGCTGTTGGGTTTTTTGGGCGAGTGCGGCATTGTCTTGGCGGGTGAGTGCGACGAGGTCGAGGAGTGGTTCGATTTTATTTTGCCGACGACGGTGGCCATGTATCCGTGGTGGGGCGGGCGCCAGGGTGGCTGGGCCCAGGGGGTTTCCTATTCTTCGGCCTACTGCTATTTGTTTTATCACTTCATTTATTCGCTACAACAGGTGGCCCAAATCGATTTTTATCGCAAAGGTTTTTTTTACGGCCACGGCGAATGGCGTTTGTTGTGCGTGCCGCCCAATGCCTATATGGTGCCCTTTGGCGATGGCCGCACCAATGGCCGGGGGGCGGTGATATCGAGTTGGGGCATGCAGCGCCATTTGGGGCGAATGTACGGCGACCAGCGCTTTTTGCAGCACGCCGAGCAGATACTGGAAAGCGCCGGCGGGTCCATTGTCGAATCGCGGGGGTTATTCGCGCCGCTGTCTTTTCTGACCGAAGCCAGCCCCGTCCAGGAACAAGCCTTGCCCGCCGCCGAGGCCAAGCTATTCGAGGATATCGGCTGGTTGGCCAGTCGTGCCGATTTATTGCACCCTGAAAACGATGTCCGATTCATGATGCGGGCTTCGGCCTACGGCTCGGAATCGCATTCGCACGCCGACCAGAATTCCTATGTCCTGGAGGCCTACGGCGAGCCCCTGGCGGTGCCCAGTGGGCTGTACAATCTGTACGGCAGTGCCCACCACCACGGCTGGACCCGGCAAACCCGGGCCCACAACGGGGTCACCTTTGACGGGGCCGGCCAGATTGTCCGCGTTCCCGAGGCGGTGGGGCGGTTCAAAGGATATTACAGCGACCAGCGGCTGATGTACGCCCTGGGCGATGCGTCACCGGCCTACGATTCGCGGGTGCGGCGCAGCCGCCGTACGGTGATTGGCCTGGATTATCGCCTCTTCGTATTGATCGACGAAATGGTCCCCCGGACCGAGGCCATGTGGACCTGGCATTTGCACGCCATTAAACCCATGAGGGTGGCGGCCCAAGAGCGGCGGGTGGAAATTGGCTACGATAAAGCCGGCCTCGATGTAGTTGTGTGTCACGAGGAGGAATTGCTCTGGCGGCCGCACGAAGGGTGGGATTACGTCCCGTTTGGCTATGCGCGTCAGGAGGATATTCCGGTGGAGGCGGCCCGGTACCATCTGGATATAGGCTCGGCCATGCCCAAGTCGTGCGATGTCCTGGTGACGGTTTTGTGTCCCTGGCGGCAGGGGCAAGAGCGGGCCGTGGTGGTGCCTGTATGGGAAGAGGGCGTACGTGGGGCGCGTATTGATTGGATGGGAAATAGCTATGGGGTGCGGGTCGAGGTCGGTTTGGAGCAACCCGAGCCGGTGCGTCAGATCGATCTGGAATTGGCTGGCCAGGGCGGTTCGGCCCAATACCAGATTGGCGGGCCCCCGGTTGCACAGGGGGCTGGTGTCGTTGGGGTCGGTATGGAGACTATAGACGGATGAAATCACGGTGGTTGGGAGTCCTTGTCCTCTGCTTTTGGGCAATGCCCGTTTTGGGGCAAATAGATATAGAGAGCATGCGGCAGGATGGGGCACGCGGTTTTTTTGGTTCGGTCGAGGTCGATTTGACGCTGCGGGCGGGCAATGTCGAGCTCTTTGAATTCGGCCCTGAATTGTCGATTAATTACGGTCGCGCCAAGGATACATTCATTTTTATCGGCTCGGGCGATGCCGGCTGGGAGGGCAATGAGCGCTTTTCCAACGAGGCCTTGGGGCATATGCGCTATGTCAGGGCGTTGACGACGCGTTTGCAGGGGGAGGTATTCGCCCAGCTCAACTACGATAAATCGCGGCGCCTGGACTTTCGCACTATTGGCGGCGGCGGCCTCCGCTGGGCCCTTCTCGCCCCGGGCGAATCGTCGTTTTGGCTGGGCTCGTCGCTGATGTTCGAGCACGAGCGCAACGAGGTGGCTCCGGGAGACGACCATCCAGAGCGGACCTCGGTGGGGCGCTGGAGCAATTATCTATCGGCCGATATCGGGCTCAGCAAAACGGCTCGCCTGACGAGTACGGCCTATGTGCAGCCGGATCTGCAGAGTTTTGGCGATTTGCGGGTATTGGTGGACGGGGCGCTCAAAGTCTCTATTACCGAGGCCTTGGCACTGAGCACATCTATTTCTTTTAGTCACGACAGCGAGCCGCTGGCCGCTGTCGATGGCAGTGATTTTCGCCTCTCAACGGGTTTGGGGTTGGAATGGTGATGCAGATCTGGAGCTATGGTTATTTGCCAAGGGGGTTCTATGCAACAGCCGACTAATGCGCCGTCGCCGTTACAGCCAGTGCCGACCCCTTTGCAATTGGCCTGGCAGGAAATGGAGTTCTACGCCTTCGTCCATTTCAATATGAATACCTTTACCGATAGGGAATGGGGGTTGGGAGACGAGCAGCCGGGGCAATTCAACCCCACCCAACTGGATTGCCGGCAGTGGGTCCGGGTGTTCAAAGAGGCCGGCTTGGGCGGGGTGATTTTGACGGCCAAGCACCACGACGGCTTCTGCTTGTGGCCCTCGGCCTATACCGAGCATTCGGTGAAAAATTCGCCCTGGCGGCAGGGGCGCGGCGATGTGGTCGGTGAACTGGCGGCGGCCTGTGCAGAATATGAGATGAAGATGGGGTTGTATCTGTCGCCCTGGGATCGCCACCACGCTGCCTACGGACAACCCGAATATATCGACTTTTTCCGCAACCAATTGCGCGAATTGCTCACCGGCTACGGCGATATATTCGAGGTCTGGTTCGATGGGGCCAACGGCGGCACGGGTTATTACGGGGGGGCCAACGAAGAGCGGCTGGTTGATAAGCGATCCTATTACAATTGGGAAAATACGATAGCCCTTATTCGCCAGTGGCAACCGCAGGCGATTATCTGGTCCGATGCCGGGCCCGATGCCCGCTGGGTGGGCAATGAGCGCGGTTTTGCCTATGACACCACCTGGTCCAATTTATACCGCGACAAGGTCTACGGCGGCATGCCCGAATACGCCAGCGACTGGGCCATGGGTCAGGAAGAGGGCACGTATTGGGTGCCGGCCGAGGCCGATGTGTCGATCCGGCCGGGGTGGTATTATCACGAGGGCGAAGACGAGCAGGTAAAATCGCTGTCGCAGCTGCTCGATATCTACTACGGCAGTATCGGCCGCAATTGCAATTTGTTGCTCAATTTTCCGGTTGACGGCAGGGGGTTGGTGCACGAAAATGACGCTGCGCAGTTGCAGCTGTTAAGCAAGCGACTGCAGGAAGATTTTGCCGTTGATCTGGCGCGTGGGAAAAAGGCCCGTGCCACCAATGAGCGGGGTGCCGATTTTAGCGCCGCCCAGGCGGTCGATGGCGACGCGGCGACTTATTGGGCCGCCGAGGATGGGGTGATTGAGGCCGGGCTGAGTGTCGATTTGGGCGCGGAGACCCGTTTCAATTGTATCCTCCTGCAAGAATACATTGCCTTGGGGCAGCGGGTGAAAGCGTTTGCCGTGGAGGTGGAAACGCCCCAGGGCTGGCAGCAGATTGCCACCGGGACTACGATCGGCTACAAGCGTATTTTGCGTTTGCCCGATACCAGGGCCCAGGTGGTGCGGGTGCAGATTCTGGCCGCTCGGGCTTGTCCGACTATGGCTGCTATTTCGGTTTATAAGGTCGCTGAGTCAAGCTGCTGAGCGGCGCCTTAGGCTGGTGGCCAGTCGAGGTCGACTCCGACCGGCCAGTGGTCCGACCACTGGCCGGTTTCTCCGTTCTGCCAGTAATGGGCCCCAATGCTGCGCTGGGCCAGGTCGGGCGAGAGCAGGGTGAAGTCATAGCGTGGACGTTCGCTGAAGGGGGGCGTGTCTGGGGCGCGGTGGTGTGGCCAGGGGTCGATTAGGCCGCCGTCGAGGAGGGCTTGGATGGTGGTGTAATCGGGGCGGCCGTCGGCCAGGGGCCAACTGGATGGGTACCATTTTGTGCTGGCTGGGCCGGTGAGGGCGTCGTCTTCCGGGGATAAGGCGTTGAGGTCGCCCATTAGCAGGCAGGGGCGTCCGGCCTGCTGAATGGTCTGGGCACGTTCCAGGATAATGGCCACTTCTTGGCGGCGTTCTTGCTGGCGTTCGGCATGGGGGGTGAAGTGGGTGACGAGGAAGTCTATGCCGTCGACGCGGGCGTGCAGGAGGCCGTGGTGCATATCGAGTTTTTGTTCGATTACTTCGATGGGCGAGGCGGCGGTCAAGCCAATGCTGTAGCCGCAATCGAGGAAGGCGCTGTGGGGGTGGTTCCACTGGTGGGCGTCGGTGGCCAGTTGGGCGGCGCTAAAGCGGCACAGTTCCTGCAGGCCGACGACGGCGGGGCGTTGGTTTGCGAGCCAGGTGTAGGCGGCCTGGCGGCGTTGGTCGCCGGGTAACAAGGTGCGGCCGGTGATGGTGTCGTTGCGCCAGCCTTCGAGGATATTGTAGGTGATGATGCGGTAGGGGTTGGGCATGGGTTCCTCATTTGGGTTAGGAAGGATGGTTTTTTGCGCTGGATTTGTGGGTGAAGGGGGTTTGGGGGGTGCTGTTCCGCTCATTCTCGCGCTTCGCGCTCCGAGGCCATTCCGACCCGCCCGCTTCGCGGGCTCCCGGGTCGGATGGAATCCGCTCCACAGCACCCCCCAAACCCCCTTCGGCAAATTTACTAAAAATTAAAACTGTTGACTGAAGGCAATTGCAAAAATCGACAGGTCTTCGCCTTATGCAATACACTGACTCTTTTTGCGTCATATGAGCGGACAGTATAATCAAAAATTAAGGAGGCGGGATAAACCGATTAGGTGCAGCAAGGAAATAGTCAACTATTACGGAATTTATGGAAGAGATGGAAATAATGGGCAGAACTGTTCTCGACGCAGAAATCAGACAATGCGCGTTTGAATTCCTCCAGACTGCAACAGATCGGTACGGTGAAGTTCTCCCCTGGAGTATGTTGACTGCTGGTATGCAGTTCCGTGGTGAGAAAGTACCTCTTATAGGAGCAAGCGGTATATGGAAACCGCGGGTTTTGGAAAAGATTCCTATTAGTATAACTACGGCCCCTCCTAAGCCAGGGCGTCCGGCACCATACGACGACGGAATAGACTCTTCCGGGAGATTGGTCTATCGATACCGAGGGACTGACCCTCTACATAGAGATAATGTAGGGTTACGCGAAGCGAAGCGACTGGGAATTCCGCTAATTTATTTTTTTGGTATCGAGAAAGGCGAATATCTTGCGACTTGGCCGGTGTATGTTGTTGAAGAGGATCTACAGAGTCTGGCATTTGGCGTTTCGATCGACGATCACATAGTTGCGGCGCCAGGCTACGACGAAAAGTCTATGGTTATTCACGAAGCCAGGCGTCAGTATGTAACGGCCGTCACAGTGCGACGTTTGCATCAGCACAAGTTTCGGGCGAGGGTACTGCGGGCATACCGAAATCGCTGTGCCGTCTGTCAGTTGCGACATGTCGAATTACTCGACGCCGCGCATATCTTACCCGATTCCCATCCCCAGGGCGAACCTACAGTTCAGAACGGCATGGCTCTTTGTAAGATTCACCACGCGGCCTTCGATAGACATATCCTCGGCGTTCGACCCGACTTGCGTGTAGAGATTCGGGCAGATATTCTGCTTGAGATCGATGGGCCCATGTTGCGTTACGGTCTGCAGGAAATGGATGGAAATAAGCTTTATCTGCCGGCCAACAGTCAACTAAAGCCAGGTAGAGAATTCGTAGAAGCGCGTTACGAGGAGTTCAAGCGTGCTGTTTAGATGCTTGGATTCAACACGCAAGTGCAATTTTTGGTTTAGGGTATAGTTCCCGTTTCCTGACACCACACTTCATAGGGTGACCGAAACCGGAGCGCCTTGCGGGGTCGATGATTGAGTCGGTCCATAACCT
>WLWI01000997.1_pt1 | contig 24848 bp, 16 predicted proteins | sample 6701501 | NCBI WGS metagenome assembly WLWI01 (sample SAMN12718690, study PRJNA515312) | sponge metagenome | isolation source: marine sponge | host: Mycale hentscheli | place: New Zealand: South Island, Marlborough, Capsize Point | collected 2014-11-01 | reverse complement strand
TTTGGGACGGGGTCGACAACCGAACTAACACAAAAACGCGAGGGTCAAAGTACAAAAATGCCTTACGTACGTCCATACATATATACAAATAAATAAATAAATAAATAAACTAACATCCCCGATTTTCAATTGTGTTACCCCTGTAAGTGTCTCGCTCGCTCGCCAATTAGTAGTTGTTATAATTGTTGTTTTGTTACTTGTTGTTGTTGTTACTTATAGGCAAAAGATTCCAGAGGAGAATTTTCTGTCCAAGACATTGTTATTGTAGAACCAGTCAAAGACAATGATTTTCACCAGAACTACAAATACTTTCAGGTACACTTAATCAGAGGAAACCCAACCTACTGATACAATAACATTTTAACAAAAAGTCTTGATGCAAAAATTGTACTATAAGAATGAAGGGAAATAAGGTATTTAGGACTATTTTTCAGAGAGAATTAGTTTAGTAACACTATTAAGGTGGTTTATAATATGGTTTGTAATTGTGACTTGATTGATTGTAATATTGTCACAGATTGGAAATAAGCGGGAGCTTATGTATTTCCGTGTACAAACTGAACAAGAACGAGAAGATTGGATAAATACTATTAGAAAAAGTAAGAATACTGACAGAATTATTATTGTTATTACTATTATTTATTATTTATATTTTTTTATTTATATTTTTATTTGCTTGTATATTTAATTATGTATTTATTTATTTATGAATGCATGTATGTATGTGTGTATTTCTGTATTTATTTATTCATTATTTATTTATTATTAGCATTATCATTATTATAATGTTATTATTATCATCATCATCCTTATTGTTATTATTATTATTATTATTATTATTATTTAATCTATTATTAGTCATGCATGCCATGATTTTCACTTTCAAAACACACACCACATAATGCTTCTCTCATTGCTCATAAATTTTTCTAAATCTTAAAATAAACACAATGGCCTTCTTGCACTGTTGCAGCCTCAATAGAAAATGGAAATACAATGCTAGACAAATATCACTTGGGAGTTTATAAAAGAGGAAAATGGAGCTGCTGTAATTCATCATTGAAAGAGTCAGATGGATGTTTCAGTGGGCGACCAGAACGTACAGTGTCAATGCCAGTAAAGTACGGGCACGAAAAATACCCACCCTGTCCAGAAGCAGACATACCATTCCCTTCATCTCTTCCAGCTTTTCGGGAATCTTCAGATGACATTTTTGACGATGATGATGATGATGAGGACTGTCTGTTGGATGTAGATAGGGTGACATCACTTTCAAACAGTACTGGATCTACATATAGTCGAGGTGATTTCTTCATATGATTATGGCCAATAACATGATTATAATATTGTAAATATTAGACAGTGGACTTGGCATTGAGAGTTGCGGAAAGAGTGCTACACAGTTAGGAACAAAAGACGGTAAAAGATTATCTTAAAACATAGCAATTTTTTTTAACTTTTTTTTAATGAAATTGGGTTCTATTTTCTTTAGAGTAATATTGTCCAAGAATCAGCAATAGTTTTGAGTATGCCATTGTTAGTCTTGGGTACACCTAACTGTACTGCCTCATTACTCTAATATTCCTTATAAAGTAAGGTCAATTAGTAATGCCATACATATATGGGAGTTACAGAAATGTCATCAGTATAATATGGTTGCATTATAGCACAAGCAATTTAAGTCTTTGGATACAAAGTTAGCAACACCTTCTTTATGCATACACAAATCCATCATACTTATGTAAATTTAAATGTTTTGAATATATAAATTTGTTATAGGCAGTATAAAATGAAGGAAAGAATAATTTAAATTGATTTTGTATACTCAATCTACTTCTACAGATACCTTAAAGCATGGAGTCCAAAAATATCGGAAAAAGCAAAGGAAAATGGTAAAAATCTAACTCATAGTGTATAAAGCATTAAATGTCATTTAAGTTTTTTGGTTGTAGACAGATTTATTGGAAATGCAATTCTCTTCATCTGCAGTCAATTACAGCGATCAAAAAACTCTGGAGGACACGACTCAAACACTAGTAAGTAATATAGCAATTACAAATGACACTTTCAAAGAATGTTTGTTTGTTTTTTCATATTTTTCATATTTTTTTTATATTTTTTATGTTTTTTTTTTTTTACAGGACAACTTCATCAAAATTGGGCACTATAAATACAAGTCTGATGTGAAGGACATCATCTTCAAGGGTCTTGACCAGCTTGTCATAGCAACTAAGCATGAGGTTAGCCACAGGTAGTATGATACAACAAGTGGATGTTTTATGTTTTTCCTTAGGTTTATTTGTGGTCTATAACTTCTCAACCTGATGCCAAATTAGTATTCAAGGATCTTAGTGATGAAATTATGTCATTGTCCACATGGAGAAACATGGTGGCCATAATAGGATGCTCAAAAATTACTATAATATCCTCGGAGGCCCAAATTCAGCAATTACTGTATCTTCAGAACCAGTTAGTACTACTCTTTTCAAGCAATACACTTATTAAAAATGGCTCTAAAAGAAAATTGCAGCACTATAAATGTAGTCTTACTTGTATTCCTGTAATTTATTATGATCTAAAGTAATGTTTTAATTACTCTTGGCCTCTTTAACACCCACTAACTCCCCCACACCCTCCCCTCCTCATAATTGGATTATTGATGCTATATAAAAACTTTGATGTCCCCAATCACCCAGTCAGTAATGGCTGATTAAGCATACTTTATTACGCAGTCCATGAGCAATCAAGCATTATGCTACTCGTTGATTTGTCAACTCTTTTTTTAGTTTAAAAATGACTGGTATGACAGACATTCCTTCAAAGTGGCTAAAATTAGCTAGTGTCACTTTGTTAACTTTTAACTTTTTTTCTCTAAATGTGTTCTCTTTTAACTTTTCTTACTTTATTTGCTTCATTCTGCAATTACCCTCTCATTTTTATTTGCACAATTTTAGCACAATGTTTGTTATACTTCCTGCAGCCTTGTCTCGCAGAGTTCACTCCAGATGGTTCCTCTCTCATCATTGCTGGCATGAATACTGACATCTCATACTCAAATGAGTCCGATAAACAGTGGGGCATATTATTACACACAATACCTCTGGCAGAAATGATGCCTGGATATAAACCTTTGAGGCAAGTAGTTGAAAATGAGTGTATGCATAATTAATTAGGTAAGAAAGAAAAGCAATAACAACTGTGAGGGGCTAGAGTAGACTTATAAGGTGCCTCATTGTACATGTGTAAAACCACAGTAGTAATGATTTGTAAGCTACAATAGGCTTTTGCACTATAATCACTTCCTTAAACCTAAACTAATGCTGATATCATCCCACATTAGTATATGTATAAACTAATGAAGCACGAAATTTATAAAAGTAACACAATGAAAGGTCCTAAATCTGAGTAAGTTCATACATAAATGACTACTATAACCCTCTTGCGTATGCGCACTGAGGGTTGATTAGCTACTGTAAAATTGTTTCATGTAGCCATATGTTCCTATCACAGTATTTTATTTGCCAAAAAAGTAATAAATGAGGACTATTAATAATAATCTTCATGATAATTGGAGGTGTCAAAACAATTTGATTATAACGTTATAAATTTTTAGCTACCAAAACTCTGATGCTCATTTCCTTGACAACCTGCAAACAAGTCACTCTTGGCTGAAATTAATAATAATAATTTCATTTTAACAGACAATATACACATAATTGATCCCAACATTTGACTTCATGCCAATATCCTCTTCAGGGGTCAACTAGGTCAAACTCTCTGGGGTGAATTAATAAACAAAATGTAACCGGAAAGATAATTGGTGGGTATGTGCATTGTTTAATTGGCGAATGAACGAAGCTAACAAGACATTATCAGGGTCACAATTGAAAATAGGGGATGTTTCTGTATTTATATATATATATGTGTGTGTGTGCGGACATACATATGTCATTTTGTACTTTAACTCTCGCACTTTTGGGTTTGCTAGGAGGTCGATCCCGTCCCATGCGCACTAAACAGAAGCCTTTGATTTATCGATCTTTACCCGTATCATTCAAAGAAATTGAATTGTTTACCACTTTGAATTCTTCTGCAGGTGCAGTTAAAACTTACAAACTTACCGGAGTTCAATTTTTTATTCGAAATAGTGGTGGTGGTAAGTTTATGCGCTATTTGTCATAGTTATACGCACTATGCAACAGTGTTGTTACTTACCTAAAAATCCATTGTCCAATAGTCTAAGCACGAAGGTAAGTCTTGTGTTGGTATGTTCAGTAAGCATGTCTGTGTGAAAGTGTTGTCGTGTGTTACAGCTACTGCTTAGCTAAATAATAGCACAACGTCAAGGTTTAGTAGCAAGTACATATATTAGCTGCCTTTACACAGCTTTTTCAGCTACAACAGCAGTAAGCATGTCTTAATATGTTAGGTTCAAGCCTGTGCGGTAACTCCTCAGAAATACCTGGGTTTTTTTATTAAGTGATTTCTATGGCATTGAAATTCCTTTATCATATGTACGTAATTTAAAAACTCACCGTTTTTAGTTGTGGGAGTATTAGAAGTTAAAATTAATCACAATGCTATAATCTTATGTAACCAACTAGGGAGGCTCACTCGCCATTTGTACTCAAGCATACCACTAGTATATCCAGAGAGCAACTTACATGCTGTCTATATGTGTGCAAGTCATCCTCTATATGCAAGTTAACCTCTGTATGACAGTTACCTTCTGTGTGCAGGTCACTCTCTATACATGTGCAAGTCACCCTCTGCATATATATAAACTATGTAAACAGGTGTACAGCCCAGGACACTCTACCAAACATCTAAACAAATAACATACAATAACATACGTACAAAATGACTCCTATCGTCTTCAGTTTTCTGTTCTTTTCTTCATCCTTGATTGCTTTTCTCTTCTCTCTGCTCTCTCACTGTGGGACTAGCCCCACACCAATTTTTTTTTCATTTTGCATGGTTTTGCCATCGACCCAACTGAAGTAGAGAATTCAAATTTTCTGTTGTTATTAATAATGATACCATTGTTATTGTTTGTGTTAATTTGTCTCATTAGCCTTCATGTTCATCCTGATCCAAGGGAACCATATGTTGCACTGCTATTTCCAGATGAGCTCAAGAATGTTCTATGCCTATGTATCTATAATTACAAAACCAATATCCAGCATGGTTCAACACTTTGTCTTGGTAAGTAAACTAGCTAATGACATGAAATACTTTTTGTAAATGGGCATGCCCATTCTATTATTTTACAAAATAATTGAACTTTCAAGCAGATCTATATATAAAATAATAAGGTGATTTTTATGTAGGTGTTAAATTGCAGTCTTGTACTCACACTGCAAGCAAATTTTGATGTCATTTCAATTAATTCATTAAAAAAAATTTTCAAAAACATTATTTATGACTGTGCATTTACTTCGAGGTAAATGCAAAACTGGCTAAAGAAATGGACGTTGTTGGCGAGCGAGCGAAGCGAGCGAGACACTCTCAGGGGTAACAATTGAAAATCGGGGATGCTTGTTAATTTATATATAATATTATGTTTGGACGTACGTATGTAATTTTGTACTTTGACCCTCTCGTATTTTTTAGTTAGCTCAGCATTCGACCCCGTCCCAAACGTCACTAAACGGTATCCTCCTGTTTAACGATCATTACCCGTATCATACTAGAAATTGAATTGTGTATGCTTTGAATTTTTTTGCGGGTGCAGAGTTTAAACTCAAAAACTTACTGGAGTTCCATTTCTATTCAAGTTTGTGGTGGCGGTGAGTGAATGCGCTCTTTGTCATAGTTATAGCTGTACCCAACAGTATTAACTTGAAAACTCATTGTCCACTAGAACCACGAAGGTAAGTCTTGTGTAGGTATGTCCAGTTGTGTGCAAGTATTGTGCGTTTTAGCTACTACTTAGCTCAAGCTGTAGAGGTTGGCTCTCTCTTTCCGTCTAGGCGATCCTTTCCCTATTCACCGAGACAGTTTTCTTTCCCCTTGCCAATGTTATCGGTCGTTGATCAGTCATTGCCACCAGAGATTCAGCAGCTCTTCTTGACTTTCTGCCCTAATACCTGTATAAATCCCTCTCCCGGCGTTGCCCAGAGTGTTATTTTATATGTTTTTATAAGACAGAATCGAGTACAAAACAGAGCACGTGAAAATCTCTCCCCCAGTGGGCAGTCCAGCAATCTTATCTCTGCAACCTCCCACCTGGATGAATCATACTGGAAATCAAAATAAAATGAACGCTAACAAACAAAATAAACTGGTATACAATGCATACAGTACTCAGTGATCAAACAAGCGATTTCTCTGAAGTGCAAGGTAAGTGTCCACGATTACTCCTTCGTATCTGCTTTAGTGTAGGGTCCGCCCTCCACACAAGCATATCACAAAGATAACGTTTAAATAATGTGTATTTTTTTTTCAATTCAAACGGTTGCAGGGAGCGGTTACTATGGCATTGAATCCCCTTTACCGCATATGCGTAATTTAACAACTCGACTTTATTTTAGTAGTTTGAATGTTAGTTGTTAAAATCAATAGTTTAACAATAGTGTAGTTTAAGGCTCGCTCGCCATTTGTGCTCAAGCACACTACTAGTATTCTTACAATATTATATAGAGACAGAGGCCTTAAAGAGAATAAGATAAATCCTTAATGCTTAATAATGTTTTTTAGAATTAAATCTGGACTTGAAAACTCTTCTGAAACTATAAATAAATAAATAAAGTTTATCCCGAATTTACAGGATGTTTAGAATATTATGTTATGTTTGTAGGGGCTATTATTTCTTCTACTGTTCCTCATGCAATATTCTCACATTATAACTTGTAAGTGGTTGACATCTTCCTATAAACACTTGCCTGAAACTTATATATATATATATATATTATATATATATAATATACATGTGTTTTCAGAAATCTCTTCATTGTTTATGGCAAGACAATAAGCATGGTAGATGTTACAAATAGTTCAATGCAGCAAGTTCAAATCAACAATTTATCAGGTAATTGAATATTAATAGCACTTGTAATAATTTCATCATACTGGCTTCATGGTGTGTAGAGTATGACACTAAAGTTGGGTCTGTATGTTTCTTATAGATGATATCTCATGCGTACAATTGACTTCAGTTGGAAAAAACATTGGTGCAGTGTTCAGTAACGGTGATGTCTTTGTGTTTGATGGAGAGAATGACCACATTGTTCAACTTTACAAAATAGAGGTAGTTTGCAAATTATGTCTCTCCATTTAGTGGCATGTTGCAGTAAAGTCAGATTCTTCTTTTATTATAATAATAGCAAATTTTCTCGTTCTAACAGCCAATACCAAAATCTAATAGTAGCATGACATTCTACTGTACTGAATTGTACAATTGTCATTTTACATGCATACTTTCTTGCAGCTACAATCATCCTCTAGTGCTATGTCATTTTCAGTGAACAACAAAAACATGGCAGTTGGATTGGGGGATGGAAACCTTAATCTGTATGAAAGATGTGAGTCGTACTTAACTTACTAACTTATTGTGACTTGAATTAGTTTATCCAAACACTAAAATGTTTTACAAACTTTTTACTTTCCATAGTACCACCATCTCATCCTTCAGAAAACATGAAGATGAGATCCATTGAGATCACTAGAGGTGGAAAACAAAACGTAGCTCTAGGCCATGGCATCTCAGTTGATTTTCCTGAGGGATTTATTGATGAAGAGAAGATAGCATTTAGATATGCTGTAACAGCTGGAGTCAACTTCGGACTATTCAAACTTCCAATTAATAGTCGACTAATTTCAGCAATTCTGTCTCTCCATCCTGAGAAAGATGTCACATTTAAGAAACCCATCAGCATCACAATGCCACACAATCTGTACAGTGAAACTGATCTAATTAAAGGAATTAAATTTTGCAAGGCTAAAGTAGATGATTTTCGCACAGTGAATGGCCAGAAAGCTCTAGTGTTTTCAGAAGTGTCTGCAGAAGAAATTGTAACTCAATTTTCCAGACCAACTAAGATTGAGGATTACGGTGAAGTGAAGGAATCTTGTGCTACTCTTGGCACACCTCATACCTGCCATTATTGCCTGTCTGACTACTTGTGCAAACAAAAGGTCACGGACGATTCTCAACTATTTCTTATTCAATTTAAGCCTACAAATCTGGGAAAATCAAGAGAGTTTTGTATAGATTATGTTGTAGTGGAGTTTTTGCGCCCATGCCTCCAGGTAGGCTATGTGTTAAAATGATGTATTTAATGGACTTAGTAACAAAAATCGAAATGCACATGAATTCTAGCTTAATCAGCTTCAGTTATCCGAACTTCAATTAATTGAACTTCAGCAGCCTAAACTCGAGTTATTCTAACCTTAGTTATCCAAACCTTAGTTATCCAAATTTCAGTTATCCAAGTCTCAGCTAAAATTCATAAGTATTTTATTAATTCATAGGTTCTTAAGGAGCAATACCCAGACAGTGAGTATATGACAAAAAAAAAGGTGATTTCATTCCTTCCATCTCACGAGGACCTAACCATTAACATAGTAAATCTTAGTCAGTTAGAACAAGATGGATGGAGAGCCACCGTAAAAGGCAGAAACAAGGTTTGTGGATCAAATAGGACAGAAGTCTCAAGTAATAATAATAGCTATGTGTGTTTTTTTAATCAAGATATCTAGAAGAGATCTGGATTTCATGGACATTCCCATGGCTACCTTAAGATGCATGTGTGAACAGAGAGAATTTCCTCCACGATTCAGTATCAAAGTGTCTGCAGTTGCTGATGATCTTTCAAGGAACAGTGAAATGGCAGTGTGCTTTGGTGGGGCGCTGGGAAGAGTATACAAAAGCAGTGATGAGCCAAAATTGTTGGTTGACTTGCTGCAATCAGATGTCTGTCTCCCTGAAACTAGACGTAAGTAGCTACCATTGGAAATCCACCAAAGAGTTCTGAGAGACAAAAATAAATTTTGGATTGTACATGGCATGTAAAAATTAAAAGTATAACTAGCATACTTCTAGGAGCATTAAAAAGCTGGTAATACAATTGGGAGAGACGTGGCTGTGTAATCTAGATTGAGATGACTTATTTACCTGTATAATATCTTCTAGATGGAATATATATTTACTGAAACTGTAAATTTTCTTATACTTACTGCACTGCTATGAAGTCGCAGTAACTACCACAAGACATACTTAGCCAAGTGTATCGTTAGGCCCAGAATTCACATGAACCATTCAGTTTTTATTATTTGTTGTTTTTCTGTGACTTTTACTGTTGTGCTGCTTTCAGATGAGAGTGTTAATCTTGGTGATCGTAGTTGTGAAGCTCAGGCTGTACAAGGTTGTCTGATAGACATGGCCACCTCTATACCTGTTACTCCCAGAAGGTTCTGCTTTCACTTATTTGCTGGTTACATTCTCAGCCATGATCAAGTAGACAAGTTCACGAAACAGCCAGCAAACACTAAGGAAGAACAGATCAGCCAAAATACCGAGATATTGTTTCAAGTTCATTTAGAGGTATCCAGAAATCCTCGCTTGTTTGGGTGTCTTTGTGCAGTCCTAACTAAAATGGAGTGTCACTCGATCTGTCTAAAACTGAAAGGTAGGCTACTATGTGTACATTTTATAGTAATGTAATTTAGATGGTTGTAATAATTTGCAGAGTCACTCAAGACGATTCAAACTACATCCCAGCAATATGGTGCATCTGGCTCCATTCAGCAACGACCAAGTAAGTCAATGTTTAGTTGTATAAGAAAACTATATAATACTATACAACATGTAAGAAACACTAGTGCATGCATAGTTACCAATTTTTGGTTTCAGAAACCTATAGGACAGCCAACAGCTAGATAGTGAGTTGATTTATAACGACCTAAAAATGAAAACATATCAGTACTTGCACAAGATCATGGCATACCACATGCAACATTAAATTAGAAAAATGATATTATGATTATGATGATGGTGAATAAGCGAGATAAATATTATAACAAAAACAATAGCAATAATAATACATGATTCTGGTGTGCTGCCTCTGTCACAATGATCAGAAAATGTAATTCTATATTTAAAACTATGAAAATGAAGCACCTAGGGTATGAAACCTCAGTGTTACTATACACTACCTAGCTATTACAAAGAACAAAAGAATAATTTATTTAGAGTAGTATCAATATGAATATGCCAATAAGAGCTCATGCAAGTCGATATGTAAAGCTTGGGCAAGTCAATATGCAACTCGTGAAATGAAATGGTAGACTTCAATGCTGTCTTTTTCATAAGAGAAGCTTAACATAGAAGTGACACTCACCTCACCAGTAGTTTCAATGGAAAACTCAAAGCATTCTGCACCACAGCCAATACACTGTAATGCAAAACTACCACAGGCAGCAAAGGAATGATTTGCTCATGTAATATGGCATGACTATAGGGGGCAGCATTACCAACAATTGCTTATGATCGTATGGCCTAAAAATAACTAGCTTTTTTACTTACAATGTCCAGTGCAACATTTTGATGCTTGTTTTACACTTCAAGAGGCTGCCATCTTCAAGATCCACTTTTTGTTGTGTAACAGAATGACTGAATGACGCTCAAACTGAGTACTGTAACCCTCTTGTGCATGTGTGCTCAGGGTTAATTAATCACTGCATCCCTGCTAAGTTTTAGTTATAATTATTATACGATTGACTTGCATTTTATTATTGTTTATAAACTTTAATCATTTAATATTTTAGTTTTCACTTTAGTTAACCAGTTGTTATTAGATTTTTTGTTTTCTATTCCAGTGTATTCATCAACTGTATAGTCCAAGATATCACCACTGCAAAACTATTATCAAATGCTGTCATTTTTTGTATTCTTTTGTTTGAACATTGTATTTGTACTATTTGCAACAAATTCATCCTATTCCTTGTGCATAACTTAGTTAATTTAAAACTTAGAGAATGAGTTATTTAAAGGAAACATTTCTTCAATTAATGCATTAATTTGATTGATATTTATATGGATAATAAATGAGGACAAGTTATAACACCTACAAAGTAACAACAATGAATATGATCAAATAAAATAATTAAATTGTCATAATTGTCCATTCTTGCTGAAGTTATAGAAAGAGTGTCTATCAAGCAACAAACTAAGGCAAGTGCTATCATAAGGTAAGATAAAAGAAATTTAAGCATATCTTGTATTTAAGCAGGTAAAAAGTAGTGAAAATTGCTTCAAGGATAATTATGGGGGGGAAGCAGTAATCAACCCGGAATAGCACTGCCGTATTGATTAAACTTATGGACTACATACAATAGCTTGAGTGTTTGTTACCATGTGTAGAACTTATGAGTGCGATTGATAATCCCATAAGTTGTTATTTCTGTCCAAACGCTGGTGGTAGTGGTTTATCACAGCTAGCAATATTAAAGTCATTACCTGTCATATACATCAGTGCAGTTTATGTTGCTACAAACTGCTACCACCTTGAAGATGTATCTCCACTGTCTTTAAGGCTAAACAGGCACTTCAGTTTATTATACCACTTGTCATTACCTGTGACCATGGATGATTCGCATTATTGGTATGGTTACCTTGTGTCATCTTCCTAAACTACACATTGGTAGTCTGAGCTGATGTGAGCCCGCGGTCATGTGCACGCATATTCCATGCGTGAGGCAGTGGTATGACCCAGACCCACCCACCCCCCAGTGGTGTGGCCTTAGGGGTGAGAGACTTGGCGGGTTAATGGCAATTATTGGTGATTGCCCTGCATCGTTTGGAATCCCCCAAAGAACTGCAGATGGCGGCCAACACCCGCAAGGTTAACAGTGATTGGTTAGGAAAGAAATTGGCATCTCTCATACCAATGGTAGATGGCTGTGTACCTGCAAAAAGTAACTACATAATGAGCAGTACACAGTGAAAATTGTTGTAGATTTTCGTTGCTACTTTAATTATTCCTGGTAATTTAATATTTTTAGCTTAGTAGCATTAAAATTAGATATATAAATTCACAATACATTTCGGCTTGTAAGCTTTCTTCAGTTGTGAGGTAAGCTAAAAATATTAAATTACTAATGTTGTTTTGTTTGAACATTTACATTTTAGTTTTAGTTATAGTTTTTTTTTGACAAAAAATATTTCAAGATTAATTTTAGTTTTAGTTTTCACTAACAATGACTACAATTTTAGTTTTAGTTTTAGTTTTTTATAATATTTAATAACTTCCATTTTAGTTTTAGTTTTGGTTTTTTGTTAAGGGAAGGGGCTGGCCTGGGGGCTAGGTAGCTGAGCAACTGCAGACTGCTGTCCAACAGTTTGCCTTAGCCAAACAATATACTCAGGTGCTACGAAGAAACGATTTGGTAAAGGGTTTTGTTTCCTGGGACTACCACTGGTCATTCGTCTTCTTTCAGCGATGTCATTAAAAATTGTTAGCTATATATATTTTAGTTTAATTTCATCAGCTCAATGACTTTTAGTTTTAGTTTTAGTTATTATTATCCTATGTGAAATTTAGTTCCGGTTAGCTTACCAAAATGTTTTAGGTGTTACTAAAATTAATTTTAGTTTTAGTTTTAGTTAACTAAAACAACACTATAAATTACCAGTGAAAATTGAGGATCATAGATCCCTATGCCCACATCGCTAAGTCAGTGAGGAAGAGGGTTAGGGATCCTGGAATAATTTAGTAATGTGTTAGTCACATCGTGGGATCTAGGTTTTGAATTCTTGTCAGGGGGGGGGGGAGTAGCAGGCAAAATCCACATGGTCACAGATGTTGAATGAAGGGCAATATGCCCCAGTCACAGTTTTTAAGTGGCAGGGGGCATGCCCTGGTCATTGTCATTGAGTGATAGGCAATGTGCCTTGCCGAGTAAAGGGTAGCATGCCCTGGTCATGGTTGTTGAGTGGAGTTAACACTGATCATAGTCATTGAGTAAGGGACAGTGTGCCGTGGTCATAATAACTAAGTGAAGGACAGTGAGCTCTGAATAATTGCTTTCTAAGGTGATCCATAGACTGTCACACCCCTACTGGGTGGAGAATTTAACCTTGTACTGTTTTCATTTGTCTCACTCCTTCTGCTTTCTATGAAGCCGTTCTGACAATAGTGCAGTGTGGCATGAAAATCTTAAGAATTATGACTAGTACTACTGTTCATTCCTCCTCTCCTTATGTACTGTCCCTATTTGCTCCAACTCCCTGACAAATATATATTATTCATTTGATACACAGGAGAATATTAGTCTTGCAGGCCAGACCCTTTACCTAATCGCTACGCGTAATAATTTTTTTTTTTATGTACTGCTCATGTGTGAATACCATAGTAACGAGTTCATTGTGCAATAAACTGCATTTCCTATATGGCAACAGGTATTACAGCCCTGTTCAGAACATAATCTAAAATCAGACTTCACCAATAGGCTCACCCATGGCATATAACCTGACTGATAGGGGTGTTTATATGCTACTGAGTATGATAACCCAGTCCGACTGAATAACTTAGAATTGCCAATTGCAATAAAGTAAAAGGGTTTGGCAATTATTAAATAGTGGTCACTGCATGTTGTAGTGATAAGGGGCAGATCAAGGATTATTAATAGGGGGAGAGGTAGTCTCGCGTAGCCAGACCCTTTACCAACCTTAACCACTACGCGGGGAAGGAAAGGGTCTGGGAACATACAATACAACGACTTGTTCAGCAGCACCCCAAAAAGGGTGCTTAATTATCACTTTCCAGCAAGCTTGCGGTATACTGTGTGACGTCAACATCACATCTGGGAGGGTGAGAACGTAGCGTGACTTCGTCAAACTGGTGAAGTTGTTTCGTAGACTATTTATAAGCACTCCTGGCAAGCAATAAACGTACCAGCATGAATAGGAGAGCTGCTACCCGGCCGTGGCCATGACGTCATTGGCTACCGCAAGCATTGGAATGTGATAATTGGAGCACCCTTTTTGGGATGCTGCTGAACAAGTCGTTGTATTGTATGTTCCCAGACCCTTTCCTTCCCCGCGTAGCGGTGCTGTTTGTAAAAATACAGCTACAATTTAGAAAATGTTTTATAGCTATATAATGTATTCTACTAATTTACCTTATCTATGATGATATTGTAATCTTGTAGCTATCTTGGCCTTCTTAATTTTTTATCCCAATGATGTATTATGGCGAGTGTAATCAATTTGCTACAACGTGGGTTAGGTACAGTGCAAGCGACCAACACAAAGCAGGCGAGACAAAGCAAGCGGAATACAAAGGGACGACGTTATGTGCAGAACGGCTGACCCTCACCTTTGACCTGTAGAGCGTGGCTGATCAAATAAACTTTTAACCTTAAGCACGCGCGCATGCGCATATGGCTGTGACCATTGCTGCGGGGGCTGACCGTCTCTGCGCATCTCTGCGTGGCTGACCATTGCTGCGGGGCTGACCATTGTTGGGAGGGGCTGACCATTGCTGGGGGCTGACCATTTCTGAGCTGACATACCCACCTCAATCATGCTGAAGTACATGATCACTTGGAAAAATAGCTGTGGGTACACATCAATATTTTGCAACTGTAGTTTTTAATTATAATACTTGTTCACACAACAATCAAAGGGTGTGGCTTCAATTTTGGACGCGACTGCTTATTCTAAAAGTTGAAGCAAATGCAACTCCATAAAATTCATGGAGCAATCTACATGTGTATGTATCTAGACTATCTAGTAGTGACAGTGAGAGCAGCCCATATAAGTACTCTTCCTGGGTCCATGCATTTCACTCGCCTCCTCCGCACCCCCCCCCCCCCGGCCTCCCTTCCCCACCCATGTTTGTTCATAGAATGTTTCTCCAATTTTGTTAAGAGTATATGATAGCATTGTATTACTAGTTTCAGTACGATCAACGTGATGACTCAAGCTTTTAAAGAGTCGGATTATGACAGTGTCAGTGATAGGTTTAATTGTCCTCAATATTCCAGTAGATTTTCCTTCAAACAAGGATTGAATTGTCACTGGAAACGTCCACAGCAATTCCTTGGACACTCTTGCATCTCAAACCTGTAACAAAGAAGGGAAAGTAATCACATGTTACTAAAGGTCCAGTGCTCCTTTTGCTTTCACTACAGTACAGTACAGCACTTGATGTTACACTGCTCATCTCTACTCAATAAAGGTCTTAATAATAACCATTAAATAGGAATGCTTAATTAGAATACTAAAATATACATTATGAATGTAAGAACATAAAAAAGCAAGAAAGTACCTCTTACTAAGATAAATGAAAGAGACCACAATTAAACTTTATATACTGTACACATATGTATGTGCAAGTGTATACAATATATATGTTTGTACATGAGGAAACCAGATGTGACGAGCCCCACAATTAAAACTTCAATTTGTACAGACATAGCAGCAAAAGCTCTACAATTTACTCATGGGCTGATACAATAATTTGTAATAATCGAAACTATCATTTCTCAATAATTTTACATGTCACAGTTGTTCATGTCATAGTTGTTCATGCCAAAGTTGTTCATGTCACAGTTGTTCATGCCACAGTTGTTCATGCCAAAGTTGTTCATGCCACAGTTGTTCATGCCACAGTTGTTCGTGCCAAAGTTGTTCATGCCACAGTTGTTCATGCCACAGTTATTCATGCCAAAGTTGTTCATGTCACAGTTGTTCATGCCACAGTTGTTCGTGCCAAAGTTGTTCATGCCACAGTTGTTCATGCCACAGTTGTTCGTGCCAAAGTTGTTCATGCCACAGTTGTTCATGTCACAGTTGTTCATGCCACAGTTGTTCATGTCACAGTTGTTCATGTCACAGTTGTTCATGTCACAGTTATTCATGCCACAGTTGTTCATGTCACAGTTGTTCATGCCACAGTTGTTCATGCCAAAGTTGTTCATGCCATAGTTGTTCATGTCACAGTTGTTCATGCCAAAGTTGTTCATGTCACAGTTGTTCATGTCACAGTTGTTCATGTCACAGTTGTTCATGTCACAGTTATTCATGCCAAAGTTGTTCATGCCACAGTTGTTCATGCCAAAGTTGTTCATGTCACAGTTGTTCATGTCACAGTTGTTCATGTCACAGTTGTTCATGTCACAGTTGTTCATGTCACAGTTCATGCCAAAGTTGTTCATGCCACAGTTGTTCATGCCAAAGTTGTTCATGCCACAGTTGTTCATGCCAAAGTTGTTCATGTCACAGTTATTCATGCCACAGTTGTTCATGTCACAGTTGTTCATGCCACAGTTGTTCATGCCAAAGTTGTTCATGCCACAGTTGTTCATGCCACAGTTGTTCATGCCAAAGTTATTCATGTCACAGTTGTTCATGTCACAGTTGTTCATGTCACAGTTATTCATGCCAAAGTTGTTCATGTCACAGTTATTCATGCCATAGTTGTTTATGTCACAATTATTCATGCCAAAGTTGTTCATGCCACAGTTGTTCATGCCAAAGTTGTTCATGCCACAGTTGTTCATGCCAAAGTTGTTCATGCCACAGTTGTTCATGCCAAAGTTGTTCATGCCAGTTGTTCATGCCAAAGTTGTTCATGCCACAGTTGTTCATGCCAAAGTTGTTCATGTCACAGTTATTCATGCCAAAGTTGTTCATGTCACAGTTGTTCATGTCACAGTTATTCATGCCAAAGTTGTTCATGTCACAGTTATTCATGCCAAAGTTGTTCATGTCACAATTATTCATGCCAAAGTTGTTCATGTCACAGTTGTTCATGCCAAAGTTGTTCATACCACAGTTGTTCATGCCAAAGTTGTTCATGCCACAGTTGTTCATGCCAAAGTTGTTCATGTCACAGTTGTTCATGTCACAGTTGTTCATGCCACAGTTGTTCATGCCAAAGTTGTTCATGTCACAGTTGTTCATGCCAAAGTTGTTCATGCCACAGTTGTTCATGTCACAGTTATTCATGCCAAAGTTGTTCATGTCACAGTTGTTCATGCCAGTTGTTCATGCCAAAGTTGTTCATGCCAAAGTTGTTCATGTCACAGTTGTTCATGTCACAGTTGTTCATGTCACAGTTGTTCATGTCACAGTTGTTCATGTCACAGTTATTCATGCCAAAGTTGTTCATGCCAAAGTTGTTCATGTCACAGTTGTTCATGTCACAGTTGTTCATATCACAGTTGTTCATGTCACAGTTGTTCATGCCAAAGTTGTTCATGTCACAGTTGTTCATGTCACAGTTGTTCATGCCAAAGTTGTTCATGCCAAAGTTGTTCATGCCAAAGTTGTTCATGCCACAGTTGTTCATGCCACAGTTATTCATGCCAAAGTTATTCATGCCAAAGTTGTTCATGCCAAAGTTGTTCATGTCACAGTTGTTCATGTCACAGTTGTTCATGTCACAGTTGTTCATGTCACAGTTGTTCATGCCACAGTTATTCATGCCAAAGTTGTTCATGTCACAGTTGTTCATGCCAAAGTTGTTCATGCCAAAGTTGTTCATGCCACAGTTGTTCATGCCACAGTTATTCATGCCAAAGTTGTTCATGTCACAGTTGTTCATGCCACAGTTGTTCATGCCAAAGTTGTTCATGTCACAGTTGTTCATGTCAGTTGTTCATGTCACAGTTGTTCATGTCACAGTTGTTCATGCCAAAGTTGTTCATGCCACAGTTGTTCATGTCACAGTTGTTCATGCCACAGTTATTCATGCCAAAGTTGTTCATGCCAAAGTTGTTCATGCCACAGTTGTTCATGCCAAAGTTGTTCATGCCACAGTTGTTCATGCCAAAGTTGTTCATGTCACAGTTATTCATGCCAAAGTTGTTCATGCCACAGTTGTTCATGCCAAAGTGTTCATGTCACAGTTATTCATGCCAAAGTTGTTCATGCCACAGTTGTTCATGCCAAAGTTGTTCATGTCACAGTTGTTCATGTCACAGTTGTTCATGCCAAAGTTGTTCATGCCACAGTTGTTCATGTCACAGTTATTCATGCCAAAGTTGTTCATGTCATAGTTGTTCATGCCACAGTTGTTCATGCCAAAGTTGTTCATATCACAGTTATTCATGCCAAAGTTGTTCATGCCAAAGTTGTTCATGCCAAAGTTGTTCATGCCACAGTTGTTCATGCCACAGTTATTCATGCCAAAGTTGTTCATGCCAAAGTTGTTCATGCCACAGTTGTTCATGCCACAGTTATTCATGCCAAAGTTGTTCATGCCACAGTTGTTCATGTCACAGTTGTTCATGCCACAGTTATTCATGCCAAAGTTGTTCATGCCACAGTTGTTCATGCCACAGTTGTTCATGCCACAGTTATTCATGCCAAAGTTGTTCATGCCAAAGTTGTTCATGTCACAGTTGTTCATGCCAAAGTTGTTCATGTCACAGTTGTTCATGTCACAGTTGTTCATGCCACAGTTATTCATGCCAAAGTTGTTCATGTCACAGTTGTTCATGCCAAAGTTGTTCATGTCACAGTTATTCATGCCAAAGTTGTTCATGTCACAGTTGTTCATGCCAAAGTTGTTCATGTCACAGTTGTTCATGCCAAAGTTGTTCATGTCACAGTTATTCATGCCAAAGTTGTTCATGCCACAGTTGTTCATGCCAAAGTTGTTCATGTCACAGTTATTCACGCCAAAGTTGTTCATGCCACAGTTGTTCATGCCAAAGTTGTTCATGTCACAGTTGTTCATGTCACAGTTGTTCATGCCACAGTTGTTCATGCCACAGTTGTTCATGCCAAAGTTGTTCATGTCACAGTTGTTCATGCCACAGTTGTTCATGCCACAGTTATTCATGCCACAGTTGTTATGTAAGTGCATGTGATACAGAGAGTACATATGATTGGAACATTGTGCTCACATCTATCAGGGAACCCTGTACAACATGGCATCAAAATGTTGGATGGCTTCACTAAACTTTGCTCTAATTACAGAAATGGGTAACCATACCAAAAAAGCAAATTGTAGTTAAAGAGTGATCCAATATAAAGTTACTTTTTTTTCCCAGTAAGAACAATCAATGACAGTGTTCTAGGTGACAAAAAAGGAAACAGCGATGATGCACGAAAATAAGAACAAATGAGCATGCGTGAATACTAATGATGAAATAAAGTTGCCACCAGGATCCTTAGTTACCTACACTGTACTGCACACTGCTCTCAAGCTATAACTAGACCCTCAGACAGAGTAAGTCACACTGCAGGTTTGCGTAATGTACATCAGGTTTAATTGGATCTGAATGAAAACCATGGGTGGCTCATTTTTATACATTCGCCTCCCACGGGTGAAACACAATTAGAAAATATGCAATGAGTGTGTGTGACACGCCCGGTCATACTCAGATTAAAAGTGCACAAAAGTGGAACACTGACATAGATACACACATACAAACGAACATCAGGAGAATATGTCTGTTTATTGTTATTTTAGGTGTGGTTGCTAGGAGATGGTCCCACAACAATCATTACACCAACAACTTTAATTCTGATAAATCCTATCAGCCAAATCACATAAAAGATAGTATAAAATGAAGGAAAAATAAAAAATAAGGAAATCAACAAAGAAATATTGCAGCCATTCTGCATTGTGCTAACCCATGTCTTGACAGTTATTAGCTTTAAAATAAATGATGTCATTATTACTATTATTATTATTGGCGAGCGAGCATAGCGAGTGAGACATTCACAGGGGTAACACAATTGAAAATATGGGATGTTTGTTTATATATAATTATATATGTTTGGGCGTACGTATGTCATTTTTGTACTTTGACCCTGGCATTTTTGTGTTAGTTTGGTGGTCGACCCCGCCCCAAACTGCACTAAATGGAATTTTCTGGTTTATCGATCATTACCCGTATCATCCTTGAACAGGACTCTAACAAATGGTATAGTCCTGCTGATGGTCACTTCTTTACCCAGCTTAGCTAAGTCGAAGGACCAGACTGCCTATTTACTATAGCGCCACGAAATATGTTTGCGCAGCCGATGGCCACAGAGAGCTTTCAGCCTTGCAAGAACACTCGCAAAAATGCGCACTCCCTTGACAGTGTTATGGTCAAAGGTTAGCAGTGATAGGCAACCACAAATACCACAATTGAACAAGCTTAAATAATAGGGACCACTGACAGGAAATCAGTGGTCTTGGAAATGAATATCATTAATGGTGGGTAAAGGGTTGATAAGACTAAGCTAGCAGTTTATTGTTCTTTGGCCAGGGCCAGCCTGTGCCAGTTGTCCAGGAGAGTCCTGGACAATCCTAGAAATTCAATGTTCTGCGGGTGCAGTTAAACTTAAATGCGCTATTTGTTATAGTAATAAGCCCTACGTAACAGTATGAAAATTATTTTGCCTTAGACTAACCACAAAGGTAGCTAAGTCTTGTGTAGGTATGTCCAGTGGTGTGAAAGTGTTGTGCATTAGAGCTACTACCTAACTAAAGAACTTAACAAAGAAAACATTAGAATAACGTGATTTGTTTCATTTTTTTTTATTCAAACAGTTGTGTTGAGTGGTTGCTATGGCATTGAAACCCCCTTCACTGCATACATGTCTCGACTATTTTTTTAGTAGCTTGAGTGTTAGAAGTTAAAATCAATCATTTAACAATAGTGTAGTTTTAGGCTTGCTTGCCATTTGTGCTCAGGCACATCACTAGTTATTATTATTATTGGCAAGTGAGCAAAGCAAGTGAAACATTTTTATAGGCAATGGAATGGAGATTTTACGATATTTATTTACATGTTTGCTTATTTATTATAGTATGTGCAACTCCAATTTTCACCTGTACCTCTACTTGCGTAAGTTAGGTAAAGCTCTGCATGGGGGATATCTAGGATATACATGTACTAGTAGTTATTTCTGCACTTGAATTTTACTTCAAAGAGTGTATAGTGACTACGAGACCCACTGTATGGCTGCACTACTATTCTAGCGCTATACATGCGAGTACATATGGACCATTTCAACTTATACAGCTTAACAAAGCATAGTGGACTATAGGCAAGAGCAGCTGAAAAAATATTAATTGTGGTACATTTAAATGGCAAGTGCACTTTGACTTCAGTGTGCCACTAAATTTCAGAGGTGAGAACTGATAAATTATGCCAAGAGGTGTATCTCAAAGTTTAGCCTTGGTTAAGGGTGCTGGCACACTCTTTGAGCGCGAAAAAACCCGCCAAATAGGCCACGGTTGCTAGGGCGTGTTAAACTTACTTCTGCTTTTACCCGAATTATTTTATTTATGCAGGCCAGCAAGTACTGCTAGGAGAAAGCACCTACCAAGAATGAAGACTGGAAGTCGATCGCATCTCAAGAAATACCCCCATCACCATTTTGGACTTCCTGGCAGTACTGCACGGCTACCGCCGTAGTTTAGAAGCCGATTTTTTGTATATCATTTTCTTACGCTTGCGTGCATGCCATAACGTTGAGTTTTTGTTGAATTTTATTTTACTTTTCTATTTACTCACCTTACCACGTGAACTATTGTCGATTATTTCCGTGAAATTCCGTATATTAAAAATATCTCAACGTTATAGGGTCAACCCCTTGTGGCCCTAAACTCTGGCAAAATTTGAACCATAGCAGTTAGTCCATTCCCGAGCAGCACGCAAGAGAAGATTCTAGATCCATTACTTTAGAGCGCGAGAATTTTTTATTGTAAGTTGACTCCGCCCCGCCCTATCAGTACTCACGTAGTGGTGAGTGAGGCACAGCTGCATTTCATGGGCGCTAATTTGTTACAGAGCGTAACAAATTAGTGGTAGATAACGCTCTACTATTCAGCTGGAGTGCGCTACTAAAGGCGCCCAGGCATTGCTATGTGCAAGAACCCTTAAATAAGCTGATTTTTTTTAAATCAACCATGAACCAGTGAAAAAATTTATGAAGAGCAAACAGACATTTACCATAAGTAAGCATTAATTTGAATTGACAGCAACCACTGAGCACCAAAACAAAACAAAACCATAAAAAAAAAATAAAAAAAAATCAAATCAAACGTTACAGTTAAAAAGCATGCATGAAATACACTTACATACATGCATGAAATACACTTTTTTTTTTTCGCCCATCAATCATTATCTTTAATGTTCACTCTATCATAAAGGTTTGGATTATGAATCCAGGGTTTCACGGAGTGGAAGGGAGGGGGAGGGTGGGGGGAAGGGGAGAATCAGGATACCCTTCCCCCTTCCTCCAAGCATCAATTTCTTTTCAAGAAATAACCAACATAATTACTCAAACAATCTAATAACACAAATAGTGACAGTAGCAGGAAAATTACAACATGATTTTTTTATCATTCTGCTTGAATTTGACAAATAATTCCACAATTCTCTTGGTTATGCCCGTTTTAGCCTATTTCATAATCTAGGTCTTGAAAAAAGCTGCCGCTATAGTACACAGCAAATAATAGCTATGATGTAGCTAGTTTAAATATCTAAAAATGATTCCAAAGAGCACAGAACTTTCCAGTTCTTGTAAAACCTCTTGGAGCCCTAAAACTTTCCAGAGATTTTGATTACATAATCTTATTATGTCCTTTAAAATATGGGGGAAAAAAGCCCACTCAAGCTGTACTATAAGATGTGCACTATTTGAAATTAAGTATAAGCATTGGATTTGTGCTTATGAGTCTCATTTTCTGACTTTGTAAATATAGCTATATAATTAACAAATAACTTCAGGATACCCCAATAGACCACACCCCTCACTTACAATTGTAGGACTCAGGACTCCTAGTCTACAAAACTTCCCGTCATCTGCTGGAATATTAGTAGCTGGAAGAATTCCAGGGATCAAAACTGGCAGAGAACTATGAGATGCTGCATACTGGTCTGGAATGGAACAAAGGTACATACATACACTCACAATGGTGTCTTAAAAGTACACGTACCTCTACATTTAGGACATGATTGTAAAGTATTAGTTCCAAATGGCACATGTATTACTGTAAGTAACAACAATGGTGTATGCATTTTTGGGGGGTCGTCTGCTGACATTTCACATAATTAATATATTTTGTTCTCTTAAATCAACGCTTATAACTTTGTATGTGTATAATTCATGAATAATTTATCAGCCGAGCTAGGTTGGTAAAGAGTTATCAATAATGGGTTGGTAAAACATTGTCAATGACGATGGTGGGTCAGCGAAAAAAGCGACAAAGACGACAGTGTGAGTATTCATGAATAATCATTAACACTTTCACCAGTGTAACCACCATATGGCAGTCGAACTACTGGCAGTCACAAAAAATCATTAAAACTGAACCGCCGAAGCTATTGACTTCATTCAAGCATTAAAATAGCTAAAGCTTTGCCTTTGTATTTATATTTAGAATTTAACCTGACCTTTCGACATCTCATCAAGATACTTTTCAGGAACAAGAACTCCCTATGATCATTTTATGTAAAGAAAAACACAAAACAAAAACAAAAACAAAAAAAAAAACTGCAAGATAATTGGTTGTATATATTTCTATAATAATTACACCTGCAGGACAATTTGCACACACCATAGAAAGCCAGCATACTGGAAACTAATGCGTCTATAAAACTTCAGGTTTTCTAGTAATAATTGGGATATGTAAAGCTTCCTCATAATTATAAGGATGTATTAAACAGTGAACACGTGCCACTATCCTGCCATTTATTTATAAAATCTTCACAGAGAACTTGACCCTTGTGACCCCAGAGGACTTCAACAAGAAGTTTGTGGATAAAATGTAGTAGAACTTCAGTTATCCGAACTTCAATTATCTGAACATTTCATCTCCATTTCAGTTAACAGAACCCCCTAAATTTAATAGTAGCACATACAGACATGATTGCTTGACCACACCCCAACATTAGTGCTGCTTTATAATGCATTTGAATGGTGTTCAGTTATCTGAAAACTCCAGATATCTGAACACCTCTCAGTCCCTAACGTGTTCAAATAACTGAAGTTCTACTGTATGAATTTATTGGCTGTTAACAGCACAGAAAACTGTAGGCCAATATTATTGCATGACTATACTGTAGGATGTAGCAAGAAAGAGATGGAATCTGATTACATACATACCATTTACTTCCACAACTGGCCCAACATCTGTCTTCTAATCCATTCCCCTCCAATGGTTGAAGCTTCCAATTAGTAGGTGATGGGCTCCTCCAATAGTCTTGTTTCATTCACCTCCAAGTTCCTGAGGAAACGACTCATTTTCTCGGCCTTTCGGTTAGTGAGCTTCCAGCTAGAAACGTTAACCAAAGATGAGCCACAGGCAGGTATTATTTAGAATTACCTGGTGGGGCATTATGTAGAAATGGCAATAGTTTTAACAGTTACTATGGTTTCCAGCTCAAAGTCTTGGTTTCTCTGTGTGCATGCGCGTTTGTACCGGGTGCCAATTTGGCCCCTTCAAACTAAGCGGCGAGTGCCACTAATTTCCCTTACTGAATAAGGGGAAAAGTACCTGAACCGGGTGGGAAATTAGCCAGACTTATCTAACTTTTCTCACGGGTATTACCCGGGCCTCAGATGTTGCTGAGTCGACAAAAAGGCGGTACCACCACCCCCTCGCGCTATCACCTTGGATACTATTATGCTACCAATCCACGTGGCTCAATATACGTTATTGGGATGTCTGGCTATTCGCATGCCAGGCTCTTTACTGAAGAAGAAAGGCTCACCTTAAAACGGGCTTACGATGGGGGCCTCAACTCTACTAAGAAGGAGAATATATCCCAAATTCGAGACATTGCAAAGCGTTTGAAGAGGAGTGAAGAGGAGGTTAAGGTACATAGCTAAGAAAAAAAAGTACTGTGCACATGTAGTAACCCCATTTTTTCTCTTGAGTGATAGAATG
>WLWI01000993.1_pt1 | contig 24870 bp, 15 predicted proteins | sample 6701501 | NCBI WGS metagenome assembly WLWI01 (sample SAMN12718690, study PRJNA515312) | sponge metagenome | isolation source: marine sponge | host: Mycale hentscheli | place: New Zealand: South Island, Marlborough, Capsize Point | collected 2014-11-01 | reverse complement strand
TAATATTATAATCACTCAGAAAAGTACAGCTCGGAATATTATTCTGCAGTCAGATCATCAACGATGAAGGTGAGTAAGTAGAGTAGCACGCGTGTTCCTTTTCGTCAGCAAATTAGCTGGACATTTATTATTGCTTCTAGCTAAACTTAATTATTTTAAACCAATTTTATGGATAAAGGGGTGGGAGTAATTGTCGATCAAAAGCCAAACTTTTGAAGTAAAATTGTTTAGCATGTTGTAACTCTATTCTTAGCACATACTTGTGCATGAATGCAAATGAAATAAATGTGTCTTTAGAGAAATTTCTATATTCTGAGACTGCAGCAATATTTCATATGGCTGAGGAACCACAGGGGTAGTCCCCCAGGCAATCTAGGCATTTCATGGGTTTTTTGAGGAAATAGCTAAAAATTTTGCATTATCCTTCTGATGGTAATTGACATACTCTAATTGTGGTGATTTGATTTGATTTAGTCTTGCTGAGCCAAACCCTTTTACCAGCAGCAAGGTGAGTAAAGGGTCTGGTCATCATTCATACATTTTTATTCCATTCCCAAGTTATATGCAAAACAATTTTAGCAGTACATATAACATAGAGTGCAGTTTATATCCAATGGGTGAAGTTTAACTGGCACTTTCAGGTATGTTGATAGAATTGGGCGGCTGAAGTGCAGATGAAATGAGAGAATTTTTTCCAACTGGCTTAGGGAAATCTCTCTGCTCTATACTTAGCCTACTGGTATTTTGTTAAGGCTAGCATCTTGTTTTCTCTACTTTTTAATAACCAAGAAATGCTATTTCTGCAACTGCCAATTAGCCACTTCCATGGCACACTGACAGGAAGTATATAATACTTTCCAATGAAATAAATACAGATGGTGACCAGCTCCTTTCCTTCACCTACAGTTGATAAAAGGTCCAGCTCCCGAGTTATAAATATTGAACTACTAAGCAATACATAATTTGTTAAATCAATACCATGACAAGTGTCCTGGCAACAAAATTCTCTAGGCTGGTTGGCTTTGATTTATCATCTTTTATAGGGATCAGTAATCTTTTAGCAATCCCATATATCAACTGTTTTATTTTGCTTCGAGTAAAGATTTATTCCCATGATATAATGTAGGCACAGATTTAGTGATGTAGCAAAAATGTCAAGGCTATAATTGGATAAAACTACTGGGTAAAAAAAAAGAAATTTTTTTTAAAAGTTTTGTTAATTGTTCTCATAAAATTATTATATAGTTATATTTGTTGTAATCTGATTCAGCTAACAGTAGAATTAAGTATAAAATGTATATTTAGTCTGGTAAAAATCTGAATTGCAATTTCTTTCTCTCGGCCTTCTTATTCAGTAGATGTATTTTCTCTCTTACAACTGTCACCTGGGATCAAACCCAGGACCACTTGCTTGAAACATTTCAATTCTGCATTTATACTGTTAAGGGGTATACTGCTATGTTTAGAATAGCCAGTGGAAGAGATAGAATCCTTCTGATGAATAAGCGAATTGTGAGAAAGGTATTGTGATGCTATAATTAAAAAAAAATCCACTGATAAAAAGATCTTTGAAAAAAGAAAATTTCTGTTGGTCTATTGAGAGTGAGATTGTAGTAGCAGCCGAAATAGTTACAGTATAAATACTAAAATGAAATGTTCAGTTGCCCGGTTGGTTGTCGTAGCTAAGTTGTTAGAGCACTTATGCATTAAGCAAGTGGTCTTGGGTTTGATTCTTGGTCTCACCCAGACAGCTTGTGATTTGGTACTGATTTTTTTTTTTTTATAGCATGTGAGAGAGGAAGAATACTCTAACAAGATTGATAATATAAACCATCCAGTTCTGAATGTTTTTTTTTTTTTGCAGGTGTTAGTGTTGTTTTCTATTTTATGTTTTGTCAATCTTGGCTCATCTTTTTCAACCAGTAAACATTTTCAAGTGGACAATCAATTTGGCAAGGTTGATTTTTCAAGGACACCTAATCCAAAGATATGTGGTGAATGTGTTCAATTTTCGGAGAAGTTTATGACAAAGCTTATTGCTATTGCATATGGTAAGAATTCTGGTCCAAGTTAGGTAAAGCAGGCTGCATTCATATAAAATGAAAAATGCTGGAGCATAACAGGTTTATTTACATTTTAAACTAAAGTAAGAAAGACTACATATTTAAAACATTATTGAATTAAGTTGTGCTGAAACTCGTAATTCCTATGCCCTATTTTGAAGAGTTTCTCTTGCAACCACTTTTATTATTATTATTATTAATTTCCCTACTTTCTGTAATTGTGGAAGAAGTTGGGACTAAACAAAAAAAAAATAGTCAAAACATAGCTTGAAGTTGAACTATTATAATTGAGTAAAGATGTATTACAGATTTCTCTTGTATACATTGTATGGATTTCTATTGGCAAGTACATCATATAGTTTTAGGTTGTAATTTTCTCTCCCTGCAGCTAGTACAGTGGGAGATTCTTGTATCAAAATCTGTACAGAACTTGCAGAAAAAACTAACAGCCAACTAGCAGGAGATGTATGCCTTGTGTTATGTACTACAGTTGGAGCAGGTGCATTCATTGATATCTTAAATCAGTGAGTGATCTGTGTTAAAATTTAGGGCATCTTCATATTTTATGAAGGGACTATACTGTACCAGATGAGTATAATCATCTGTCATAATACTATGTGACCGTCTATAGGAAAACCAGGCACAACGCGGCACCCTTCGAAAAAAATTTTTTTTGCACTTACAGAGTTGTCGGCGTCCAGATATTGAGCTCTCCAAGTTTTATCGTCTTAGCTTAAGTCGTTCCCGCTATAATAGACCTAACCGTTCCCTTTCGTCGGCTTGAAACAATACATTTTAAGAAATCGATCGATCTTTTCTCGATATTTACGCACGTCGCGTTGTGCCCGGTTTTCCTGTAGACGGTCACCTATAATCATTGTGTAATTACTTCTATATTCGTTAGCGATAGCAAAATTGATGCAATGCTTTGTTGCTAAATACAGTCACTTAATTATGTAATATTTCTATATTATCTATGCTGTTCAATGCATATCATAAGTATTGAAATACCTTTGTGTTTGTTTATATTATAGCATAGATTTAAATTACATATATTTCTGTGAGCAATTGAAAGTCTGTGGAATATTTGACTATGGAGATCTAGCAGTCACTTCACTTAAAGTTGTACCTCCAGCAGCTCCACAAGGTTAATTTCACTGTTCAATGTTACTTTACTTATTTCAATTTTATTATATTTATTTCTTTATTGATACTATTTATTTATATATTATTATTATTATTATTATTATATGACAGGGACTACTTTCCAGGTTATGGCCACTATAGTGTCAAAGAATGGTACTGGAACTGGAGAAAATATTATTTCAATTGATACAGTAGATCAAATGCCTGTATATGAGCTTCGGCTTATGTATCCACAAAAACCAGGAAATTATTCTGTTAATGTTGAAGTTAATGCAACTCCTCCACCAGGTTGTCAGACAGGGATGCCATGCGAACAGTGGCTCCCAGGAAACTACAGTGTAGAATTTGGTACGTTGGACTATTTTGCCTATATATTGTTACTACGTATGTAGAGACACTATTGGGTGTTGAGTGAAACTCCAGTAGTATTGCAGATGTTTAGGAGTAATTTTGTGAGCTTAGTTACATGAAAATGTTAGATTCCATGACTGTTTTTAGGTCTTCTGACTTATGTACTATGAGAAGGGCAAGTTTTTGCTGTTTACCTTTTATTTAGTGCTGGGCGATAGTGGCACTATCACTATCTCGATAGCTAGCTTGATAAATATCGCGATAGTGGACATATCGCGATAGTAAGCTTATTCAGATTTTTTCAGTATTCATAAAAATAAGTAGACATAATAACGTCATATTATACATTGGAATGGTAAGTTACTGAAGATTTTCAGCCAGAAAAACAAGTATATTAACATTGCTAGGAAGGAGGCATGCCCTTTTTTCATTCACAATATGGCCAGCAATACTGAAAACACGTTCACATGGCCAGATGTAGCTGGAATAGAGAGGTATTGAGCTGCTAACTGCGACAGCATTGGGTATCCGGTTTTATTTACTCCCCACCATTAAGGGATAAAGGCTAGTACTCTTCCTCACCAATGTATCGAGATACACTTCAGTTCCCAGCTGTTCTTTTCTTGATATTGGAACTTCTGAGTCCTTTGCTGGTTGAGCTAATTCCCCAATTAATTCCATCAACTTAAATTCTCCTTTTTGTCTCTTTGCTGCAGGTTCAGTTGCACTACTGCACTCAGCATTTGAAGAGATCAAATCGAATTCTGACTCTAACTCAGCAATTGTAGTCTTTCGCTCAGATTCTGGAAGGAATTTCAAGCTTTTGAAGCGAGGGTCTAAAAGAGCTGCCTTTGTTAATAACTTGAGATTATCCCCTGTGTACCGATCTGTCAAGTCATCCAGCATTATCTTCTTGATAGCTTTTACCAAGGGACTGTCACTTGCTGTCGCAACAAAGTGTGTTTCCAACAACTTGGTAAGAATCGGTCGCATCATGGAAACAGTCACCCACTTTTCTACACCAATTGCTTCAGTGATGTCAACAAGTGGTTTTACTGTGAGAGTAAACTCTTCCAGTGTTTTGAACTCTGACTCAGTTGGCATCAAATCGGTTTTATGAATTTCCAGGAGTGTAGCACACAAAGGCTGCTGTTGTTGCAGGATACGCTGAACCATGTAATAAGAAGAGTTCCAGCGAGTGGGAACTTCTTGAATAATGCAGAGTTCCTTATGTCCAAGACTGTTTTGCTTCTGCTTCAGAATGTAAGATGACTTGCTAGAATGATGAAAGTGTGTGGCAATCCTCTTACAACGAGCAATAGCCTTTACAACTTGAAGCAACTTCAACACCTTTTCAACACCCAGCTGTAAAGTATGAGAAAAGCATGGTAGACTTGGCCAACCGAGGTCTCTGACAGCAGCAAATATATTTCTTCCATTGTCTCTGGTGATTGCCGAAACCCACTATCATCTACTGTATCCAAGGGTTGCATGTATTTTGCTACAAAATAGCAAACAGATTCTGTCAGTTTGTTCCATTTTGGATAAGAAGTGGGGATTTTTTTGAACAGAGCTTAAAGTTTCAGTCAGAGTAGGTTGAGTTATAATTCTGAGAAATAGTGAGTGATGATCTAAACAGACTGTTATTGCTCACTGTAATATCACAACAAAACTTACTGGCTTACTCGCATGTAATTGGGTGAGCGAAGCAAGAATCTCACTACCGAGTCTCCATTGAGATTTTGGTATATGTTATATATATGGTAAAAGTTCACAAAGGTCCATGTGTGTCCACCCCCAGCAGCTACTTGATAACGTTAACATTAGCACGGGTGAAAGAAATTTGGAACAGAAAAAAATTCAAACTGGTGCCAGGAAAAAAAGTCTAAGTGCTATGGAGACAGAGGAGGACAAATGTTCAACGTCAAGTCTTACTAACTTAGCAACTTCATTTTCTACTCTATTAGTGGTGGTGGTAAATTACCTCGGTTAAATGTGCCGTTTGTCATAGCTAACACCTTGCGTAACGAATTTGGTCTTACTAGAAAAGCCATCGTCCAACACTCAAGTCACTAAGAGAACTACTGTATGCTTTATCTACTAGAGTTCTGGCACAATAGAGAATTTTCAGCAGAGCGTACTTTGGAAAGGTGGCTTGATGAACGGAATCCTTTGGTTTAGCAATCCTTACCCATCTCAGAAATTTTTATTGCTTACCCCTGGAAAGAAATATAACTGCTAGCATTCAAATTTGAATTTCAGTCAGACCACCTCGCTCACTATTTGTGCTGTAGCACATCACTAGTATAGCCGCAATGATCAGAAAAGTAGCAGAGTTTTTTTTATAGAAACCACCTGCTAATTATCACACCCAATACATTTCTAGATAGCAATATGACTGAGGTAAGGAATAAAAAAAAGCAAGTATGCTCAGGTTTCTAGACACCGAATTATTTAGAAATGTTTCTTGCTACATATATACTTGTTCAACTTATCTTATTGCTATTTTAATAGTAGAGTATTTTTTTAGTTCGAATGTATTCTGCAATAAGCTATAATGTGAACTATTTAAATTAGCAATAAAATTTATAACACATTTACTTTTTTGCCTTTGTTTTCCCGAGTTATTGCAGCTCCTGCATTCATCAAAGATAACACAGTTTAGTTGTTTTTGCTATTTAGAGTGCTGTAGCAATAACTCATAATAACAAACTTGGTCGTATCTGGTCAAGTATATTTGGTTGTTATAGAAACCATTTTCCACCGATTTGAACAATTTGAAGGAAACAAAATTGAAACCTACTGCTGTAATAGACTCATGGTGACCCTGACAAGCTGGATTAGGCAATTTTCATGCTACTGATATGAGGCCAAGTAATGTATAAAAATTATAAATAAAACATTTATATCTGGTAGAAGTCCTGATAGTGTCATGCTAATTCCACTCAAATTAGTAACAAACAATTATCATATGGGTGTAAAAATTGAGACAGTTGTGTATCTATGTAATACGCTTGTGGCTGTTTGTGACGATGACGGTGACGGTGTGTATGTTTATTTCATTTGCTGTGCTGAGTTCGTAAAAGTCATCAGCGTTGGGTTGGTAAAGAATTGTCACCTACTATGGTATATCAAGAAAGAAGTGAGAAAAACCAACAGCGGTGACGATAGTGTGTGTATTTACAGAGCATGTAAATCGTGTGTGTGTTCATATAAAGCTATGTTTGTTGGTATATTATTATGATGACGACAACGGTGGTGTTGTATTAATGAATACATGGGTCAAGAAAAGTGCAAAAAAAAATGGACAATCAAAGGGGTAGAGAGGATACTAAAAATGGGTAACAATACCTTATGCTTGCATTCTAATTTCACAGAGTACTTGTTAGTATATACTCTTGTGCGTTCATAACAACGACAGCCATGAGTGTATTCATGAATCATTTATTACCACATCTTGGCTGGTAAAGCATTGTCTTTTAGTGGAAGGTGATTAAGGAAATGGTGACTATTTTGTAGCTAAAATCAGGTGAAATACGAGGAATGACGGCAGAAGTTTCAAATGGAAAATGCAATAGTTTCAGATAGCCTATGTCCATAGTACTGAGAACAGGAGAGATAGAAGATAGGAAAAGAGGAGGATAGGAAAAGCTAAGATGTCTCCAAAAGGATGACATGATGTGTGTGTACTCATGACTAAAGAAAAGTAAATGAGATAGTGGATTGATGTAACCAAACCAAGTAGTAGAAGATAATAACTGTAAATAAAAATACCTTATGCTACTGCATTCCCAGTTTGCAAAAGTTAGTACATCAAGCACCACTGTGAGGCAGGGTACTTGATAGTATATGTGTACTGTGCTGACTATATATAATACTTATTGCACGAGTCAGAGTATGGGGCGATATTGGACGTCCACGTGTTTTTCGCTCACTGTCAGCTTATGTATATACTTATGCATGCTCGTGAAATGGTTGTGTGATGGGTGTAATAAATTATTATACATTGGATATTTTTCCGAAACTGTAAATGTTCAGAGGTAGCTCTGCCATACTTATCTTAATTCAGTTTTCTAGAACTACACACAGGCGTGATAAAGCGTTAACTTCCAGTGTTCAATATGGAAATATTAACGGTCACGTGATGTGGAAATATGCAAGGAAAATTTCTAATACATATATTAATAGTATGGCGCGTAAGTTGCCCATTCAAAAATGCTGTTCAATTGAAATCGCACGGGGAAAGTGAAATAGCGTGTAACTAATTGAAATACGCGTAAGTTGCCCATTCAAAAATGCTGTTCAATTGAAATCGCACGGGGAAAGTGAAATAGCGTGTAACTAATTTAAATACCTCGGTAACTAAGTAGAAACTAAGTGAAATACCTCGGTAACTAAGTGAAATAGCATGGGTAAGTGCCATGCAGTGTTAACCTTGAAACATACAGTTCGAGTAGTTTCTAGTTGAGACAATGTCATTCTTTACCACAGAAGCTCTACCCGTATTAGATGGAATGTTTTTCAACAGATTAGGAGGAGCCGCAGGTTAAAAACTAAGTTCCAGCGGAAGCTAATACTGAAGTAAGGAGATAGTGAGTGAACGATATAGTATAGCTACAATTGCAAATGACTTTTTTAAAAACTCGCCTCCTATTAGCGAGTGATAGCAAGGGTAACCTGTGCTATTAGGGATCAATAGCACGGTTACCCGTGCTATTACTCATACATATACATAATATAAGGGCATGTATAGCATATTAGTGGTGGATTTGATGAATTTTGGTAGTACTAAAATGATCTTGTCACCAAATTTAGCTACTAATATTGATCTTCCTATGTATGTATTGTTGTCATTGTTATTGTCCTATTATTGTTATTATCTGGAATTGTTTAGGAAACACCCTCCCACTCTCTTCCCCTGAAATTTTATAAAATGTTATTTTATTGTTATTGTTGTGGTGTTGTTTTGTGTGTTTTCCTATGTACTTGTGTAGTGGTCTGCAATGGTGAATGTGGAAGCAAAGATCCTCATAGTAAAATTTATGATAAGAAGATAGCTAAATTTGTGATAACTGATAATTAGAGGAGTTTTGTAGACTTTATGTATGAGAACTCATTAGAATATTATGTTCCTAATGGTGAATATAATTTTTTTGTTTATTGCTCGAGATAAAATTTCTATTATGTACTGTCAATAATCTAAGCTGATGCGTGAGAAACAAACAAAAAATATTAGTGCGTATTGGTTTGGTTTTTAATAATATATGGATATAATTAACTAAGAGTTGGTTTAGAATTATCACATTATGAGCATAAACTAGAAATCTTTGTTGGAAGGTGAATTGGAACATAATTCATTTTGTATTAAAGCAAATTTGACACAATATATTAGATCATGAATTACTGATTGTGGAGGTTATGCTTTAAAATTCTTCCACCTCCCATTCTGCTTCACCTCTGCAAAGCACATAACCACTCTCTCAATTGTTCATGTTCATTTATCATTCCAATAGTGTCCAAGTTTTTTCATATGGAGCTTGGCTCTGCATCTCCCCTGCTAAGCTTAAACCCTTTCCTAAGCACAAATTATTTTCGTCTTGTTGATCTGACCATTCTTGCCTTGACATAGCATCCACACTCCCATTCTGTTCTCCTGGACAATAATACATACTGATATCCCAACCCTGTAGTTTAATGGCCTTTTGCTGCAGCCTCTTGGATGTAAATAGCTTTCAAGGGCTGATGTAGTTACCTGCCTTATAGTTTTTAAAACTGATGCAGTGTATTGCGATTCTCAGTCTAGAGAGAAGAGAGTATCATACATGTATGGTCTAGCAATCATGCATCATTTTGACATAGACTTCAAAACTGGAACACACCTGGGGGGGGGGGGGGCACTAGTCAAACCAAATGGCAATTGACAAAACTCAATTGCCCTACAGGGCAAACAAATACTGTTTTGGCTGATCTTCTTTGAAACATCAAGCATGAACCTACAGAGCTCTGACCAACTTGATCTACAATATCATCTAACAGACGTATGTAGATAGGAATCAGTCTAGTGTGATGATCCATGTCTCACTCTGCCATTTGGTTTTTGGACAAGAATCATGAGAGATACCTGCTCCAACAACGAATCTTACTCTCCCTAATTCCAGGAATCAAAGATTCTGAAGATCATAAGGATGCTGCATAATTATTAGACAATCCCTGGTATAGATGGCCATTTCAGTAACAGAAGTAAGACTTGGGCTTTTGTTCTATATACCCTAAAATATAATACCTATGCAAGATAATACTTTCAAGCCACTCACAATTCCCTTCTGCTAATACGTTCTTTTGGCAACTACATTGTCATTCTCTACTGAACTGTTGGCCTCCTTACACACTATTCTCTCTTTGCTTCTTCATTAAATTCCAATGAATATTTTCATTTTCCCCTTCTTATTCATTATCCTAAGTTTGTATGTTACCGGGCCACAAATATTGACTACTTCCTATAGTCCTGCCCGCAATGATTGCTCAAATTTTCCCAAGCCTACAACAAAATTTTGTCCCCCCTCTCAAATGTTCTTTCAACACAACCTCTACCTTACCACTTCTTTCTGGATTTACTTCTAATTTCTTTTCTCCCAAGCTAACTCCCTCAATAACTTCATCTCAATTTTCAACCCAGTCAGACAAATTCAACGTGGGGCTAATCTCGTTACGTAAAGGGCAAGTAGCACTTGTTTAGGCCCATACAGCATAGATGACATGGTCCTTTTCATAAACTAAATTGACTACCTGTGATCATATGAAACAGATGTAGGAATCCCATTCCTAGTAAAAAAAAAAATTCTACTAGAGCATTTAATATGGCTCCTGAAAATTTTATAGCTTCAGGCCATTTAGAAGCCATACACACATCATAAACAGCAACTGATAACTAACCTTTCGCTTTTACAAATTGACCTGCCAGATCTTTAAAAAAAAAATCACAGTCTTGTCGTTGAATTATTGGCGTTCCTCTTGGCGCAGCTTTCCTCATTCATTGCCAGACTCCCATGACTTGTAGTGAGCGGTAACATCAAAGGCCAAGAGAAAATATTCCTTATCCTGAGCACAGGCGACATTTCTTCCACTAAAGTGGCCACTCTTCTTTCGAGCAAGATGAATCACTTGTTCACAAAAGCTTTGGGGAGCAACAGTAAATGTTACTAGGTTCAACAAACTGTCCACCTTACTAACAGCCCATTCTCCCTCTGAAAACAGCATCACCTATTAATATCAACCATCCATTGGAGTTACTCTGATGCAATAACTCGGGCTGAGTACACTTGCTGCTGCGAGTGTCACAGAAGATTTCGACTCATAGTCATTTTCAGTATGACACCAAATATTCACCTTTGGCCCTAATGAGTATAACCCAATAAGTACATCCCATGACAAAATAATAAAGCTCAAAGCCCACAAGAATAAAATTGACAAGCAATCTACACTCAAGTGAAAGCTGTTCATCTGTTGAAACACTGCCTGCTCCTTGCAAAAGTCTATAAGTCTTACAGCTCGAAGATTCTACGGTAAAATTTTTAGTGCTTCTTCCCCCCTTGGATCCTCCCCTGTCTCACTATCATTATCAGTAGGCTACCACAAGTTAATTTAGTCCCCTAAATCTGCACTGCTCTATACTTACTATGAAATGCTAGAACAATTTGTGTGTTTTCTTTTAGCTGTTGTGATTGCGTAGATATGCTCGCGAGGAATATGATATGAAAGACACCTTCTCTAGAATACTAGGAACAAGCAGTTATGTTAATGCGAGATGCAGGTGTGTTATTAGAAAATAGAAAGCTTTGCCCTTTAGGGTTGGTAAAGGGTCTATAGAAACAAGGTATAAGGCGTGGTTTATTGGATCGTAAAGTTTGGAACGTCAAAACACCGAGCAAATTTATACGATATCCAGGAAGAAGCAATGGAAGTAGAGAATTTAGTGTATCTTACGATTATTTTTTTAGTTGTAATGGTAATACTCATTCATTCGTGCATGCTTAGAAGTACCGTAATTAGAATTCTGACCAACTTGAAGCCAACGATTACTATAAAAACTTCTCCGCCCTCGCATTCTCAATACAGATGTAGAAAAAAACTACTTAAAAGGAAGGCTAATGGTGATGCGCTTATTGATGATCGCCAAACAATACATAATCCAGAATTATATTTTAGTAATCCTTGTCAGAGGTGAGGGTATACTTGGCTATGTAGTTAATGGTAGAGCCAGACCACTTAGCTGTAGTAGAATAATTAGCTGTGAAGTGGAACCTAGCATTTCAGTTGTTGAAGTCATGGCGTGTAAAGTTGTAGCACTGAAATCTTGTATTTAACATGAGCAAGGAGTCATCTTTGCTGTTTCTTTGTACACAGTATTAATACTTCATACTTTGTATGTTAGGTGTGGAAAATGTAATGCAAAGACAAATTGCAGGTAATTTTTGGTTGCAAAATTAAACTAAGTATTGTTTTATTGACCGAGTCAATTTGACAGTTAATTTCTTCCCCTCCCCAATGAGCAGTATTATATAGTCTAAATAATAGGTAATCTTTGCAGCTAAAAATGGAGTGCTGTGTTATTAAATTTGAATGCTAGTTTAAGATACTTAAAGTTATGAAATGTTTATGTACTATGTATATCTATTTGTAGTCATCAATATTGTTCTACTTGTTGTCGCATCAAGCGTGAGCCTTGTGATGGTCATAAAACAGGTTATACTTATGCACTTTCTCTTATTGAGGCGGCACACAACCATCTGTTCAATGCTTTGGATCTCAGGTACAGTAGTTGACTTTCACAGAAAGAATTGATATTATTATGGGCTACTGTAGCTATGCCTACTTGCGTCATTGCCCCCCGAATATAACTGTAGTTGGCTGTCAATTGGTGAGACCTAATTTGTGTTATAATGCTTTCATTTAATGTTTTGATGTACAAGGCATCCTTGAACCTTTCGAATAACAAAATCCAATACTTGCCTAGTAATATTGGATCTTTAGTCAACCTAAAGGAATTATTTATTCAGTATAATAGGCTGACATATATTCCGGTAAGAAGTAATTAACAATTTGTAATTAATCACTGTGTACCTTTTATGTGTGTATTACATGTGGTTATGTCCTGCTCAGGAAAGTTTATGCAATTTAAGCAAGCTAGAGGAGTTGGATATAAAAAATAACTCGCTTTTAAATCTGCCAGGTAATGTGTGTGTAAGTGTAAAACATAAATATTAGAATAAATATCAATTATTTATTATGCACAGTAAAAAAAAAAGACTTTATACAAATATTGTTGTTTAGATCAAATTGGTAGAATGAGAAGTATTGTAATTTTAAATGTGACTAACAACAAGTTATCCAAGTTACCTAGAAGTATTGGACTGTTAAAAAAATTAGAGGAGTTCACTGCTCAGTAAGCATATTTCAAGAAGAAATTATTTATATTGAAGCCATTTAATTTTGTAGAAATAATTTATTGGAACATCTTCCAGATGAAATTTGTGCTGTTAAAGGTTTGAAGGTATGTTTTGCATAGAATATATTAAATTTGAATGCTAGATACAATGTAAGGTCTTAGCAACAAAGCCCTGTGGCATAAGCAATTATTTACTAAATATCCTATATCTTTAAATCACTGCAGAACTAGACATGTGAGTACAACATAACTAGGGATTCTTTCAGGATTTTTCACTGGGGGAGGGGGGGGGGAGGATGCACATAAAGCGAAAGGACCAGTTGTAGAATAGTGATTTTATAAATTGTTGGACATACAAACTAGCCGTAGAGTAAGGATATTGTTTTCACAACATACCGATCATTAATTTTTTAAAATTCAGTTGGTGTATAAAATAATTCAGGGGGGAGGAGCAACTAAATTTAAGGATGGGGGAAACTTGTAGGGGTGGGGTGAAACTGAATACTGTAGGGGGTAGGGGAGGGAATCCTAAAGCTCACATAGGCAGTATGAAACCCTGAATACATACCAAGATTTAGCAATTTAAAATCAAGTAATGATGATGATATAACTTTGTACATTGTTGAATGTAGCTCAGTTAGTTTCCATATCTCTTCTAGCATTTACTATACAGGATACAGTCTAGTAATTAAAAGTATCAACAGCAACTAAATATTTATTCGCTATCAGTTTAAAAGGCTTTTCTTCAAATTACTTGGAACAACAATTAGAAAAAAAATTCCTTTTAATATAACGGCTGTATGAGTAGATAATAACCATGGTCATAAAATGTTCTAAACTTTGAGCATGGTGTCAACAAAAGAATGAACTATGAACTGCTAAGTGAAGGGTGCCGATATGCTCAAGATAGTGGGCATTATTTTTAACCTGGTGGGAGATAATATCTTGCTCTGTTCAGGGAATTATAGCAACACAAAGAAATTGAATGATTTGACTTTTTTTTAATCATCTTAGAATTTTCTGTGGTTTTAAAAGTTTAATACAGAAATACCATACTAATGTAGTTCAATAGAGATATTGGATTTATCAAGTAAACTTAAAGAAACTCTAGAGGCAGCAATTAATTTAAATGTGGAAAAATAATTTATCAAGTATAGATGTTATTTCGAAATTGTTTTTAAAACTTTTTTTATAACGAAGTATTGTCGATGAAGAATGGAGCTGAATACTCTTCTGACGTGAATTTGTCCAGATAACTGGATGCATAGTATATTCAACAATGAACTGGTCATAAATTGTTTTCAGTTACTTTTTCCTTCCTAGGAAGAAAAATAAATATGGTGAATAAATTTTCTAAGCACAATTTTTAGAATATACTATAAGTGATAAACAAATGAACTAATGCTATGCTGGAGCACAGATTATTTTGCACAAGTAATTCTAACAAGGTAAACCACTTTTATGTAATTTTAGAGTTCCTATTAGACGCATCATTCAGTCCATTATTGCTAGAAGTAATATATAGCCATTAACCATTAAAATTTCTTTCTCAATTTCAATAGTAGTGAGCAGTATCTACTTATATCTATCATAAAGACCAGTAGCTCCAAATAAAAGCATGCAGCTACTGACCAAAGGAAGATTATAAAAAAATTAAGTCTGGTAAAAGTCTTCAATTTATACCATACTGACCACTTGCTGCTTAACTATTCTAAGGAATTGTCACACTGCTTAGAGCCAAACTTGCTACTGACATTGTACCAGAAATATGAAAGAACTTGAAATTGGTAGTCTTTTTTATTTTTTTAATAAATTGTGCCTGTTCTAATGTTAAAATTTTACAGTAGCCTCTGGAATATTTCACGAGTATGTGTAGGTATTTTCACGAGCCAAAGGCAAGTGAAAATACTAGCGCAAGAGTGAAATGTCATCCCCATATGGTACCACAAGTGTTTACTATACTTTGGATATTTTTCCAAAGCAGTTAACATTCAAAAGTAATTCTGCCATATTTCTATATCTTAAACACACACACAGGTGCATGGGATCATTTAGTACAGCAAGGCTTGTTTCACTCACCCAATTACTCACTGTAATGACAGGTCAATATTTACTAGCTCATTCATTATTTGTTTGCTCAATCATACTGGTAGTACAGTGCATTTAGTAGTGCAAGTGAGAGTGAGCAGAAAATTACATGATAATGGTCGCCAACGTATATACTATGCAATATTACTTCATATAGTTGCCATTTGACACTATCTAGCTATTACAAAGACCAATATAATAATTTATTTGGAATATTATCAAGTATGAATATGCCCATAATGTTATGTTCGTGCATGTCGATATATAAAAGTTTGTTCAATGGGAAGCTCCAAGCACTCTGGTAAATCACTGAGAATAATACAATGCAAATCTACCATGGGAAGCAAAGAAGTTATTTGTTTGTATGGTTATGGCATGACTATATAGGGGGCTTTACCAACAATCACTTACGATCGTATGGCCTAAAAATAACCAGCTTTTTCTGGGGAAAAAAAAAATAGGTCAAAACAAAAAAAATTCTGGCACATTAACATGTACGCTGAGGGTTAATCAATTGAAGAAAGCCATTATCTTCCGGATTCACATTAGGGTATCTAGTACTGGTAATGAAAATTTTTCTAACAAGGTAAACCTAATTGCATAACTACCTAATTTATGCAGAAAACTATGCATTGGAACATATTTTTTTTATTTGGCGAACTAAAATTACTTAGAATTTTATTTATGTTATGTGTTTAAAGGTAATGTATCTCGCTGAAAACAAGTTGAAAACTCTACCATTTGATTTTGGAAAGTTAGAAATGCTCCTTGAACTTGATGTGTCAATCTGTGAGATTGATATTCTTCCCGAGTCTTTGTCGTTTTGCAAGTCTTTACAGAAACTTTGGCTGTCTAATAATAGGTAAGGATTATGTTTTTAAGTATATCATATTGTACTTGGAGATTGTGTAGGCTTTCATGTATGCCAAGAAACATTGGGTCACTTCAGAATTTGAAAGTGCTTCATCTTAGACATAATCATATAAAATATTTTCCCGCTAGTCTTGCAGAGCTGCGACTGAGCACATTTACAGGTATGTACAAGTGTAACAATTGATATAGTCATTTCTCTGGTTAGTTGTCTGCAATATATTTCTCTCCAGCCACTGTTTCCTTGCCATTGTTTGCACTCAACGGGCACGTGCACATATCGTCACACATAAAACATGCTTGGATGAGTATTAACCCATCTGTGTCCTTAATTTGTTAAAGTGACACAAATCACATTAGTACTGCACCACTCCTCTCCAGTTCTACATTGCATTTATCCTCTTTCTTTCCAGTCTATTTGTAACCTGTAACCTTATGCCGCATGTTGAAAAATCAATACCAGTAGTGTCTACTCTATATTGCTGCAGGCTATTCTATGACTGGATTACTTGATAGCTGAGCTTATAACTAGATTTTAAAAGGATGATATAAATTACTGCGCAATCATATATTCGCTCATTGTCATTCTAGAAATTTCTAATTTATGCCACTGCTTTTTTTATTAACCTATAGTAAATAATGCTCTCAGTACTCATAAATTTGACTAGAACACTGGGTCTGCCAGTGAACCACTACTTCATTCTCGTCTATGCCACAGAGTCACTCCGTCTATATTTCTGTTCATGTCACTGCAGGAAACTATCTCTGAAAAGCATTTCTTATGGAGCCTATTCTTGCCTAATAAAAGCCAGATATGGAGTTGTGCTTTTTTGTTTGTTTGTTTTTGTTTGTTTGTTTTAAGAAGCCTACTCATGCCTAATGACCCATCCGTCGTGACTTTTGATTGGCTCTTGGACCTTTTTCCTGCCATCATTATTACTTAACACCCACTCCAAACTTCCCCTTAGTAGTTTTATCAATAATGAGAGATATTGATTGGTGCAACCACACAACTCTGTGCTCATTGTACATAAATACTTACAACATGCACAAATACATTATGTTTATATATTTATTAACCAGAAACCTAATATTTAATTGCTCCCTTGTGCTTAATTATTTTTAGCAATCTCACTGCATTAACTAAATATTGATTAACTGCAGCACAACATAATCAATTATTGGATGAAACTTCTGCTTTACTAATGTGTCAGCAATCAGTTCCGAAAGTACCTACATTGCTTGAATGGGCTGCAGTTGTTGTATACACTGAGAAAATTCAAGTTTGTAAAGGTTATCTTCCAGAAGGTTTAATAAGTAAGTGCTAGTGTTCATGAATCTTGGTGCTAGTTATGCTGATATATATGTTTAAAAAGTAGGCAAAGCCCACCATACAAGTATTGAAAGCATAAGTAAAAACTCGCAAAATAAACTATAGGAACAAAAATTGTATTTTGTACTGAGTAACTAGAGACCAAAGAAGTGTCGATGCATATAGCTAACTGTAACTAAGTTATTTGGGTTACATAAGCTACAGTTAACTTGCACAGTATTAATGTACAATTTATTCTTGTGTAATTATATAACTAACATTACATGGAAAAAAAGAATTTGTATTGGCTAATTGTTATATTCACCTATTCCATTAAAATAATTGTAAATAAGTGGGGGTTTTTATAATTCAAATTTATGTCTTATTTTTTACTTTCATGTTGCAGGTCTCCTTAATTCTCGACAGTTTTGTACAGTGTGCAGCAGACCAGTTTTTATGTTCTACAAATGCTCTATCAAATTTGAAACAATTGGCGTGTGTTTTCGGCTACCTCTGTGTACTATACTGTGCTATAAATGTCCAAAAACAGTGGACATATAGTTTTATTATACTAAATATCTTATAAGTATTTGTTATTATATGCCAAAATTGGGGGTATAAAGTATATTCTGTGCACTAAATGTGGGAGTACAGTTTTGCTTCCACTAAATATCAATATGAGCATAACATATCGAAAAGCTTATTGCATGCTTCAATTGCTACCTAAATGCACAAAACTAAAAGCGATCTAGCTTTATCCCAATTTATACAACTACACAATATTTTACCAAGTAATCTAAGCCAAAAACTTAAAGTACTAACAGTTGACACTAATTATACTTTACAGATCATCAAATAATCGTTGTTCAGTGTGGCAATTACACTCTGATGTAAATCTTTCCCAAACTTGGTTGGGTGAGCTGATACTCCCAACCATTGATGTCACTTAAAAAGGAGGAAATAGGACTAGCCTCCTTTATGAGGAAAAATAATTAACACCAGACCTTTGTATATACAATCATAGCTATAAGTCTAATTACAGTATAGCCAAGCTGACAAGTATAACTATGACAACAGTTAACAAATAATCAAAAACAGATGAGTACAAAAAGTAAGGATAGGCGGATTTGGAAGCTAAAAACAGTAAAATGGCTGACACAATAGTTCAGGAAAGTCTCATTGAATTATGACGATGAGAACATGAGAGGAGTAAAAAAAATGGGTTCGTTAAACAATGAATAAAAATTAGCAATTCAATTATATACAATTTGAACTACTATACATGTAATTATAATGCCAGACCGTACAATTGTTTATGTAGTTTGTCACACTACTATCAGTATGTTTTGTTTGTTGTACATCACTCTGTCAGTTCATTACTTTTATTGAGCTGTTCCAAATTATATATTACCTCTATTAATTCATCAGCCATCATAGGTAACCATGTTTCATGTAATTACGCTGTTGTTTTTTTCTTGGTCACTGTGAGGTATTTAATAACATCCAGGTTGGTGGTAGAGCTATCCCAGTGGGCAAGTTTGCTGTTGAACCAAATTATCTGATCTATATAAAATTCCTTGCAGATCTATGACAAGTGTTCAATTAACAGGTAAAGATTGTAACTAGGCCATATTTTGAACCCAAAGGCAAATATTGCAAACTTATACCTCTCATGTATAGGCTTCGTGTTCTGAAATGATGCACTATTTAGTGCACAGCAATATCAATTATTGCACCAGAAGTTTGTGGTTTTTACTGCTGACCAGTTATCATTTGGCATTGCACGTCATTTGAGAGATATAATTTTCTACTCAATGCTGGGAGTCATGTATCTACATCATGCATGTACTCCAGGGGTAAATCTAGAATATTTAAAGGGAAGGGGGGGGGGGAGGAATCATTTTGAAAATGGGTGAATATAGCTACATTTGAGATAATCTTCTGTGAATCTCCTACAAGATTATATTTGTACTAATATTCATACTTAGAATTATGATGTGACTGTCCAGAACTAAATGAATGAACTGCAAAATCAAGGGGGGAAATGATGCTATAAAATAAAATTATATTACAAAGACATTCTAGCTAAATATAGTAGTTGTGATTACCATGTAAAACTTATTAAAACAAAGGTGGAGCTCATAGGACACTGGTCGAGCCCTCCCTCAATCTTTGTACTCCTGGCTGGTACCCATGGGGGGGGGGGGGGGGGGGGGGGGGGGGGGGGGGGGGGGGGGGGAGGAGGAGGAGGAGGAGGAGGAGGCTGTTATAATTCTATGAGATTTGGATAGAAATAAACTTTATTTTTTAGATATAACAAGATACTATTCACTGTAGTAGGAGATTTAGATTTATGAGGAATAGCAACTGAGATGGGAAACTAAACATTAGCTAAATAATAAGAAAAGCTGTGTGGCAAATGGCAAAAGGTTTTTACAAGAGCATCAAAAGAGCTATCTGCAACTACTTAAGTAGATAGCTCTTTTGATGCTACAAAGCTTGTATAAACCTGTTGACATTACTTGGTCACACAGGTTTTTCTTGTTACTTAATGTTTAGTTTCTTATCTCAGTTGCTATTTCTCAAAAAAAACCCTGCTATAACAACTATTCCTAGATTACATTTATTAAGAAGCAAGAATGAATAGTAGCTTGTAAACTAGTTTTATGTCCAGAAAATATAGTGCATCTCCAACCAAACTTCATAGAACTTTAACCACAATTGAAATTAAAGATTTACTTCGTTTTGGTAATTATTCATTGGAGTTTTCGAGCTACGACAAAACACTGAACTGGTTGCTGAACTTAATTTCTAATCCTTTAAACTTCTTCACAAAATATGTATGTACTAGCATAATTGAGTCAAAGAGAGAACCACCCTAATTCCTTTATCACAATCGGCCTAAGGATTTGCGTACTTTCTCATAAATTTCGTTCTTCATAGCATTTATTTCATGAAAATTTTTTTTTGCAAATATTATCCTCCTCACCTTTCTACATGAGCAAAAGACCTCAATTAGGGTTATATCATGGACTTTTGAACTGATGTATGATAAGCAATTCGCTTGCTTTATCGACCACTCCCTTACCTCAACTCCATTAATACAGTGTACAATAAAACGGCTTTTAACAAAATATATATCCTTCCACTTGAGCATCCTGACTCCACAATGTATAAAGCCATGTGGGTGAACTTGTTATGTAACATCCAATGGTCATGCCAAATCCTGGACCACTCATATAGCTACTAGCTGCAGATTGGATTTCTGTGTGGGAGGGAAGGAAGGAGGACGAGGATAAACAGGTAGGGGGGGAAAGGAGGCATATCTAATTACACAGGCTTCCCGACTCTATTCTGCAAGTAAATAAATAAAATTAAAACTATAGTAAGTAGCACAATGATGATCCCAATATATATATAAAATGTTTAGACTCTAATGAGTCTATGTATCATTAATTTTTACGACATTCAAAGGTTTAAGATGCAACAAAGCTAAATTTGACAATTATATACATGTATATATGGGATCATCATTGTACTACCTTTCTCGAGTTAAAAATTATAAAATGATTACAGCAGTAAAAAAACATAAACAAAAAAACTTTATCCCTTGGACAGACAAACTAACAAGACGACTGCAATGATAATTAATTATCCACTTTCAGAAGTAGCCCCATGTCTGACACCAGAATTAGATGAACACTATTTTTCGGACAAGGATTCTCTGGTCGTCCAGCAGTTCACCAACCACTGCCCCTAACAGTTTCACCAGCTTAGTGGAAATAATTGAGGGTATTGTACCTTTTATAAGTGTGCACACATTGATGATTTTACTGATTTACTTTTACTAACCTTATGGTGGTGGCCAACCAACTCCCCTTTTCTACCTTAGTGAATGCTCCTTGGCTGCTAGTTGTAGGGGTTTTCACCTGGCATTAACCCCATCAAGGTTAAATTCATTTAACAACAGTTAAAAAAAAATTGCATAAATTTTAGACCCTGCTCCATATATATGAATTAAAAAATTCAAACCAAACCAATCTTAATTGTTTTCAGCACTTTCACAAACAAAAAGTACATGTATATAAAGACTTTATTTTTTTTAACGAAAATGATCAAAAAGATTAATAAATAGAAGTGCAATTAAAAAAGTAATGAATTAAAAAAATATGGATGGTGTAGGAACTTGAACATTACCAAAATTCACTATTCTTCGTGATCGTCACGAGCTATCAACCTTGCTCTGAAAAACTAAATTTAGCAACATAATACACACACACCAAAGATTTTTTTAACAGTCATACCATATTGAATGTAGTCAGCAAGCAGTCTTGGAACAAGGTCATTATCTTCAGCAATAGCTATTAAAACTAAAATATGTATTTATTATACACACACATTTATAATTAATGAAGCCAAAATGCCTTAGTCGTTATGTTAGTCCTACGTCCATAATCATTGATAGAAAGACAGAGAGACTGAGAAGCAGAGAGATAGACAAAGGAGGAGAAGGGAATCTATGATTCAAGAAGAGGAGTGGAATGGAAGAGGATAAGAGTTGAGATGGCCCAGGAAGAAAGAGAGCAGGAGAGGTAGACTGTTCGGGAACTATACCAAGTGGTAGAGGAATAAGAATGGATAAAAAAAACAACCTTGTTCATGTTTCTGAATCGACTACAGAATTTTAATAACATTCGATGTTCAAATATTCTTGGTTACTCATTCCGTTCATATCACTGTATATATAACTTCCTAATCCTGATTTAATGGTGGGTTGTGGACATACGGTTCTATACTTAGTAGTTAGGACTGCACTAAGTTCCCGGGTTCTCTTTAACTCTCCCATCTGCCTTACAACTCCAAGCTTCGGCATACTGTACCTTTGCTACTGCATTCCCAATATGCAAAAATTTAGACATCTAGCATTACTGAGTGGTGGGGACTTGTTAGTAATAATTTAAAAGTAATAATAATAACATAACTTAGCAAGTTAGGAATGAAGTAGCATAAGGTATTTTCATACATTCTTATTGCAGGCCTGTACCACTACATTGTTATATCATCCCACTTACTAACCCAGCATAGCCAACAAAATCAATTAATACATACACAACCGTCATAAGTGCTGACAATGCCTTACCAACCCCCGCTCATGATAACAAATAATCCATGGATACACAAACTGTTGTCATCGTTGTTGTTACTGATACACAAGTATATTATTATCATTATTCCGACAAAACCTTTTTGTCCTTATATAACTCAAGCAAATGAAAAGAGTAGATTTAAATGCTGCCTTCATGAGAAAAGTTGGAAATACCCAACCGGCATTGGATACTCACCTGCCGTTTCAAATGATAGGCTCCAACTCCAGCACCCTGGAAAGTTTATCATTTAAAGCAAAAAGTACTGTGTACAGCAAGAAATTATTTATTCATGCGATTAGGACATGATAATAGGGGGCATGTCCAAAGTGCAACAGCTTACAATGGTATGGCCAAAAATGCCTAGATTTTTCAGAGAAAACTAAATTAAATGAAAATATTCTGGCCCAAAGGAAGTACAGTAGCTTGATGCCTCTTTAAAGGCCTAAATGCCACTGTCTTTGAGATCCATTTTTGAATGACACAACGACTGACTGATTGACTGGCAAAGTGAGTACTCAATCTCACATACACGTACGATAAAGGTTAATCTGTTAATTACCATAAGCGCCATATGGTGATCTGCACTTGTATCACACTTCTCTAAATTAAAAAAATAAAACCCTTGTCTGTCATATTGTTCCCTTATTATTTTGTTCACATGCTACTCTGATGTAATGCTTCAAGTACATAATTAAAAAATTGGAACAGTACTGTTAGTATGTTAGTATTATCTTTGTTAAAAAATTTTAAACTGTGTTACGGAAATAGTAGTCCACCCAAAATTTTTATACTATGGGCTGCAGAAGCTCAGAATACAAATAAAAAAAAAATTAAAAAAAGTTGTTTATATTTATATTGTTTTGTGTAAAATAATCTGTCATGTCAAAATATACATACACTTGCTGTCCAATGTTTAAAAAATTTAAAAAGCCATTACCACTCTACTTAATAATAAAGTAGCATTATTGTGGCTTACTTTCAGTGATATCTTGAAGTGCTTTTAACTCCCACTGAAGATATGGTGAAGAATCATATGGAATTACAAGAGAAAGGAACTATACAAAACAATAGTTTAAAAATTATCACTTTCAATGGAATGTTTTAATATTCTGGTGGAGATTTATACATTAACTCTGAATTTCTTTTAAAAGGTTAAACTTGATTAAATGCCAACCTTCTACCACAACTTCAAACTACTGCACTTTATTAACGAATCAAGCTAATGTCAACTACAGCATTAGATAAAATCTAATAATAGATGAAATACGATATACATACATAGAATAACATGGTAAGGAGAAAAACAAACTCGAGCGAGATGCTGCCGTAATTAATTGAATGAGTGTGCAGATACATGTAGCACAAAACTATATTGAACAAATATGTAGCAAGGAAAAAGTTTTCTTATAATTCTAACTACACAATAGCCAATGTAGTAATGTTGACGTAAACAAATCCCAATATCATAGCTCAGAAACTTCAACGTTTTAGACACATAAATTAATGCAAATCTGTCATACAAAAACTACCCAAAACATGAATAGCCAAAATAAAAATAATTCAGTGCCTTGATTTTCATGTTACTTTCAGTACATTGGTAATTGTCTTTAAAAGTTGCTATAGAGAAAATAAAAATTCTAACTTTTTTTATAAACAAAATCACTAATCTATAATTTATCAAAACACTTTTGTTCGGATTATGTACATCTCGTGTAATAAGTTGTATATAAGTTAAAGATTTAATGGATTGTTAGTGACTTTCAATCAGTCTTGTTAAAAAACACTAATGAGTGAAGGCAAGTCCTTTGTATGTTCCCTTATCTCCATTATTGGCCATGTTAATGGTGAGGTTGTATGCATTGGTTCGTTTGTTTATTTACAAGCATAGTTTATGGACAAATACAATCATCAACTTCTACCAGGCATACTATTAACCAATTTTCTATCTCCGTCATCATTTAGAAATATACATACTTATGGTATTTACATGGATATACTCATTTTCACATGCATTGGATCTTCTATTGTTCACTTTGTAGTTCATAATTCTTTAAGAGACAATTTGTCACTTTTCTAGTAGTTCTAGCTACCAGTTATGTAGCTTGACTTATTGTTTTGCATCACTGTATTGTTTGTAGTCCTTGTGGTTTTCAAGATTTCTCATTGTACCTAAAATAATATGGTCACGGACAACCTCCGAGTGCATTTTCTCGGGAAAAAATTTGTCTGCAACACTACCAACTACGCCAACAAAAATCCAAAGTTCCTAGAAAACAAAAAAAAATTTTTTTTCTAAATTTTCAACTGACTCATCATTATTCAAAGCCTGAGTGGAAAAAAAAAGCACTTTATAGCTAACTACAATTTGTACACATGTCTAGAAATTATGAGGACCAAAAGAAGGAAGGAAAGTCCATACAATATCAGACCCACCGTTTCATGCTTATA